>Ga0255310_10000045_pt1 | contig 20210 bp, 20 predicted proteins | sample EtOH1_T0_E1_meta_FD_201359 | JGI IMG/M metagenome (GOLD analysis project Ga0255310, IMG submission 201359) | Sandy soil microbial communities from University of British Columbia, Vancouver, Canada - EtOH1_T0_E1 | ecosystem: Engineered > Artificial ecosystem > Sand microcosm > Unclassified ...
TCCTCCCGCGTTCCCCCGCACCCCACCGCAACCAGCGCCGCCAATACGCCGTATCTCACTATGATTCTCCGTTCCCCGCCCCCCTGGAGCCTCATGCTGCGCTGCGAGTCGCTCACCCAGACCTACCTCTCGGGAGGACGCCCGCTCACGGTCCTGAACGATATCACGTTCTCGCTGGAGCGCGGCGGCTTTCTCGCCATCGTCGGCCCCAGCGGCAGCGGCAAGACGACGCTGCTCGGCCTGCTGGCGGGCCTCGACCGGCCAAAGGCAGGCCGGATCGAGCTCGACGGACAGGACCTGGGCGCGCTCAGCGAAGACCAGCGCGCCCGCGTCCGAGCCGAGAAGGTCGGCTTCGTCTTCCAGTCGTTCCAGCTGATTCCCACCCTGACCGCGCGGGAAAACGTGCAGGTGCCGCTGGAGCTGCGCAACGAGCCGGCGGAAGCGCGCGCCCAGGAGCTGCTCGTGCGCATGGGGCTGGGAGACCGCGCGGATCACTACCCCGCGCAGCTCTCGGGCGGCGAGCAGCAGCGGGTGGCGCTGGCGCGGGCCTTCAGCATCCGACCTCAGATCCTCTTCGCGGATGAGCCCACCGGCAACCTCGACGCCAAGACCGGCGCGACGATCATCGACCTGATGGTCTCGCTCAACCAGGAGCTGAATACAACGCTGGTGCTGGTGACCCACGACCACGAGCTGGCCGCGCGGGCGCGCCGCACCATCCGCCTCTCGGACGGCCGCGTGGTCGAGGACAGCGCGGTGGCCTCCTGATCGGACCCGGCTTCGTCCTGCGGATGGCCTGGCGCGAGAGCCGCGCCGGCCGCCGCCGGCTCTGGCTGCTCACCGGCGCGGTGACGGCGGGGGTCGCGGCGCTGGTCGCCATCAACTCCTTCACCCAGAACCTGCGCACCTCGGTGGCGGAGCAGGCCAGGGCGATGCTGGGCGCCGATCTCTCCTTCCGCAGCGGGAAAGCGTTCCCGCCGAGAGTGGACGCGCTGTTCGACAGCCTGATCGCCCCGGGCGCCGGCCCTAACGCGCGGCCCGGCCGCCGAGCGCTGCAGATCAGCTTCGTGGCGATGGCGTACGTGCCCCGGACGCCCGGGGTGCGGCTGGTGCAGGCCCGCGCCGTCGAAGGGGGCTATCCGTTCTACGGGGAGATCAGCACCGACCCGGCCGGCCAGTGGGGACGGCTGGCCCGGGAGAATGGCGCCCTGGTCGATCCCGTGTTGCTGAGCGCGCTGGGCGCCAAGGTGGGCGATACCCTGGCGCTGGGAAACGGCCGCTTCCCGATTCTCGGCGCGGTGCTCAACGTCCCGGGGGACGTCAGCGCGTTCAGCGCCTTCGGGGGCCGGGTGTTCCTGCCGGCGCGCAGCGTGCCGGGTACCGGGCTGCTGCAGTTCGGCTCCCGCGCCGACTACGAGGCGTTCATCGAGCTGCCGCCCGGCCGCGACGCCCAGGCCATCGCCAAGCAATACCGCAACCCGCTGCGGGAATTCCGGGTGGGCATCCGCACGGTCGAGGAGGACCGGGAGGATCTCACCAACGCGCTGTCCCGACTGGGCAACTATCTCGGGCTGGTGGCGCTGGTCGCCCTGCTGCTGGGCGGGTTAGGCGTGGCGAGCGCGGTGAACGTCTTCATCAAGCGCAAGCTCGACACCATCGCCGTGCTGCGCTGCCTGGGCGCCACCAGCGGCGAAGTGTTCACGGTCTACCTGCTGCAGGCGCTGGTGATGGGCGGGATCGGCAGCGCGATCGGCGCGGCGTGCGGCGTCGGGTTGCAGCAGCTGCTCCCGCTCCTGTTCAGCGGACTGCTGCCGGTGGACGTGCGGGTGGTGCCCTCCGCCCGCTCGATCCTGCTGGGCACCGGGCTGGGACTCTGGGTGGCGGGCATGTTCGCCGCGCTGCCGTTGCTGAGCGTGCGGCGGGTGTCCCCCCTCATGACGCTGCGGCGCGATGTGGAGCCGGCGGCCGGGCGCGACCGGTTGGCGCTGTTTGCCGTACTGCTGATCGCCACCAGCGTGGTGGCGCTCGCCTCCATCCAGGTGGGACGGCTGCGGGACGGCGCGGCCTTCGCGGCCGCCAGCGGCATCGCCCTTTTCTTTCTGTGGCTCGCTGCACGCACGCTGATTTGGGGCGTCCGCCGCTGGTTCCCCTCGCGCTGGCCTTACTTGTGGCGGCAGGGGCTGGCGAATCTGTACCGGCCCGCGAACCAGACCGTCACGGTGGTGCTGGCGCTCGGATTCGGGGCGTTCATTCTGACCACCCTGTTCCTGGCGCAGGCCAACCTGTTGCGGCAATTCCGGCCGGGGGGCGCGCACACCCGCCCCAACCTGATGCTCTACGACATTCAGCCCGCGCAACAGGCCGGGGTCGCAGGCCTCGTCAGGGAGCATGGGCTCACTAGCACGCCCGCGGTACCGATCGTCACCATGCGGATCACGTCCATCCGCGACATCCCCGCGAGCAAGCTCATTCCTCCACCCGACAGCTCGGCCGACACCGCGTCGGTGCGGCGGCGGCGCGGGCGCCGGCCGCAGCCGAGCGGCACCCCGGCCCCGTGGGCGGTGCGGCGGGAATATCGCAGCACCTATCGCGATTCGCTGAGCGGCACCGAGAAGCTGGTCGCGGGCCGCTGGTGGAGCGGCGGCACCGCGCGCGATTCCGTCGCGCAGATCTCCCTGGAGAAGGACCTGGCGAGCGAATTGGCGGTCAAGGTGGGCGACGAGATCGTGTGGGACGTGCAGGGCAAAGAGACTCGGAGCCGCGTCGCCAGCCTGCGGGAAGTCGAGTGGCGCCGCTTCGAGCCCAACTTCTTCGTGGTGTTCCAGCCGGGGGTGCTGGAGCAGGCGCCGCAAATGCTGGTCATGCTGGTGCGGGCGGACAGCGCCGCCACGCGGGGCCTGCTGCAGCGACGGGTGGCGGAGCGCTTCCCCAACATCACCATCCTGGACCTCTCCCAGCTGCAGCGCGCGCTGGAGTCCATCCTGGACCGCGGCGCGCTGATCGTACGGTTCCTGGCGCTGTTCAGCCTGGTGACGGGAGCCATCGTGCTGGTGGGGTCCGTCTCGGCGTCACGACTGCAACGGATCCGGGAGGCGGTGCTGCTCAAGACCCTGGGCGCCACCCGCCGGCAAGTCCTGCAGATCCTGATCGTGGAGTACACCGCGCTGGGCGTGCTCGCCGCGATCGCCTCGGTCGTGCTGGCCAGCGTGGCGGGCTGGGCTCTGGCGCGGTGGGTGTTCGAGGCGCCGTTCCAGCTGCCGGCGCTCCAGCTGGGGGGACTGACGCTGCTGTTGATCGGTCTCACGCTCGGCGTCGGCCTGTGGAACAGCGCGGAGATTCTCAAACGCGCGCCGCTGGCGGTTCTCCGCGAAGAGTGATTTCTTTGGCGCTCCAAGGTGGACCCTCACAAGGATGGCGCCGGCATGCTGGCTATCGACCTCACGGGCAAGCGCGCCTTCATCGCCGGGGTCGCGGATGACGGCGGCTTCGGATTCGCCATCGCCAAGGCGCTCGCACAGGCGGGCGCCAGCATCTGCGTCGGCACCTGGCCGCCCGCGCTCAACATCTTCCAGAATCTGCTCGAGCGCGGCAAAATGACCGAGTCGATGCGGCTCAGCGACGGCCGCTCGATGGAATTCGAGCGGATCTACCCGCTGGATGCCGCCTTCGACACCCTGGAGGATGCGCCCCCGGAGATCCGCGAGAACAAACGCTACAGGGAGCGCGGCGACTTCTCGATTGCGGGGGTGACCCAGCGGATGCGGCAGGACTTCGGTGAGGCGGCGCTGGACGTCGTGGTGCACAGCCTCGCCAACGGGCCCGAAGTGAAGAACGCCCTGCTGGATACCAGCCGGCGCGGCTACCTCGAAGCGGTGAGCGTCAGCGCCTACAGCAACATTTCCCTGGTCCGCCAGCTTGGCCCGCTCATGCGACCGGGCGGGTCCTTCCTGTCGCTCACCTACATGGCGGGCGAGCGGGTGATCCCCGGATACGGCGGCGGCATGTCGTCGGCCAAGGCGGCGCTGGAATCGGACACCCGCACCCTCGCCTTCGAGGCCGGCCGCCGCTTCGGGGTCCGCGTCAACACGATCTCCGCCGGGCCGCTGGCCTCGCGGGCCGCGAGTGCGATCGGCCTCATCGAACGGATGATCGCCTATACCCGGGCCAACGCGCCGCTCACCCGCGAGCTCGCCGCCCACGACGTCGGCCACACCGCGGCGTTTCTGGCCAGCCCGCTCGCCGCCGCCATTACCGGAAGCGTTGTATACGTGGACAACGGCTATCACTCGATGGGCATGGGGGTGGAGGGGGCGGGGACGATTGGTGAAAGGTGAAAGGTGAAGGGTGAGCCGTGACCGGTGACCGGGGGGAGCGCGCCGCGCTGGTCACCGGGGCGCTCTTCGCCGGACTCGCCGTAGCCGCCGGGGCGTTCGGGGCGCACTGGTTGCGGGACCGCCTTGGCCCAGCCGAGCTGGCGAGCTGGGAAACCGGGGCGCGCTACCAGATGTACCACGCCCTGGCACTGCTGCTCACCGCCCGACTGCTGTCGCGCCGGAGGAATCGACTCCTCACAACCGCTTGCTGGTTGTTCTGCGGCGGGATCGTGCTGTTCTCCGGCAGCCTGTACGTCCTTGCTCTGACGGGCCAGCGATGGGCCGGCGCGATCACCCCGCTCGGCGGGGTCGCTTTGCTGGCGGGATGGGCGTGTTTCGCCGCGGGAAACCTTCGTCCGGTGGCGACCTGAGGCGGGGACGCCACGGAGGGCAACACGATGCGCTGGTCACCAGGAAGGAGCAGTCAGGATCTCGAGGACCGGCGGGGCGAAACCGGCGGCAGGCGTTTCGGGATCGGTGGTGGACGCCTGGGGTTGGGCGGACTGGTGGTGGTGCTCATCCTGAGCCTGGTCTTCAAGCAGAATTTCTTCTCCCTGGTGGGCATCGGCGACCAGAGCGAGCCGGCGCCCGCCGGTCCGGTGCAGTCCACGCCCGAGGAGGAGAAGCTCAAGCAGTTCATCAGCTTCGTGCTGGACGACGTGCAGGCCACCTGGGATCAGCTGCTCCCCGAGCAGACGGGGAAGGCGTACCAGCACGCGCGCCTGGTACTCTTCCGTGACGCGATCGAGTCCGCCTGCGGCTTCGCCGAGGCGGCCACCGGGCCGTTCTACTGTCCCGGAGACCAGAAGGTCTACATCGATCTCGGCTTTTATCAGCAGCTGGCGGACCGCTTCGGTGCGCCGGGAGACTTCGCCCAGGCCTATGTGCTGGCGCACGAGATCGGGCATCACGTCCAGCGGCTGCTGGGCACCGAGGCCCGGATGCGACAATTGCAGGGCGACCAGCCCACCCAGGCCAACGAGCTTTCGGTCCGCTTCGAGCTGCAGGCCGATTGCTACGCCGGGGTGTGGGGCAGCTCCGCGGCGCGGCGGGGGGAGCTGGACCCGGGCGACGCGGAGGAGGGCCTCGGTGCCGCGGCCGCGGTCGGCGATGACCGCATCCAGCGCATGTCAACCGGCCGGGTGAGCCCCGAGGGCTTCACCCACGGGTCCGCCGAGCAACGCAGCCGGTGGTTCCGCCAGGGCCTCAGCAGCGGCCGGCTGGCGAGCTGCGACAGCTTCGCCTCCCCGTAAACCACGCTCGGACTTGACGCCGGGGCAATTCGGCGGGAACCTACCGGACCGTTCCACACGGCGCGGGCGGGCGGGTTACGCGCCCGCGCCGCTCTCCCCCTCCTGGAGGCCGCATGCCGCCCGTCAACTACGCTGCAGTGATCGTGTCCGCGCTGGCCGCCTTCCTGCTCGGCGCGCTGTGGTATTCGCCGGTCCTCTTCGCGCGGCAGTGGACGGCCGTGCACGGGTACACGCCCGAAAAGCTCGAGGCCATGAAGCAGGGCATGGTCCGGACCTACGCAATCAGCTTCGTCTGCTTCGTGGTGATGGCGTGGGTGATGGCAGTGCTGAACTACCGCGTCGGGGTCGGCAGCGCGATGGGCGGAGTGCGGCTGGGCGGGCTGACCTGGCTGGGCTTCGTGGCGACGATCGGGCTCACGGCCAACCTGTACTCCGACAAGCCGCTGCTGGCGTGGATCATCGACGCCGGATACCAGTTGGTGTACATGATCGTGATGGGCGTGATCGTGGCGGTGTGGGTGTGAACGGCAGTGACCGGTGACCAGTGACCGGTGACCGGTTACCGGTTACTGGTTACTGGTCACCGCTCCGCTTTCGCCCACTGAAAAAACAGCAGGCTCATCGCGCCCCAGATCCAGAGATTGCCGGGGATCCACATCAGCAGCCCGCCCAGCTTCTGATCGTCCAGGACCGAGAGCCCCCAGGTGCGAGGCGCCGCGACGTACCAGGTATAGAGCGGCTGGTCCGCGAAGGTGATGATCGCACCGAGCAGCTGCATCGGGAGCTGGACGAGGAAGAGGTAGAGCATGCCCATCCCCGGGCTCAGTCGCGGGAGCGAGGGCGCCGGGCTCAGCACGGGCCACCAGAGCAGCACGGCCGCGGCCATGAACATGAGATGGGTGACCACGTGCACCGCGTGGTTGCGCATCATGAGGTCGTAGGCCCCCTGCGTGTGCCACACCAGCAACACGGCGGAGAAGCACACACCCGCGAAGACCGGATGGGTGAGCAACCTCCCGGCCGCCCGGCCGGCCGACCGCCCGACCGCCCGCTCGACCAGCCAGCCGGGCAGACCGGCGATGAGCAGCGGCGGCAGCAGCATGGTGAGCAACAGGTGCTGCCCCATGTGCACCCAGAACAAATAGGTATCGCTGAGGTCGTGGATGGGGCCGTTGAGGGCCGCCAGCATGATGGCGAGGCCGCCGAAGAAACAGAGCGGTCGCCAGGGCTTGACCCGGGGCCCGCGGCGGATCCCGTAGAGGTAGAGTGCGCCGAGCAGCGCGACGCCGATCAAAACCGAGGGGTGCAGGGACCACTGCGGCGTAAAAACCGCGGTGACCGGTGACCAGTGATCGGTCACCAGTAACGCGTGAGCAGTCACTGGTCACCGGTCACTGGTCACCGCTATTTGGCTCCCACCGTCCGCCAGTATTGGAAGAGGATGATCAGCGCTGCAATGATCACGGCGGCGATGAGCAGGGGCATGACGAAGAGGTTGGCGAGCAACTTGGGGTCCTGCTTGAGGTGCATATAGAACATCGCGACCAGCACGAACTTCGCGGCCGAGAGCACTATCAGGAGCTCCACCACGATCGGCTCGATCACCGGGCGCAGGCCGGCGCCCAGCCCGCCCCGCCCCGCCTCGAATGCCAGCACCTCGAGCGCGGTCAGAACGAACAGAACGAGCGCGACCTTGAGATACAGGCCCGGCCTGGGATGCGCGTGCTGGTCGTGCGTGAGGGCGTCCATGGGGCGCTCACCTCATCAAGTAGACGGTAGGGAAGATGACGATCCAGACCACGTCGACGAAGTGCCAGTAGAGCGCGGCGATCTCCAGATTGAGCGACTTCTCCGGCGGAATCTTGCCGCGGATCGCCAGCACCAGCAGCGTCGCCAGCCAGATGACGCCCACGGTGACGTGGCTGCCGTGAAAGCCGGTCAGCGTAAAGAAGGTGGAGGAGAACAGGTTGGTGCCGTACCCCATCCCCTTGTGATAGAAATGCTGGAATTCGTACACCTGCATCCCCACGAAGAACATGCCGGCCAGCACGGTCATCCCCAGCCAGCCCACCAGCATCTTGCGGTTGCCGCGCTGGGCTCCGTAGAGGGCCAGCACGATGAAGAACGAGCTGAAGAGCAGCACCGCGGTGCCGGTGGTAACCAGCGGAATCTCGAAGATTTTCTCGCACGTCTGCAGCTTCCCGTGCAGCATGCACTGCGACTCGGTGTGGGGCAGCGGTCCGACCAGGCTCTTCCCCTTGTACACCAGGTAAGTCGAGATCAGCGACGCGAAGAAAAGGCACTCCGACCCGATCAGGGTCCAGATAGCCACCTTCCGGCTGTTGATCCCGGTGGCGGTCGGGTGCTCGATCGCGTGGGCGGCGTCGTGAGACACGAGAGGTCAGCTCCTGGTCAGAACGGCGGCTCGAAGGCCCACCGGTAGACGCCGTAGAAGAGGATCGCCACCCCGCTGAGTGTGATGAAATACCAGTGCGAGAAGGCGTGGGTGAACAGAATGCTCCCGATGACCCCCAGCACACCGAGCGCAGTCACCGCCGGCCAGATGGAAGGCCTCGGCAGGTGAATGCCCGCGCCGCTGACCCGGCGCGGCTCCGCCAGCTGGCCGCCGTTGGCGCGCCGCAGATCCCACGCCGGGGTGGAGCTGTTGACCGGCGGGACTTCGGCGAAGTTGAACTCCTGCGGCGGCGACGGGATCAGCCACTCGAGCGTGGCGCCGCGCCAGGGGTCCGCGGGAGCGTCCATCGGCTTGCGCAGCGTCTTGAACAGGTTGACCAGGAAGATCAGGAACGAAAAGCCGAGCAGCAGCGAGCCCCAGGTCTGGACCTGATTCCAGAATTCGAAGTTGAGCCCCGCGGGGTAGGTGTAGACCCGCCGCGGCATCCCGTTGAGCCCCAGGAAGTGCATGGGGAAGAATGTCACGTTGAATCCGATGAACATGAGCCAGAAATGCAGCTTGCCCAGCCCCTCGCTCAGCATCCGCCCGAACATCTTGGGGAACCAGTAGTACGCGCCCGCAGTAAGCCCGAAGATGGCCCCGCCGAAAAGGACGTAATGGAAATGGGCCACCACGAAATAGGTGTCGGTCTGCTGCAGATCGGCCGGCGGCGAGGCGTGCATCACGCCCGACAGCCCGCCGATGATGAACATCGCCACCATGCCGACGGCGAAGTAGAGCGGCGTCTTGAACTGCAGGGAACCGCCCCACAGGGTGCCGATCCAGTTGAAGATCTTCACGCCGGTGGGGACCGCGATCAGCATGGTGGAGATCGCGAAGAACGAGTCCGCGAAGGGCCCCATCCCGGTCGCGAACATGTGGTGGCTCCACACCCCGAAGCCGAGGAAGGCGATGAAGGCGCCCGAGAAGACCATCGCGGTGTAGCCGAACAGCGGCTTGCGCGAGAAGACCGGCAGCACCTCGGACACGATGCCGAACGCCGGCAGGATCAGGATGTAGACCTCGGGATGCCCGAAGATCCAGAAGAGGTGCTGCCACAGCACCGGATCGCCGCCGCCCTCGGGCAGGAAGAAGTGGCTCCCGAAGTGGCGGTCCATCATCAGGAAGACCAGCGCCACGGTGATGACCGGGAAGGCCAGCAGCAGCAGGATCTGGGTGATGAAGCTCATCCAGACGAACATCGGCATCCGCAGCATCTTCATGCCCGGAGCGCGCAGATTGACGATGGTGACGAAGAAGTTGATCGCCGCGGCCATCGACGCGATGCCGAGGATCTGCAGGCCAAGCACCCAGAAGTCGGTATTGAGCCCCGGCGAGTAGGTGTTCTCGGTGAGGTTGGCGTAGCCGAACCACCCGGCGTTGGGCGCGGCGTTGAGCAGGAAGCTGAAGTTGATGAACAATCCACCCAGCAGAAACACCCAGTAGCTGAAGGCATTAAGCCGGGGGAAGGCCACGTCCCGCGCGCCGATATGCAGCGGAATGAAGTAATTGAAGAACATCGCCGACAGCGGCATGACCCCGAGGAAGATCATGGTCGTGCCGTGCATGGTGAACAGCGAGTTGAAGGCCTCGGCGCTCACCAGCGTGTTGTCGGGCTTCATGAGCTGGAGGCGCATGATCAGCGCCTCGATCCCGCCCAGCAGGAAGAAGATGAAAGCGGTGGTGCCGTAGAGGATGCCGATTCGCTTGTGGTCAACCGTGGTGATCCAGCTCCAGATCCCGGTCTGCTCGGCGGGGGCGGCTGGGGCGTGATCGAGAACCGAAGTGGCCATGGCGAGTTCCTACTGGTGCGAGCGGAGGTAGGCCACCAGCGTGGCGACCTCCGGGTCAGTGAGCTTGCGGGGCAGCACCATCAGCGTGCCCTTCTTGACGGAGTCGGGATTGCTGAGCCACTTGCGGAGATTCTCCGGCGTGTTTTCCAGCATTCCCGCCACGATGGTGGTTCGGCTGCCCAGGTGGGTGAGGTTGGGTCCCTTCCCCGACATGACGCCCGCCAAGGCCGTTCCCACCATGCTGTGGCACCCGATGCAACCGCCGGCATTGAAGAGCGCCTGCCCGGCCCGCTCCAGCGAGTCGACCGGCTGCGTCGTGTCGCGCGCCACCACGCCGCGATTCACCAGGGGAGATCCCACCCGCTCCCGCGCCACCCAGGCGTCAAATTCCTCCGGCGTCTCCGAGATCACCCGGAATCCCATGCGGCCGTGCTGCGCCCCGCAGAACTCGGCGCATTGCCCGCTGAAGGAGCCGGTGACGTCGGCCTTGAACCAGAGGGGATTGTGCCGCCCCGGGAAGACGTCGCGCTTGGCGGCGAACTGCGGCACCCAGAAGCTGTGGACCACATCCACGGTGGTCATGCGCAGGTTGACCGTCTTGCCGACCGGAACGTGCAGCTCGTTCGCGGTGACGACGCCCAGCCCGGTATAGCGGAACTCCCACCACCACTGATGACCCAGCACTTCGACCTGAACCACGTCGCCGGTCGCGTAGTCCGAGGTCTTGAAGATGGTCTTGATGGTCGGTACCGCGATCATGACCAGGATGAACGCGGGAACGATGGTCCAGACCACCTCCAGCACGGTATTGCCGTGGACCTGTTTGGGCTCCGGGTCGTCGGGCCGGCCGCGGAACTTGAAGATGGCAATGAGCAGCGCGCCCTCGACCAGCACGAACACCACGATGGCCCACCAGACCGTGGTCCGGAACAAGCTGTCCACCAGCCTGGCGAAATCGCCGCGGGGCTGGAGGGTGGTCTGTGGGTAGTTGTGCGCGCAACCGGCCAGGAGGAGGAGGCAGAGCGCCGGCGCCCGACGCGCCAAGCGCTGCAACGAACCCGTGCTCAGCTCCATCAGCGTGGGTACCCGGTGGTTGGGGGGAATGGGGGCACAGTCGGCGTAAACGTAGTGGTGGCGTGCAGTTGGTGCCAGGGGACGCGGGAGCCCCCTAGGGACGTGGCGGCTTCGCCATGGCCATCAGCCGCTCGATGTCCGCGACCGACCGCGGCGCCCCCTTCGAGAGCAGCAGGTAGCCGGTCGAAGTGACCAGCACATCGTCCTCGATGCGGACGCCCAAGGCTTCCTCGGGCAGGTAAATGCCCGGCTCGACGGTGAACGCCATCCCGGGCGCGAGGGGCACTCCGCCTCCCACGTCGTGCACGTCCATCCCGATCCAGTGCGACAACCCGTGGATGAAATACCTGGTGCACCCGCCCGCGCCGCAGAGGTCACCCGAATGGTCCGCCAGGTACTTCCGGGCCACGGCGTCGAGATCGCGCAGGGTAAGTCCCGGCCGGATGGCGTCCAGCGCGGCCTGTTGCGCTCCGAGCACCAGCTCATAGATGGCCCGTTGCCGTTCGGTGAACTTCCCGGAGGCGGGGATGGTGCGGGTGATGTCGGCGCTGTAATAGCCGAACTCCGCACCCATGTCCATCACGATGAGGTCTCCGGCCTGGGCTTTTCGCCGGTTCTGATCGTAGTGCAGCACGGTGCTGTTGATCCCGGACCCCACGATGCTGGGGTAGCCGAGTCGTTCGGCGCCCAGCTTGCGGAAGACCTGCTCGGCAACGGCTTCGATCTCGTACTCGTAGACCCCCGGCTTGGCGAACTGCATTGCCGCGACGTGTCCTTCGGCGGACAGCTCGACCGCGCGGGTGAGCCGCCGGATCTCCTCCTGATCCTTGACCACCCGCAGGGCAGCCAGCACCGGCAGCAGGTCCTGGGACACCACGTTGCGCCCCTGCAGGATCGCGGCGCGAATGAAGTCGGGGCGGGTGTCCCGCTCGGTGTGGCGAACCCAGAGGGTGGTGCCTCCGCGCCCCGCCTGGCCCAGCGAGCGGCGCAAGAAGAGCTGCACCGAATCGGCCGAGTGAATGTTGGCGAGCGGAATCCCGGTCGCCGCGGCCGCGTCTGCCCCGGGACCGAGTGTGGCACCGGTCCAGCGCTCCCGGGCCGGATTGCGCGGCGGCAGGAACAGATGGGCCTCCCCGTGGGCGGAATCCGCGGCGGTGACGATCAGCCAGGAACCCAGGGTCTCGAGCCCGGTGAGATAGAAGAAATCGTTGTCCTGGCGGAACCCGGTCGCCTGGGGATAGTCGGAATCCGGCGGGTCATTGGACAGCGCTTCCGAGCCCTTGACGATCGCGACGCCGCTTTTGAGCCGGGCGACGAGGGCCTGCCGCCGGGCTTCGAGCCGATCGACCGAAACAGCGCCGGCCGGGGAACCCGCCTGGGCGCCCGCGGCGCCGGGAAGGACGAGCAGCAGAACGGCACCCGCGGTGCGAGAGAGTCGGGACATGGCGTGAAGATATCTCCCCTGTCCACACTCCGCCGCGACTGCTATCTTGAAGCAGTGACATTCCCCGTGCCCGGCGACCCCTCGCCGGGCCGACTCTTTTTTGCGGCAGCGGCAGATGATCGAGCAGATGCGGGAAAAGCTGGGCAAGGAGATCGAGGCGCTCAGCCGGGAGCTGACGGTGACCCTGCCCCAGGCCATCGCCACCGCGGTCGCCATGGGCGACCTGCGCGAGAATTCCGAGTACAAGGCCGCGCTGGAGCGCCAACAGCTGGTGCAGGCCCGGCTGGGCCAACTGCACCACCGGCTGGAGCAGCTCGCCCAACTCGCCAACACCGAGGCGCCGCGCGACCGCGTCGGACTCGGCTCGAAGGTCATGGTGGAGGACGTCGGCAACGGCGAGCGGGAGACCTATGTTCTGGTGCTGGCCGAAATGATGGACATCGATGCGGGACACATCTCGCTCGCCTCGCCGCTGGGCCGGGCCCTGAAGGACCGCAAGCCCGGCGAGGAAGTGAGCCTGCGGTTGCCGACGATGACGCGGAAGCTTCGCGTCCTCGAAGTGATCACGGTCCACGAGCAGGAGTGACTGCGATGGATGTGCCTCCCAAAAAGCTCATGGTCGCCGGCGATCGGGTCCTGATCGCACCGGGAGAAGGCGAAGAGCGCACCAAGGTGGGCCTGTACCTGCCCGCAACCGCCATCGAGACCCAACAGGTCCAGGAGGGCCTGATCGTCGCAACCGGACCCGGCGACCCGCTGCCCGATCCGGCGGTCTTCGAGGAAGAGCCGTGGCGCGCGGAAGAGAAGACGCCGCGTTTCAAGCCGATGCAGGCCCGGGTCGGCGATCACGCGATTTTCTTCCGGAAGGCGGCGGTGGAGATCCGGTTCGAGGAAAAGCGCTACCTGGTGGTGCCGCAGGCGGCGATTCTGGTGCTGGTGAGAGATGAGTTACCGATCTGAGGAGGTGGGAGGTGGGAGCTAGCGCGAAGGGAATGCCCTGCATGCGTTGGATTCCTCTCCTCCTGCTCGGTTTGGCTCGGCCGCTCTTGGGACAGGCCGGGGGATCTCCGACGGAAGGCGGAACCCTACCTCCGAGCTACGTTCCCCACCGCGTCTACGACACCAAGGCCAAGAAGTTCCTCGATTTCGAAACCCTGGTGGCGCGGCTCAGCGCCGGCGATCTCGTGTTCGTCGGCGAACAGCACGACGATCCCGGAACCCACCGCATGGAGCTCGCCCTGCTCGAGGGACTGGCCCGCCGGCGCGATTCGATCGTGGTGGCGATGGAGATGTTCGAGCGCGACGTGCAGCCGCTGCTCGACGACTACCTGCGCGGTGCGACGAGCGAGGACGAGCTGCTCAAGAGCGGGCGGCCCTGGAAGAACTACGCCTCGGATTACCGTCCCCTGGTCGAATGGGCCCGTGCCCACGGGTGGCCCGTCGTCGCCAGCAACGTGCCCCGGCCGCTGGCGTCGCTGGTGGGGCGGGCGGGACTGCCGGCGCTCGATACGCTCTCCGGGGCGTCGCGCGCCCAGGTTGCCGGGGTGCTGGCGTGTCCGGAGGACGACTACTACGACAAGTTCGTCGCCGTGATGGGCGACCTGAGCGCTCACGGTCCGGCGCCGGCGGGCGCCGACAGCCCCAAGGCGCGGGTCGCGCGAATGTACCTGGCGCAGTGCGTCAAAGACGAGACCATGGGAGAGTCGGTGGCCCGGGTGTGGCGGCCCGGACGCCTGGTCGTCCACTACAACGGGTCGTTTCACAGCGACTTCCGCCTCGGCACGGCCGAGCGCGCGCAGCGCAGGGCGCCGGAGGCTCGCATGGTGGTGGTCACGGCGGTGCCGGTGAAAGACCTCGACGGGCTCCGCCCGTCGAAGGAGGATCGCAAGCGGGCCAACTATCTGCTCTATGTCCTCGCACCCCAGAAAGCCGACAGCGCCGCTCGCTGACAGCGCCGATTCGCTCCCGGTCCCCCGAGCGCGAACCCTGCTGGCCCGGGCGCTCCGGTTGCGCTGCCCCGCCTGCGGCGCCCGCCCCATCCTGCTGAGCTGGTTCACCATCGCCGCGTCGTGCCCGTCGTGCGGGCTGCACCTGGACCGCGATGAGCCGGGCTACTGGATCGGGAGCTACACCATCAACCTGTTCGTTACGGAGGGGGTGTTCGCGCTGGCGTTCGGGGCGGGCATCCTGCTCAGCTGGCCGCTGGTGCCGTGGGGCGGGCTCACGGTGCTCTGCGGCGCGCTGGTGGTGGTCGTGCCGATCCTGGTGTTCCCGCACACCAAGCTGTTCTATCTGGCGATCGACCTCGCGATCCGGCCGCTGGATCCGGACGACCTGGAGTCGCCCCGCGAGCGCAGGTTTACCCGCCCAGCTTCACCACGATTACAGTGACGTTGTCGCTGCCGCCGGCGTCGAGCGCCGACTGGACCAGCTCGCGGCACATTGCTTCCGCGCTGCCGCCCGCCTCCAGGACCGCCGCGATCTGCGGGTCGGCCACGTGCTTGGTGAGCCCATCGGTGCAGAGGAGCAGGACGTCGCCGGCCTCCAGATCGATCAGGCCGACCACCGGCGTCATCTCCGAACCGCCCAGCGCGCTGATGAGATTGGCGCCCACCTTGGCGCGCGCCGCCTGTTCCTCGGTCCACGCCCCCGCGTCCACCATGTACTCGCCGGTGGTTTGGTCGCGAGTGAGCTGGCGCAAGCGGCCGCCGCGCAGGTAGTACGCCCGGCTGTCGCCGACGTGGACCAGGTAGGCCCGCGGCCAGGTCAGCGTCACCATCGTGAGGGTGGTCGCCGGCCCCTTACCCTGCGCCCCGTATTCTTCCAGAATCCGCCGGTGCGCCGCCTGGACCGACTCTTCCAGCCGGGCGAGGAAGTCGTGCTCCTGGTCCGTATTCAGTGAGTGATAGGCGACCACGGCCTGGTCGAGGTATTCGAGCAACGAGGAGACGGCGCTGGTACTGGCCAGCTCGCCCCCCGGCCGGCCGCCAACCCCGTCGGCGACGACGAAGAGATACGACTCGACGCCGGCCAGGCGGGCGACCAGGTCCGCATCGGTAAGGCTGGTGTGGCGCAGCCGGACCGACTTTCGCAGCGAGGCGATAACGAACTGATCCTCGTTGAGCTCGCGAACCTTGCCGACGTCCGTCAGCCCGAAACAGTCCATCGGGACGGCGCCGGCTCCGGCGGTCATGCCGGCTTGCCCCCGTTCCGCGCCGTCTCCCGCGCCAGCCAGGTGAACGCCTCCTCCACGCCGGCCCCGGTCTTCGCGCTGGTCTTGAGAACGTGGCAGCCCTGCGCCGCGAGGGCGGCTTCTTCGCGCTGACCCAGGATCCACTGGTCCGTGAGATCGGTCTTGTTGAGGGCAACCAGCGAGGGAACCTCCCCGGCGGCGGCGCGCGCCAGCTCGCGGAGCTCAGGGAGCTGGTCGAAGCTCTCGCGCCGGGTGCCGTCGACCACGAACAGAATCGCGTGCGAGCCCCGCAGGTAACTCGCGGGGATGTCCGAGGTCCCATCCCGTCCCGCCAGGTCCCAGAGCACGAGAGTGACCGAGGTGCCGTCCACCTCCACCGCCTTGCGGTCGATCTTTACCCCGACGGTGGAGTGATACTTCACCGAGAAGATGGAATGCACGAACTGCTGCACCAGGCTGGTCTTGCCGGTGCCGAACAGCCCGACCATGCACACTTTCTTCTGGATCATCGCGGCGGCTCCCGGGTGACCTGCACCTGAAACGCCACGCTGCGATTGCGCCGGGCCTGCTCCAGGCTGTCCCGGCCGATGAGCGGGTTCGCGGTGCCCAACGGGATCCCCTTCAGCCGCTCGGCGGGGATGCCCGCTCGCACCAGAACGCCGCTCACCGCCTCGACCCGCGACTGGCTCAGCGTCTGATTGACCGCGTCGCTGCCGGTGGGATCGGTGCGTCCGTAGAGCGCGAGGTCGGTGCGATGGCCGAAGCTCATGGTGCCGGCCTGCAAAGCACGGAAGCTCACCGACAGGGAATCGAGTGCGGCCCGCTCTCCTGGCGCCACCACCGCCGAACCCACCTCGAACAGGATCAGCTCGGCCTCGATCTGGCTCCGCAACCCCGCGAGATCGGCCGGGAGCGTCGCAACGACGGCCCGCGCGTTGAGCACCGCAACGCCCGGCGGTAGCACCGGGAGCGCCCCGGCCCGCGCCACCCACGCGAGGGGTGCCTCGCCGGTCGCGTAGAGGGTGTCGCCGGCGAGCCGCAGCTGAACGGTCGGCGGAGCCGCCAGCGCCTGCCGGGCCCGCGCGACGACGAGGCCGGGCTCCAGGGAGAGATAGGGCTCCCAGCGCGCATCGAGTCGCGCCGTATCGGCACCGAGTCCCGCGAGGATCACCGCTGGCTCGGCCGCAAGGGGATCCTTGAGCCCGCGGAAGCGCCAGTTGCCGCCGCTCCTTCGCGCATCAACCAGCTGGATGCCCGGCTCGGCCTCGAGCCGCGCCACGGCAGCGGAGAATCGCCGCTGCGAGCGCCAGCCAAGCCCGGCGAGGACTCCGGCCAGCAGCGCGATCGGGATGGCCCAGCGGAGCCAGGCCAGCCGGGAGCGGGCGGCCCGGGTGTGCTGGTGACTCAGCACGGTTTCCAGGCATTCCTCCAACAGCGGCTGCGCCGCGGCGAAGGGCGCCGAGTCTCCAGTGAAATCCGCGAAGGCAGCGGCAAATTCGAGGTGCACGGTCTCGAGCCGGTCCTGCAACTTGTGCAGCAAGCTTTCCGGCGGCTGGCCCCGGACCACGGCGGCGAGCACCGCCTGCGGTCCCTGCTCCACCATGACGGTGAGCTCCCCGACACTGAAGGTGCGCAGTCCGCCGGCTTCCTGGGGCCGGAACGAATCGCCGACGAAGTCCTGGATGGCGGTGAGCATCCCGGAGATCAGGTCGGCATCGGCCACCTTGAGCCGGGGCGGCGCAGCGTGCACCAGCAGGAGGCCGGTCTCGGCGTGGATCAGGAAGACCTGCTCGACGCGATAGACCAGCGCGTGCTTGAGGACGATCTGGGCGTAGGGAACGCCGGTGCGCCAGGCCTCGATCCGCCACGCCAGGCCGCGAAACGAAAAGGTGTGCTCCACCGCGCGGTTGATCGATTCGACCAATGCCGCCATCGTCTCGGCCAGGGCCTTGCGGATGGCGGGGCCCAGCACCGGAAAAATCGCGGTGGCGATCTCGCGCGGGTTGCGGCGCACCGACTCGCTGATCGCGCGCTCCATGGTGGGAGCGAGGGCGCGGGCCAGCTGGCGGTCACGTCCGGAACGCAGCGCGATGGCCTCCGGCAGGAGCTCGGCGACTTCTTCGGCGTTCTTGCTCTGCGCCTCGACGCGCCGCTGCAGCTCCGCGAGCTTGCGCCGCTCTTCGCCCAGCAGGAGCTCCCGCAGCTCGGCGAACTCCGCCGAAGCCGGGTCGTACTCCCCGGCGAGGCCCAGGTAGTCAGGGGTGGTGCGGTTGTCCGGCACGCTCAGCCCCGCGTCGCCCCACCGAGTCGGGATGCCAGGTCGGAGAAGAGCGAGGAGAGCGCGGCCAGGCTCGCTTTGTCTGCTTTGAGCTCGTCCACCGAGCGGGTGAGCTCGCCGCTGAGTCGCTCCGCCAGTCTGCCGAGGTCCGCCGAGACCGCCTTGCTGTGCTCGAGAATGCCCTCGCGCAGCTCCGCGTCGGCTGTGCCGCTGGTTTCCTCCAGCTTGAGGTGGCGCTGCTCGAGGTTCTTGAGGGCCGTCTTGAACTCGGCGGCCAGGCCCTTCAGCTCCTCGGTCCGCTTTGCGCGCTCGGTGCCGAGCCGGTCGGCGAGCGATTGGACCTCTTTCTGCAGGGTGCCGTCGAGCGCGTCGAGCTGTTTCGTGAAGTCGGCCTTGAGGCTCTCTTGCGCCTGGAGGAGCCGCGATTCGAGCCCCTGCAAGCGGGACTCGACCGCGCGCATCTGTCCGCCGAACAGGATGTCCCGCACCTTGTCGAGGCTTTCGGGGGGCGGCTCGCTCCCGGCGGTGCCGTTGTCCTGCTGGTTGGCGGCGAGCGTGGCATTGGTCATAGGGGACTCACTGAGGTACGTGACGAAGGACCGGGTTTCGGTCCTACACCGGACCCGGTCCCTCCAAGCTACTCCAAGGCATCTCAGGGGCTAGGGGTGACCCCCGGGCCGGGATCCCTAGGGCACCGCGCTCGATCCGCAGCTCCCGTCCGTCGCCCGCACCGTCGGATACTTGATGTTGAGCTGCTCGAGGTAGCTCTTGTACTTCTTGGGGTCGTAGTAGAACGGCCGCATCTGCTCCCGGTAGCGCTCCAGAATGCCCTTGTTCAGGTCGATTGCGGGCCGGTCTTCGGGCCGGATCAGCGGCTCATACCTGGTGTCCTTGGTCTGCACGTTGCGGAAGTAGTCCCAGGCGTCGCTCACCAGCTTCGGGGTGAGCAGGATGTCCAGCATGGTCATTGCCATGGCCTTGGCGCCCGCGGTCGCCCCCTTGTGGGCCACCGGCGTGGCCATCGCGATCGCGTCGGTCCAGTTGTGGCCCGGCAGGCCCGGAATGTTGGACGGAAAGCGCAGGGTGACGGTGGGCAAGGTCCAGGACACATCTCCGATGTCGTCCGAGCCCCCACCGCGCTTCTGCTCCTCGGGGACCGGCCCCTGCAGGGCACGCAGCCCGGTGTCGAGGCCGCCGGCCCGGGGATTCTTGAGCTCGGTCTGCAGCGCTTTGGCGAAGCGCTGGTCTTCCTCGCTCCACTTCGGCATGCCCACCGCCCGGATGTTGGCGGCCATGGCCTCGGCGATCGGCTTGCTGAAGTGCTGCGGCCAGGCGCTCCCCATCACCCGCACCGGCTCGACGCTGGTGCCGGTCATGAGCGCGGCGCCCTGGGCGATCGAGTCGGCAATGGCCCAGAGCTCCTTGATGTGGGGATAGTCGAGCTCGCGCAGGTAATACCAGACCGTGGCGTTCTGCGGAACGACGTTGGGCTGGTCGCCGCCGTTGGGAATGACGTAGTGGGAACGCTGGGTGAGGCGGAGGTGCTCGCGCCGGAAATTCCAGGCGATGTCCATCAGCTCGACGGCGTCGAGCGCGCTGCGGCCCCGCCAGGGGGCCCCCGCGGCGTGCGCCGACTGGCCCTTGAAGGTGTACTGCAGCGAGATCAGGCCGTTGCCGTCGCTCGAGCCCCACTGCACCCCGAAGTTGCTGCTGACGTGGCTGAAGAGATTGATGTCCACGTCCTTGAATAACCCGCCACGCACGAAGTAGGCCTTGGTTCCTACCAGCTCCTCCGCCACCCCGGGCCAGATCTTGATGGTACCGGAGAGGTGATCGCGCTCCATGATCTTCTTGAGGGCGAGCGCGGCGGTGATATTGACCGCCATGCCGCTGTTGTGGCCCTCGCCGTGTCCGGGAGCGCCGGGAATCATCGGGGCGCGGCAGGCGACGCCGGGTTTCTGCGAGGCCTGCGGAATCCCGTCGATGTCGGTGCCGAGCCCGATCACCGGCTTGCCGGCGCCCCAGCTGGCGACAAAGGCCGTCGGGATCCCGAGGTAGTTCTCCTGCACCGTGAAGCCCTCTTTGCGGAGCAGCCCGACCAGGTATTTCGAGGTCTCGAATTCCTGGAAGCCGAGCTCACCAAAGGAGAAGATCTGATCCACCATCTCCTGGGTGAACTTGGCGCGCGCATCGATATCGGCGCTGAGCTCGCGCTTGAGCGCGTCGAGCCGGGGGTCCGCCGGCGTGGCGGGCGCGGGCTGCTGGGCGGCCAGCGGGAGCGTCGCGAGGGAGAGTATTGCCAGCAGGGATGCGGAACGCATAAGTCGCTCTCGGAGTCGGGATGCGG
>Ga0255310_10000046_pt1 | contig 19863 bp, 26 predicted proteins | sample EtOH1_T0_E1_meta_FD_201359 | JGI IMG/M metagenome (GOLD analysis project Ga0255310, IMG submission 201359) | Sandy soil microbial communities from University of British Columbia, Vancouver, Canada - EtOH1_T0_E1 | ecosystem: Engineered > Artificial ecosystem > Sand microcosm > Unclassified ...
TGCTCCGCCGCCACCACCCCAACCGTGCTCGGCATAGGACTGGGCGTCCGGGCCATTTTGACCAGCGGTTGCTGCCGCCCTCAAAGTGGCTCGATCAGACCCACCGCTTGACCCTGCCTGGCCTGCTCCTGCCGCCAGCACACCGCCGCCTGAGCCGCCGCTCGGGTTACCGGCACCATTAACAGAGGTCCCGACCGTTCCCACTCCTGTGGACCCTGCCGAGCCCAACGCAGCGATTCCCAACGTTCCGCCGTTGCCTTGACTACCAGCGGTACCTGCCGTAGCAGTCCCACCGATACCTACACCGCCGATGACAAAAGCTACCGACTGGCCGGTGTAGGTGCCGAAAGTTGTCTTACCACCAGTCGTGCCATTGTTGCCAGCCGTGTTGGTTCCGGCTTGGGCTGCGCCTCCGACCCCGCCAGCGCCAACGGTCACAGCCACTGAGGCTGGCAACGATGCAAACGGAATGTCGACGACTGAACCAGATGATGTCCCTGCCGAGCCGCCACCGGAGGCACCCGTGCCGTTAGCGTAATTGCCGCCCGATCCGCCGCCATTGCCTCCTGGGTAGGTGTAGACACGAGCGACGGAGAAGTTGCCGGCGGGTTTGGTCCAGGTGCCCGACACGGCGAAATCTTGGACATCTGTTATCGGGCCGACCGACGCTAGTGCATCCCGTACTGCGTTCTTGCTCGGAGCGATCGAAGTGACACCGTCCCATGATGTCGCGTCGTAGGCGGTGTCCGACACATGGTTGATCTCGATACTGTTCGCCATGTCTATAGCTCCACGGTCCGTGCGTCGGTCTGGATGGTCTCGACGCGCTGGGTGCCGGACGCGCAGGAGACCCAGAGCTGCTCGTTGGCCAACAAGTCGGCCCTCATGCTGTCGCCGACATCGAGGCGAACGCCCTTGCCCGGTCCGACCCCGGTGCGAGCCTCTGCCGCTACCTGGGTGAAACCGAACCAAACGGAGCCCGTGCCTCGATTGACCAGGGTGATTGACCGAGGGTCCTGCTCGCCGTAGGTCGGAATCTGGATCGCCGTCGGTGCCGCGTCAAACGTGCCTGTCTCTGCCATCAGAGAGTCCTTTCACTCATCAGGTGCCTACTCGTCTCGCCCCGCCGCGGCCGGGCCGGCCGGGTACCACCACGCCCGATGGTCGATTGGCACGACCGAATCGGACCGAACTCACCCACAGATCCACCTCGGGAATGCCCGTCAGTCCGTCGGCGAAGAGGGTCAGTGGATCGAGGATCGCCAGTGAGACACCCTGACGGGTGATCGACGTGATGCGCTTGGGCAGTCTGCACATGCCGACGGTCTCGGGGCTCATGGCGAGTGCCAGCTCGCAGCCGAGCGACTTCGCCGCCATGACACCGCCGACCGGAGGCGATGTGCCAAATGTGTAGGACACAGACCAGGTGTCGAGCGCCGAGTCCGCGAGATCGAGCCGCTGGCAACACGGCCAGCCCTGACGAATCGCCGAATCGCTCTCGGGCAGGTAGACCAATGAGCGGTAGTCGTCGATGCGGTAGCGTGCCGATGCGAGCACCGCCCCGTCGATCTTGACCTGGGTGATCGAGACGATCGGCCGCCCGGGCAACAGGATCTCGGAGAGCCCGCCACATGCGCAGTCCTGTGAGGTGTTGCAGCCACACCAGCCGGTGCCGCGCACGGTCCACGGCACCGGCGAGCGGTATCCACAGGGGCGCACCGTCGCCGAGCACACGCCCGGCCATGCCCTGCCCGTCAAGTGGAACAGGACGTCGGACGCGACCTGGAGCCCCGCATCGAGCATCGCGTTCGTGAAGCCCGCAGGGGCCTCGGCGCTCGAGCATGGTCCGGTGGTGACGTCGGCGGCAACTGCCCACGGAGCGCAGACCCCCGTCGAGGGCGCTGCCATGGATCAGCTCGCCGGGGTGGTCAGGTAGCCGCATGATGCAGCGGGCTTGGTGGCGGTCGGCAGCCACTGGTAGACGCGGTCGGACAGGCCGGGCCACGTCCCGTCGGGGCCGTTGTACCAGTTGATGTTCTCGTAGCATTGGCCGGTGAACGTCGGAGTCAGCGGATTGGCCTCATGGGTGTGCTCGGCGATGCGCAGGTTCTTGACCTTGGGATACGTCCACCACGCATAGGGGTATGACACGTCGAGATCGCCGTCGTCGATGCGCTTGGTCCACACCTCGATCGACACCGCAGCGGTGCCCACCGGGCCGACCGCAGGCGCAGAGAACCCCTTGGGGCGAGGTACTGCGGTGAGCAGCAATCCGTCGCTGAGCATCTCGCAGAGGAACGGGTCGGGCGTGACAAGACTGATCTCGATGTCACCGCGCCGGAACTGGTCCGCCGATCGATATGACTCGACGAGGTCGCCGCACGCGTTCTGGAACTCGACCTCCTCGCCGTCCTTGTAGACCGGGGTGAACTTGAGGCTGATGAGCGCGTCGGACACCACCTGGTTGTTCGCTCCAGGCGTGGGCACGCCGTTGGAATCCAGGCGACACACCCGCATGGCGCAGGCGTGGAGCTGTGGGCGACAATCGTTAGCGGCCATTGGGGTCCTCCTTGTTGATGATCATGATGCGCCCCCGACGAGCGCAACGGGCAATGAGATCTCTGCGGCCAAGTGGCAACACCAGTCCCATTCGAGAGCCATCGCCTGCTGTGCCCACACGACGATGGTGTTGGTGGTGTGGTTCAGTGCCTCGGCCAATGAGCGGGCGTCGTCCATCGACTCGGGACGGACCTCGACGGGGCCCTCCCTGATGCGCATCATCGAGGTGCCGTAGATCCACTGGCTCGAGCTCGCAGCCACGCCGCCGGGACCCGAGCCGTCGTAGCCGGCATCGGCCACCACAAGATGGCCGTTGGCGGTGAGCCATGTGGAGCCCGAGCGGGCGATGGCTCCGGTGGCTGCGATCTTGACCAGAGCCTGAGTGGTGACGTGGATGATGCCCTGTCGCCCGGCGCCACAAGTGCCGAGCGCCGATTCTGTGGCTGCCAGCGCAGTGACCACGTCCGTCGGACCGGAGGTCACCGTGTCGGACCACGAGGCCGTCCCTGAGAGCCAGCGGTTGCCCAGCGAGTCTGCCGACGCCACCGCTCCGGACCACAGCTCCTTGGCCAGCTGGAACGACCGCGTGGCAGCCAATGACCTGCGTGCTCGCCCCTGCCAGTCCCGAGCAGCGAAGCCGAACGATGAGCACTTGTCGTAGCCATAGACGAGCACCGGATCGCCGGTGACCACGTCGGGGCCGTTGCTCGTCGAGCGTGACGCCACTGAGCCTGTGCAGTCGATGGACACCAGCCCGCCGCCGCCACACCCCTCCGGCTGGAACGACCATCCGGCGCGAAGTGTCGGGTCCGGCGTGACCGCCAACGTGGCAATGAGGCCCTGCACAGGCGGGCGGGCAGGAGGAGCGAGCACGGGCTCACGCATCTGGGCCACATCGAATCCTTTCGTCGGCATCCGCCGAATGGCGGCTCAGGACCAGGAGCACGGTGCCCTGAGCCGCCATTGGCAGATGCATGATTACGACCCCGAGGCGCAGGGGTTGATGTCGATGGTGCTGCTCGTCGAACCGTCAGGGCAGACGTCGATCGTGAGCGTCCATGACTCGACGCCGTGGAAGTGCGCGCCCTCGAATGTCTCGGCGAACATCCGCACATCGTTGGTGCCGTTGAGCACAGAGTCACGCACGATGCCGAGATCGAGCGTGCCGCCGTCGAGGAACAGCCACCCGCCTGCGGGCGCAAGGTAGGTCTTGACCAGCGATGGCCATCCGATCATGGGCCCGACGCCCTGGGTCCCGAAGGTCTGGCCGGACTCGCCGTCCATGAGCCATGTCGGCTCCACGTTGCGGGCCCGGAACCAACCGTCAATGGTGGAGTCGGCGAGCGCCATCGTCTCATCGACGGTCCCGACCGGGATCTGACGTGCGACGTCGACCCGAATCTGATCCCGCAACCACCGGGGCGCAGCGAACTGCAGGACGAATCCGTCCTCGGTGCGATGGCGGTAGCGCCACTGGGCAACGGCGCGGTCGATGGCACTGAGCACGTCTCGGCTCGTGCCGAGGACCTGGCCGTGGGTGACCGCAGTCGAGCCGGTGGCGATCTTGGCCAACAGCCGCACCTCGGCCTCACGTGCATGCTCGGTGACAGCAAGGCGCATCCATGCCTCGATCTGCTCGGGGAAGAACCGGGATCGGAAGTTGCCGAACTGGAGACAGCGGTACATCGCCTCGACGACCGTGGATGTCTCCGTCGGGCAGGTGACCGTCAGGCATGCCTTGGTGAGGCCCGAGGCGTCGTTGGCCTCGGTGTGCACACCTACTGCTGCATCGAGCTGGGTGAGGACCGGGGAAGGCATGGTGGTGATCCCGCCACGGTCGGCCTGGAATCGGGTGAGCCACTGGTCACGCACAGGCCTGGCATCGCTGCCGAGCACGGGCATGTCGTAGTTCACCTCCTTTGGCGCACAGATGCCGCCGCTGGCGGTCAGCCCGTTGGCGATGCCCTGGCGCACGCCACCGGCACGCTGGATCGCTCGCTGCGCCGCCTCGATGCGCTGGTGGTTGGCAGCCCACGAATCGCCGAGCACATGAGTCTCGGGGTAGGTGGTCGCCGCACGGGCGATCGAGACCTTTGCCGCCGGGCCGCGGTAGTCCTGAGCGGTCTGGACCGCCGAGACGAACGCCGCCGCCAACTGGTCGTAGTCGGTGATGGGCTGGCCGGCGGGAACGCCAGGAGCGTTGGCCGACGCCACGAGGCTCAGCGCTCGCAGGTCTCCTACCTCGGCGGGTGGAGTGGACACTCGCGCAGGCGCTGGACGCCGGGCGGCGACACGGGAGAGCACCACGGGCGGCGTGGGTGCCGCTCCGGCAGCGAGTTGCGCCGGCGTCTCCTCATCTGACTCATCGGTCGAGGCGGACTCGTCGGGCTCCGCATCATCTTGAGTCTCCGCATCCTCATCGGATGATGCCTCACCGTCGTCGCCCTGGTCGGGTGCCTCGCCTCGGATGGCGAGCAGTGCAGCCTCTGCACGTCCAGCGCGCTCCGCTGCGGCCTCATCTCGGGCGGCAGCCTCGGTGCGAACGGTCGTGATGGCCTCGCTGATGCGCTCCAGGTTGGTCAGGTCTTCGTCGGTCAGGTCGTCGCCTGCGGCAATGTCCTCCGCTGCGCGAATGAGATTGGCATCGAGATCGGCGAGCGCGTCGGCGTCCTGATCTGCAATGGCTGCCACGAGGGCAAGTAGGGATTCGAGGTCCATTGTGGTTCTCCTGTCGAGTCAGTGTCGGATTCGGTGGGGCTGAACCACTAGGTGACTCGGGTGGAGAACCGCCACTGGGTGACGGGTGCCTGGACCTGCGCTCAGGATACCTGACGAAGCGGCGGCCGTGCGCGAATGCTCCCGGCGGCGGCGGATACCGCATCGGGCAGAAGGTGGCGCGTGCGCCGCTCAAGCGTGTCGAGGATGGCGCGCATCTCCGCAAGCTCGGGGCCTGAGACGCCCAGTGCACCAGCCCTGAGAGCGTCACGGGCGTTGCGCTCGCAGTCCGAGCAGCGGGTGACCGTCCCCGCCGCCACGAGCGAGATCTGGTCGTGACCCGCATAGCCGGCCCTGGGATGGGGGACCATCGGATGCGATGCAGTGACCGCCTCCCTGCGCACCGGGAATCCAGGGGTCGAGACGGCGAGGATGCCGATCAGGTCGAGATCTACGCCGATGCGCCGCCAGTCGCCAGACAGCGACGAGGCCCGCAGCGCCCTCACCGTGGCATCGTCGATGCCCGGTCGGAGCGCCCCGCTGATCCACACGCCGAGCGCACCATTCGACGCGCGGACATCGGCGAAGGCGAGACCGGCGTTCGCATAGTGATCCCGGGCGGCGGGTGCGAGGAGGTCTGCCGCTGCGTGGTCACAGCCGACAGCGAGCGGGCCCGTCGCGACCTGGGTTCCATCGGCGCAGACCACCGCTCCGACGTGGAACCCGGCATAGCCTTCCGATCCCCTTGGCGGCTCGATGCACTGCCCGGGGTAGCCGGTGTGGCAGGTGCCCCATGTGGCGCCGTGGCCGAACACGAGGCCATCGTCACGGATCGTGAATGGCACCGCCATGGTCCCTCCAGGCTGAGCCACGAAAGGCTCGGCGCAGCCATAGACCTCGAGCGCCTCCTCCGGCGTGATACCAGGGTCCGGCTCGGGCAGATGAAACCATCCACGTGGTGGCAGGATCGGCGCTGCAGCGGTGACCACCACCACGGGCGGCGATGCAGCGGTCACACTCTGATCCGATGCTGCAGCGTCACCAGTGGTGGCATCGCCAGTCGCCAGCTCGATGTAGGCGCCGGCGAAGGCCGGGATGGCACACGCCGTCGCACCACGGATGCGCATCCGTGTGTAGCGGGCCAGCATCTCAGTGGGCGCCCACAACAGCAGGCCGTCTGGCCCGCCGCCCTCACCCGGGTCAGGGTCTCCCGCCGCTGCCATGATCCCATCGTCCTCCAGTGCTGAGGCGTCGCGGGTGACGTACTCGACCTCGGCGTTGTCGGGGTCGATGGAGATGCCCTGTCGCTCCCCATGGCTCGCCGTGCCCGACTGGAGTCGGCGCACCAGCTCTGCGCCTTCGGGAATCTCGTCGTCGATCGAGCCGGTGCCCATGATGTCGGATCCGGTCCGGGTCAAGGTGTCGATGGTGCCAATCTGGGTGCCACCGGCCAACATGTCGCCGTGCTGCTCCTCGGCCAGAGACGCAAGCGGAATCGGCAGGTCGCCCCACTCCAGCGCACCTGCGACGATGAGCCTGCCGTCTCCGGTCTCCTCGCCCTCGATCGCCACACGGCCTCGCCATGGAATCAACATGATGGGACTCCTCTCGCTCGCATAAGTCTAAGCACCTGCACCGGCGGGAACGAGTCTCGCGACCACATCGCACGAGCACCCTGCGTGATCCCCGGGTATAAAATACGCGGTCTCGGGCCACCCTGCGGCGTTGGTCAGGACCGGATCGTCGAAGTTGACGAACTCGACCCCATCGAGCGCCACGTGCGGCTCGAACGATGTCTTGCGCGAGGCGGGCCCGTAGACCCACTGATAGCCCTCGACGCCGGCCCCTGCGTCGAGCATGGCGCCCATGAGCAGCTCGCCGGTTGCGATCCCTCCCAGTGGCGTGGTCCCGAGATTGGACAGGGCCACCCATGCGCTCGAGCCCGACGTGGTCAGCCCTGTCGCTCCACCCGCTCGAGCCATGGCCTGGCGGATGAGTGCCGTCGGCACCGTGGTGCCCAGGGATTCGCCTGCCACGGGGATGAGGTCCGGGCCGAACAGCGTGGCCATGGCCTCGACATCGAGAGCGTCACGCATCCATGCCCACGCCTCGGCGAGGTTCTCTGCCTGGCGCAGCTTCAACACCTCACGCTCCGCCGCGCTGAACCCCGAGGCGACCACGCTGGCGATGTCGATGGCCTGGGCCTGCGCGCCTGCCCCCCATGCCATGAACCGCTCCTCCAGGAGATCCCACGCACCGGCGAGCGGATCCGTCTCGCCGAGGATGGCCGCCACCAACGTCTCGCCGAGTTGGGCGAACCCTCGCTGAGGGGCGATGCCACGCAGTGCCCCGGCAGCCTCGGTGCCGTTGGCCTTGGACCTGAGCCGGTTGCCCGCTCGGGTCAACGCGCTCGACATGGCGGAGTCTGCAGCGCCGATGAGCCGGGCCCGGAGATCGGCATCGATGACATGCAACTCCCTGCCGTAGTCCCTCGATCGAGGACGGCGAGCGGCGGCAGTGACCGATCCGGCAGCGGAGGCCGCATCGGGCCCCTCTGGAATCACGATGGGCTCGCCGATTCCACCTTGAGCAAGCGCAGCAGCGGTGATGCGCTCGCTCAACTGGCCGCGCTTGAGCACCGATCGTGCGAGCATCTCGATCGGATCCGGCGCATCGGCCTCAGAGTAGCCGTTGACCCGGCGGTAGGCCTCGGTGCTGATGGCGAGCGAGTCAAGCGCCTTGTCCGAGCCCGCAGCGAGGTCCGGGCTCGACATGAGAGCGGATGGGTCGTACCAGACGAACATCACCGCCGCCCACTCGGGCCCGATAGCGGGGTTCGCTGCCATCTGGTGGACGAGGAATGCAGCGGTCAGCCCATGAACAGCGATCTCCGCACTCGGTTGCAGGTAGTCGTTGAACTCGTCCTCGTCGACCTGGGTCGCATTGGCAAACGTCGTCTCGGCGAGGCCCATGACCTTCTCGACCGGCATGTTGAGCCCCCGCGCGATGCGAGCGATGCGAGCGCTGATGCGCTCCTCGATGCCCGCTCCTGTGTCACGGGCGAAGTCGATGCGGCGCAGGACGTCTGGCTTGAGGTACTCGGCCGGGCCCCTGATCAGCATGGGCATCACGGATGCCGCCGATGTGGGATCGGTGATCGGGTCAGTGAGCGCCGCGGTGAGCGCATCCATGAACGGGTCCTCGTCTGCCTCCCCACCGTCCTCGCTCCACGACGCAGACACCGGCCCGAAGCTCAGCTCGTTGGGAATCGTGAATGCTCCCGCACTCTGTCGGGAGTTGGCCTCGGCGAGCACCTGCGCCGAGAGCACCTGGAGCGCCTGGCAGTCTGCCCGCAGTGCCTTGAGCGGCGAGTCGGCGAGGTCGTAGAACTCTGGATGCGGTAGCCAGATCCGATCGATCGAGTCCAGTTCCTCGTCCATCGGTGTGCCCTTGGTGTCGTTGGGGCTGCTCTTGATGCTCCACTTCGAGCCTTGGTGGGTGACCTCGGAGACCGAGTGGATTCGCCACTCCTCCGGCTGAATCGTCTGGATGATGGAGCCATCGGTGCCCTTGGCCTCGATGATGCGCTCTCCTCTGCCCACCAACCACGCCTCGCCGGCCACCTCGAGGTTCATGTCGAGTTGTCGCAGGATCTCGCCTGCTCCGCCGAAGCGAGAATGCAGACGCCCAAGCTCAGCAGTCGCTGTCGCCGCCACCGATGCAGGAACGCCCGATTCTGGGTCGAGCACGGGAATCGGCTCGCCACCAGGCTCGGGGTTGGCCACTGCGACAAACAGACGCAGTCGTCCCATCTGATTCGCCCGGTATCGGATTGACTCCTTGATCTCGGGCACGCTGTCGAAGTAGCCCCACGCCTCGTCCTGCCATGACGCCTTCGCTGCGTGTCGCGACGAGCGGGCGCTGAGATCGATTCGTCTCGATGCCGCCACGAGGGCATTGACCGTTCGAGCGGTCCGTTTCGTTGCCACGTTGACAGGCTATCGCTCGGGAGGTCGGTGAGTTGAGACCGCCCCGACGATTGCCGCTGCCTGCGCAATGGCGAGTGCACGCGCGACGAGCGCCCATGGACCCGGTGCGAGTCGCCGAGCGATGACCACACCGAAGCTCACCCACACACCTGCGCACCATTGACAGGTCATCAGCGTGGCCTGCCACGGCGCTTGGTCATCGACGCGAGCCAGATCCGCCCAGCGATGCGCACCTTCCCATGTCGGGGTCATCTCCGGGCGAGTCCGATAGGCACGTCGGATGATCGCCTCACGCAGCGGGGCGGTAATGGTGTCGGTCGTGACGAGCCGTGTGATGCGTGCCGCTGCAAGAGCATCGGTTGCCATCTCCGGAGTGCTCACACTCACCCACACACCTGCGCACCATTGACGTCCTCCCATGGCTTCAGCCGTGGGATTCCCGGTTCCGGTTGTCTCTCCGGCCGAGTGGTTCTCGCCGCCACCATGTGGTGGACTTCCGCGAGCAGCACCAGCGTCGCTGGTGCCATGCCCCAAGCCCTGGGGTATGCCCGGATGCCCGGATCCGGGCGGTACTGCGGTGTCGCTGACTTGGTTCTCGCCACCGACACCACCATTATGGCTCTGGGGTGTGACAGTGTCGGGCCTTGCGGCCCGAACGTCCCTTGACTCACGGCTGAAGCCATGGGCGTGCGGGCCGGTGCGATCAAGCGCCGCCTCCGCAGCCACAGCCGCCTTTCGTCACGGTCCAGACCGTGCCGTCCTCGCCGACCACGCTCTGAGCACGGCGCCCATCGGGAGTCACGACGCTCGCATCCATGGTGGCGACCTCGGTGCCTGCCCGATTGATGATGGCAGCCCTGCCGTCTCGCACTGTCACGGTCACATCCTTGTGTGACCCATTCGGCGTGACGACATTGACCCTCGACACCGCGAGAAGGAATGCTCCTGCCATGCGTCGAATGCTACCGCATCGTTCAGCGCCCGGGGAGCCGCACGCTTGCCCGTCGGGCAGTCGACGCCTTGGGCGCAGGCGGTCGGGCAGTCGACGCCTTGGGCGCAGGCGGTCGCACGTTGCCGGTCGGTGCCGTGGCTGTCGCCGGTCCCTTGCCCAGCTTGGCCAGCGCCTGGCTCATGGCGTCGACCTGATCATCATGTGCCCCTGCGGGGAACGACGCCAGCTCGTCGAGCAGATGGGCAGTCCAGCCCCTACCTGCGAGATGCACATTGCCTGCCTCCGCCGCCGGGACAATGTGCGCCCTGGCACGCACGGACTTATCTCCTCGTGCTGCGTTTGCCACCAGGTTGGACATACCACGACGGCGCAGCGCCTCGACGGCGGCTGCCTCTGCTCTGTTCATGCCGAGTCGTCCGGCCATCTCCTGGGTCACAACGTAATCCGGGCGCGCCTTGCGCAACATGGGCATGACCTCGTCAGCGGACCCGGCTGCCTCGATGACGTGGCGGCGAATCTCTGGGTGCCTAATCGCCAGCAGTGCAATCGCATTGGCGGTCGAGGCATGGTCGTATTGCCCTCGGACCTGGTCGATCAGCCAATAGTCACTGCCCACCCGCACCCACGCCTGACCCACCACGTAGTCACCAGCCTCGCGGTCCTTGAGCTTGAGATCCCATGACGTCAGGCAGTCATCGCCGGGGGCGCTCGGCAAGTCCGACTCCTCGACCCGGAACCATGCCCGCTTGAGCTCGTCGCCCTCCTCCGGTGATGGATTCTGTTGTTCTAGAGCGCTCACCAAGTAGCTGCCCATGGCCTTATGCCGCGCTTTGACCGCGGCCATGGCGAACTTCTCCTCCTCCAACACCTCGCCTGGCGCTCGGCCCAGCGGGTCGCCGGGCACCGCAAGGGTGGGCAGTGACACGACGGTCCACGCCTCACCGGTGTCGTCCTCGGTGCCCTTGATGAGCCGCCCGCTGAGGTCATCCTCATGCCAGCGTGCATGGGCCACGATCACAAATGCGTTGTCGTCGTCGAGGCGATGCGAGAGCGTGCCGCGGTATTGATCCCACACCACCTTGCGCTTGTGCTCGCTGTGCGCCTCCATCCATGACTTCATCGGGTCATCGAGGATGAGCCCCCCGCCATGGCCTGCGCCGAAGCCGATGATGGAACTGTGGATACCTGCCGCCAGAAGCCCGCCCCCCTCGTCGGTTCTGAATCGGTCTTGGCGCTGCTGGTCTGCCTTGAGTTGTGTCCGCAATTCCAGCCGATGCGAGCGCAGCTGATCACGCACGAAGATCGACCCCTCCCGTGCAAGGGTCTGACCATATGTCGTGTAGATCGACCTCGACTCTGGCCGCTTGTCGATGAGCCAAATCAAGCCCCACCACAGAAGATGACTCTTGCCGTACCGTGATCCCAGATTCCAGATCTGGCGCTTGTCACGCCCCTCTGCGGCATCGACGAACTTGGCCGACAAGTAGGCGATGTAGCGCCAGATTCGATACTGCTCATCGAAGTGGTGAGCCATCGATGCAGGGTCCGTGCGCCATCCTGCCTGCAGCTCCTCAGCCAGCACCCGCTCGAGCAGCACCCGATCCTCGTCGAGCAGGTGCGATGCGAACGCTTCGAGCTCGACAGGCGTCATCGCCTTGATCAGCTCGGCCAGTTCCGCCCGAGCGTCGACCTGGTGGCGTGGGAGCTTACGGGCTGGCATCGCCTACCACGCTAGGTGCCGTGCAGCGTGGGCAGCGGTTTCAGCTCTTGGGCTTGGCCGCAGGGAGCGCGGCTGCATCGGCTGCGCCAGCCAGGTAGTCGCGCAAGGAGTCGGCGAGCGCACGAGCATGATCGGCCTCCTCGAGCAGCGGTGCCCCCTCTGCTCCGGTGATCTCCACCCGCCGGGCATATTGCGCCGGTCGACGTCGCTCGAGCCACCATGCCGCCGCTGTCCAATTGGGCCGGGCCGTCTCCGTGGTCACGGTGCGCTCGACCACGGTCATCACGCCATCGACGAGCGCCTGGCGCTCGGACACCTTGACGATCCGCTGCCCGCCGACCGCTGCGCCCTGGATCACCGCCAGGCGCTGCACCTCGGCCTCGCCCTCCGCCTTTTCCACCGCGTCGGAAAAGGCGATCAACTTGAGCTCGTAATCCGTAAAGGTCTTGCGTTTGCCCTGCGCCTGCAGAGCCCGCAGCCGAGCGCCGTCACCCTTCCATCGCCAGAATGTGTCACGATTGACGCCTGCCGCCTTGACCGCAGCGATGTTCGTCAGCCCGAGTTGGAGCCGCTGGACGATTTGCTCGCCAACCGTGACGGGTTGCCCATCCGCTCCGATCCGCACGACCTCGTCGATCTTGGACGGGCGTCCGACCAGCGTCGGCTTCAACACTTCGTCGCTCTCGGGGATGCGCTTACGTGGTGCCATGTCATCACCGTAGCGCGCCCGGAACCGGCATCAGTGTGCCGTCTTTGCGGGCTTCGATTTTTTGAAAGACGAGCAAAGTCGAATAATTCCGGCGAGCATGGACTTGGCGTCTGCCTGGTGGTTGAGGACGCGAGGACAAAAGATCAAAGCGGTCTACCTTCCGCAGGCCCAAGGATTGCGCATGAGCGCTGAACTCATCGGTCTGCCACCTAACCCGCCCCGAGCACACCTGGTCCATGCACTTCAGCATCACGTACCCGCCGATGACGCACACTCTCTGACACTCGGCAATACCGGCCTTGATGAGTTCATGCCGATCCTGCCACGAGGTCCGATCGGCTACGCCGTATGCCTCATCGCTGGTGACTGATCCGCCGGTGCCGTTCAGCTTGTACGGCGGGTCGAAGACGACGGCGTCAAATGTGCTGTCGTCGAACGGCATGGCCGTGAAATCCAAGGCATATCCTATTGGCGATTTTGATGGGTCGAGATCGCATGCCGTAAAGTCTTCTGGTCGCCAGAGAGACCAGAACCGGCCCAACCCGTAGGTGGGGTCCAGGACTTTCATCTTTGTCGACAAATAACCCAATGGCACGACGCCATCTCTTATTAGTTGCGCGTTGTTCTTCCACGAGCCGCAAGCATGAACCTCCGCCTTCATCGGCCACCTGTTCTGCCGGAGTCAGCACCTCGACGATTCACCCTCGGCTCCCGTTTCCACAACTGACGGCAGAAGGCCACAGCCTCTGCCTCGGTTGGGAACACCGCTGTCGAGCCATGGTAATCAGTGCCCCAACAGGCATGCATCGTGACCATGCGCCCTGGGCGCTCGGGGATGAACCACACCAAGGGGCGGGGTTCAGGCATTGGTTCAGTCACGGCGATGTCTCCTTGGGTGTGAGGGGTGCGAGTGGCCAGTCGACGACAGTCGGTGGGTTTTGTACGTCATAGCCGTTGATGATCAAACAGCTGTGAAAGAGGCGGGCTACGTTCTCGGCCACCTCATCGGCCAGGAATACGACAATGGCTCTCATCGTCCGCATACCGGCCAGGGTGCATTTCCTCTGGCAGCCTGCAGGTTGGCGGCGGCCTGATCCTGGACCTCGGGGGGTGCCTCGTTCGGCGCCACCCCTGCCCAACCATCCGGCGCCACTCCATCCCATGCCGGCTGGCTGAATTGGAAGGCGCCACGGAACTTCCCCGATCTCGACACCGCTCCGTAGTCACCGCCGGACTCACACGCTTTGATCCGTTCCAGCGAAGTCAACCCCTGCCCATTACGCCTGGGCTTGACGTAAGAGTGATTATCGGCGGGGTGCGGGGGAGCTCCCGCCGGGGTTCCGAGCTCGAAAGCCACCCAGGTAGGGGGTGGCATCCTGGGTGGCCACGGGGGTGGAGGCCACTGGCTTGTATGCGCGATCGTGACCGAGGTGTCGGGCAAGGGGGGATCAAGCACCACCACGCTCGGCATTGCCAGAGTCACACACACCATCAGCTTCGCCATGGGTCAGTCTCCTGTCTGTTTGTGATGAGCCTTCCAGCCATTGCCGTCGCCCGAGCCGTCGCCCGAGCCCTTGTCGTCGCCGTAGCCCTTGCCCTTGCCCGTGCCCCATCCTGGGCCCCATCCCGTGCCCCATCCTGAGCCCCTTCCCGACCCCGAGCCGGAGCCGTTGCCCGAGCCGTTGCCCGTGCGCTCGACGTCGGGCACACGGTCATGCACGACCATGGGTCTGCCTATCATGTCGCCTCCTCATCGAGTACCTTCCAGCCATTGCCGTAGCCGTCGCCCGAGCCGGAACCGATACCGTCGCCGAAGCCCCATCCCGAGCCCGAGCCGTAGCCCGAGCCATTGCCTCTGTGATTGCCATTACCACTGCCCTCACCGGAGCCGTTGCCCGAGCCGTTGCCCGTGCGCTCGACGTCGGGCACACGGTCATGCACGATCACGGGCACTCCTCCCATAGCGGGGCGGCCAGTAGTGACTCGATGGCTCGGACTGAACACGGGATGACCTCGAGGACATCCCAAATCATGATTCTCCCGGCCCAGACGAACTTGCAGCCGTCGGGTTTAGCCACGCCGTGCGCTGCCAGCTCGGCGGTATTGGCCGATCCTTCCCAACGCCAGATGTGGCGCACGTCGGCAAGGATCACCTCATTGGTCGCCGCGTCGAGCGACTCGAGGACGCCGAAGAACACGCCGCTGCGATCACCTCTGACGATGACATGCGCTCCGATCAGGTCGGAGACTTCCCTTGGGGTCGCCTTGAGATTCTCCACGTCATTGGAGGTCTCGGAGCGTTTGGCGATCTCGTAAGCCACGATCGCTCGCATCTGGTCCATGGTGAATGTTGTTTCGTTCATTGCTTCTCTCCTTGTGGTTGAGCCCGCGGCGGAGCGGGCCATCTCTCGTGATCCTCGAACTCGGCCATGGCCGCTCCCCAGGTCGGGTGCAGTTGTGATTGCCAGTCGCAATCGCAGGCAACCACCACTCCTCGTGCCCCACGCGGGTCGATGCACGTCGGGAAGTGCCTCACCAGGAGCCCCCGAGGTGCATGATCGCCAGCTCGACGATCACCGACCCGGCGATCGTTGCTGCGACGTCGAGGGCCCGACCTGGGCGGCTCGTGAGCCACAGGGCCCAGACTGACCAGTTGGCCACGGTGACGATCCCGGTCATGACAGCACACGCCAGACCGTCAACGCGGCCAACGCCCAGAAGGCGCAACCGACGCCAAAGGCGAGGAACAGGCCGCCGAGCGGTGTCAGGACCCGCCCTGAGGCCGCCTGGATGGACGGCGGATAGGTCAGCCGTGGCCCGCGGTGTGGTCGTGATCGCCCGCTCGGGACCACACGTGGCGGGGGCGTCACCCGGATGGTGTTCCATGATTCTGCTCGATGCCCATTGCTCATTGTGCTCCTCCTCGGTGGGTTGGATTGGCAGATTGCCAGTCGCGTTCGCTGCCGATCGGAGTGGGTTCAAGCCACAGCTTCTTCGCCGCTCGCGACCGCTCTGTCCGCGTGCTGTAGGTGTTCATCGTCGGCGACGAGGTCGCCAACTCGAAGAAGTCCACGAGGCCGAGCGCGGTGTCGGTGGGCAACCGTCGATCCAACACACGGCGGTATTTGTCCCTCAGCTCGGGCGCCACCTCATGCACGAGTGCGTCGATGACCGCCCCTCGTGTCGTGTTGTCACTCATTTCAGGTCTCCTTGTCGTGAGGGTTGTGCCTTGCCTGGATGACTCTATACCACGGTATCACTTGTGTCAAGAGGGATGAGATCATCGAGCCCGACACGGTTGCAGTGCGGGATCAGCGATTGCCCACTCTGCGACCGTGGGGTATCAGTCATCGCCGGATACTAACTGGTTACCGGAGTGTCTTGGCCGAGATGTGTGCATCGAGAGCGTCACTCAGGTCTCCCGCCGACCACTTGCGGTCCACGCGCATGCCCCACTTGCGCGCTGCTTCGAGTTGGCGATCCGTTGGCTTGCGGCGTCGCCATGGGGCATCGAGCTTGGTCAGCGTCGATGCGCCTGATGTGCGAATGTAGCGCTCGGCGATCGCCTGCACCTCGGGCAATGGCCCCGCCTCTGCGAGCACCGCGCATGGTCGGGTTGTCCCACGCCAGTGCAGCTCTGCGGTCCACTCGTCACCATGTGCGCTCTGTTGAGCGAGCACCACGGTGGGCCTCGGGTCGCCCTTGGGATCTGCGCCGAGGCTGCGCACATAGCGCCTCAGTGGCGTGCCCGGCCGGATGACCTCAGCCCATGCCACGCCGGCCGCGCGGACCTCACGGAAGAGGTCTGCCTCGACTGCTGCCAGTTTGCCGGCTGTGACTGCGTCGTCGTCACGGTCCTGGACCACGGCGGAGAGCAAGCCTTCGCCGTTGACCATCTTCGCCTTGTACTGCTTCTCATCGAGGCCGAAGAGTGAGGGAACCGTGACCAGCGAGTGGTCCATGGTGGCACCCACCATGTCGATGACCAGACAGTCTGACTTGTCCGGGTGGGTGCGCGACCCGCGACCACACATTTGCGCATAGAGAGATCGAGACTTGGTCGGACGCGCGATCACAATGCAATCCGTGCGCGGAGCGTCGAAGCCCTCCGTGAAGAGCATGCAATTCACCAGGACGTCGATGCGTCCGGCATCGAACGCTAAGAGGATTGCCGCTCGATCCTCCGCTGGGGTCTCTCCCGATGCCCATGCAGCATTGACCCCACAGCGCTGGAACTCCTCTGCGACAAGGCGAGCCGTCTCGACCGTCGGGGTAAAGACGATGGTTCGTCTGCCGATGGCGTGCTCGAGCCATGCGTCCACGACGTGGCGCTCGATGTGCGCAGCTGTCAGTGCTCTACCTGATGCCCCGGACTCGTAGTCGCCCCGAGTGGTCTTGACGCTGGACATGTCGAGGTCGGCCATGACGATCCGTAGCCCTCGCAGATCTGCCAGGTAGCCGGCCCTGATGCCCCAGAGCAAGTCGTAATCGAACACCACCTCCTCGAAGACAGAGTCGAGTCCCGCTCCGTCGCCTCGGTCGGGTGTCGCCGTCGTGCCCAACAGAAGCGGCCCGTCCGGCTTGCCTGCATTGAGTGCCCTCAAGATGGTGCCATAGGTGTTGTCGGCCGTGACGTGATGCGCCTCGTCGACGACCACCAAGTCGAATGGCTCGGTGGTGACGAGCGAGCGAGATTGCCATGGAGCCATCAGCGACTCCAGCCGCGACGCTCTGGCGAGTGTCTGGACGCTGGCGATGACGACCTGGGCATGCACGTCATTCGACTCAGCCTTGACCCTGCCGAGATCCACGCCCGGCCAGATCTCGGCGACTCGTGCCGCTGCCTGGGAGATCAGCTCATCACGATGCGCCAGGATCAGCGTGCGTTTGGCCCGCCGCTCTGCGAGCGCCACGAAGATGCTGGTCTTTCCAAGACCGGTCGATGCCACGCCGAGCTGGCTCCGCACGCCGCGGCGCTCTGCCGCATCGATCGCCTCGAGCGCCTCGAGCTGATATGGGCGCAGCACATATTGCACCGCCCCCTACCTCCGGACCGGCCCGAGTGCCTTGCGGACCGTGACCTCAGCGACCCGCGACCGCTCGGCGAGGACCGACATGTGGATGGGCGGGCTCAGCGAGCGACCTCGACGCATCACCTCCAGCCGCTGGGAGATGAGATCGAGCTCACGTGCCCTGGTGGCCTCGATCTCATCTGCGATCTGGGCCAACTCGTCGAGCACCTGCGCCTCGATCGAGCCCGCCGTTGGCTCCGGTTCGATCCAGTCCTCTACGGCGCTCATTGCCCGTCACCCTCAGTTGTGCGTGGAAAGCACAGCGTGCACGGCCCTACCATCCCATCGAGGTGATCGCCGAGCCGATGGAAATGCTCCAGCGAGAACTCATCAGGGCTCGGCTCGTCCATCACCGGCGTCAGTCGCATGATGCCCAGCTCTTCCTCCTTGGCTGCGAGGATGCGCTCGGCCTGCTCATCGAGATGCGCCTCGACCAGGTCGGCATCGACCATGGTCGCCCCGCCGGCACGCAGCACATGCACACGGGCAAGGCGGCCGGGAGCGTCCTTGATCGCGACGAAGCTCACCTTCGAGACCACGCACTCGAGCACGACGTGAACCGTCTCGCCGATGTGCAGCTCTCTGGGATCGACCTTGAGTGCCTCGCTCAGTCCATCGCCTGCATTCGTGATGGCGATCGAGGTCTTGATTACCTCGTGTCCGTCGAAGACGGCCAGTGGTTGCGTATCGATCATCGTGCTCATTTCGTCATCCAGCTCCTTTGTGTTGGTAAGAGTCATTGGTGAATCGTACCACGGTATCCCTGCCCGTGGTACTGGCATATCGGTAGGATCATTCCAGGTCGCGGCGGTCGTGGGTCTGCATCGCCATCCTGGCCTGCCGTGATGGCCTCACCCCTGGGCGGCACTCGCCACAGACATGGCCCGATGCCCAGTGACCGCCGGCCCAGAGCAAGAATGCATCGGGCTCACACGCTCGACACGGCATGACCGACTGTGCAGCTCCCGCCCGTCGGATATCGAGCTCGGCCCACATCATCTCCTGCTCGGCTGGCGTGCGTTTTGCCAGATCCTCCAGCGAGGGGTCGGGGATGAGCCTGCGCGGGTAAGCCGAATCGACCCACTGCCAGCCCTGATCCTCACACCTTGGGCAATGCATCGCCGAACCTCCTGTCCTTGCCGGTCATGGTGATGACCACGGCGCCACCGGCGAGGCGCGAGTAGACACGGGGTCCAAGAGCGCTCTGCATGTCGCCAGGCCCCAGGTTGGACGTGACAATCGTCGGCATCTCCTCGAGCCATCGGCGATTGACAATCGCATAGAGTCGCTCATCTGTCCATGCGCTGGCGCTCAGCACGTCCACGTCGTCGATGATCAACAGATCCACATCCACGATGTCGGCCATTGTCAGACCATCGCTGCCCGGTCGCAGATGATCCATGAGCTCGCAAGCAGGGGCGAAGCGCACATCCATGCCTCGGTTCATGTGTGCGTCGAGACAGGCGGCGATGGCTGCATGTGTCTTGCCCGGTCCTATTGAACCCCCGATGATCAGGTTGCGTCCACGATGGTTGCGTGACCAGTCGGCAAGCTGGTCCCACACGGGTCCGCTGAGCGCATCCTTCACGTCCTCAAGTGCCACTCGATGGAATCGCTGGGGGATCGATCGCCGCCATGTAGCCCGCCGGCGATCCTCCAGCAGCTCTCCGGCAGCGCCGTCGTAATCGTCAGCAAGGCCGATCTCAGCGACGTCCATGCTCGGCGCTCGCGCTGCGATGCGCTGCGCTTTGCTCATGAGCGCATCGAGGGATGTGCTCATGAGCCCTGTGTGCTCAGAATCGGCCCCTCCGCGGTCGTCCGCCATTTCATCGCCCGGAGAGCCTGACGCTGCCACAGGGCCACCTCTCGTGGACTCATGAGCGGACATGGCGTCCCCCCCCTCGATTCGCTACGGCAGCCACTGCCTCGGGGCTCCACAGATCCTCTGGCCCGGGCGCGTCATCAACGCGGCTGATCTTGCGGTGGAAGGCAGCCACTGCCTCGGGGCTCCACGGGTCGGGGTCGAACTCCGGCGAGGAGCGGTCGAACTCGGGCGAGATCTTCGGCCCACGAGCCCGGACCAGAGGATCTGGCTCATCCATCCATCGGCCGGCGTTGAGCCAGGTCGCCGGGTGCGGGATGAACTT
>Ga0255310_10000047_pt1 | contig 19700 bp, 18 predicted proteins | sample EtOH1_T0_E1_meta_FD_201359 | JGI IMG/M metagenome (GOLD analysis project Ga0255310, IMG submission 201359) | Sandy soil microbial communities from University of British Columbia, Vancouver, Canada - EtOH1_T0_E1 | ecosystem: Engineered > Artificial ecosystem > Sand microcosm > Unclassified ...
ACGAGGGCTGGATGGCTTCGACGACTCCCTATCGAGCGCCGTGGAAACTCACCGATCCGACGCCCAAAGACATCGTCAACGGGGTCAAGTGGGAACTGTACAACGTCGCCAAGGACTGGACCCAGTCCGACGATGTGGCGGCGGCAAATCCGGCCAAACTCAAGGAACTGCAGGATCTGTTCTGGGTGGAGGCGCAAAAGTATCAGGTGTTGCCACTCGATGCTTCAGGTTTTACGCGCGTCTCCGCTCAGCGCCCAAGCTTTACGGCAGGCCGGAATGTGTTCACTTACACCAGACCGTTGACCGGCATCCTTCCAGGCAACGAACCAAACATTCTGGACAAATCCTACGTTGTTACTGCTGAAGTCACCGTTCCAGCGGATGGCGGCAACGGCATGCTCGTCACCGATGGCGGGCGGTTCGGAGGCTATGGACTCTATATCCTCAAGGGCAAGCCGGTTCTTCTTTATAACCTGCTCAATGTGGCGCGGTTTCGCTGGGAAGGCGCGCAAGCGCTGACGCCCGGCAAGCACGTCATCACCTTCGACTTCAAATACGATGGGCCCGGGTTCGCCAAAGGCGGCACGGGAGTGCTCTCTGTCGACGGAAAGGAAGTGGCGCGCCGAAAGGTCCCGGCCACTGTCCCGTTCGCCTTCGGCGTGGACGAAAGCTTCGATGTCGGTTCCGACACCGGCACGAGCGTCGAAGACAAGGACTACCAGCCGCCGTTCAAGTTCAACGGCGCTCTCAACAAGCTCACCATCAAGCTGGAACCCGCGCAGTTGAGCCCCGCGGAACAGAAGGCGGTGCAGGACAAGAACGGCAAGCGCGACTAGCTCGTACTTTCTACGACAAGCATTCTCTTGTGCGATGTCCGCCATTGGCCCTTGGCGGACACGGCCTTGTGCACCGCAAACGTCCGTATTCGGGGGTGAAGCGGACATGATTTTTTGAGCGCAAATGTCCGCTCATGACCCAAAGCGGACATTGGAAGCTATCAGGCGGCGCGGAGCTGCGCTTCCTTTGCTCAACAGTTCCGGGTGATGGCAATCAAGTGTGCGAATTCTTGAGCATCATATCCATGCGAACGAGCTCGGCGAGATTCCGCGCGCCCATTCGCTCCATCATCCACGCTCGATGATTTTCGACCGTGCGGAAGCTGATGCCGAGGCGTTCTGCAATTTCCTTATTGGAAAGCCCTGCCACCGCGAGGTCGAGGACCTGCCGCTGCCGCTCCGTTAAGCTTTCCACGCGCGCGCGCATCTCGATGAGCTCCGCGGCCGTACGTTGCCTGCTTGATGCGTCGCTACTAGCGTTACGGATCGACTCAAGCAGGCGGCTCTCATCGAATGGCTTCTCAATAAAGTCGAAGGCACCGAACTTGATTGCCGCGACCGCCATATCAATATCGCCATGACCAGTGATCAGGACAATCGGCGTAATTCGGCCTTCCTCAGCGAAACGACGCACCAGATCGACGCCGGAAAGACCCGGCATGCGCACATCGGCAATCACGCAGTCGAACGGCAAGCCCTGGCGCGTAGCGATAAAGTCTTCAGCTGTAGCAAAACAGGTGACTGCAACGGCTTGGCGTTTGAGGTAGAGCGTCAGTGAGTCGAGCACTGCGGGATCATCGTCGATTAAAGCGACGTGCATATTTTCACCCAGTGTTAGCCGCAGCCAGCGTGAAGCTCACTACCGCCCCCTCCGGGCCACCGCCAATCGTCAGCTCACCACCATGCGACACGATAATCGACCGGCACAGTGACAGGCCGACGCCGAGCCCCTCCGATTTGCTGGACGACAACGGTGGAAATGCGGAGCCAGTGAATTCCGTAGGGAAGCCCGGACCTCTGTCCCGAACCTCTATTGCAACTTGATCGGCCGCCGCAGCTGTAGCCCTAATTGCAATAAGCCTGCTGGAGTGGTCAGTCTCACTCATCGCTTCTGCAGAATTTCGCAGCAGATTGAGCATCACCTGCTCGATCTGAAGAAGATCGACCATCACCGGTGGCAGTTTGGCGTCGATTTCAACCCTTGTGGTAATTCCGTGGCGCTCAAGCTCGACGCGACAGAGATCGAGCGTCTCGCGCACGATGCGTTCCACGGCAACCGGCGCCCGGTCGCTCTGGTCGAGCCGAATCAAGGCGCGCAACTGCCGCACGACGTCTGCAGCACGCTGCGCCTGCGCCGCCGCTTTTTCAGCCGTTTCGAGCGCAGCGGCGCCCGCCGGACCGGCCGACCGCAGCGTGTCGGCTGTAAGCCGCGTGTAGGTTCCGGCTGCCATTAAAGGCTGGTTGATTTCATGCGCGATCATAGCGGCGAACTCGCCGATGGTACCAAGCCGTGCGATATGAGCGAGAGAGTCCTGATGGAGACGTAGTTGTGCCTCGGTGCGCCGGTGCTCGGTGACAACAGCCCCTGCGGCGAGGCCGCTCAAGGCGAGCACCAACATCAGCGCCTGAAACGCGGCAACATCGACGCCTTCGCGAGGCAAAAGCTGAGCGCTGAGGATAAGCCCGACCTGTGTCAGCAGAATGCCGATGGTCACCAGCTCGAGTCCACCACGGACGGCCATCCAGATCACCGGCAGGAAAAGAATGTAAAAGAATTCGAAGCGATGTTTCTCGGCAAAGACAAACACGAACGCAAGCGCGGCAAGAATAGCGACGATCTGCAGCACGGTTTCTCTTGTGATGGACATAGCGCGTCCACGGGTGAGCAAGATCAGCGCAAACGGAGCGACCACGGCGACGCCAATGACGTCTCCGATCCAGAACTGCAGCGCGGCAGGAAGGTAGACTTGCGGAGCTAGCAATCCGGCGCCGACCAGCACGCCGACATAGCAGACCGCAACAGCAGCACTGCTGGCGGCAGCCACCCCGAGCAGCAGGATGAGATCGCGCATTGAGGCAAGCGCCGGATTGAACCGCGTCGCCGGCCGCAACAGAACCGTAAGACCGGCCGCATAGCCCCCGCCGATAACGGCGCAGGCCGCAAGCTCGACCGGCCATGGCAACGGCAACTGCCGTACGAGCAGGTCGGCAAGCAACGGCGCCGCGAACAGCAGCGGCAGGTACCGTTGTCCGAACAACAGCACCACAATGAAGCTCAATCCGGTCGGAGGATTCCACGGCGTGATGCCGAACGGCGCGAAAGGCTGGATGAAGCTGACCCAATCCAAAAGCACGTAGCTTGCAAGGTAACCGATGCCAATGACGGCCGGGGGCAACGAGAAGACGCGCGGAAAAGCCATCGGCAGTGATCGGCGTTGGGGCTCAGAACGAGTCATATTCTCTTTATCGCTGCTGCTCGCATAAGGCTGCTGCGTATGCGCACCTAGGTATTTGTGCCGAGGTAGTCGAGCCTAGGCATGCACCCTGAATTGTCAAAGCGCCCGGTCGGCCCTCACGATCGCGCGCATGAATGCACCCAATAGGCTGACCAACAAGCGACGCGCCCGCCCCAGCCATGAGGAGGCCGATATCGTTATCCTCTGCGCCGACGAGGAACTCCGTGACGCTATCGCCTACTGGCTTTCATCGCAGCCTGCAAAGACGGTCATCGCAGACGACGGCTATCATGCGGCGAGAGTCTTGCAGAACGGCTGCCGGTGGCTCGTCACTGACCGTGTGCTGCCGCCATGGCCGGGGCTCGACAATTTCCTGAGCTTGCGGACCACGCATCCCAAGCTTCGCATCGCATTTATTGAGAACGGCAATCTCGACGATCGCATCCTGGCCCGCGTAACCGGCGCGAGCGTGTTGCTGCCGCGGCCACTCAGCCGCAAGACGGTAAGCGACGCCCTGACACTGACGTCCGCCACATGAATTTGGGCGCCAATCATCCAAGCGTGCTTGAACTGGCGGCGACCGCGCTGTTTGCGCTCGCGGTTCTGCACACCTTCATGACCCGCTATTTCGAATATCTTGCGCGCCTACAGCCGAACCATGCGGGCCTCTGGCATCTGCTTGGCGAAGTTGAGGCGGTGTTTGGTGTCTGGGCGGTCGCGCTGCTGGCTTTCATGGCAGCCTATGCTTCCCCGACGGCCGCGCTGAGCTATCTTGAAAGCCGCACCTTCACTGAACCGGCTTTCATTTTCGCGATCATGGTGATCGCGGCGAGCCGTCCGATCCTGGACTTTTCCGGGGCCATGCTGCACTGGATGGCACGGCTTCTGCCGCTACAGCGGCCGATTGCGTATTATTTCACGGTGCTGTTCATCGGCCCCTTGCTCGGTTCATTCATCACCGAGCCGGCGGCCATGACACTTTCGGCATTGCTGCTCCGCGAACGTTATTTCAGTCGCCAAGCGCCACGCGCATTCAAGTACGGCACGCTCGGCGTGCTTTTTGTCAATGTGTCGATCGGAGGAACGCTGACGCCGTTCGCGGCTCCGCCTGTACTTATGGTTGCCGAACGCTGGGGTTGGGACTTCGGCTTCATGTTGCAGACCTTCGGTTGGAAAGCCGCTATCGCTGTACTCGTCAATGCTGCTGCAGCAACCTTTGTTTTTCGTTCGTATCTCGCGCAGTTGCCAACGATCTCCGCCGCGCTCGCGCGGCTCGACGTGCCGTGGCTGATTGTCGCGGCGCATCTGCTGTTCTTGGTTGCAATTGTGGTTGCCAAGCATCATCTCGTCGTTTTCGTCGCGCTATTTTTGCTCTTTCTCGGTTTTGCAGAGGCCTATCGTCGTTATCAGAGCCGCCTGATCCTGCGCGAAGGACTCATGGTCGGGTTGTTTCTGGGCGGCCTGGTCGTACTCGGTGGCCTGCAGGGGTGGTGGCTCAGTCCTCTGCTCTCAAACATGAGCAGCACTGCGCTCTTCTACGGCGCCACCGCGCTTACTGCAGTGACGGACAATGCGGCGCTCACCTACCTGGGGTCGCTGGTCGACGGACTTCCAGCCGACGCTAAATACTCGCTGGTGGCCGGTGCAGTGAGCGGCGGCGGGCTTACCGTCATTGCGAACGCTCCCAACCCTGCCGGCTTTGCGATCCTCAAAGGCACATTCGACGACAGTTCGATCAATCCCGGCTGGCTCGCACTCGCCGCGGCGCCTCCCACGGTCATCGCTGTTATTGCCTTCCAATTGTTGTGAGGCTCCATGACGCACTGGCTCCCCGAATTATGGCAGTGGCTAGGCTCTCTTGACGCTCCGTTCGCCTTCTTGCTGGCACTTCCGTTTCTCGTTGCGCTCACCGGGCTCGCCTCCTTGTTCTTCGAGAAGCAATCGAAGGACACCCGATAAAATTCGGGCTGACTATCAACCTACAGGCTGACTTTCCAGAGCATTTTGCGGCAACAGGGCAGTTCGCCCTAAACATAGGTGGTGACGATAAAATTGAGTAGGCAAAGGAAACAGCACGTATTTTTGCAACGTGCAGGGCAATCGACATTTCTGATCATTGCAATGATCGGAGCTGCGATATTGGCGTGGCGTGTCTTCTAATGGGGGAATGTCGCAGCGCCCAGCGCATGGCAACAGAGCGCGGCATGCGCGCGTTGGCCTAGTTAAGTCGATGGCACTGCTTATATCGATTTTCTAACCCAGGCATCCTGGTGTCCCCACCTGTGACCTGGGTGCATTGTAAGCGGCGGCTCCCGGTTCCACAGAACTGGGGGCCGTGCGTCGCCTCTCCATCAGCCACGACCTCAAGCGTACAAATGAAACCAGAAGAACAAACCGAAGATGAGAGTATCTTGGCCTTCACCGTTCCCGACGAAGCACTAGAACACGCCGCAGACACAAACTTCTCTCTTGGGAATTGCACGGACGCCCGCATGTGCCAGGCGCCTAATGATCGACCTCGTCAGCCGAAGTAGCCCCAGTGTGATCTACGCCTACCCTCCCTGCGCGTGGCCGACGAGGTGATCGAATAGCCAGCGCTTGATGTCCGCTTCTGGCCCTTGGCGGACAATCTCTCATTGCAGCGCGCACGTCTGCTCTCCGAGGTAGAGCGGACACGACGTTGCGCCGCACAGGTCCGCTTGTGATCCGACGCGGACATCGCGTCCGTATGTTAGAGTGCCCTGAGATCTACCTTTGGCCGGGGGCGCCAATGCGGCGGCGGGAATTCATTGCACTTGCAGGCGGCGCGGCGGTCGCACTGCCACGCGTCGTGCGCGCGCAGCAGCCGCTACCGCTCATGGTCATTTTCAACAGCGGCAGGCCCTCAACCCAGGTCAAAAATCTGGCGGCGTTTCGCAACGGTTTGAAGGAAGCGGGACTGGTCGAAGGGCAGAACGTTGCGGTCGAGTTCGTCTGGGCGGAAAATCGTTTCGACAGGTTGGAAGCCTTGGCCGCCGAAGTTGTCACGCGCCGGCCCGCTGTCATTGTGAGCAACACCCTTGCGGCGATCCGGGCCAAATCGTCAACCACAACAATACCGATCGTGTTCACCACCGGCAGCGATCCGGTCAGGGACGGCCTCGTCGCGAGCCTGAACCGGCCTGGCGGCAACGTGACCGGCGTGGTTTTCATCACCGGCACGCTGGGGGGCAAGCGGCTCGAGTTGCTTCGCCAGTTTGTCCCCAAGGCGGGCACGATTGCCATGCTGGTTTATCCCGGCACCGCAGAAACCGACGCCGAACGCGCGGAGGTCCAGGCCGCGGCGCAAGCGATTGGCCAGCAGATTCGCATTGTTGAGGTCCGCAACGCGGCTGAAATCGAGTCGGCCGTTGCGGCGGCGGCAGCCGGCGCGGGTGCGCTACTCATCGGCACCGGTCCTTTCATGTTCAACAATCACGTGGCCATCGTGGAATCGGTCGCCCGCCACGCGATTCCGGCGATGTACACGACGCGCGAAAGCGTCGAGGCCGGCGGCTTGATGAGCTACGGCGCGAGCATCTCCGATGCCTTCCACCAGGCCGGCCGCTACGCCGGGCGAGTCCTCAAGGGGGAAAAGCCTGGCGACCTTCCGGTTATTCGGTCCGTCAAGTTGGAGTTCTTGATCAACCTCAAGACAGCCAAAAGGCTCGACCTGCGGTTTCATCCGCAGCTGCTGGCCACGGTCGACGAGGTGATCGAATAGCGCGGCAATGTCCGCTTCTGGACTTTGGCGGACATCGGCCATTGCGCTGCAAATGTGCGCTTCCGGGCTTAAAGCGGACAAACATCCATCCTGGCGCGAACTCAAAACGCAGTTCGCCGTTATAGGATAATGGATCTCAGCAAGCGGCGGTTATTGCAGGACGCCCTCGCCAAGGCGGAGGCGCATCATGCGTTCATTGCCGTCAGCACGCCGTCGGGCACGCGCATCCTGCTGCGCCCCGATTTCACCTGTTACGAAACCTATGTCGAGGGGACGGGCGCCGACGGACAGCTGTTGACGCTCACTTACGAGCAGATCGCGTCGGTGGACGTGGAATAGACGTTGTTTATCTGCGCGCGGCGTCATCGGCCGCTCGAGTCCCTTGAATCCCTTGGACCGCTTGAGCCGCCGCGGCGCCGTTGTCTGCCGTGCCCTGCTCTTTTTTGCCTGGTTCTTTCCTGTCCGGTTCCTTGACGTCCGGCTTTTTCGCGCCCTCGTCTTTCACGCCCTGTGCTTTCGTTTCCGGCTTTTTCGCGCCGTCCTGTTTCGCGTCCTGTTTCGTTTCCTGCTTCCCATCCTGCTTTTTCGTGTCGGCCGCTTTCGCGGTCTTCTTCGCCTTAGCCGCTTCGCGCGCCGCGGCAGCAGCGGCGGCCGCGGCGGCCTTCGCCTCCACCACGCGCGGGCTCGCCACCGGCATCGGGATTTCGTCGGGCCCGTCCCAGGCCAAAAGGCCGGCAGCCTCCTGGCAGGGCGCGCCCTGCGGAACCTTCACCGCCGGACCGCCGGCGAGCGGCATGGTCCAGCTCTCGACCGGAAAGCCGGTGATCACCTTGACGTAATCCTGCGTCTCCTGCGGCATCGGGCCCTTCTTCGCGCGCCACTCGTCGACGCGCCGCGGGCCGGCGTTATACGCCGCGGCGGCGAGACCGAGGTTGCCGTATTTGCGATAGTGATCGCGCAACAGGCGCGCCGACGCCGGGATCGCCTGCGCCGGGTCGAACGGATTGTCGAGCCGCCGGTGCGCGGCCGTCTCCGGCATGAACTGCGCGATGCCGAGCGCGCCGGCCGAGCTGATGGCGGCGGGCCTGAAGGTGCTCTCCTGGTACAGCAGCCGGATGAAAAACGGCACCGGCAGGTCGTTGTTCAGCGCCGACTGCACGAGCGCGTCGCAGATCTCCTCGCGCGAGCGGAAGACCACCGGCTTGAGCAGCGGCTTGAGCGGCGCCAGCGGGAGAATAACCGGCTCGAAGCCCGGCTTCACGTCGACGAAACTTTTTTCAGGCGGCTTGCCGGCCGGCGTGGTCAGCAACAGATCGAGATTGCGCCACGCGGTCACAAGCCACGCCGCGACGAAGATGCCGGCAACGCCGGCGCCGATATCGGCGGCGAGCCGGATGCCCCTGCGCTCCGCGATCGTGCTCGGCAGCAGGCCGGCGATGACGCCGACCAGCACAAGAAGCGCAATTTCCTGGCCCGTGAAAATCATTGGTCGGCAATCCGGCAGGCGGAACCGTCGCATCCGAGCGTGACAAATCTGCGGCGGGCGGGCAAACCTGCACGAAGGCGACGATTCAAGGGCTTAGCCGCAGGCGGCGCGCTATTCGATCACATCGTCGGCGCGTAGAAGCACGGACGGTGGAACGGCAAGCCCGAGCGCCGCCGCCGTTCGCGCGCCGCACTCAATGGCCCGGATCGGGGTGCCATCCAAGGATGGCCAGCATCGCGAAAAAGCCGATCACGTAGGCAAGCGGAATATGCCACCCGTGGCGGAGCCAGCGGCCGACCGATTTTGCCTCGGCATACTGGTTCGACAAAGCGACGCCGGCCGAGGAGCCGAACCAGATCATCGAGCCGCCAAACCCGACAGCGTAAGCGAGATAGCCCCAGTCATAACCGCCCTGCTTCAGCGCCAGCGCCGTCAGCGGGATGTTGTCGAACACCGCCGAGACGAAGCCCAAACCGAGCGCCGTCTGCCACGATGCGGCCGGCAGCTTCTCGACCGGCATCATCGAGGCCGCCGTCACCAGCGCGATCAGGAAGATCGTGCCTTTCAACGTCTCCGGCAAAACGCTCCAGTCCGGCCGCCGCAATGGCGCGGCTGCGAAAAGCACCACCCAAAGCGAGAGACCGAGCATCGGCACGCGGTCGAGCAACTCGGGAAAATACAGATTGGAGACGACGTTGGTGGCAACCACCACGCCGAGCATCGCGGCGACGATGGCGACGCGCGTCCAGTCGTAGTCGATGCGGGCGTGCGCCTTTTTGACGATGGGCGAATGCCGCTGCTGCTGCAGCGAGGCCGGCACGGCGAAAATGACCAGCGCGACAAAAGCCGGCACGTAGGCCTCGACGACGACCAGCGGGCTCACGCCCGCGACCCACATCATGGTGGTCGTGGTGTCGCCGACCACGCTGCCCGCCCCGCCGGCATTGGAGGCGGCGACGATGGCCGCGAGGTAACCGATATGGACCTTGCCGCCGAACACATGGCGCGCAACCGTGCCGCCGATGATCGCCGCGGCGATGTTGTCCAGAAAGCCCGACAAGACGAATACGATGACCAGAAGCAGCACGCCGCCGGTCCAGTTGTGCGGCAGCAGCCTCGGCATCCCGTCGGGCAAGGCGCTTTCCTCGAAGTGACGGGAGAGCAGCGCAAATCCCATCAGCAGCAGGAACAGATTGGAGAGCAGCGAAAATTCGTGGCCCAGGTGGTGAGCAAGGCCGGAAAGCCCGGCGCCGTCCCGAAAGCCGGTGAAGATCAGTTTATAGGCCGTGATCACGCCAAGGCCGGCCAGCGCAACCGCCAGCGTGTGCCGGTGAAACAGCGCGACGCCCAGCAACGTCAGGGCGAAGAGCACAAAATCCAACGGAACGCCGAAAAACAGGATCGGTTCTGGCAATGCGGCCTCGGGTACTCTGAAGCATGCGGCCGGTACTCATACAACATGACGGCGCCACCCGGCCGGCGCAGAGTGCCGCAGCCGGTTCTGATCCACAACCGGCCCGTCTTCACGTTCAGTTATTTTCCGGCCTCGCTCGCGGCAATACGGGCGCGCACAAGGTCCAGATGCATGCGCAAGGTATATTGCATGCTGGCGTATTTGGCCGGCAGCTGCAATTCGCTTGCGCTCTGAGAAAGCCGGTCAAGCCTCGCGGCGAGCGTATCGCGGGGCTCGTTACCCGACATCAGGTCGCGCTCGATCACCTTCATCTCATCGTAGAGGCGCAGAATCCTGGACTGCATCAGCCAGTCATAGGCGCGCGGCAGCAGCGCGAACGCCGGATAAACCAAAACGAGCGCCGGAATGAAAACGACCAGAAATCTTTCGACCAGGGCCGCCAGCCAGAACGGAAGATACGCCTGAAGCACCGGCCGGCCGCTCCTGTGAAAGCGCTGCGCCTCCTCGCTGAGCGGCAGATCGACGGATTCCGCAGCGGGAAACTGGCCCGCCTTCTGGAATATTCCCGGCGGGGAGTGAATCTCCACCGCGGCGTTGAGCAGCAGAAACTGGATGGCCGAATGCAGATCGCTGCGCACGGCAAGGCTGGCCTTGGGGGCCAGCAGCACGGTGTCGGAGGGCGGGCGATTGGCCGCAAGATCGGCGACGCCGGCCGGCAGCACGACCTTGCTCAAGAACGGATAGAGGGCAATGAACGCATCGGCCCGCGGAACGCTGGCGACCGTGATTCCATCCGACTCCATCAGGCGCTGCACCGCCGGCGAATCCCAGCCCGACACCATGAACGCAATGTCGATCTCGCCCGTGATGAGCTTGTCCGCCGCCTCCTGCGGCGAAAATCCCAGAACCTCGCCGACCACGGCGTCGGCTTTGGTCCGTTTCAGGATTGCGAGCGCAAGCGCGCGGCCGGCGCTTCCTTCCGGCCCGATTGAAATGCGGCGGCCGCGGAATCGCTCGATGCCCTCGCCGATCCCGTTGCGATAAAACAGCCAGAGCGGCTCGAAAAACAAGGTGCCGAGCGCCTCGACATTCGGCGATTCCTGTTTCGTCGTCGTGCCGCCCTGGATGAATGCCACCTGCACGCCCGACCGCCGATCGCGCAGCCGCGCGAGATTGTCGAGACCGCCCGTCGTGTTGACCAGCCGAAGCCTGACGCCGGACCGCGCCAGGATCTCCCGGTAGCGCAGGCCGAGCTCGTGATTGGCGCCGCCTGCGGCGCCGGTGGCCATGGTCACCGTGCGCGGCGGCAAGGTTGCAAAAATAATGAGTCCCGCCGCCAGCAGAATGGCGGCGGGCACTCCGACAGCAATCCAGTACCAATATCTTTCCAGGCTATCCCCCGGTCGGCCTAAATCACCTGCCCTGTTGTCGTTGGGCCTGCTGGAGCTTCGCAATGCAGATCAGTTGGCGAAGTTACTATGTGAGAAAGCGACAGCAAACCGTACAATTGGATCAAAGGGCACATCAACAACGGGAGCGGTGAAATGCTGAAAGAAATGCTGACTTCGGACCAATTTTCGCTTGTCATTTCGCAGGCGGCAGCGCCCGCCTTTCTGCTCGGCGCCGTGGCGTCCTTCCTGTCCGTCCTGGTTTCGCACCTGGCGCGCATCGTCGACCGGTCGCGCGCGATCACCGCGATTTCGGATGACGACGCCAAAGGAGCGCTTCTCAAGGAGCATTTGCCCGAGCTGCGCTTCCGCGCGGGCCTGATCATCCGCTCGATCTATTGGGCGGTCGGAAGCGGGATTGGCGCCTGCCTGCTGATGATCGTTGCCTTCATGGCAGCCTATTTTGGCGCGCGGCACGAACCAGCCGCCGCGTTTCTTTTCACGGTATCCCTGCTGCTCTTCACCGCCTCGCTCATTTCATTCGCCCGCGACCTCAGGGTCGCCCTGAATCAAAAGGACCTCGCCTGATATCCATCGCGCTATTCGATGACGTCGTCGGCGCGCTGCTGGAGTTGCGACCGCCTTCGCGCTCCGGACGGATATCAATAGGCGGCGGTAAGCTCGGTCACGTTTTGCGCCCATGCCTCGGGCGCCGTCCTGTTTTTCCGCGCGATGCGGCTGCGGGATTCACCGCAGGCGGGCGTCACGTCGATCTGCACATGGCCGTAATCGGAATTGCACCAGCGCCCGCCTTCGAACAGTCCGTGCGAGGCGGCGATCTGGCCGAGGGCAGCGCGGCCGGGCAGCTTGCAGCGCGGATCGACCACGCCGCGCCGCAGCTGGCAGACATCGAGAGCTTTTCCGCACGGATGCTCGCTGGATGGTGAGCAGCTGCCGGGGCGGATGCCGCCCATGAACAGCACGCGCGCGCCGTGATTGTTTTCCAGATCGTCAATATAGGCCTGAAACCGCGCGGCATAGCGGACGCCAACGCGCGCACGTGCGCCGGTCCTGGACGACATGACATACCCGGCCGCGTTGCCGTTGGCGTCGAACCGGCGGCCGTGATGGGCAGCGACCGGCGGCTGAGCGGTCGTGGTCGCGCTGCAGCGGTCGCCGCTGTCGCAAGTCATATCCGGCGAACCAATATGCATTTGTCCAACGTCGGCGGAGAGCGCGACAAGCACAGCGACGCCGGCAAGGGGAACAAAATTTGCGGCCTTCATTGCGGGGACTCTCATGAACGCCTGCCGGACGCAAGCGATGCCCGCGCGGAGGCCTCGTCGGCGCCTTCGATGTATTTCCTGTAGATCCAGCGGCCGTCGTCACGACGGCGCAGGACCCTGCCCCGCACCAGGCGGCCCGTGATCGATCGCCTCGGAATGAGCACGGACCACAGATGCCAGACCTCCTCATAGGGAGGCCTTTGCTTCGTGGCTCGTACACGAAAAATGTCGAGCGTGCGTGCGATCATGCGCGGCATGGCGGATCACCGTTCGGACGGAATCCTAGCCGCGACGCGCCGCCACTCAATTGGATGTCGTGTTTACCGTGAGAAATAAACCTTAATGGCGCAGCGTGGACGCGGCGCAGCGGCCTCTACGACAGGAAATCCCCGCGGATCCGCCATATCCGCCTTACCCCCGAAACGAGCTACCGTTGCTTGGACGAATTCGCCGCAGGTGAGCGAATGTCACCCCAAGGATCAGCCGGCTTCTTTTTGTCAGGAAGCTTGTTTATCGTCGACCTGTACGCATCATCGACCGCTTTTCGTTTTTCTTGCTCCTCTTTGCTCAGTTGAGGACGATCGGCACTAAGGCCGATACCCGGCGTCGACAGCTGAGCCAAGGCGTCTGCGGTCAACGACATGACGATTGCGGCCGCCGCAGCCAGATACCAGTTTTTGACACCTATCATGGAAGAATTATGCGCTGATCGCGGAAAGGCCGCCAAGAGGGGTATTGCGCTGTCCGCATTTTGACAGTTGCCCAATGCTGTGGAGCCGAGCAGACGCCTGTTACGACCGACCGGGCAACGGTCGTCAGAACTTCCATGCCAGCGCACCGCGCACCGTGCTGCCCGTCAGCGAGACCCGGTATGGGTCTCCGTCGGAGCCGACATAATCCTTGTGACCGAAATGATCGTACAAATATTCGATCCGACCCAGCAGGTTTTGGGTGATGGCGTATTCGATGCCTCCGCCGATCGACCATCCGACGTAGGTAGCGCCAACTTGCGGAATTACCGTTGTGGTCGTTGCGCCTTCCTGGAAATTAAAGTCGGCGATAGCAAGCCCGCCCGCTACAAAAAACAGCCAGCGATCGGCCGCGTAACCGAACCGTCCGCGGACATGGCTCGTCCAGTTAAAATCGTAGGTGTTGGGAGCTTGCGTTGTTACTATGATAGGGGGTTGGACAGTGCCCGTACCGTTCGCGTTGGTCCAGCCGAAATCGCCTTCGAGGCCAAAAACAAATTGGTTGTACTGCCAATTGTAGCCAGCGAGCGCACCGCCGATCACCCCGTTAGTCGCGGCGCTGTCCTCAATGACCACCCCTTCTTCTTCAACATGGGTGCGACCCCACAAATAACCGACATGTCCGCCGACGTAAAAGCCGGTCCAGTTGTAGACGGGCGGAGGAGCGTGAACGGCCGGCGGCGCCTTTACCGGCATGTCAGCCGCCGACGCGGCCTGTGCGCATACAGTGGATGCGGCGGCGATTATTGCGATCGACACGTGACGCATGACAGCCCCCAACCTTGGCCAGATGCAAAATAGCTTGAAGAGCGTCTCGGGGCACATGGGGCCTGAGCAGACAACAATGAATCTCGTCATTTGTGGCAATCTGGTCACATGGACCAAGTGTCAGATTTGACAGTTGATTAGCGCCGGATGTCTGCTTTGGGCCAAAGCGGACATTCCGTTATCACCTCGTCGGCGCGGACAAGCAGGATCGGTCAGATCGTGACGCGTCGTCATTTCTGAAAACGCGCCAAGCATCTCAAATGCGTATCCCGCCTCGCTACTGACCGTGCTGAGCCAACTCCTTGTCGGTCAGTTTCCAGTCCTGCCAAAGCTCCCAAGCGGCAAGCAGCGCGATGATGGCGCCGAGAACGAAATGCCAGTACCGCAGCGGGCCGGCATCTGCGTAACCAAACGTGAATGGCGACGCGATCAGCCATAGCCCAAGTACTATCTCGCCAATTTCCTCCCAGCGTTGCAAGCTGACGTATTCGAGCTGAGCAAGAAGCAGCACAAGTGCGCCGACCAGAATCGCATTCCACATGACCACTTGATCGCTCTGTTGTCCGGCGAGCCAAGGAGAGAACCCGACCAGCACGCCAATCAGCATGCCGACCCAATCTTCCCAAGAACGATGAGTCTTGAAGAATCGAGTAATCGACATAGTAGCCTCCGTTGAAAAGAGGCATACGTCAGCGGCGAGGATGGTGTTTTCGCTTAAACTGCTCGGCGACCAATCCGGCCGCGTCGAGGCGTATGTCTGCACAAAAATAGAATGACGTGGCCAGTGGGACAAGCTATTTCGCGATGCAAGTGGTGCATAGCGACACATTGGCGCCATTGGCGCCAACAACCGCTAGATCGTAAGAGCCGGGTGAGCACCCTGCAGCCCGACTTGCGGCTTTAAATCAGGGCGAATCCGCCCGCAAAGGCGGCGATGCCGGCATTTCCCGGCCTTAAAATCTGCTTACCTTGGCACCCCGAAAACTCGATACGCGGTTAGCGGAGTGCAAATTTCCGTCTGGTAATTCGCCCGACATGAGAAAGGCTGACCAATACACCCTGGCGGATCATTTCCGGGCGCTTGCCGATGGGCTGTCGGTGCGCGCCATTTCTGAACGCGCGCCGGCGCAACGAGCCGAATTGCAGCGCCTAGCGGAATGCTACGCGGAGCTCGCGAAGCAGCAATCACCCGCCAATCATTTCGCGCGAGGAACGGGCCCGCAATGACCGAAAGACGCACGTTCTACCGCGGCCGAACTCTCAAAAGCGCATTCATCGTCCTGAGCGATAAAGCGCCAAAGCTCGAATGCACGGTGCGCAACGTCACCAAGGCCGGCGCGGCATTGCGGGTGTCCACCACCTTCGGCCTGCCGCAACATTTCGATCTGGTGCTCGACGGCATGGCACGCCGTTGCCGTTCGCAATGGCGAACCGACAACAGGATCGGCGTCGTCTTTGAATCGATGTAACGCGGGCGGCCTCTTCACCGCCCGGCATGTCGAAGCAGCGCCAGCAATCCTTTCAATAGATCCATCGGCGATGGCGGACATCCGCGAATGTGCAGGTCAACGGGAATGACGTCTTTAACCCCTCCCTCGACCGCGTAGCTTCCGGCAAAAACCCCGCCGTCCACAGCACACGCGCCGACAGCAACCACCCACTTCGGTTCGGGGGTTGCATTGTAGGTGCGCTGCAGCGCTTCCCGCATGTTTTTGGTCACCGGCCCGGTGACCATGAGCACGTCGGCATGGCGCGGAGAGGCGACAAATCGCAGCCCAAAGCGCTCGAGGTCGTAGAACGCGTTGCTCAACGCGTGAATTTCCAGCTCACATCCGTTGCAGGAGCCGGCATCAACCTGGCGAATTGACAATGAACGCCCGAGCCTGATCCGAGCCTCTCTGTTGACGCTCTCGGCAAGCTCGGCGAGCGCGGCTTCATCCGGGGCGGGCGGCCGCTCGGTCAGCGATCCCCTGGCAATCCCTTCGAACAGGATCTTGCGCATTTTACAGATCGTGCCCCGAGTAAGAACAGTTGAACGACTTGTTACAAAGCGGAAAGTCGGCGACGATATTTCCCTCGATCGCCGCTTCCAGAAGCGGCCACTGGAACCACGACGCGTCGCGTAAATGGCAACGCGCAACCCGGCCATTCCCGTCGATCCTGAGCCACACCAGGACGTCGCCGCGGAAAGCTTCGGCTACTCCCAGGCCCTCGCAGGATTTCGCTCTGCCGAGCGGCGCCTTGATCGCGCCGCCCGGAATCGCCTCAAGAATTTGCTCGACGAGCCACAGGCTCTGCTCGACCTCGCGGATGCGGAGCCAGACGCGCGCGTTGACGTCGCCCTCGTCCCGCACCGGCACGTCAAACGACAACTTGTCATAGGGTGCGTAGGCAAGCGTGCGCCGGGCATCGAAGGTCCGGCCGGATGCACGGCCGACATATCCCCCGGCCCCGAACCGCGCCGCCAATTCAGGCTTCACAATCCCCGTGGTGACGGTCCGGTCCTGCAGCGAAGCGGTGTTGTCGTAGAGCTCAATGAGGTCCGGAAAAACGCCACGCACCGCGGCGACCAGGGCCGCCGCCTCGGCAAGACCCTCCGGCGCGATGTCGCGGCTGAGCCCTCCGGGGACGATCACGTCCATCATCAACCGGTGGCCGAAGCCGGCTTCCGCCGCGCGCAATGTGCGCTCGCGCAGGACGGCGCATTGCGCCTGCATCAGCGAGAACGAGGCGTCGTTGCAGATGGCGCCGATATCTCCAAAATGATTAGCGAGGCGTTCAAGCTCGGCCATCAGCGCGCGCAAATAAGTGGCGCGCAACGGCGCCTTGATCTGCATCGCGGCTTCCGCTGCCTGTGCAAAGGCGAATGCGTAAGCGACGGTGCTGTCGCCCGAGGTCCGTGCCGCAAGTCTGGCGGCCTGCTCCAGGTTAGCTCCTTGCATGAGCGACTCGATGCCCTTGTGCACCCAGCCAAGGCGCTGCTCCAGCCGCACCACGTGCTCGCCGTTCGCCGTAAAACGGAAATGTCCCGGCTCAATGATGCCGGCATGCACCGGCCCGACCGGAATCTGGTGCAATCCTTCGCCTTCCGCCGGGAGAAAATTGTAGGGAGCGTGCTTGCGCGCGGCGGTTTTTTTGCCCAGCGGGTGACGAACGTCCCAAAAGCCGAGATCGAGCCAGGGCCGCGTGTCGGGCGCATTCACCGCTTCGAGGCCGAATAGATCGTTCATTGCACGTTCGAGCCGGATGGCCGGCGCGTGACGGTCGCCGACGCTTGGATATTTTCCGGCTTTGCAGACGTAGCTGATGACCGCCGCCTCGCCGGCCGGTTCATCGAGCAATGCCATGTGGACCATCGGCGCATCGCCCCATAAGCCAAGCAAAACCAGCCGGCGTGTTGCGAGCTGGTCCATGGCCTCGCGCCAGCCTTCGTCGCCCACCTGGGCACGGGGCCAGGGCCGGTGCCGATCGGCCACGCCGTTGTGCGTTATGGTATCGAGAATCCCCATGGCTAACCCAACAGCCTCGCGACATTCTCAAAGCCCTTCACCAACGGCGCGGGCATATAAATGCCGGCCATGAACACCAATGCCAGGTGCACGAACATCGGCACATAGGATGCTTCGGCCTTGGCAGTCGGGCCTCGCGGGGGCCCGAAAGCGATCGCATTGAGCCGCAGGAACAGACCGCCGAGCGCGACCAGAATGCCGAATACCAGGATGATGGCCAGCCAGGGTTCGCGCGCGAAGGTCGAGCTCACCACGAGGAATTCGCTCATGAAGATGCCGAGCGGAGGCAGGCCCGCAATCGCCACGACTCCCAACACCAAGCCCCAGCCGAGAACCGGATTGGTCACGGTGAGACCGCCCATGTCGGCGATCTTCTGCGTGCCCTTGACCTGCGCGATGTGGCCAACCGCAAAGAAGATCGCGGACTTGGTCAGTGAATGCATCGTCATGTGCAGAAGGCCGGCAAAATTTGCGAGCGCGCCGCCCATGCCGAAGGCGAACACGATGATACCCATATGCTCGATCGACGAGTATGCGAACATGCGTTTGATGTCGCGGCGCCGGTAAAGCATGAAAGCCGCGAACAGGCAGGAGATCAGGCCCATGATCACCATCAGCGGACCGGGCGCGATCGCTTCCGGATTGAGCGCGAGCAGCATCTTGAAGCGCAGCAGCGCGTAAAGCGCGACATTGAGCAGCAAGCCGGAAAGCACCGCGGAAATCGGGGTCGGACCTTCGGCATGCGCATCGGGCAGCCAGGCATGCAACGGCGCAAGTCCCACCTTGGTGCCGTAGCCCAGCAGCAGGAAAATGAAGGCGACATTGAGCAATGCGGGATCGAATTGTGCCGCGCGACCCATCAGCACGCTCCAAACCATGGCGTCGACACCCTCGCCGATCACCGGGCGCGCCGCCATGTAGACCAGGATGGTGCCGAAAAGCGCCAGCGCAATGCCGACACTGCCGAGGATGAAATATTTCCAGGCCGCTTCCAGCGCCTCGTGCGTGCGATAGATGCCGACCATCAGCACGGTGGTGAGGGTCGCCATCTCGATCGCGACCCACATCAGGCCGATATTGTTGGCGATGAGCGCCAGGTTCATTGCAAACATCAGCACCTGATACATGGCGTGATAGAAACGCACGAACCGCGGCGTGAGGCGGCCGATCTCGATCTCGTGGCCGATATAGCTCGCGCTGAACACGCTCGTGGTGAAACCGACAAACGTGGTCAGGACGATGAATACCTTGTTGAGATCGTCCACCAGCAGATAGGTGCCCGACACCGGCTCGACGACAAACAGCGACGACGCCGTCACGAATGTCAGCATGGCCGCGAGAACGTTGAGCCGCGCCGTCAGCCGATACCCGGGCAGCGCCGCAAGCAACACGGCCGCGGTGGCCGGAATGACGAGGACGCCGGCAAGCGCATCGATCATTGCCGTTCTCCGCGGAAGCGATCGAGGGCCTGTACGTCGACGGTGTCGAAGCGCTCCCTTATGCGGAACAGAAAGATGCCGATGACGATGAAGGCGATCAGCACCGAAAATGCCACGCTGATTTCCACGACCAGCGGCATGCCTTTTGCGCCGGTCGCAGCCAGCACCAGGCCGTTCTCGAGCGACATGAAGCCGACGACCTGGCTCACGGCGTTCCTGCGCGTGACCATCATCAGCAGGCCGAGCAGCACGACCGAGAGCGCAAAGGCGAGATCCTCGCGCGCGAGCGGATCAGCCTCGGCAGTAACGCGCAACATCACCACCATCGACAGTGCGACAAGGCCCATGCCCAGGAGCATGGTCGGTCCCACCCCGACCACCGTTTCAATCTCGCGATGAATGCCAAGGCGCACGATGATGCGGTGCAAGGCCGTCGGAATGATGATGGCCTTGAACACCAGCGCAATCACGGCGGTGAGATAAAGATGCGGCGCATCCTGCACGAAGGCCTGCCAGCCGACCGATGCCGCCAGCACCAAAGCATGCAGAGCATACACATTGAGAAGCGCGTAGAGCCGATCCTGGTAAAGCTGCATGAAGCTCACCAGCACCAACGAACCGGCCAGC
>Ga0255310_10000048_pt1 | contig 19582 bp, 14 predicted proteins | sample EtOH1_T0_E1_meta_FD_201359 | JGI IMG/M metagenome (GOLD analysis project Ga0255310, IMG submission 201359) | Sandy soil microbial communities from University of British Columbia, Vancouver, Canada - EtOH1_T0_E1 | ecosystem: Engineered > Artificial ecosystem > Sand microcosm > Unclassified ...
TTCGAGCGCGCGCGGGCTTATTGTGTTGCCGCTGCGGTCTGTTCGCCCTTGCGAACATCGACCACATCGGAAAAACGCACGGTCAAAACCGCGCCGTTCAGGTCGTCGGTGACCTCGATCTGGCCGTTCAGATCGAGCATTCCTTCCAGCACTTCGGCACTCATCAATGAGCGCGCCCCGCGGATCGCCTGCGCCCGCGCATCCGTTTCCGAAAACAAATCGAGGCCTTCTTCGTCGATCGTAAAGCCGGAGCCGTTGCGGATGTTGAAATGATAGCGCGGCATCGGCTCCCACTAGCACCTTGGCGATTTGACGATATCAAACAGGTTAGGAGTGCCGACCGGCGCTTGATTGACCCCGGGAATTCGTTATAGGCGCGCCTTCGCATGCGGAGCGATCCGCGAGCGAACCGTCCGAGACCGCTGCCGCACCGGATTCTATCCGAGGCTTAATCCGCAGCCTAGACGGGGACAGAATCACCGGAGCGTCTTCCGCTCCGTGGTGCGCTGTGCTGCAGCGCCGCCGATCCATCCCCACGGACAATCTCGGCTCCTCGCGGGTAACCGCGGCGGGCCCTTGTTGAACCTCGATCGCATTGTCGCGATCGAAAGATTGGAGTTGGCATGGATCGTTCGCAAAAAGCGGATGTGGTTGGCGCGCTGAAGTCGGTTTTCGCCGAGACCAGCGTCGTGGTCGTCACCCGCAATCTCGGGCTGAGCGTGGCGCAGTCGACCGATCTCCGGCTCAAGATGCGCGACGCCGGCGCCCAGTTCAAAGTGACCAAGAACAGCCTTGCGCTGATCGCGCTCGAGGGGTCGCGCTACAGCCCGCTCGGCGAAATGCTGACCGGCCCGACCGCGCTGGCGACCTCGGGCGACCCGGTCGCGGCGGCCAAGGTCGCGGTCGATTTCGCCAAGACCACCGACCGCTTCGAGATCGTCGGCGGGGCGATGGGCGACACCATGCTCGACGTCGCCGGGATCAAGGCGCTGGCCGCGCTGCCGTCGCTCGACCAGCTGCGCGCGACCATCGTCGGCCTCATCCAGGCGCCGGCGACCAAGATTGCCCGCACGGTCAGCGAGCCGGGCGCGCAGCTTGCCCGCATTTTCACGGCCTATGCCATGAAAGAAGCCGCTTAGAGTTTTCGCTGAGTTTTCAACACAACCAAAGGGGCGCCGCCCCGCACAGGAGTAAAATCAATGGCTGATATCAACAAGCTGGTCGACCAGCTGTCCGAACTGACCGTGCTCGAGGCCGCGGACCTGGCCAAGGCGCTTGAAGAGAAGTGGGGCGTTTCGGCCGCGGCTGCGGTCGCTGCCGCCGCTCCGGCCGCCGCGGCTGCCGCTCCGGCTGCCGAGGAGCAGACCGAATTCGACGTCATTCTGACCGGCGACGGCGGCAAGAAGATCAACGTCATCAAGGAGGTCCGCGCGATCACCCAGCTCGGCCTCGGCGAAGCCAAGGCGCTGGTCGAAGGCGCGCCCAAGCCGATCAAGGAAGGCGTCAACAAGGCCGAAGCCGAGAAGATCAAGGCCCAGATCGAAGCAGCCGGCGGCACCGTCGAGCTCAAATAAGCTTCTGCACAGGATTAGCGGGTGTCTTGAAGCACCCGTTGGTGGGAAGGGCGGTCCGGCAACGGGTCGCCCTTTTCTCGTCCGTTTAGTCGAAGATCGACAGGTTGAGCAGCTCGCTGGGCCCGAACCAGACAACGTTGTGGCTGTGGTCGGCGAGGTCGTCGCCGGTGCTGGCATGAGCGAAGATGGTGAGCCCGCCGCGGTTGACCACCAGCCAGCGCGCGACGTCGCCGAACTGCTCCGGCATGACCGTCATCTGCACCGACCCGCGCGGGTGCGGCCCGACGGCATGGACATGGAAATGGCCGACCGGAACCCCGAACTTTTCCGCGGTCGCGGCAGCCAGCGCCTGTGCCTGGCCGAGCTCGGGCGCGTCGAAATAGATATGGGCGTGAAAGTCGCGGATCTGGCTGGCCATTATGTCCCTCGCTGACGCCTAGGTTGGGTGGGGGCCGCCAAGATCAAGCCCCTCTCGATCGGAGGGTGTCTATCGGCGAGCCGCCGCCTCTTGCACAGCGCCTGAAAATCATTATATCGGCTCCATCCACAAAATAACGGCTCCGCCGCACGGTGACGTGCGCCCGGAGCTTTTCCTGCCCTCCCCGGGACAGGACCCGATCGGCGCACGGGTCAAACGCATTGGGGAGGAGGAAGCGGGAAGAGCGCTCTGACATCAACGTGCTCCTGCCCAGGCAGGGGCCCAACTGGATCCCCGCATTTGCAGGGGTTCGGTCACAGCGCAGGGAATAACATGGCGACCAAGGCGATCGACGCACGGGCCCGCAACCGTAACCGCGGCTCCGCTTCCTCACGGCGTATCCGCAAGATCTTCGGCAACATCCACGAAATCTCCGAAATGCCGAACCTCATCGAGGTTCAGCGCGAAAGCTACGAGCAGTTCCTGCGCTCCGACCCCGCGACCGGCTACGTCTCGGGGCTCGAGAAGACTCTGCGCTCGGTGTTTCCGATCCAGGACTTCGCCGGCACTGCCCACCTCGACTTCGACCGCTACGAGCTCGAGGACCCCAAGTACGACACCGACGAGTGCCGCCAGCGCGGGCTGACCTACGCCGCGCCGATGCGCGTCACGCTGCGCCTGACCAGCTTCGAGATCGACCCGGACACCGAAGCCAAGTCGGTCATCGATATCAAGGAGCAGGACGTGTACATGGGCGACATGCCGCTCATGACCATGAACGGCACCTTCATCATCAACGGCACCGAGCGCGTCATCGTCAGCCAGATGCACCGTAGCCCAGGCGTGCTGTTCGACCATGACCGCGGCAAGACCCACGCTTCGGGCAAGTATCTGTTCGCCGCGCGCGTCATCCCGTACCGCGGCAGCTGGCTCGATTTCGAGTTCGACGCCAAGGACATCGTCAATGTCCGCATCGACCGCAAACGCAAGCTGCCGGTGACGGCGCTGCTGCACGCGCTCGGCCTGTCGAGCGAGGATATTCTCGCCGAATTCTACAGCACGGTTACCTACACCCGCGGCCCCAAGGGCTGGCAGATCCCGTTCGTCTCCGAGCAATGGCGCGGCCAGAAGCCGATGTACGACGTGATCAGCGCCGACACCGGCGAGGTCATGTTCAAGTCGGGCGAGAAGATCACCCCGCGCAAGGCGACCCAGGCCGCCAAGGACGGCTTAAAGCAGCTCATCATCCCGACCGAGGAGATCTTCGGCCGCTACTCGGCGTTCGATCGCGTCAACGACAAGACCGGCGAGATCTACATCGAGGCCGGCGACGAGGTCGGGCCTGAGAATTTGACCAAGATCGACGAGGCCAAGATCGACAAGCTCGAGCTGCTCGACATCGATTACGTCAACACGGGGCCCTGGATCCGCAACACGCTGAAGGCCGACAAGGCCGAGGACGCCGACCAGGCGCTGTCCGACATCTATCGCGTCATGCGCCCCGGCGAGCCGCCGACCCGCGAGACCGCGGACGCCCTGTTCTACGGCCTGTTCTTCGATCCCGAGCGCTACGACCTGTCGGCCGTCGGCCGCGTCAAGCTGAACATGCGCCTCGGCCTCGATGCGCCGGACACCGTCACCACACTTCGCCGCGAGGACATCCTCGCGGTCGTCAAGGAGCTGGTGAATTTGAAGGACGGCAAGGGCGAGATCGACGACATCGACAACCTCGCCAACCGCCGCGTCCGCTCGGTCGGCGAGTTGCTCGAGAATCAGTATCGCGTCGGGCTGCTGCGCATGGAGCGCGCGGTCAAGGAGCGCATGTCGAGCGTCGACGTGTCGACGGTGATGCCGAACGACCTGATCAACGCCAAGCCGGCGGTCGCCGCGGTGCGCGAGTTCTTCGGTTCGTCGCAGCTGTCGCAGTTCATGGACCAGACCAACCCGCTGTCGGAAGTGACCCACAAGCGGCGCGTGTCGGCCTTGGGCCCGGGCGGCCTGACCCGCGAGCGCGCCGGCTTCGAAGTCCGCGACGTCCACCCGACCCACTACGGCCGCATCTGCCCGATCGAGACTCCGGAAGGGCCGAACATCGGCCTGATCAACAGCCTCGCCTCGTTCAGCCGGGTCAACAAGTACGGCTTCATCGAGACCCCGTACCGCAAGGTCATCGACAAGAAGGTGACCGACGAGGTCGTCTACTTGTCGGCGATGGAGGAGGCCAAGCACACGATCGCCCAGGCCAACGCCGAGATCAACAAGGACGGCACCTTCGGCGAGGAGATCATCTCCGCCCGCCGCTCGGGCGACTTCCTGATGGCGCCGCGCGACCAGATCACGCTGATGGACGTCAGTCCCAAGCAGCTGGTGTCGGTCGCCGCTTCGCTCATTCCATTCCTCGAGAACGATGACGCCAACCGCGCGCTGATGGGCTCGAACATGCAGCGCCAGGCGGTGCCGTTGCTGCAGGCCGAAGCGCCGCTGGTCGGCACCGGCATGGAAGAGACGGTCGCCCGCGATTCGGGCGCCGCGATCGCCGCCCGCCGCTCGGGCGTCGTCGACCAGGTCGATGCCGCCCGCATCGTCGTCCGCGCGACCGGGGATTTGAAGCCGGGTGAATCAGGCGTCGACATCTACACGCTGATGAAGTTCCAGCGCTCGAACCAGAACACCTGCATCAACCAGCGTCCGCTGGTGAAGGTCGGCACCGAGGTCGAGGCCGGCGACGTCATCGCCGACGGCCCATCGACCCAGTTCGGCGAGCTCGCGCTGGGCCGCAACGTGCTCGTCGCGTTCATGCCGTGGAATGGCTACAATTATGAGGATTCGATCCTGATCTCGGAGCGGATCGTCAAGGACGATGTGTTCACCTCGATCCACATCGAGGAATTCGAGGTCATGGCCCGCGACACCAAATTGGGGCCGGAGGACATCACCCGCGACATCCCCAACGTCGGCGAGGAGGCGCTGCACAACCTCGACGAGGCCGGCATCGTCTACATCGGCGCCGAGGTCGAGCCGGGCGACATCCTGGTCGGCAAGATCACGCCGAAGGGCGAAAGCCCGATGACTCCCGAGGAAAAACTGCTGCGCGCGATCTTCGGCGAAAAGGCGTCGGACGTCCGCGACACTTCGCTTCGCCTGCCGCCCGGCGTGCAGGGGACGATCGTCGAGGTGCGGGTGTTCAACCGCCACGGCATCGACATCGACGACCGTACCCGCGCCATCCAGACCGAAGAGAAAGAGCGCCTGAAGAAGGATGCTGACGACGAACGCGGCATCCTCAACCGCGCAACCTTCTCGCGCCTCAGGGAAATGCTCCTGAAGCAGGTCGTGACCGCGGCTCCCAAGGGCGTCAAGAAGGGCAGCACGGTCGACGCGGCGCTGCTCGAGGGCGTCGAGCGCCACGAATGGTGGAAGATCGCCGTCAAGAGCGACAAGCGCCAGGCCGACATCGAGGCCCTGAAGGCGCAGTATGACGCGGCGGTCAACGTCATCGTCAAGCGCTTCGAGGACCGCGTCGAGAAGCTCGAGCGCGGCGACGAGCTGCCCCCGGGCGTCTTGAAGATGGTCAAGGTGTTCGTCGCGGTGAAGCGCAAGCTGCAGCCCGGCGACAAGATGGCCGGCCGCCACGGCAACAAGGGCGTCATCAGCCGCATCCTGCCCAACGAGGACATGCCGTTCCTCGAGGACGGGACCCCGGTCGACATCGTCCTCAACCCGCTGGGCGTGCCGTCACGGATGAACGTCGGCCAGATCTTCGAGACCCACCTCGGCTGGGCGGCGCGCGGCCTTGGCCAGCAGATCCAGGAGATGCTCGACGGCATGCACGAGCGCGGCAAGGAGATCGCCGGCAAGGACGTCAAAGCGATGCGCGCCAAGTTGAAGGACATCTACGGCGCGCATTACACCAAGGAGCTCGACGCGCGCGACGACGACGGGATCATGGACCTTGCGTCCAACCTCGTCGGCGGCATTCCCATGGGCACCCCGGTGTTCGACGGCGCTCGCGAGGCGGACGTTTCCGACATGCTGAGGATGGCCGGGCTCGACGAGTCGGGCCAGGTGGTCCTGTTCGACGGCCGCACCGGCGTCGCGTTCGACCGCAAGGTGACCGTGGGCTACATCTACATGCTCAAGCTCCACCACCTTGTCGACGACAAGATCCACGCGCGCTCGATCGGCCCCTACAGCCTGGTCACCCAGCAGCCGCTGGGCGGCAAGGCTCAGTTCGGCGGCCAGCGTTTCGGTGAGATGGAGGTGTGGGCGCTGCAGGCCTACGGCGCCGCCTACACGCTGCAGGAAATGCTGACCGTGAAGTCGGACGACGTGATCGGCCGGACCAAGGTCTACGAGGCGATCGTCAAGGGCGACGACACGTTCGAGGCCGGCATCCCCGAAAGCTTCAACGTGCTGGTCAAGGAAATGCGCAGCCTCGGACTGTCGGTCGAGCTCGACTCGATCGAGACCGAGGACGACGCCGCGCCGACCGCGATCGCCGCCGAGTAAATTGAACCCTCCCCTCCCGTCCGCGGGAGGGGAATGAGGAAGAGATGAAACAGATGAACGAACTGACCAATTTCGCCAATCCGATCGCCCGCCAGGAAACGTTCGACCAGATCCGCATCGGCATCGCGTCCCCGGACAAGATCCGCAGCTGGTCGTTCGGCGAGATCAAGAAGCCCGAGACCATCAACTACCGCACGTTCAAGCCCGAGCGTGACGGCCTGTTCTGCGCGCGCATCTTCGGCCCGATCAAGGATTACGAATGCTTGTGCGGCAAGTACAAGCGGATGAAATACAAGGGGATCGTCTGCGAGAAGTGCGGCGTCGAGGTCACCGTCTCCAAGGTCCGGCGCGAGCGCATGGGCCACATCGAGCTGGCCGCGCCGGTCGCCCACATCTGGTTCCTGAAGTCGCTTCCGAGCCGCATCGGCCTGCTCCTCGACATGCAATTGAAGCAGCTCGAGCGCGTGCTTTACTTCGAAAGCTACATCGTCACTGAGCCGGGCCTGACCCCGCTCGAGAAGTTCCAGCTCCTGACCGAGGACGAGCTGCTCGCCGCCCAGGACGAGTATGGCGAGGACGCGTTCACCGCCGGCATCGGCGCCGAAGCCGTGCGCCAGATGCTGATCGACCTCGACCTTTCGGGCGAGCGCGAGGCGCTCTTGAAGGAGCTGGCCGAGACCAAGTCGGAATTGAAGCCCAAGAAGATCATCAAGCGCCTCAAGGTCGTCGAGAGCTTCCTCGAGTCGGGCAACCGACCCGAGTGGATGATCCTCGAGGTGGTGCCGGTGATCCCGCCCGAGCTGCGCCCGCTGGTGCCCTTGGATGGCGGTCGTTTCGCGACCTCCGACCTCAACGACCTCTATCGCCGCGTCATCAACCGCAACAACCGCTTGAAGCGGCTGATGGAGCTGCGCGCGCCGGACATCATCGTCCGCAACGAGAAGCGCATGCTCCAGGAAGCGGTCGACGCACTGTTCGACAACGGCCGCCGCGGTCGCACGATTACCGGCGCCAACAAGCGTCCGCTGAAGTCGCTCTCCGACATGCTCAAGGGCAAGCAGGGCCGCTTCCGCCAGAACTTGCTCGGCAAGCGCGTCGACTATTCGGGACGCTCGGTGATCGTCACCGGCCCGGAATTGAAGCTCCACCAGTGCGGCCTGCCGAAGAAGATGGCGCTCGAGCTGTTTAAGCCGTTCATCTACTCGCGGCTCGACGCCAAGGGTCTGTCGATGACCCTCAAGCAGGCCAAGAAGTGGGTCGAGAAAGAGCGCAAGGAAGTCTGGGACATCCTCGATGAGGTGATCCGCGAGCATCCGGTGCTGTTGAACCGCGCCCCGACGCTCCACCGCCTGGGCATCCAGGCGTTCGAGCCGGTGCTGATCGAGGGCAAGGCGATCCAGCTTCACCCGCTGGTCTGCGCCGCTTTCAACGCCGACTTCGACGGCGACCAGATGGCGGTCCACGTTCCCCTCAGCCTCGAGGCGCAATTGGAAGCGCGCGTGCTGATGATGTCCACCAACAACATCCTCTCGCCCGCCAACGGCAAGCCGATCATCGTTCCGTCGCAGGACATGGTGCTCGGGCTCTATTATCTGAGCATCGAGAAAGAGGGTGAACCCGGCGAAGGCATGCTGCTGGGCGACATGGCCGAGGTCCACCAGGCGCTCGCCGCCGACGCGGTCACGCTGCACACCAAGATCGTCAGCCGCGTCCCGCAGACCGACGAGGCCGGCAACACCTACATGAAGCGGTTCGAGACGACCGCCGGCCGGATGCTGCTCGCCGAGACGCTGCCGAAGAGCCACAAGGTGCCGTTCGAGACCGTCAACCGGCTGCTGACCAAGAAGGAGATCGGCGACGTCATCGACATCGTCTATCGCCACACCGGCCAGAAGGAGACGGTGCTGTTCGCCGACGCCATCATGGCGCTTGGTTTCCGCCACGCGTGCAGTGCCGGCATTTCGTTCGGCAAGGACGACATGGTCATCCCGGCCGCCAAGGTCGAGCTGGTCGATGAGACCCGCGCCCTGGTCAAGGATTACGAGCAGCAGTACCAGGACGGCCTCATCACCCAGCAGGAAAAGTACAACAAGGTGATCGACGCCTGGTCGCGTTGCGGCGACCGCGTGGCGGCCGAAATGATGCGCGAGATCTCGGCCACGCCGAAGCAGGCCGACGGCCGCGAGGCGCCGGTCAACTCGATCTACATGATGGCCCACTCGGGCGCGCGGGGCAGCCAGGCGCAGATCAAACAGCTCGCCGGCATGCGCGGGCTGATGGCCAAGCCGTCGGGCGAGATCATCGAGACGCCGATCATTTCGAACTTCAAGGAAGGCCTGACCGTCCTTGAATATTTCAACTCGACCCACGGTGCTCGTAAGGGTCTTGCCGACACGGCGCTGAAGACCGCCAACTCGGGCTATCTGACCCGCCGCCTGGTCGACGTCAGCCAGGACGCGGTGATCATCGAGGAGGATTGCGGCACCGACCGTGCGCTCGAGATGCGCGCGATCGTCCAGGGCGGCGCGGTGATCGCCTCGCTGTCCGACCGCGTGCTCGGCCGCACCACCGCCGAGGACATCGTCGATTCCAAGACCGAGGAAGTGATCATCCCCGAGGGCTCTTTGCTCGACGAGGCGATGGTCTTGCGGATCGAGGAGATCGGCCTGCAGGGCGTGCGCATCCGCTCGCCGCTGATCTGCGCGTCCAAACAGGGCGTGTGCGCCAAATGCTACGGGCGCGACCTCGCCCGCGGCACCCCGGTCAACATCGGCGAGGCGGTCGGAGTGATCGCCGCGCAGTCGATCGGCGAGCCCGGCACCCAGCTGACGATGCGGACTTTCCACATCGGCGGCGCGGCGCAGCTCAATGAGCAGTCGAACCTCGAGGCGCCGGTCGACGGCACCATCGAGTTCCGCGACATGCCGATGATCATCGACCCACGCGGCCGGCACGTGTCGCTGTCGCGCTCGGGCGAGATCGCGATCCTCGACATGGACGGGCGCGAGCTTTCAACCCACCGCGTCCCGTACGGCGCCCATCTGCTGTGCGAGAGCGGCCACATCGTCAGCCGCGGCGACCGCGTCGCCGAATGGGATCCGTCGTACAGCCCGGTGATCACCGAGAAGGGCGGTATCGTTAAGTACCAGGACCTGATCGAGAACCGGACGATGACCGAGGTCACCGACGAATCGACGGGCATCGCCCAGCGGGTCGTCACCGAGGACATGGCCAAGTCGAAGAAGGACGCGCTTCACCCGCGCCTGACGCTGACCGGCGCCGGGGCCAAGGAAGCCGGCGTCTATCGCCTCGCTTCCGGAGCGATCATCGCGATCGAGGACGGGCAAGCGGTCGAAGCCGGCGAAGTGCTCGCCCGGATGCCGCGCGAAGCGGCGCGGACCCGCGACATCACCGGCGGCCTGCCGCGCGTCGCCGAGCTGTTCGAGGCCCGCAAGCCCAAGGAGAATGCGATCATCGCCAAGGTCTCGGGCAAGGTCAGCTTCAAGAAGGACTACAAGGCCAAGCGCAAGATCGCGATCATCCCCGACGACGGTTCCGAGGCGGTCGAATATCTCGTGCCGAAGTCGAAGGTGATCGACGTCCAGGAAGGCGATTACGTGAAGCGCGGCGACAACCTCGTCGGCGGTTCACCCGATCCGCACGACATCCTCGAGGTCTTGGGCGTCGAGGCGCTGGCCGAATATCTCGTCAGCGAGATCCAGGAGGTCTACCGGCTGCAGGGCGTCAAGATCAACGACAAGCACATCGAGGTGATCGTTCGCCAGATGCTGCAGAAGGTCGAGATCACCGACGGCGGCGACACCACCTTGCTCGCCGGCGAGCAGGTCGACCGCGACGAGATGGACGAGGCCAACGCCACGCTCGAAAAGAAGCAGAAGAAGGCCGAGGGCAAGCCGGTCCTGCTCGGCATCACCAAGGCGTCGCTGCAGACCCGCAGCTTCATCTCGGCGGCGTCGTTCCAGGAGACCACCCGGGTGCTGACCGAAGCCGCGGTCCAGGGCAAGATCGACACATTGAACGGGCTCAAGGAGAATGTGATCGTCGGCCGCCTGATCCCGGCCGGCACCGGCGCCGGCATGAACCGCCTGCGGGTCGCGGCCTCGAGCCGCGATACCGCGCTCCGGGCGGCGCAGCGCAAGCTCCAGGAATCGCTGATCCTGCCGAACAGCGCGGCCGAGGAGCATGCGGCGGAACTGGCCCAGGGCCCGGAAGCGGCGCTCAACTCCGATCCGCTGGCGGCGGTGACTCCGTCGGGCCACGGGCTCGACGCCGACGCGGGCGAATATCTGAAGGGCTGATCGCCTTCATCCGGCACAAAAAAGGCCCCGCCGGCTCATCGCCGGCGGGGCTTTTATTTGGTCACGGCCAACGGCGTTATTGGCCCTTGATCGCATTCTCCGTTGCGTTCGCGGCGGAATTCACGTCGGCCGCCGCGCCGCGCACGGTGTTGCACGCGGCGAGCGCAATCCCGCTTCCAATCAAAACAATCGTCACAACCTTACGAACCATGGCCAGTCTCTCCTTACACAGGCGAAATGACCATGACCCGATTCAGGTGGCGTTGTCGACCGCGTTTGCCGCCGAATTCACGTCCTTGGCAGCGCCGCGGACGGTGTTGCACGCCGACATGGCGAGCGCCCCGCCGATCAGTACCATAGTCACCAGCTTGCGAATCATGTGCTTCTCTCCTGTCTAACAGCTGAACGAACGCCCCTCGCGGCAAAGCGCTCCATTTTGCCACCGCAATTTTCTCACCGTTGGTGGGAAGCTGGCGGTCAGACCGCGACCGGCGCGGCGATGTGCGGGTGCGGCTCATAGGCTTCGAACGCGAAATCGTCGGGCTCGTAGCCGTCGATCGGCTGGCCGCGATCCTTGAGCACCAGGCGCGGCAACCGCTTGGGCTCGCGCGTGAGCTGCAGCCGCGCCTGCTCGAGGTGGTTGGAGTAAAGGTGGCAATCGCCGCCGGTCCACACGAACACGCCGGGCTCGAGCCCGCATTCGCGCGCCAGCATGTGGGTCAGGAGCGCATAGCTGGCGATGTTGAACGGCACGCCGAGGAAGATGTCGGCGCTGCGCTGGTAGAGCTGGAGGTTGAGCCGGCCGCCCGCCGCCTGGGTCTGGAACAGGCAGTGGCACGGGGCGAGCGCCATGCGCTCGGTCTCGCCCGGGTTCCAGGCGGTGACGATCTGGCGGCGCGATGACGGCTCGCGCTTGATCAGCTCGATCAGCTGCCGGATCTGGTCGACGTGGCGTCCGTCGGCCGTTTCCCAGTCGCGCCACTGCTTGCCGTAGACCGGGCCCAAATCGCCGCTGTCATCCGCCCACTCGTCCCAAATCTTGACGTTGCGCTCCTGCAGCCAGCGGACGTTGGTGTCGCCGCGCAGGAACCACAGCAATTCGACGATGATCGAGCGCAAGTGCAGCTTCTTGGTCGTCAGCAGCGGGAAGCCGTCGGCGAGGTCGAAGCGCATCTGGGCGCCGAAATGGGTCAGCGTGCCGGTCTCGGTGCGGTCCATTTGCTCGACACCGTGGTCGAGGATGTGGCGCATCAGGTCGAGATATTGGCGCATCGAAGGCCCTCCCTATACGCTGCGCGCGGCGGCACCAAGGGGGCGCGATTGGTCCGCTACGGCGGTTGTTTGGGTCCACGCCGGACACGGTTACAGTGGTCCGCTAACCATCCATCCCCTACGTCCCGGCCATGCGATATCAGCGTGCCGAACACCCTCTGATACTCGACGGGCTGAAGGCAGCCCGCGGCTTCTTCGCCGGCTGCTTCGCCGACGCCCCGCGCCGCGAAATCCTGTGGGTCGCGCATGTCGACGACCAGGCGCGCTGCCTCCACCTGACCCGCCACGACGGCGATGCCAGCGGCGCCGAGTTCCCGCTGCGCTCGATCATCGCCGATGCGGCGGTCCACGGCAGCGCCGGCCTGATCCTCGCCCACAACCATCCCAGCGGCGACGCGCGGCCGAGCCCCGCCGATTGCCGGGCGACGCGCCGGCTGGCGTCGGCGGCGGAAGCGCTCGACTGCGCGATCGTTGATCATTTGGTTTTCGCCGGCTTGCAATGCACCAGCCTGCGCCGCATGGGCCTGCTCTAACCGTTGCAGGCCTTGATCTCGGCCGGCTGGGGCCGCGGCGCCGCAATCCGGAACGCCGCCAGATAGGCATCGCCACCGGTCAGCATCGTCATCTTGACTCGCTGCATCCCGAGCGCGGCGAACTCGCACGTCAGCAGCGCCGGCGGAATGCCGTGCCGCTTGGTCGGCCGGTCGGCATCGACCACCACCACTTCGCCCGACGGTTTCAGCCCGTCGCGCAGGTTCCACAGGAACGCGTAGGGCGACTGCACCTCGTGGTACATGTGAACCAGGAAGATGCGGTCGAACGATCGCGGCGGAAGCATCGGGTCGTCGGGCTTGCCGAGCAGCACCGCGACATTGTCGAGCCGCTCGCGCTGCACGCGCTGGGCGAGCCGGTCGCGGGTGTCGGCGATGATGTCCTCGGCCAGCACGCGGCCGCGCCGCCCGACCACGGGCGCCAGGCGGACCGTGTAGTAGCCCTCCCCGGCGCCGACGTCGGCGACCCACATGCCCGGCTCGACGGCGGCGAGCTCCATCACCTGCTCGGCCTCGCCCAGCCGGTCGCGCGCGTCCTCGGTCGAGAAGGCATCGCCGACGATCGGCGCGACGTCGCGGTGGGGCTTGGGAAAGCGCCGCTCGTCCGGCGCCTGCCGGCAAGCCGACAGCGCAGCCGCAAGCAGCAGCAGCCAGCTCGACCTATTCCACATCCTCGACCTCGACCTGCTCCCCGGTCACGCGTTGCGACAGGGCCGCCGCCATGAACCGGTCGAGATCGCCGTCGAGCACGTCGCCCGGCGACGTCGAGGTGACGCCGGTGCGCAGGTCCTTGACCAGCTGGTACGGCTGCAGGACGTAGCTGCGGATCTGGTGGCCCCAGCCGATGTCGGTCTTGGCGGCGTTCTGGGCATCGCTCTCCGCCTCGCGGCGCTGCAGCTCGGCCTCGTAGAGCCGGGCCTTGAGCTGCTTCATCGCCTCGGCGCGGTTCTTGTGCTGCGAGCGCTGGTTCTGGCAGGCGACGACGATCCCGCTCGGGACATGGGTAATGCGGACCGCGCTGTCGGTGGTGTTGACGTGCTGCCCGCCGGCTCCCGACGCGCGATAGGTGTCGATCCGCAAGTCCGCTTCGTTGACCTCGATGTCGATATCGTCGTCAACTTCCGGGTAGACCCAGACGCTGGCGAAGCTGGTGTGGCGGCGCGCCGAGCTGTCGTAGGGGCTGATCCGCACCAGTCGGTGGACCCCGCTCTCGGTCTTCAGATTGCCGTAGGCGTTCTCGCCCTTGACCAGCAGCGTCGCCGACTTGATCCCGGCCTGCTCGCCGGCGTGATAGTCGACCACCTCGACCTTCATCCCGTGGCGCTCGCCCCAGCGGGTGTACATCCGCTGCAGCATCTCGGCCCAGTCCTGGCTCTCCGTGCCGCCGGCGCCGGCGTTGACCTCGATGTAGCTGTTGTTGGCGTCGGCCTCCCCGGCCAGCAGCGCCGCGACCTTGTCGCGCTCGGCTCGCGCGGCAAGGTCGGCGAGGCTGTGAATGCCCTCGACGACCAGCGCCTCGTCGCCTTCCGCTTCGGCCATCTCGATCAGCTCGGCGGTATCGGACAGTTCGCGTTCGATCGCCTTGGTAGCATTGATCGCCTCGTCGAGTCGGCGACGCTCGCGCATCACCTCCTGCGCCGCCTTGGGGTCGTCCCACAGGGCCGGCTCCTCAACCTTGGCGTTCAATTCCTCGAGCCGCCGCTGGGCGCGGTCCCAGTCGAGGAACCGGCGCAGCAGCGCGGTCGCGGCGTTGATCTCGTCGATATGGGCCTGCGCTTCGGCGCGCATCATTGTCTCCGGTTGAACGCGGGCTGGATTCTCATGGCGAATCCAGCGCTTGCGGTTCGCCTATTAGGTGGGCGGCCGCGTTTGCAAGGGGTTGCTGGGCGGAATCGCTCCCGGGACCAATTGCCGCGGCACGCCCGGGCGCGTCCGCCGGACCATCTTGCCGTTCTTGACGACCGGTTGCTGGTCGGCGGCCTGCGCCTCCTCGTCGGTGCCGCTATGGCTTCGGCGGAACGAGCGGCTCGGCTCGGTCTGCGGCTGGAACGCCTCCCAGATCACCGGCGATTTCGGGTCTTCCTCGGTCGGGAACATGCCGAAGACGCGGCGTCCGCTGGCCCGGTCGATGCGCACCCAGCGGATCCCCGCCGGCGCGACGAACGGAATCTTCGGCCGGCCAGCGAACGCTGTCTTGGCGAATTGCTTGAAGATCGGCGCGGCGATGCGGCCGCCCTGGGCATAGCCGCCGAGGCTGCGCGGATGGTCGTAGCCCATATAGACCCCGGCGACGATTTCCGGCGTGCCGCCGACGAACCACACGTTGGTCGGGCCCGACGTCGTGCCGGTCTTGCCGAACATCGGCCGATCGAGGTCGCGCAGCACGGTTGCCGTGCCGCGCTCGATCACGCCTTCCATGATATGCACCATCTGGAACGCCGCCATCGGCTCGAGCAGCTGGCGGGTCCTGACCGGCGGCCGCGGCATGCCCTTGCCGTCCCAGTCGGCGGAATTGCAATTCTCCATCACCTGGCAGCGATTGTCGGTGCGGTAGATCACCTTGCCGTTGCGGTCCTGGATGAAGTCGATCAGCGTCGGCCTCACCGACCGCCCCTGGTTGGCGAGGATCGCATAGGCGTTGACGAGCCTCATCACGGTCGTGTCGCCGGCGCCGAGCGCGATCGCGAGATAGTTGGGATAGTCGCCGACGCCGAGCTTGCGGGCGGTGTCGGTGACTTTCGAAATGCCGGTCTGCGACGCGGCGCGGATGGTCATCAGGTTGCGCGACTGCTCGACGCCCCAGCGCATCGTCTTGGGGCCCGAATAGCGACGGTCGAAATTGACGAAGCATTTGTTGCCCAGGCCGGCGCCCTGCCACACGCAGAACGGCGCATCGACGATGATCGACGCCGGCGTCATCCCGTTTTCGAGCGCGGTCTCGTAGACCACCGGCTTGAATGCCGAGCCCGGCTGGCGCAGCGCCTGGGTCGCCCGGTTGTAGCTTGCGCCGATCGCGTCGAAGCCGCCCTGCATCGCCATCACACGGCCGGTGCGGACCTCTTCGGCGACCATTCCTCCCGACACTTCGGGGATCGAGCGCAGCGCGTAGCTGTCGCCGGCGACCTTCTTGACGATGATGATCATGCCGGGCCGGAAATAGCCGAATGCCGCCCCGCCGACGCCGCGCTTGGGCTGCGAGGCCGCCGAAGCCGGCAAGGTCCCGGTCGATCCGTCGGTGAAGCCGATCCGCGCCTCGCCGCCGTCCTTCGACAGCACCACCGCCTTGCGCCAATCGGGGAAGCCGGTGCCGACCTGGGCGCGGTCGAGCTGGCCGCGCCAGTCACCGGAGACGTCGACGCTCAGGCCGAGGTCGCGCCAGCCGCGCCCGCCGTCGAAATTGGCCAGCCCTTCGCGCAGCGCATCGGCGGCGGCGTCCTGCATGTACGGGACCATCGACGTGCGCACCCACAGGCCGCCGGCATAAAGGCTGTTGGGGCCGTCGTCGGCGGATTCGCCGAACCGCTTCATCAGGTCGCGGCGGACTTCTTCCATGAAATAGCCGCCCATCTCGCGGAACTTGGCATTGCTGCCGTAGCGGATAGTGCCGAGCGGGGCGGCCGTGGCCGTCAGAAACTGGTCGTGGGTGATGTAGCCGTTGACCTCCATTTCGTGGAGCACGTAGTTGCGGCGGTTGATCGCCTTTTGCGTCGCGCGCACCGGGTCATAGTTGGATGGCGCCTTGGGCAGCACCGCGAGGTAGGCCGCCTCGGGAAGCGTCAGCTCGCCGACGTCCTTGTCGAAGTAGGCGCGGCTCGCCGCCTGCACGCCATAGGCATTCCGGCCGAGGAAGATCTGGTTGAGGTAGAGCTCGAGGATCTGCTCCTTGCTCAGCGTCGATTCGAGACGAAAAGCGAGGATCGCCTCGCGGATCTTGCGCCCGACGCTGTAGCTCGAGTCCTGGAGCAGGGCTTTGGCGACCTGCTGGGTGATGGTCGAGCCGCCCTTGGCGCGGCCGCCGCTGACGCTTTTGCGGGTATAATCGAACACCGCGCCGACCAGCCCCGGATAATCGATCCCGCCGTGCCGGAAGAACGTCTTGTCCTCGGCCGAGATGAAGGCGTGGATGACCAGCGGCGGATATTCGTCATAGGCGAGCTCGACGCGGCGCTCGCGGGCGAAGGTCTGGACCGGGTTGCCGTCGTAGCCGCGGACATTGGTCGGCAGCGGCGGCTGGTAGGCGAGCAGTTTCTCCGAGGTCGGCAGGCCGGTCGCGAAAAACAGCCACACCGCGGCGAAGAACAGGAAGCCGACACCGCCCACCCACGCCGTCCGCCGCACCCAGCGGTGCTCGAACCACGGGTCGATCCGATCGAGGACTCGCCGGTTGAAGCTGGCGAGATCAGGCAGTCGCACGTCGGGAACCGTCAGGCGCCCGGGTATCACTTTGGCGAACTTCATTTGGACGAGCGTCTAGCGGGTTCGATCAAGCCCGGAAAGGTGCCTCGATGAGCGGCGGCACTTTAGCGACGGCTGCGCGCGGCGACGTCGGCTTCGATGGTTTCGGCGAGGCCGGCGACGATCGCCGCGCGATGCTCGGGCGAGCGCAGCAGCACTTCGTCGTCGACATTGCTCAGATAGCCCGCCTCGAACAGCACCGCCGGCGTCTCGGCGCGGCGCAGCACGTGGAAGGTCGCGAATCGGTGCGGCTCGGGGCGCAGCGCGACCCGCCACGCGGATTTGCGGACCAGTCGCGAGGCGAGCTCGGCCGAGGCGCTCATCTGGCTGCGCAGCGCGAGGTCGGACAGCATCGAGCGGACCGAACCGTCTGCCACTCCGAGCACCCCGTCGACGTTCTGGGCGCGGGCGAAGCTGGCCGCCTCGGCGTCGGAGGCGACGTCGGACAGCGAATAAACGGTCGCCCCGCGGGCCAGCGGGTTGGGGGCGCTGTCCATGTGCAGCGACAGGAATAGGCTGGCGCCGAGCCCGCGGGCGACCCCGGCGCGCTGTTCGAGGGTCAAATAGCGGTCGCTGTCGCGGGTCAAGGCGACGCGGACCCGGCCGCGCTCGACCAGCCGGTCGCGAAGCTCGCGGGCGAGGGTCAGGGTCAGCTCCTTTTCCACGATCCCGCCGGAAACCGCGGTCGCCCCCGGGTCGCGGCCGCCATGGCCGGGGTCGATGACGACGATCGGGCGGCCGGCGGCCCTGGCGCCGGTGACGACGACGCCGGGCACCGCCGGCGCGATCTGGACGGTGACGCTGCCGCGCCGCGCCTCGCCGATCTGGGCGGCGTTCGAGCCAATCGTCGCGGCGGCTCCGTCCCGGCTTGAGCCGAGCGCGAGCACAGCGAGGGCGACGGCGGTGATGGTTACCCCCGCGCCCGCAAGCTTGTTCACTGGTATCGGCCCTACCGCCATATCCCCGTTCAAATTGTTGGTCCCGCTCCTTCTATCACGCCAATATGGTTAATTAAAAATTATCCGGTCCCGGTCCACGGTCGCTGCTGTCGCGGTTGCGGCGGCGGTCGGTGGGTGCTAACCCCAAATCGCCGCCGGTTCATCCGGACGGATCCGCGCCGCGGCCCATGCAAGGCAGGCGGCCTCAAGGTTGACGCTACATGACGCCACAGAACGCCTATCGTCCGCTCAATTCCGAGCAGACGGGCGTGTTTCCCACGAGACTTCGCGGGATGGCCTGTGCAGCAGAAGCAGTACCTAAAAATCCCGCCACATCCCCCGGCCCCGTGCCGCCGGTCGTGGCCCTTTTGATGGCGCGCCGCCGGCCTCACCGGTTTGCATGGCGCGCCCGGAGAATTTTCAATGTCCATGCGCATGCTGATCGACGCGCGCCACCCGGAGGAAACCCGGGTCGCGGTCGTCAAGGGAACCCGGATCGAGGAGTTTGACTTCGAGTCCGCCGAGCACAAACAGCTCAAGGGGAATATCTATCTAGCCAAGGTGACGCGGGTCGAACCGTCGCTCCAGGCGGCGTTTATCGACTACGGCGGCAATCGCCACGGCTTCCTCGCTTTTTCGGAAATCCACCCCGATTACTACCAGATCCCCAAGGCGGATCGCGATGCCCTGCTCCGCGAGGAAGCCGAGCACGCCGCCGAGGAAGAGCGCCTGCGCTCGGCCGAATATGACGCCGAGGACCGCGCGTCGAGCAAGCGCCGCGACGACGAGACCGGCGACGACTACGACAACGGTGGCGATAATGGCGGCGATCATGGCTTGGCCGACGACGAATCGGTCGAGACCGGTACCGGCTCGAGCCGCTCGCCGGTCGATGAATCGGCCGCCGACGAGCTCCGCAAGCGGCGCGAGTCCCTGCGCCGCCGCTACAAGATCCAGGACGTCATCCAGCGCCGCCAGGTGCTGCTGGTCCAGGTCGTCAAGGAGGAGCGCTCGAACAAGGGCGCCGCGCTGACCACCTATTTGAGCCTCGCTGGCCGCTATTGCGTGCTGATGCCCAATACCAGCCACGGCGGCGGGATCAGCCGCAAGATCTCGGACGGCGCCGACCGCAAGCGCCTGAAGTCGATCATGGCCGATTTGAACCTGCCGTCGGTGATGGGGCTGATCGTCCGCACGGCCGGCCTGTCCCGCACCAAGGTCGAGATCAAGCGCGACTTCGACTATCTCGCGCGGCTGTGGGACGAGATCCGCGAGCGCACTTTGAAAAGCAGCGCCCCGGCCCTGATCTATCGCGACAGCGACCTCATCAAGCGCGCCATCCGCGACCTCTACCACCGCGAGATCGACGAGGTGCTGGTCGAAGGCGACGAAGGCTATAAAGCGGCCCGCGGCTTCATGAAGCTCTTGATGCCGAGCCACGTCCGGCGCGTGAAGCAGCACGCCGAGGTGACGCCATTGTTCCAGCGCCACGGCGTCGAAGACCAGCTGTCGGCGATGTATCACCCGGTCGTGCAGCTCGCGTCCG
>Ga0255310_10000049_pt1 | contig 19310 bp, 19 predicted proteins | sample EtOH1_T0_E1_meta_FD_201359 | JGI IMG/M metagenome (GOLD analysis project Ga0255310, IMG submission 201359) | Sandy soil microbial communities from University of British Columbia, Vancouver, Canada - EtOH1_T0_E1 | ecosystem: Engineered > Artificial ecosystem > Sand microcosm > Unclassified ...
AAGAACCTTGAGGATCTTATGCGCGAAATAGATCGGCGCCGGCATGAATGAGTTCTTCTCGTAGACCTCGCTCTCGGTGCAGGCGAAGCCGAACATCATGCCCTGGTCGCCGGCACCTTCTTCCTCTCCGCCTTTCTTCTTCTTGGCATTCACGCCCATCGCGATGTCAGGCGACTGGCCATGCAGGAGCACCTCGACGTCCGCGCCGTAATACGAAAAGCCGTCTTGATCATAGCCGATGTCCCTCACGACATCGCGTGCGATTTTGGTGATGAACTCGCGATCGACTACGGCCTTGTCACCGTGCTTGCGGAACAACGGCGCCTGACCGCGCCCTTCGCCGGCGATGACGATCTTATTGGTTGTTGCGAGCGTCTCGCAGCCGAGCCGTGTGTTCACCAAGCTGTCGTCGGCGATGCCGAGCTTGATGTCGTTTTCCAGAAATGCGTCGAGCACCGCGTCAGAGATCTGATCGCAGACCTTGTCCGGATGACCTTCCGAAACCGACTCGCTGGTAAAAAGAAAATTCGTGTGAGCCACCGCTGCAACTCCTCCCGTGGCGCGGCTGCGTCGCCGCCTCATGCCATGTCGGGGGTGGTTCTTGCAGCGGCGGCGATGTAGGTCAAGATGCGGGCAGCGTTGGGCAGATGCCTCAAAACGATGGGCTATGACCCTGGGTCAGTTGATACCGGCGATTTGTTCGACGAGATCGACGATACGCCGCCGCAGCTTGCTGCTCTTTATCCGCATAAAGGCCTTGGTCAGGGACAGTCCATCGGACGTCGCAAGGAAGTCGGTGACGTAGGCCGGCGAGGGCGCTTCGCTCAAGCCGCCGGCATGCCCCGAGGAATGCGGTGCGCCTTCGAAGAAGAATGAAACCGGCACCTGGAGAATGTGCGCGATTTGCTGCAGCCGGCTGGCGCCAATGCGGTTGGTGCCTTTTTCGTATTTTTGAACTTGTTGGAAAGTGAGCCCAAGAGCATCACCCAGCTTTTCCTGGCTCATGCTTTGCATCATTCGGCGCATGCGGACGCGTGAACCGACATGTCTGTCGATCGGGTTCGGCGCCTTCTTAGCCATAGATTTCTCCTATGCCCCCCATCTCGGCATAGTTGTCACAAGTGAAGGCGCCAACGCAATGCGCGAGTCCTTGTAATCAGGAAACGCCGCGTAAATTTAGTCATAGATGTCAGCGGAATTTGTATCACTACATTCCGATGGTATTTTGTTTGTCGGCGATTTGTTGCCTGATTTTCATGCAGCAACTTACATAATGCTGTGAATAATTGCGCAATTTACGCGCGAAATCGTCGGCGACCCACAACAAGCAGACTGAGTAGCAAGGCGGAACCCAAGAGGTAGCTGCCGTACTTCACGTAAAACGTCGGTTCGATCGCAGCCGGTAGCCTGGCGTCCAGCACGCCTTCGACTCCCAAGGGCAGCGAATTGATGATGCGTCCGACGGGATCGACCACCGCCGAAATGCCGGTGTTGGCTGCACGTACCAAGGGCAGCCCTTCGGCGATCGCAAGGACCCGTGCCTGCTGGAAGTGCTGATACGGCCCCGAGCTGATTCCGAACCAGCCATCGTTTGTGACATTGACCATCCAGCCGGGGCGCTCGCCGGGGGGCACCGCAGCACCAGGAAAGATCGCCTCGTAACAAACCAACGGGAGCATTTTTGGCGCGCCGGGAATGTCCATCGGGCGTCGGCGATCACCAGAGAGAAAGCCACCGATTACTTTAGTCAATTGCATCAAGCCCAACCGTTCGAGCACGCGTTGGAACGGCAGGTACTCGCCGAATGGAACAAGATGCACCTTGTCGTAGATGCCGCGGATCGACCCATTGGGGTCGATCACATAGATCGAATTGTACCCACGCTGATCGCGCGGATTGGCATCCGACGCCGCGCGCACCGCGCCAGTTATAAGTACCGTTGAAGGCTTGATCAGGCCGGCGATTTGCGCGAGCGCATCAGGCTCGCGCGTCAGAAAGAAGGGAAAAGCCGCTTCCGGCCAAATGAGATGCGTCACGTCACGGATGCCGTTCGAACCTGGGCTTGTAGCGCGATCCGATAGACGCAAGTAACGGCTCATTACGTCGGCCTTTGCCGAGTAGTTGAATTTGTCATCTTGCTGCAAATTGGGTTGCATGATGCGCAGGCGGATGCCGTTCACATACTCCGTTGGGTGCAACCACAACCTTGCGGTGCCGTAGCCGGCTAGTCCTGCGAGGACAATCAGTCCAAAAACGAGAGGGTGATACGGATGTCGCGTGTCGGCCTTATCGTCTGCGATGACTGCGGGACTCGCGCAAATCGCGACGCAGAGAAATGTAAGGGTCCATATCCCGGTTAACGAAGCGCTTTGCGCAAGCACGAGAGGCTCAGTCAGCGCGTAGCCAAACGTATTCCAGGGAAACCCGCTGAGCAGGCGGCCGCGTAGCCATTCTGCGGCGGTTATCGCGGCGGCGAGGGCCAGGATTCGTTCGGGCCCGCGTACCCAGATCAGCCGGGCGATCGCAAGTCCAAGGCCCGTGTAGAGCGCCAAATAAGCGGGCAGTCCGGCAACGGCGACAGGCAAAAGCCAGCCGAAGGTCTTGGCGTCAACGAGAAAGGCGTATCCGACCCAATAAAGTCCCGCGAGGAAATATCCGAAACCAAAACACCAACCGGCCACCGCGGCGGTGATTGCGCCGCTCCAGCGTCCGGCGGTGGATCCGTCCGCGAGCCAGACCAGGATCGGAAATGTCACGAACAGGACGGGCCATGCGTTGATGGGCGGCATGGCCAAAGCCGACGCGGCACCGGCAACGAATGCAATGTTTGCGCGCCGCCAGCCAATGGCGAGCACCACGGCGTGGGCGAGGCGGGTAATGATCACGGCTGGCGCACGCCGGCCGGACCGGTGTCGTTGCGGGGTGACTTGTCATCGGGCGCCGCCGGCGAAGTCGCGACGCTCGAGAACATGCCATCGGCCTCGTTGCGCTTGCGCGCCTCGCGCGGCCGCTCGCGTCTCTCTTTCAGCCGGATTATCCGTACACGCTTGACGCGGCGTGGATCCGCGTCAAGGACTTCGAACTCGAAAAGATCCGGGCCGGGCACAATCTCTCCGCGCACGGGCAGGCGCCCCGCGCGCGTCACTAGATACCCGCCGATGGTGTCGACGTCGTCGATAGCGTCGCCAACGTCGAAATCGTTGCCGACGGTCGCGATGACGTCTTCGATCTTGGCCCGCGCATCGGCGACGAATGAGCCGTCAGGTAGCTGTGTAATTTCGGGCGTGGCGTCTTCGTCGTGTTCGTCGGCAATGTCGCCGACGATCTGCTCGACGATATCCTCGATGGAAGCGAGCCCGTCTGTGCCGCCATACTCGTCGACCACCAGCGAGAGGTGAATTCGGGTCGCCTGCATGCGCGCCAGTAGATCAATGACGCGCATCGACGGCGGCACGAACAGGAGCTCGCGGACGATCTTCGTCGCCGACAGCGGCGTGCCGAGGTTGATTGCCTTCAGATCGAGGCCTGCGGGCAGCGGCTTTTTGCGCTTGGCGTTTTTTTCCGGATTGGCGGTCGCGCGCGCGGTCATGAAGGCGATCAGGTCACGGATGTGGACCATGCCGACCGGATCATCGAGGGTGTCGTTGTACACCACAAGCCGCGAATGGCCAGCACCCTCGAATACTCGCATCAACTCGCCGAGTTTGATGTCCTGCTGGACGGCGACGATGTCGGCGCGCGGTACCATGACGTCGCCGACGCGGCGCTCGCGCAGGCCAAGGATGTTCCTGAGCATCCGGCTTTCGTCCGCAGTGAAACTGGAATCGCCGGGCCCGACGGCATCGAGAACGTCCTGCAGATCCGCACGTGCAATATTCGGCTTCCGCCCGAACAGCGCGCGCAGCGCGCGGATGAACCAGTTCTCACCCCCGTTGCGCGCCTGTGGCACCGGCACCGGCAGGTTTCGCGGCTCGAATAACGGAACGCCGGCGGGTCTTGAACCAGATGGATCACTTTCAGGCATGGCGGTCAGGCGTTGCCAAAATCATGCGCGCGGTAGGGATCAGGCATGTTCAAACGCGCCATGATCTTCCTTTCGAGTCCTTCCATCGCCTCAGCCTGGGGGTCGGTCTGGTGGTCGTAGCCGTTGAGGTGGAGAAACCCGTGCACTGCGAGGTGCGCGAGGTGATGAAGAAAGTCGCGGTTTTCATCAGCGCACTCCCGTTTGAGCGTCTCAAAAGCGATCACAATATCGCCGAACAGCCGTGTGCCTTCGCCGATGTCGGGACCCGAGGCGGGAAACGACAAAACGTTGGTCGGCTTGTCGATGCCGCGCCAGTTCCGGTTGAGCGAGCGGATGGCCGAATCGTCGGTGAGCACAATACTGACTTCACCGCCCGCTGTTGAGAGCGCTGCGGCCGCGGCAAGGACCGAGTTCCGCACGGTTTTTTCGGCCAGACGCTGGCCGTCCCAGAGCGGTGACTCAATCCGAATGTCGATGTGCAGCGGCGATGCAGGCCGCCCCGGCGGTGTCTTCATCCTTTTCCCTCGCGCGTGGGGACGCCGCGATCGTAGGCCTCGACGATGCGGGCCACGAGCTCGTGGCGGATGACATCCTCATGCGTGAACGCCACATGACCGATGCCTTCAATGCCTTTCAGCAGTTTGACGGCTTCCGCGAGGCCAGATGCCTGGCCGTGCGGCAGGTCAACCTGGCTTGGATCACCCGTGACGATCATGCGGCTGTTTTCACCCAGCCGTGTGAGAAACATTTTCATCTGCATGGAGGTCGTGTTTTGCGCCTCGTCCAGGATAACGGCGGCATTCGAGAGCGTACGGCCACGCATGAAAGCAAGCGGAGCGATTTCAATTTCACCGGCTTGCAGCGCCCGTTCGACGATGCGCGCGTCCATCAGGTCATAGAGCGCGTCGTAGATCGGACGCAGATAGGGATCGACTTTTTCGCGCATGTCGCCGGGAAGAAAGCCGAGACGCTCGCCAGCCTCGACGGCAGGACGCGACAAGATGATGCGGTCAACCTCTTTGCGCTCGAACATCTGAACCGCCTGCGCGACGGCGAGCCAGGTCTTGCCCGTACCGGCAGGCCCGGTCCCGAACACCAATGCGTGGCGCTTGAGCGCGCGGATATAAGCATCCTGCGCGGCTGTGCGGGCGCGCACTGGCCGCTTGCGCAAGTTGACCTCCTCGAATGCCGGCCGCGGCGCGGCAGGGTCGTAGTCAAAGAGCGAGCCCTGCGCGATCGCCTGGCGGATGGCGCCTTCGACGTCGCCCTGGCTCAAGTCGCGCCCGCGCTTGAGTTGCTCATAAAGTCCCTCGAGAACGTGGCGAGCCTGCTCGCAGGCGCCGCGCGAGCCTTCGATCGTGACATGATTGCCCCGCTGCTCGGCGACCACGCCGAGGCGGCGCTCGATCAACGCAAGATTTTGTCCGTATTGTCCGAACAGCACCGATGCGAGCTTGTTGTCTTCGAATGCAAGCACGGTCTGCGTCGTGGCCGTCTCCTCGGAGGCGGCAGCGGGCGGGATCACGGGATCCTTTGTACGCAAGGTTGGTTCAGGCTCCTGCTGCTGTGAGCGTTACTGCACGGCTTTCATCGGCGAGACTGCCAAAAAGGCTGTTGCTGCCGATTTCGTCGACGGTCACGCGGCGCACCGAGCCGATGCAATCGGCCGGTGCCATGACCTGCACCGCCTGCAGATACGGCGATCGGCCCACGAGCTGCCCGGGCAGTTTGCCCGGCCTTTCGAGAAGCACGTCGACGGTGCGTCCGGCAAATCCGGCGTTGAACCGGCGCTGATTGCGCGTAATGGCGGACTGCAGCCGTTGCAGGCGCTCGGACTTCACGTCCGCCGGAATCTGCTCTTCCATTTCGGCGGCGGGCGTCCCGGGGCGCGGCGAGTACACGAAGGAGAATGCGCCAGCGTAGCCAACCTCGTCGACCAGTGCGAGGGTGTTGCGGAAATCCGACTCGGTTTCACCGGGGAAGCCGACGATAAAATCGGATGTGAATGCGAGGTCCGTGCGGCCCGCACGAAGACGCGCAATTACGTCGAGATAGTCCTTGCGCGTGTGCTTGCGGTTCATCGCGGCAAGGATACGGTCGGAACCGGATTGCACCGGCAGGTGCACGTAGGGCATCAGCTCGGGCAATTCGCGATGGGCCGTGACCAGGTCGTCATCCATGTCGCGCGGATGGCTCGTCGTGTAACGCAGACGAAGAATGCCGCGGACCTCGGCAAGGCGGCGAAGCAATCTGCCGAGGCTTGATGCCGCCCCGTCTGGTCCGGGCCCGTGATAGGCATTTACATTCTGTCCGATCAGCGTCACTTCGCGCACGCCGCCGTCCGCCAGCCGTTCGACTTCGGCGACGATCTTTTCAACCGGGCGCGATACTTCCACGCCGCGCGTGTAGGGCACGACGCAGAACGTGCAGAACTTGTCGCAGCCTTCCTGAACGGTGACGAACGCCGAGATGCCGCGCTTGGCGATCGCATCCGGTTTCGGCGCCGCCAGGGCATCAAACTTGTCCTCGACCGGAAAATCAGTGTCGATGACTTTCTCGCCGCGCTGCGCACGCGCGACCATCTCCGGCAGCCGATGGTAGTTCTGCGAGCCGACCACTAGGTCAACGGCGCCCGCGCGCCGGATGATTTCGCGGCCCTCAGCCTGGGCGACGCAGCCGGCGACCGCGATCAGCATGCGACGGCCGTCGCGCGCTGCTGCCTCCTTCATTTCCCGGATGCGGCCGATCTCGGAATAGACCTTTTCGGCCGCCTTTTCGCGGATGTGGCAAGTGTTGAGGATGACAAGGTCGGCGTCTTCGGGCGATGTGGTCTCGTTGTAGCCCACGGGCGCCAAGGTGTCCGCCATACGATGGGAATCGTAGACGTTCATCTGGCAGCCGAATGATTTGACGTGGACCTTGCGAGCTTTGCTCATGCCGTTTCGATGCGAAGCGTATCCAATTTACCCGCCGTGCTGGGATTTGTCCCGAGGGACCATATATTTGATTTTACAACGATTTTAAGACTTAGATGGCTCGCGCAGAAAATAAATCCTTAGCCGGAATGCGCGTTTTGCACGGTCAATGGCCGTCCGCGCAAGGCCGAGGCGAGCAGGCCGCGCACCGAGCTTTCGAGCCGCGTGGTCATGGCTTTGCGGTCGAGGTCAACATTTGCTGGAACTGCTTCGCCATAGCTGACGACGGCATCCACCGCACCCAGCTCGATGAATGCCTTGATGTGCGGAAGGAAATCGAGGTCGCCATACCACGCCACCAGCGGGCGGTGCTGGCGGCCCATGGGGATGCCGTGCAGCCCGGTGTAGCTGACCGACATCGGCTGAATACTGATGTTGCCGGCGTGTGCGGACGTCTCTTCCACCGCGCCAAGCAACGCGGAACGGAACGGCAGAACGCGGTTGCCGTCGCTTGAAGTGCCTTCGGCAAACAGAACCACTGACACGCCGTCCTTCAGCCGCTCGACGATGTCGGCCACCGCCTCTCCGGTCTGATGCCGGCGCGTACGATCGACGAACACTGTTCGCTGGATTTTCGCGGTGATGCCGACCAGCGGCCAGCCTGCGACTTCACGTTTGGCGACGAAGGCTACCGGAGCGACCGAGCCGATAACGAGAATATCCGCCCACGATACGTGATTGGAAACATAGAGAACAGCGCGGTCACGCGTCGGGGCGCCGTGCACGTGCACACGTATGCGGAGCAACGAGCACAGCACCCGATAGTAATTTGAAGCGATGAAGCCCCAACCGGGCAATCCAAGCTTGCCGAGCGCCCACTGGACTGAGATGAGCAGCGGCGTGATTGTAAAGAAGAATCCCGCGATGAAAAGCGCGCGCGCCATCGGCGTTCAGTTCCAGCGAATCATGCCTAGCGCTTTTTGTCGTCGCTCAACGGCACGGCATAAAGCTCGAGCCGGTGGTCGACGAGTTTATAGCCGAGCTTGCGCGCGACTTCGGCCTGCAGGCGCTCGATTTCCTCGGATTGGAATTCGATCACTTCGCCGTTGCGGAGGTTGATCAGATGATCGTGGTGGGCGTCAGGGCTGGTTTCATAGCGCGCCCGCCCATCGCGAAAGTCGTGCCGCTCAATAATGCCGGCATCTTCAAAAAGCCGCATCGTGCGATAGACGGTCGAAATCGAAATATGCTCGTCGACCTTGGCACAGCGCCGGTAGAGTTCCTCGACGTCGGGATGATCGTCCGACTGCGCGAGCACACGCGCGATTACCCGACGCTGCTCCGTCATGCGCATGCCCTTGGTGGCGCATAACGCTTCGATGTTCTTCTTCTCGATGTTGCGCTTGCTCGCGGCGGTCACGTCGGCGTCTCTCTCGAGCCTAGGTTCTTCACTCGACCCCCAATATCATATTGGCCGTGTCAGGTATGTGTCCACCGCACGCTCAGACCAAGTCGCGCCGCAGGATCAGCGCAGTGGCGGCCGTTGCGTCGGAACCCGAATAATAGCCGGGGCGACGTGAAATTTCGTGAAAACCGGCATGCTGGTAGAGCCGCAGCGCCGGCACATTGTGCTCGTCGACTTCAAGGAAAATGGTGCGTGCACCTAGGCCGGCTAAGCGGCGCAGATGAAGGTTGAGCAGCTTGCGCGCAAGCCCGCGGCCGCGTTGCCGGCCGTCGACGGCGACGGAAAGGATTTCCGCCTCATCCTCTACCAGCCGCGACAGGATGAATCCGTTCAGCTTTGCACCGCCAGTTGCCCGGTGTGCGATCACATGCCGGTCAAGAAGCAGACCTTCGACCTCCTGCTCGCTCCAGCCGCGGCGAAATGACCTGCCGTGAAGTGCCGCGATCGCGGATGCGTCACGCGCGCCTGCCTCGGTTATCGACGGTTCGGAGCGGTTGAACAGATTGCTGATGAAACCGATCATCGCCGGGCCAATTGCACCGCATCCTGCGGATGCGCGTCCGGTGGACGAAGGTACAGAGGTTTGGGCGGCGTGCCGGTGTCGGATGCAGCGGCGCCGAGTCGCGCGACCCAATTGATGTCTGGTGCGCCACGCTGGTCGACTTTCGTCGGCGCACGCTCGGCGGCGGGCCACAGCGCTGCGAGCTTGGTGGCTGCGGTTCCAGTGATGCGTGGCATACCGGTTAAGGAAACACGCAAGGCCTCACGCAGCGGTGCGATGCGAGGCGCGACAAGCGTGCGGCCACCTGGACCGAAAACCTGCAGGTACACATGGTCGTGCCGCGCATCGATCGCTACAACGACCGGCAGCGTATCGTCGGCCGCAATGAATGGCGCGGCAAAGGCGGCAAGTGTCGTCAGTCCGATGGCGGGCTTGCCCGAAGCAAGCGCAATGCCGCGCGCGGCCGCAATGCCGACCCGCAGACCGGTGAAGCTCCCCGGACCGGTCGTCACCGCAACACGGTCAATGGCGGAGAAATCAAGCTGAACGCGGTCGAGCACCCGTGCGACCAGGGGCATCAACGCTTCGGCGTGACCGCGCTGCATGGGCAACGATTCGTGCGCGCGCAAATCTGCGCGCTCGGTGTCCAGCACCGCAACCGAGCAGGCTTCGAGCGCGGTATCGATGGCAAGAACTCGCATGAATTGAGTTTACCACCGTCATGGCCGGGCTTGTTAGCGCACCGCCGATACCCGGCGCATGACGAGGCACGCCGTCCTTCGGACGGCTATGGCCGGGCATGACGTCGAAATTGCTCGGATATCGGGCCTACATCGGCCTTACTTCGACAACATCGGGAACGAAATGCCTGAGCAGGTTCTGGATGCCGTGCTTGAGGGTCGCTGTCGATGATGGGCAGCCAGAGCAGGCGCCCTTCATGTCGAGGTACACGATCCCTTCCTTATAGCCTCGGAAGGTGATGTCGCCGCCGTCACCGGCCACTGCCGGGCGCACGCGCGTCTCGATCAGATCCTTGATGGTAGCGACCGTTTCGGCGTCCTTGGCGTCGAAGAATTCATCCGCCGCGATATCGCTCGGGCTTGCGTCGCCGCTAAGCAACGGCGCACCCGACATGTAGTGCTCCATGATGGCGCCGAGAATCGCCGGCTTGAGCTGTTGCCACTCGCCGTCGGTTTTGGTCACGGCAATGAAATCGGATCCGAAGAACACTGCGCCGACATTGGGAACGTCGAACAACTTGGCGGCGAGCGGCGATTGCGCCGCTGCATCCTTCGTCGGCATGTCAAGCGTGCCGGTCTCGAGCACAGGCCGGCCCGGCAGAAATTTCAGCGTTGCCGGATTGGGTGTGGCCTCGGTCTGGATGAACATCGAAATTGCTCCTTGCCTCAACGGGTTCAAGGCCCGTGGGTGGTCACATCATAGCGCATAAATGGCGATTGCGGTGCTTACGGTCAACCGGCCGGGAAACGGCCGCAAATCAGGAACTGGCGTCGATATCATCGTCGCTCAGGTGGCCCGGCACCAACGCGACGGGGATTGGAAACGTTCCGGCGGCCTTGGCGAGGTTCGATACTAAGGGGCCCGGGCCTTCCTTGCCGGTGCCGGCGGCCAAGACCAAAATGCCGATGTCGGCGTCTTCGTCGATCAGCTTGATGATCTCTTCCGACGTGTTGCCTTCGCGAATGACGCGGTCGGGCGTGATCTTGGCGATCTTCTTTGCGCGCGCGGCAAATTTATCGAGCGCGGCGTTTGCGGCCTCCTGCGCCTCAGCCTTCATGAGGTCGGCAACGCCGAGCCATTGCTGATTGCGATCGCCCGGCTCGATCACGCGCAGCATCACGATCTGTGACTTCGTGCGACCGGCGCGCTTCGCTGCCCAATACACGGCGCGATCGCATTCCTCGGTGTCGTCGATGACCACCAGATATTTCCGCTTGTGGCCGGCCTCGTAACTGCGGCGCTTGCTACTCATGGTCGCGACGCTCCCGTCCGATCATATGCGCTGTGACGAATGCACAAGCGGGCAATGGTGACATGCCGCCCGGCGCGACGACAAGGCGGATATCCCGCGCCGCAAACTAGCGGCGTACGAAACCGACGATATCCTTGACGGCCTTCATGGTTTCGGCCGCGATTGCCTGCGCGCGCTGAGAGCCGTCGGCCAGGATCGAGTTGATATAGACAGGATCCTGTACGAGTTTCTTCATTTCGGCGCCGATCGGCCCGAGTTTTGCGACCGCGAGATCAACAAGCGCGGTTTTGAATGTCGAAAACTGGCCGCCGCCGAACTGGCCGAGCACTTCAGCTTTGCTCACGCCCTGCAGCGCCGCGTAGATGCCCACCAGGTTGTCGGCTTCCGGACGCGGCGCAAGGCCTTTCTCCTCGCTTGGCAGAGGTTCCGGGTCAGTCTTGGCCTTGCGGATCTTCTGGGCGATGGCGTCCGCGTCATCGGTCAGGTTGATGCGGGAGTAATCTGATGCCTCCGACTTCGACATTTTCTTCGAGCCGTCGCGCAGTGACATCACGCGCGTTGCCGGACCCTGGATAATCGGCTCCGGTTGCGGAAAGAAAGTTTCGCCGAAGCCGTGCGCCTGGATCGACGCCGAGAAATCGTTGTTGAATTTCTGCGCGATGTCGCGCGACAGCTCGAGGTGCTGCTTCTGGTCCTCGCCGACGGGAACGTGCGTTGCACGGTAGACGAGGATGTCGGCCGCCATCAGGTTCGGATAAACGTAGAGGCCGACCGACGCGTTCTCGCGATCTTTTCCGGCTTTCTCCTTGAACTGCGTCATCCGGTTGAGCCAGCCGACGCGCGCGACGCAATTGAAGATCCAGGCGAGCTCGGCGTGCTCGGCAATCTGACTCTGGTTGAAGATGATGTGCTTCTTCGGATCGATGCCACAGGCTAGGAACGCGGCCGTTACCTCGCGCGTGGCGAGCGGCAATTCGGTCGGATCTTGCCACACGGTGATGGCGTGAAGATCGACGACGCAATAAATGCAGTCATAGCGATCCTGCAGCGCCACGAACTTGGTGATGGCGCCAAGATAATTGCCGAGATGCAGGTTGCCGGTCGGCTGCACGCCGGAAAAAACGCGTTCCTTGAACGCCATTGCCCGTCCTCATTGCCTTACGCGGGAGCCATGCCACGCCGGAGGCGCGCCGCGCAAGGCCCTTACGATTTTCATTGCCGGACGGCCAGCTCTTTGAGCGTTACGACACCGAGCAATCGCAACGCGGCGAAGTAGACGGCGACGCCGAGCGTCACCAGTGCGGCAAGGATCGCCAGTCGTGCGGCCGATGACACACCGCCCGCGCCGATCAGGTAATTGGCGCAGCCGACCGTAGCGGCCATTGAGATCGTGGCGAGGCAAATGCGAGGCAGGCGGCGCCAGGCCTCAGCATCGATCAGCAGCCAGCGGCGGCGGAAAAGCAGGATGCCGAGCAGCCCGGCCCCGACCCACCCCGACACGGCAATTGCCGCCGCGACACCGACGTAGCCAAACCGTGGAAACAGCAGCGCGCCGCCGATGATGGCTACGGCGAGACCGCCAAAAGCGGCCAGCATGGGAGTATGCGCGTCCTCATGCGCGAATGAAACCGCGCCGAATACCTTCTCGAGAACGTGTCCCGGGAGTCCCGCACAAATCGCCATCAGCGCAGTCGCGACCGCGGCCGTATCCTGGGCGCCGAATGCACCGCGTTCGAACAGGCCGCGCGCAATCGGCTCTGCCAGAAGCGCAAAGCCGGTGGCTGCCGGCAGAGCGAGCCCAATGGCGATTTCATAGGCGCGCGACTGTGCCGACGCGAATTGGATCTCGTTGCGGGCATGCACGCTGCCCGCAATGCGCGGCACAATCACAGCCGCTACGGCAATTGAAGCGACACCGAGCGGCAGTTCGTAGAGACGATTGGCGTAGTAGAGCCACGAAACGGCGGCGGGCGATGTCGAGACGATGGCGGTTGCGGCGATCAGTTTCAGTTGCGGGATGCTTGTCGCGATCAGGCCGGGCAGGGCCCGTCCGAAGAACGCTCCAGCCTTACCGCGCGCCGGCGAGCGAGCCCGTTGCCACCGCCTTCCCGTCATCAACCAGACCGTGGCCGCGGCCAGAAGCTGGACTATGCCCGCCACGGTGACGGCAAGCGCGACCCAAAAGGTGACTTGATAGCGCTCGATCGGATCGTCAGGCAGCAGCAGCAGCGCCAGCAGCATGGTCAAATTGAATAAGACTGTGATGATGGCGACGGCGCCGACCCGGCCTTCTGCACTGAGAGCGGCGACGAGCACGGCGACGAGCCCCGCAAGCAGGATATACGGCGCGGTCATGAACAGCAGGAACGCCGCAAAAGATTGTTGCGCATCATCGAAGCCCGGTGCGATGCCGGCGATGACATAGCGTCCGAGAAACACGGCGAGCAGGGCAATGCTGCCTGCCACGCAGAACATCATGAGCAGGACGCGCCACGTGAAGCGGGTGGCATTGGCTGCGCCATCTGTGCTGCCGTGCAGCCTGGTCCAGATCGGCACGAAGGCGCTATTGAGCGCGCCCTCCGACAGCAGACGGCGAAAAAAATTGACCATCTGGAGAACGGCAAACAAAATCTCTGAATAAGGCCCGGCACCCAACAGGGCGGCAATCCAGGCGTCGCGCATATAAGCGAGAAGCCGCGACATCAATGTGCCGCCGCCGGCGGTGGTGATATCGCGTGCGAGCGACATTTCGTGATTCCCTCGCGGCTACTCTAGGCCCGTGGGCACGCGCCCGTCATCCACGCAGCGCGCTTTAGCTTGCCGCCGTTCGATGCCCCGATATAGTGCGCGCGCCCATTCAAGAGGACAACACATGAGTGCTCTCCGCTATGACGTGCTCGGCATCGGCAACGCCATCGTCGATGTAATCGCTCGCGCCGAAGACGACTTTCTGGTGGCGCAGGGCATGCACAAGGGCACCATGGCACTGATCGATGAGGCGCGCGCTGAACAGATCTATGCGGCGATGGGACCGGCGGTGGAAAGCTCGGGCGGCTCGGCCGCAAATACCATTGTCGGCGTCGCCAGCTTCGGCGCGCGCGCGGCCTTCGTCGGCAAGGTCAATGACGACGAGCTCGGCCGCACCTTTGCCCACGACATCCGCTCCGCCGGCGTTGCTTACGAGACGCCGCCGGCGTCGGAAGGACCATCAACTGCGCGTTGCTACATCATGGTGACACCGGACGGCGAGCGCACAATGAACACCTACCTCGGCGCCGCGCAGGACCTGCATCCCAACGACATCGATGAAGGGCAGGTGACAAGCGCCGCGGTTACCTATCTCGAGGGCTACTTGTGGGACCCGCCGCATGCGAAGGAAGCATTCGTCAAGGCTGCGGGCATCGCGCACAAGGCGGGTCGCCGCGTCGCGCTCACGTTGTCGGATGCGTTCTGCGTCGATCGTTATCGTGCGGAATTTCTCGATCTGATCCGCAAGGGTGTTGTCGACATTGTGTTCGCCAACGAGCGCGAGCTGCACAGCCTCTATGAGACCGCCGACTTCGATACCGCCGTCAAGGTGCTGCGCGGTGAAGCCAAGCTTGCGGTGGTCACGCGCAGCGAAAAAGGTTGCGTCGTAGTTTCGCGCGACGCGGTCGAGGTGGTGCCAGCCGAGCCTGTCGCGCAGGTGGCGGACGTCACTGGCGCCGGTGATCTGTTCGCCGCCGGCTTTCTTGCCGGTCTTGCGCGCGGCAAGGATCATCGCACCTCCGCCCGCCTTGGCGGTATCGCGGCAGCCGAAGTCATACAGCACATCGGCGCGCGGCCGGCCGTGTCGCTGAAGGCGCGCGCGGCCGAGAATGGCGTCGCGGTCTAGCCGCTGCATTTTCGGATGGGAATTGAGCGTGAGATGCCAGCGATGCCGGCATCTCACGCGGGACCCAAGGACGTCCGGTGCGACGTTATCCGGGCGCGGTGCAAGGTCCTCTCGATTGATAGGAGGCGCGGCCGCTTGCCAGCAAGCCAATGGTAACCAGTTGGTAACCAAACATGGTTACCGATTGATGAACGCCCAATCGAGGACCAGTACCATGGCCAAGCGCAAGCAAATCGAGAGTGCAGGCGGCGATCCGGTAGCAAATTCGGACAACGCGCCGCAGCAGGGGCAGACCGAGCTGCCGTTGGTCGACTCACCTTCGCTCTCGCCGGCGACATCGGACGTGGCCAGCGAACCGGTGGCGGAGCCACCAGCCACCCTCGAAGCCGCACCGGCGGTCAGCAAGACTGACATCGATAATAAGGAAGAGCCGCGCGATATTGCCCAAGCAGTGCCGGCGCGTGCGCGATGGCCGCAGCTCCGCCTGCGTCCGCGCCACCGGCGCTACGCCATGCTTGCTGCTTCGGTTGCGATCGCCGCCGCCATCGGCGTCGTGGCCGGAGCGACGATGACCGGCGGATTCTCAAGGCCCGCTTCGGTCGATGTTACGGGTCTTGAAGAGGGCAAGGCGGCACAACAGTCGATCGCGCGTCTTGCCAAGGACGTCGCCAGCCTGAAGGCGAGCTTTGAGGCCGCAAACAAATCTGCGCACAGCCAATTCGCCAAGCTCAGCGAGCGTCTGGCGCGTGACAGCACGGAAATCACCGGCACGATAAAACCGCCACAAACGGTGCCGCCGACATCGGCGGCCACGGCACCGTTGCCGCCGGCGCGTCCGGGCCAAGCAGCGGAAGCGCCGCGTCGTCCATCGGTCATCACCGACTGGACGATCCGCGAGACGCGCGACGGCTTCGTTTACGTGCAAGGTCACGGCGACGTCTACCAAGTTGTGCCCGGTGCGCCTTTGCCGGGCATAGGGCCGGTCGAGCAGATCAAGCGGCAGGACGGTCGCTGGGTTGTGGTCACGCCGAAGGGCATCATCGTCTCGATGCGCGACCGCCGCTATTTCGAGCAGTTCTAGACCGGTCAACGCGAACGACGTTCAGCGGCGCCTTCGGGCGCCGCTCTTCATTTGCGCGTGAGGTCGGTGGCAAGCGCCGTCAAACCATGGCAGATTCTCGCACCTTCAATCGGCGCGGGTAGAGGTCATGCATTGCGCTTCGAAAATTCTCATTGGAACGGCATCTGTCTTGGCCGCTGTAGTGCAGGCGCACGCGCAAGGTGCCGCGCCTTCGCCCGCCAAACCTGAAATGATGGAGAGCTGCCCCGGGCTCGTCGCCTCGCGGCCGCCCTTCGTGACACCCACTGCCTTTCGTTTTGCCGCGCTTGAGCGCGGTCAGGCACGTCTGACTTATGTCGGCCACTCGACATTCCTGATCGAGAGCCCGCAGTTGGTGCGCATTGCGACCGACTACAATGATTACGTCAAGCCGACTGTCTTGCCCGACATTGTGACAATGAACCACGCGCACACGACGCACTACAGCCTGTCGCCCGATCCAGGGATCAAAAATGTGCTGCGCGGATGGTCAGAAGATCAGAAGCCCGCGCGCGTCGATGTCCAGTACAAGGACGTCCGCGTGCGCAATGTGCCGACAAATATCCGCACCTTTGAAGGCGGTACCGAACGGCATGGCAATTCGATTTTCATCTTTGAGGTCGCGAACCTGTGCATCGCGCACCTCGGCCACCTGCACCACACGCTCACGCAGCAGCAACTCAATGAGATCGGCCGGGTCGACGTGGTGCTGGTGCCCGTCGACGGATCCTACACGCTTGACCTTGATGGCATGGTCGAGGTGCTGCATGCGATGAAGGCGCCACTGATGATTCCCATGCACTATTTCAGCGCCTATACGCTCGACCGGTTCCTGCAACGCGTGAGACAGGAGTGGGATGTCGAAGTCGCCGAGATACCATCACTGGTGGTGTCGAAGGCGACGCTCCCGGCAAAGCCGAAGGTGCTGGTGCTGCCCGGCCATTAACCGCGCCAATTAGTGTAAATACCAAGAGGCTCGCCAAATTCTGGCCTCGATTGCCCGTTTATCAACAGGGCCAGTTGACCTGGCGGAACCAATGATTAGTTGTCGCGTTCCGGATGCGGCACTTTTGAAGTGATACTGAGGTTATTTTCATGGTCCAGACTTGGAGCACTTGGAAGCGATTTCCCGATGCGCAAAGTGGCGATCATGTCGAAGCGCCAATCGGCCCCGGGGTCTACGAAGTTCGCCACACCATGACCGGGCGTGTTGTCGCCTTCGGCCACTCGGGCAACGTTGCGAATTCGCTTGCCGACCTGAAATTGAATGACGGCGCTGGCACGTTCGCTCGGCTCTTTCGCAAGCAGCCTCTGGTGTCGCGGGTGTCCGATCTTGAATATCGCACCTGCGCGGCGGCCAGCCGCGCGGAAGCAAAGACGGCCGCGAGTCGGCTGATGGGTCTGCGACAGACAGCGTGGCGCCGCCGCATGGATGTGGGCTGGGCCGCGCGTCATTAGGGCTGGTTTTCTGCAGCGATCTAAAATGCGGTCGGCCTTGCGCCGGCCGTTTTGCTTCTGGTCCGGCGCGCTTCCGGTCCTTCCCGGAGTTCGTATAGAGTCGCTCCGAAATAGGGGATTGGACAGCCATGTTGAGTGCGTCGCAGAACGATTTCATCGCCCGGACCGGCGCAGGCACACCGGCGGGTAGCTTGATGCGGCGGTACTGGCAGCCTGCGGCGCTGGTCGACGAGCTTTCGGGCAACCGACCGGTGAAGCCCGTCCGGCTGCTCGGTGAAGATCTGGTGATTTTCAAGGATGACAAAGGCCGTTACGGCCTGATCGGCCGGCGCTGCCCGCACCGCGGCACCGATCTCGCATATGGCCGGCTTGAGAATGGCGGCCTGCGTTGCGCCTTCCATGGCTGGCTGTTCGACGTAAACGGCAAGTGTCTTGAGACACCGGCCGAGCCCGACGACAGCAATCTCTGCGCCAACATCAAGCAGAAATCTTATCCGGTGATGGAGAAGAGCGGCATCCTGTTCGCCTATCTCGGACCGGGCAAGCCACCGGCATTTCCGCATTTCGACTGCTTCGTCGCGCCCGACAGCCACACGTTCGCCTTCAAGGGTATGATCGACTGCAACTGGCTGCAGTCTCTTGAGGTCGGGATCGATCCCGTGCACACCTCGTTCCTGCACCGGTTTTTCAGCGACGAAGACCCAAGCCAGGCCTACGGAAAATTATTCCGTGACACTGCGCGCGATTCAGACATGCCAATGTCGCGAATCATGCGTGAGTTCACGCGCCCACGCATCGAGGTCGAGCCGACCGAATTCGGATTCCGGCTGGTCACGCTGCGGCAGATCAACGAGGCGAGCACGCATGTGCGCGTGACCAATCTGATGTTTCCGAACGCCTTCATTATTCCGATGAGCCGCGAGATGACGATCTCGCAATGGCATGTGCCGATCGATGACGAGAAGCACTATTGGTACGCGATTTTCACCAGCTTTGGCGCGCCCGTGAACAAGGATGAGATGCGCCGCCAGCGGCTCGAGCTCTATCAATTGCCGGACTACATCCCGAACAAGAACAAGAGCAACGACTACGGTTTTGATCCCCATGAGCAGGAACACGAGACCTATACTGGCATGGGCGCCGACATCAATGTGCACGACCAATGGGCCTGCGAGTCGATGGGTGCGATTCAAGATCGCACCAACGAGCACCTCGGTACCTCCGACAAGGCGATCAGCGCATATCGCAAGCTTTTGCGGCAGGCGATCGAGCAATCGGGCAAAGGCGAAAAGCCGATCATGGTGCTTGATCCCGCGGAGGCGGCAAGCATCACCGGACCGCCGGCGATCGACGGCATCGGCCCGGTCGACGATTGGCAGGGCTATTGGCAAAAGACCGAGGCGGTAAAACGCAAGGCCGCAAGCTGGGCTAACGGGCATTAAGGCGAATGCCCCCGCGCTCGCGTAAGCCGGTCACTTTCGTCGAGCGCCACAGCCTGTGGAGCGACGCACAGGCAAAGGCTGCCACGCGAGTCGAGCGCATTCTCAAGAAAGAGAAGCTTGAGGTTGTGCGCTTTTCATTCGCCGACCAGCACGGCGTGCTGCGTGGCAAGACCCTGCTCGCATCCGAGGCGGCGAGCGCGATGCGCAGCGGCGTCACTATGACGACCACGCTGCTCGCCAAGGACACCGCGCACCGGACGGTCTATCCGGTGTTCACGCCGGGTGGCGGCTTCGCGATGGAAGAGATGCAGGGCGGCGGCGACTTCGTCATGGTCGCCGATCCGGCGACGTTTCGCATTCTGCCCTGGGCGAACAAGACCGGCTGGCTCCTGTGCGACATCCATTTCACCAACGGCAAGCCGGTGCCGTTCTCCACGCGCGCCCGCTGCCGCGACGCGCTCGACACTTTGGCCAAAGCGGGCTTCGATTTTTTCGCCGGATTGGAGGTCGAATTTCACCTATTCAGGCTCGAGAACCC
>Ga0255310_10000050_pt1 | contig 19261 bp, 16 predicted proteins | sample EtOH1_T0_E1_meta_FD_201359 | JGI IMG/M metagenome (GOLD analysis project Ga0255310, IMG submission 201359) | Sandy soil microbial communities from University of British Columbia, Vancouver, Canada - EtOH1_T0_E1 | ecosystem: Engineered > Artificial ecosystem > Sand microcosm > Unclassified ...
GGCCAGAAGCATCCGCGGCGGGCGAGCGAGTCAGGCGCGATCGGGATTTCGCTGTCGAAAGGCATCGGCCGTCCGCTCTTCCTGCAGTTGCACGAGCAGATCATCGACCGCATCGCCGCGGGCGAGTTGACGGCCGGCGCCCGCCTGCCGCCGGTCCGGCGGCTCGCTGCGCAGCTTGGCATCAACCATATGACGGTCGCGAAGGCCTACAAGGACCTTGCCGAAGCGGGTTTCGTCGAAGGCCGTGCCGGGGGCGGAACTCACGTGCGCGCGCCTTACGGAACAGGCTCCAGGCGCGCGCGCGGATCGGAGCCCGCTGTCGCGGGTCCGCTGCTGTCCGAGCGCCTCTATGAGCTCTCGCATGCGCCCGGCGTCATCGGGTTCACCACCAACTATCCGGCGCCCGACGCCGACTGTGCAAAGGAGTTCGAGACCTGCCTGCAGTCGGTGGTGGCGGACGGTCTTTCACCCTATTTCGCCTACGACCCCCCAAACGGCCGCATCGGTTTTCGCCGTTCGATCGTGGAATACCTCGCGCAGCAGGGGCTGACGACGTCGCCGGAAGACGTGATCGTGACCTCGGGCGCCCAGCAGGCGATCGAGCTCGTCGTCCGGCTGCTGGTGCCGCACGGGTCGCCGGTCATCGTCGAGCGTCCCTCGTATTACGGCGTCATCAACGCGTTGCGCAGTGTCGGCGCGCGGATCCTCGAAGTGCCGCTGGAGTCCGACGGCATGGACATCGAAAAGCTCGAGGGGCATTTGGCACGCCACAGGCCGCGCCTGATCTATACCAACCCGACCTTCCAGAACCCGACCGGCGTGACGACGAGCCTCGAGAAGCGCCGCAGCATTCTTGCGCTTGCGCGCAAGCATGGCGTGGCGATCCTGGAGGACGATCACAATTCGGAGCTGCGCTTTTCCGGCTCGCCCGTCCCGTCCATTCGATCGCTGTCGGAGCCGGGCGACAACGTTTTCTATGTCCGTGGATTTGGAAAGGTGTTTCTGCCCGGCACACGCCTTGGCTATGTCGTGACCCCGCCGCATGCGCGGCGGCCTTTGCTTGGACTTAAGGCGCATAGCGACCTGCACACGAACGGCATCATGCAGGAGGCGATGGCACGCTTCCTGACCCGCAGAAACTATCCGAAGTTTCTTGAGCGGATGAAGTGGGTTTATTCCGTCACGCAGCGCAAGCTCATTAGTAGCCTGTCGGCCGGCATGCCGACCGGCACGCTGATTGGCAATCCCGAGGGAGGTCTCAGCCTGTGGGTGACGCTGCCGGAAGGAACGGAGGTTTCCGAGCTTTACTATCGCGCAGTTCGCCGTGGCGTCGCCTTCGTCGCGGGTGAGGTGTTCTACGCTTCCCACGTCAATCCTCGCACTTTGCGTGTGAGCTTCGGGCTTCTGGCAGACGACGCGCTCGAGGAGGGTGTGACCAGGCTCTGCTCAGTGGCGAAAGATCTGATGCGCCCGCGCAGCGCGCCGAGCCCGATATACACGTAGGGTGGTTTGTGCCCGAAGCGATCGAGGTGACCGGCGGCGACTACGAACATACGCTTGGCCTGGCCGGAGTTCGGGACGGGATCGACATCCGCTATACAACCGCGCCGCTGCACGACGTATTTCTCAGGATGGTCACCGAGCGCTGCTACGAAGCCTGCGAGTTCTCGCTGTCGAACTATCTGATGCTCAAGGATCGCGGGGCCGACTGGCTGCATGCGATCCCGGTGTTTCCCTACCGCGCCTTTCGGCATTCCACGCTGTATGTGCGCAAAGACAGCCCTTTGCGCGAGCCGGCCGACCTGCGTGGAAAACGCGCCGGCGTCCCCGATTATTCGATGACCGCGGCGGTCTGGACGCGGGGCATCCTCGCCGACCAGTACGGCGTGAAATGGCAGGATCTGCGTTGGGTTGTGAGCGGGAACCAACGGTTCGCGACTCTGCCTGGTGTGACGCTGGAAGCGACCAATGGCGACCTCGAGGCTATGCTCGTCGACGGGACGATCGACGCGCTGTTAGTGCCGCAAACCGCCGACGGTCGAAAGCCTGCAAGCGAGCGGAAATTGCGCAGCCTGATTGCCGATGCGCAGGCGGCGGAAGAGTCCTACCTGCGCACCTTCGGCATCTATCCGATCAACCATGTCGTCGTCATTCGCAGCGACGTCCTGCAGCGCCTGCCCGGACTTCCGCGCGTGCTGTTCGAGGCCTATGAGGAGACAAAAGCCCGCGCCTATGCCCGCCGATTAGGTACGACATTGATGCCGTGGGGTGCACGGCATTGGGAGAAAACCTTCGACCAGTTTCGCGGTGATCCGCTGCCGTATGGCCTCAACGACCTCAACCGGAAGGTCGTGGGCACGCTCGCCAGGTTTCTTCACGAACAGAAGCTGATCGAGCGAATGCCTGACCTAAATGCTCTGTTTATGAGGTGAGGCCGAAAAAAGACATGCCGGGCGAACCCGGCATGCCAGTTCGAACTAATTACTTCTGCTCAGCACGGTGGTGGAGGGGCATCGACCAGTTTGGGGTTGATCGCCTTCAGGCCGTCACCCCAGGTCAATTTGTTGAAGTCGATCGGGCCGTCTGTGGCCTTTTCGCCCTGCGCCCAGCGGCTCAGGCTGCAGAAGTCGTCATAGTAGACTTTGTCGATCGCCATCGGCCGCGTGTTGGTGTCCCACTGATCCTTGGTGGCCTTCTCGCTCAAGCTCAGTTTGGACGCCGCATAGGCGGCGACGGCCTTGAAGTCTTTTTCGGCGACGTCGCGGCCCTTCAGCGTCGCGCGCAGCCAGCGCGTCGCGATGTCCTTGCCCTGCGGGCTCGCAAGCCATTCGGGCCGCGCGCCGGCAACCAAATAGCCCTGGATGTAGCCGGTCGCGTCGCTGAGATAGTGCGCTTTGTCGGGGCAGATCTCGAGCGTGCGCGAGCCGACCGGCTGCCAGATGAAGAACGCGGCAATTTCACCGCCACACAGCGCGGCCGGCAGGACCTGGGTGTCGAGATTCTTCACCGTCACTGTTTTCGGATCGACTTTATTCTTGGTCAGATATTCCGAGATGAACCACGATCCCGTCGACCCGACGCGGGTCGCGACGGTTTTGCCAGCAAGATCCTGCGGCTTCTTGATGTCCTTGCCGGCGACGACGACGTAACCTTTCGCATCACGCTCGATGACGGCGATCGTGCGATAGTCGCCTTTGACGCGGAAGAAGTACTGCACGCTCGGCAGGTCACCGGTCATGACAATGTCGCCCTGGCCGGTCTGGAATGCCTGGAAGGCGGTCGTTCCGGATGGAAAAAGGCGATAAGTCACGTCCAGTCCTTCCTGCTGGTAGAACCCCTTCTCGATCGCCATCCAGATTGCGTCATTGTTGACCGAAGGCTGGCCGAACAACGTCATCTTCAGTGGCGCATTTTGCGCCTGAACTGCTGTAAAGCCGAGCGTGGACGCGGCTGCAACGCAAAGAACTTTCACGATGTTGTGCATGGCTCACTCTCTTGGGTTTTAAGTCTGCGATACGAACGACATGTAACGGGCAAGCACTCGGTCGACGAAGAAGCGGAAGATACGATCGACGATGAAGCCGAGGACGCAGATCGTGAGCAGTGCCACGAAAATGCGGTTGGTCTGCAGCAGCATCGAAGATTTTTGGAGCAGATAGCCGATGCCTGAATCAGCGGCGAGGATTTCGGCGGGGATAATGCTCATGAACGAGGAGGCCATCGCCACCCGCATTCCGGTCACGATGTAGGGAACCGCGGACGGAATGACGACGAGAACGAAGATCTGCAGCTGATTGGCGCCAAGGCACTGCGCAGCGCGCTGACGGGCGATCGGTGCACGCCATACCCCGGCTGTCGTGTTTATGACGACAATGAAAAACGTCCCCCAGAAAATCAGGAAATATTTCGAAAGCTCGCCGATGCCGAACCAGATGACCGCGATCGGGATCATTGCGGTCGGAGAGAGATAGCGCAGCAGCTCGATAATCGGGTCGAGCAGATCGTGCAGGACACGGATGCGGCCGAGCAGCACGCCGGTGATGATGCCGGCGAGCGATCCGGTCGCGAACCCGACCGCGACCCGCGTCATGCTGATCGCCACGTCGCCGAGGATCTCGCCGCTCATCAGCATCGGGATCGCCGTGCGGATGACTTCGAGCGGCGGGGGGATCAGGAACGGATTGAACAAAACCGTCGATAAAAACTGCCAGATCAGGAATGCGAGTATCAGCGATCCGACGGCCAGCACGCCGTGCGGCAGGCTCGTGATCACCGAGCGCCGGGCGCGCACGGGAGCGTCCTCTGAAGGCTTGGCGACGGCCGGTGCGGTGTCCTGAATCTCTACCAAAGCGTCACCATTGATGTGCCCGCGGCTATGCGTGCTCCGCAATCCGAGCGAGGTCCGGCGCGAGCAACGCCTCGATCTCGTTGTAAAGGACGGCAACCTTAGGATTAGTGAGATCGCGTGGCCGCGGCAGGTCGATGTCGATCAACTTGGTGATCACCGACCGCGGCCCGAATGACATCACCCCGATGCGGTCGCCGAGCGATATCGCCTCGGCGATGTCATGCGTGACGAAAACGATCGTCTTGCCCGTGCGCTGCCAGATATCCAGCAGGATCGCGTGCATATGCCTTCGGGTCAGTGCGTCGAGCGCGCCAAACGGCTCGTCCATCAACAGGACTTTCGGCTCGACCGCGAGTGCGCGCGCAATCTGCAGGCGCTGGCGCATACCACCGGACAGTTCGGACGGAAATTTAGTGCGATGGGTGTCGAGCCCTGTCATGCGCAGGTATTTGTCGATGATCGGCTGCCAGTCCGCCTTCGGCACTTTTCGAACACGCAGCCCGAACCGCACATTCTCCTCGACCGTGAGCCAGGGCAGCAGCGCCGATCCCGCGTCCTGGAAGAACATCACGCGCTCGCGTCCGGCACCGGTAATCGGCGCATCTCCGGACATCACCGTGCCCGCAGTGACGGGCTCAAAGCCGGCCAGGATATTGAGCAGAGTAGATTTGCCGCAGCCCGACGGACCGAGCAGGCACAGAAACTCACCATCGGAAATTGTGAGAGATACGCCGTCCAACGCGATGTAGGTGCCGCGCTCGGACTCGAACACCTTGCGTACGTTGCTGACGCGTAACAAAGCTGCCTCCGAAAAGCGTGCGAGGCGCATCCCACGACCACTTAACGTTATGGTTGGCCGGACTCCCTGTCAAACGAGGCTAGTTTGTCTCTATGACAATTGCAGCGTGCATGCGCGGTCTGCGGCGTACCGCTCGCACTGGACACGCGAAATCGGCTTTGCAATGTTTGATGCAACAAAAATCTCGAATGATCGGGGAGGTTGTGCATGTCCGATGTGAAGCCGATTGCACCCGTCCGTATTGGACAGACCGACATTCACTATGCACAAGGCATACGTGCCGGGTCCTGGCTGTTCTTCACGGGACACGAGGCCACCGATTTCGAACACGGCATCGCGGCCTCCGTTGCCGGGAAACCCGGGCAGCCGCTCGGCGGCGCGCCGCGCTATCTGCGCGAGGGACGTTTTATCTTCGATCGCTTCGCCAAGTTGATTGCGGCAGAAGGCGGCGATCTTCGTCACATCGTGCGCGTCGACCAATATTACCCGCGCGCCGAATGCGTTAACCCCTATCAGCGCGCGCGCAAGACGCTGCTGAAGGATTACGTCCCGCCGAGCACGTCGGTGCTGATGGAGGAACTCCTCACCGTCGGCGCCAACATGAACGTTTCGCTGCTGGCGGTGCTTCCGGGCGAGGGACGCGAGCCGCATGCCGCGCGAGCCGACGGCGTTCCGGTTCCACAGCACTCCGGCTTCATCGCTTCGCTCGCGTGCGGCGACTTTGTCTTTGTCGCCGGGCAGATGCCGAACAACGAGGCCATGACCGGCCTTGATCCCAAGGCCTATCGTCCGCCGAACGCCGTGTGGAACGGCACCGACATCCGGCTGCAGACTGAGTTTTTGATTACCGGGCGCCTCAAGCCGGGGCTCGAGGCGGGCGGCAGTTCGCTGAAGAATGCGATCAAGGCGCAGGTCTATCTCACCGACATCAACGACCTGCCCGAGTTCATGGATGTCTGGAACAGTCATTTTGCCGACAATCCCTGCGCGCTTACGGTCGTGGCGACGAAGGGGCTCGCTCTTCTCGAGTCCAAGATCGAGATCAATATTTTTGGCGTGCGCGATGCCGGAAAAATCAAGAAGCAGATCGTCGAGCACAAGGCCTCGGCGCACATGCGGCTTGGCCCCGCCGCAGTGCGCGCGGCGGACCTGCTATGCCTGTCGGCGCTCTATGCGGCAGACGCCGATGGTGCGCTGCCGGACGTACGTGCGTCGTCCGGGCTGCGCTATCTCGGCGTTCCTGTGCAGCACCAGATGAAGGTTATCCTCGGCGCGGCCGCCGAAATATGCCAGACCGGCGGAACTTCACTCGGCAATGTCGTCCGGGCGCATCACTTTGTCGGAGACCTCAATTCGGTCTATCCGGCGCTGCGCATCTGGCAGGAGAAACTCGGGGGAGCGCCGATCCCGTTCGGCGCAGTCCGCACGTCGTCGCCAATGCCGATCCCGGGCTGCGACATTATCATGGATATGTGGGCGTACCGGCCGGGCTGACAGTTTGCTGTCGGTTCAGACCTTGAACGCCTTGAAGGTGATGATGGTGTGCGTGTCCTTGATGCCGGGGATGCACTGCACCTTCTCATTGACGAAATGGCCGATGTCGGTGGCGGTGTCGACATAGAACTTCACCAGCAGGTCAAAGTCACCGGCGGTCGAGTAGATCTCGGAAGCGATCTCGGCCTCAGCGAGCGCATTGGCCACTTGGTAGGATTTGCCGAGCTCACATTTGATCTGCACGAAGAAGGGGGTCATTGAGCGCCTCCGGATGATCCGCAATCCAGCAAAATCAGGGCTGGCTGGCAAGGGACGGCAAAAACCCGGATTTTGACCGAAATCAATGCGGCGGGCTCGCTGGTTGAAACAATAACAACAATTATTGAATCGAGGTTGGCAATTTCAATGGGAAAGGCTGCCAGACGCGCAGTGAAGGAATTCGATTTTGCCGCGCAACGCCGCAGCATGGTCGAGGATCATATCGCTCGGCGCGGCGTTCGATCGAAATCCGTCTTGCGCGCGATGGGTGCCGTTCGACGCGAGGAATTTCTGCCACCTGATCTGTATGAATTTGCCTACGAGGATTCACCTCTGCCGATCGCCGGCGGCCAGACCATTTCTCAGCCGTACATCGTTGCGTTCATGGTGGAAGCGCTGCTGCTCGAAGGCGGCGAGAAGGTTCTCGAAATCGGCACGGGCTCGGGCTATGCGGCGGCCATTCTCGCCGAGATAACGAAGGATGTTTATTCGGTCGAGCGAATTGGCCAATTGGCGGAAAAAGCCGCCACCACGCTGGCCGCGCAGGGCTACCATAATGTGCACGTCCTCCACGGCGACGGGACGCGCGGTTGGCCCGAGCACGCGCCCTATGACGCGATCGTGGTAGCGGCAGGCGGCCCCAGGGTTCCAGAAACGCTGAAAATGCAGCTCAAGGTTGGCGGACGCCTGGTGATACCGATTGGCAGCAGCACGCGCGCGCAGGAATTGGTGCGGGTGACGAGAGTTTCCGAGACCGAATTCCGGCGAGAAGATCTCGCCGATGTGCGTTTCGTACCGCTCCTTGGCAAGGAGGGGTGGGAGGCCGAGGATGAAGTTTCGGCGCCGGCGCGGCTTCGCCCTGCGCCCAAAGTCGAGCCGTCATTGGCGAGACTGATTGCAAAAAACGCCGAGCCGTTCGGGTCGATTGACGATGTCGAACTCGGGCCGTTGCTCGCTAGAATCGGCGATGCGCGTGTGGTCCTTATCGGCGAGGCTTCGCATGGAACATCGGAATTTTATCGCATGCGCGAGAGAATATCGCGCGCGCTGATCGAGAAGAAGAAATTCGACTTTATCGCGATCGAAGGAGATTGGCCTGACGCCGCCCGCATCGATCATTATGTTCGACACCGCGAATACCGGCCCTCCGAATGGGTCGCATTCGCGCGGTTTCCGACCTGGATGTGGCGCAACAACGAAGTACGGGATTTTGTCGATTGGCTGCGCGGCTACAATGCATCAATGGGGCCCGAGCGTCGCGTGGCATTTCACGGACTCGATCTGTACAGCATGTACGACTCGATCAGATTCGTTCTGCACTATCTTGATGACGTCGACCCCGAATCCGCCAGAGTCGCGCGCGAACGCTATGGTTGTCTGACACCCTGGCAATCTGATCCTGCCACTTACGGTCATGCGGCGCTCACTGGCAAATATCCAATCTGCGAGAGAGACGTGGTGCGGGCCCTCAAGGATCTGCTCGAAAAGCGCAGTGCCTATGCCGCGCGCGATGGCGAACGTTTTCTCGATGCTGTGCAGAACGCCCGGCTGGTGGCAAACGCGGAACGTTATTATCGCACGATGTACTATGGCTCACGTGCTTCCTGGAACCTGCGTGACGATCACATGTTCACCACGCTCAAGATCTTGTTCAATCACCATGGCGAGCAAAGCAAGGGGATCGTCTGGGCGCACAATTCCCATGTTGGGAATGCAGCAGCGACGGAAATGTCGGCGCGGGGAGAGCGCAACATCGGCGAGCTTTGCCGCAAGGAGTTTGGAGAAAGTTGCTATGCCATCGGCTTCGGCACCGATCATGGCGCTGTCGCGGCAGCATCCGATTGGGGCGGCCCCATGGAGGTCAAGATTGTGCAGCCGTCACACAAAACAAGCTACGAACGGCTCTGTCACGACAGCGAGACGCCGCATTTCATGCTCGATCTTCGTGATCAAAAGGCCGCACATACTCAGGAGCTGATGAAACCCCGGCTCGAGCGAGCAATAGGCGTCATTTACCGGCCGGAGAGCGAGCTCGCCAGCCACTATTTTGAGGCCGTCCTGCCCAGGCAATTCGACGAGTACATCTGGTTCGATGAGACCCGTGCCGTCACTCCGTTCAAGACGCACGAACTCAAAGGCTTCCCCGAGACCTATCCGTTCGGAGTCTGAACACGCGCAACCTGCTGAAACGTCAGGCCTTGCAGGCGGCTTGAGCCATATCAATGAAATAAGGGCAGTACCGCGCGATCTTTTGGTCAGTTCAGCAGCGGGGTGACGAGCCATGGAAACGCCCATCGAGATCGATTTTCAAGGCATGGCCGCCAATCCCGGCGTGCGTGACAACATCAACAAACATGTCAGCCAGCTGGAAGAGCGGTTTGGCCGGATCATTGCTGGCCGCGTGGTGCTCAAGGCCCCCGGCGGACATCACCAGAAGGGCGGCCTATACGAAATCAACATCCGGCTCACACTGCCCGAAGGGCGAGAGGTCGTCATTGGCCATACCGCGCAGAATGACGAACGCTATTCCGATCTGAATTTTTCCATCAATGACACCTTCAAGCGCGCGCGCAGGCAGCTGCAGGATCAGGTCCGTAAATTGCAGGGGCAGGTGAAACGCCACGAAGGGACGCCGGTTGGAACCGTGGTTGAACTCGATCCGCTCGGCGAATTCGGTCGCATCGAAACTGAAGACGGGCGGGAGATTTATTTCCACCGCAACAGCGTGCTCGGCGGAGAGTTTCCCCGTCTGACGGTCAATTCGCGGGTGACCTACGCGGAAGAGGTGGGCGAGAAGGGCCCGCAGGCGAGCACCGTCAAACTGATCGAAAAACATAAATTGCGAATATGAGCGAAGCGCGTGTCGCGCCCTTCGGGCAAGCCCATCGACGTAGCTGCGCGACTGATGTCGGAATTCGCGGCGCGAACCGGGCTCGTTCGGGCGATTGAGCATCCGCGGCGGTATCTTTGGACCGATGCGTTCGCCGTTTGCAATTTTCTCGAACTGTCGGCGCGCACAGGCGAGCAGAACTATCGGGAATACGCGATCCTGCTCATCGATCAGGTTCACCATGTGCTCGGCAGGTACCGAGAGGACGATGCGCGTAGCGGCTGGATCAGTGGGTTTGACGAAGAGAAGGGACGCCGCCACCCGACAGCGGGCGGGCTGAGAATCGGCAAGGCTCTCAGGGAGCGCAGCGACGCCGAGCCATTCGACGAGCTTCTGGAGTGGGATCGGGACGGCCAGTACTTCCACTATCTGACCAAGTGGATGCACGCGCTCTGTCAAACGTCTCTTATCGAAGCCAAGTCGGCCTATGCGCGCTGGGCGGGCGAACTGGCGTCCGCCGCTTATCAGGGGTTTGGCGCCGCGTCCGCATCGGACCGCGGTCTGATCGGTATCTATTGGAAAATGAGCACCGATCTCTCACGGCCGCTTATTTTTGCGATGGGTTCACATGACGTGCTGGACGGATTCATCACCTTCAGGGAAGTGCAGAATACGATGGCAACAACGTCAGCCGCCGAAATGAATATTCCGGAAGCAATCGATTCCCTGGCTGCTCTCACTCAAGACAGGGATTGGGCGACCGATGACCCGCTCGGACTGGGCGGGTTGCTTTTCGACGCTTGCCGTCTCTGCCGATTATCGGAGAATAGCCATACCGATGCTGAACTGCTGGCGGCTTTGCTGGATGGTTGCAGCCGCGGACTTGCCAGCTTCCTGCGTGCCCGTCCGCTGGCCAGGGCGGCCTCACACCGCTTGGCGTTTCGAGAACTCGGCCTCGCGATAGGTCTGAAGGCAGTGGCGGCCATTACTTATGAAATCAAACAACGCAGTTTCGACAATAGGGTCGCGTTACGCAGGGCGACTGATTGGCTTTTGCGGCATGAGTCGCTCGGTGCCGAGATCATCGATGATTGGCTGTCGCCCGCACGCCAGCAGGATGAATCCTGGCGCGTTCACCAGGACATCAACGACGTGATGCTTGCAACAGCACTGATACCAGACACATTCTTGTCGATCGGCCGTCCGGTCAGGTGATCTAATTCGCGACCTTGGCCGGCAATACAAGGCTGGCAAGGCAGGCTTGCCTTGGCCGTGCGTGCGGACTACCTATTGAGCAGCAATCTCGTGGGGTGTCCGGCATTTGCCGGGCTGAGAGGCGTCAGGCCAACCCAACGAACCTGATCCGGGTCATACCGGCGGAGGGACCAGAGATGCATCACCCGCAAGCAGCATCGCGCAACGGCGTGGCGCAGGCCGCGCCCGATATTCTCGCGCGGCTGCGCGCGCGCTCTCCGCGGATTCACTGCATCACCAACGCAGTCGCGCAGAATTTCACGGCCAACATGCTGCTCGCGGCCGGCTGTGTTCCCTCGATGACATTGTCGCCCGAAGAGATCGGCCCATTCGTCGCCGGCGCGCAGGGACTGCTGGTCAATCTTGGCACCTTCGACGCAGAACGCCGCGAGGCCGCAGAAATCGCGGCGGGAACGGCGACGCAAAAAAAACTGCCTTGGGTGCTTGACCCCGTATTCATCGAACGGGCGCCACCACGTGCTGCATTTGCGCGCGAGCTCATGGGCCGCGGCCCGGCGGCTGTGCGTCTCAATCATGCGGAGTTTTCCGCGCTCGGTGGCGGCACGATGACGCGCGAAAACGCAATAGGTTATGCGCGGGCCAAACGCACGGTCGTGGCGCTATCGGGCGAAACCGATCTCATCACCGACGGCGAGTGCGTTGCCGCGGTCGCAAATGGCCATGCGCTGATGGCCAAGGTCACCGCCATGGGCTGCGCCGGGTCGGCGCTGGTCACGGCCTGTCTTGCGGTCGAGCCCGATGCGTTCCGCGCGGCCGTCGCCGCCTTGGTCATCATCGGCGTTGCCGGTGAGCTGGCGGCGGAAAAATCGGCTGGGCCGGGCAGTTTCGCCGTGGCGATCATCGATGCGCTCCACAACCTCGATGGGCCGGCGCTCGCCGCCCGGGCAAAGGTGAGCTGATGGCCGTCGATCTCAGGCTTTATGCGCTTGTCGACCCGGCAGTTGCCGGTGGCCGCACATTGGTCGATCTCGCGCGGCGCCTTACCGCGAGCGCGACTTTGGCGCAACTGCGCGATAAGCATGGCTCGACCCGGGCCATGATCGAGGAAGCCCGCGACCTGCGCGCGATCCTTGAGCCGGAAGAAATTCCGCTGCTGGTCAATGACCGCGTCGACGTTGCGCTCGCCGCCGAAGCTGACGGCGTCCACATCGGCCAGGATGATATGCCGGTACCCGATGCGCGGCTGCTGCTCGGTCGCGGCGCGGTTATCGGCCTGAGCGTCAAGACGGTGGAGCAGGCGAAGGCTGCGCCGCTCGAGCTGCTCGACTATGTCGCGATCGGCGGCGTCTACGGCACCACCTCCAAGGAGAATACGAAGGCGCCGATCGGCATCGACGGCCTGCGCGCTATTACCGACGCGATCCGCGCGCGCAAGGCGAATTTTCCGATCTGCGCCATTGCAGGGATCAACGCGGCAAACGCGGCCGATGTGATCGCCGCGGGCGCCGACGGGGTCGCCGTCATTTCGGCTCTGTCGCTGGCACCCGACCCGGCAAAAGCCGCGCAGGATCTGCGCGCTGTGGTCGACGGCGCGCTGGCGCGGCGCGGACGGCCGGGAGCACAATCATGACCGCGATCGCCGTCACCATCGCCGGCTCGGATTCGGGCGGCGGCGCAGGCATCCAGGCCGATCTGAAGACGTTTGGGGCGCTGGGCGTCTATGGTGCGTCGGTCATCGTGGCGCTGACGGCGCAGAACACGCAGGGTGTCACCGGCATTCACGACGTGCCGGCCGACTTCATCAAAGCGCAGATGGACGCCGTGTTCTCCGACCTCGCTGTCGATGCGGTGAAAATCGGCATGCTGTCGCAGGCGGCAAGCATCGATGCTGTGGCGAAAGGCCTCGCAGATCATCACGCCAAAAACATCGTGCTCGACCCGGTGATGGTCGCGACCTCGGGCGACCGCCTGCTGGCCGCGGACGCGATCGATGCGTTGCGCAAGTTGCTTATTCCGCGAGCCCTCGTGATCACGCCCAATCTGCCGGAAGCGGCCGCTCTCGTCGGGGCGTCACCTGCGCGCAACGAGAAGGAAATGGAAATCCAGGCGCGTGAGTTGCTGGCGCTCGGTGCCCGCAATGTCTTGATCAAGGGCGGCCACGGCACGAGCGACGAGAGTGTCGACCTGCTGATCGGACAGGGCGACGTGATTCGCCTTTCGGCCAAACGCATCGCGACTAAAAATCTGCATGGTACCGGCTGCACCTTGTCGTCGGCGATCGCGGCGGGATTGGCCAAGGGGTTCGACCTCAAGGAGGCGAGCCGCAAGGCCAAGGCCTATGTCACCGGCGCCATCGCGGCCGCGGACACGCTCAAAATCGGGCACGACCATGGGCCGCTGCATCATTTCTATCAGTCAGGGAGAGACGCATGACCACCCGACGCAATTTTACCCTCGGCGCCGGCCTTGCCGCCGGCGTGCTCGCCGCCCCCGCGGTTGCTCGCGCGCAGCCGCGGAAATGGCGGATGGTCACGTCCTGGCCAAAACGGCTGCCGGGACCCGGCATGTCGGCCGAGCGCATTGCCGAGCGCATTCGCGCGCTCTCGGGCGGCAGGCTCGACATTACCGTTCACGCCGCCGGTGAAATCGTGCCGGCGTTCGAGGTGCTCGACGCGGTCGGAAATGATGTGGCGGATATGGGTCACACCGCCTCGTTCTACTGGCAGGGCAAGATGCCGGCCGCGACCTTCTTCACCACCGTGCCTTTCGGCCTGACGCCGAACGAGCACGTGGCCTGGGTCGATGCCGGCGGCGGGCAGGCGCTGTGGGACGAGCTTTACGCGCCCTTCGGCGTGAAGCCCTTCATGGGCGGCAATACCGGGATCTGCATGGGCGGTTGGTTCCGGCGCGAGATCAAAAGCCTCGCCGACGTGAGCGGCCTGAAGCTGCGCACGCTCGGCCTCGGCGGCGAGGTCTATCGCCGGCTTGGCGCCACGCCACAGACCACACCGCCCGCCGAAATCCTGGTGAGCCTGCAAACGGGCGTGATCGACGGCGCGGAATTTGTCGCCCCCGGCACCGATATCGCGCTCGGCCTCTATCGTGTCGCCACGTCCTACTATTATCCCGGCTTCAACAAGCCGAACGGCACCGGCGAATGCATCGTGTCGCTGAGATCCTGGAACGCGCTGCCCGGTGACCTTAAGGCCATCGTTACGCATGCCTGCGCGACCGAAGCCAACTACGCGCTCGCCGAGATGGAGCGGCTCAACGCACAGGCGCTGGCTGCGCTGGTCAACGAGCACAAGGTGAAACTCGCGGCCTTTCCAGAGGATCTCATCAATGCCGCGCGCAAGCAGGCGGCCGACGTTGTCAATGAGCTCGCGGGCAAGAACGTGATCGCCGGCAAGGTTCATTCGTCCTACGCGGCATTCCGCGAGCGCACGGCGCCCTGGTCGCGCGTGTCGATCGAGTCGGTATTGCGCGCGCGGGGGGCGTGAGTCCTCCCAATTCCGCTCACCCCCGCGAAAGCGGGGGTCCAGCACAAATAACGGATGTGAAATTCTGCCCTGGATTCCCGCTTGCGCGGGAATGAGCGGAGGTCGTGGCAATTGCCGCCTTTTATTGCTTAGAATTGTCGAACGATAAATGGCTAGGCGGAGTTTGATCGCATGGATGCCAAGTTGGAAGAGCTGTCCTTCACGTATTTTCCCGAGAACTATCGCTGGTCGCACGGCCTGCTGATCGGCCTCAACATGGCACCGTGGGGCGGCGCCGAGATCGGCGAGGTCAACCGCGTCGGCCTGCGCCTGAAGAACCGCATCGGCGACGACGATGCATGGTTCCGCGAATGGGCGCGCGAAGCACGCGCGGTCGAAGACCGCGGACGCGAGCGCATCGCCGAAGGGTTCGCGACGAGCGGCGCGCAGTATCTGCACCGCGCCAGCGCCTACTATCACGTCGGCGAACGCTTCCTGCAGCCGAAGAGCAAGGAAGGGCTCGAGGCCTATATGCGCGGCGTTGCGTGCTTTCGGGACGCGGCGAAGTACGTCAAGCGGCCGCGCATGGAGCATGTCGAAATTCCCTACGAGGGCACGAGCCTGCCGGCGGTCTATGTCCACGCCGAGCCGGCGAACTCCTCCGGCAAGGTGCCGGCCGTGGTATTTTTCGACGGGCTCGATGTCACCAAGGAGATCCAGTATTTCAAAGGCGTTGCCGATCTGGTCGCGCGCGGCATCGCCTGCCTCATCGTGGACGGGCCCGGGAACGGCGAAAGCATTCGCTTCCGCAATCTCTATCTGCGGGCCGATACCGAGCACTACGCAACGCCGGTTTTCGACTATCTTGCGGCGCGGCCGGAGGTCGATGCAAAGCGCATCGGCGTGATGGCGATCAGCCTCGGCGGCTATTATGCGCCGCGCGCGGCGGCGTTCGAGAAGCGCTACGCGTGCTGCCTCGCCTGGGGCGCGCAGTGGGACTACCAGAAGATCTGGCGCGACCGCTTCGAGCGCCTCGCGCGCGCCGACACGCCGTCGCTCTCGGTCGCGCACCAGCACATCGCTTGGGTGCTCAATGTGAAGACGCAGGACGAGGTACTCAAGCACCTCGAGCCGTTCAAGCTCGACGGCGTTGTACAGAAGATCAGCTGCCCGTTCCTGATGCTGCACGGCGACGGCGACGAGCAGATTCCCTTAGACGAGGCGCAGAAATGCTTCGACGCCGTCGGCTCGAAGCAGAAGACCATGAAGATCTTCACCCGCGAGGAAGGCGGCTACCACCACTGCCAGATCGATAACCAGAGCATCTGCGCGGCCTATATGTGGGACTGGCTCGAGCAGGTGCTGCAGCCCACACGGTGATCCGTTCTGTCGTGGCTGGTCCTTGTCACTAACCACATTCGACGTCATCATTGGTTTGACGTGCGTGCCGAGCGGCACGTCGCGATCCCGCTCCATACGACAATCATCCTGGGAGACGAACGATGTTCACTTCGCGTTTCATCTTCGCGCTCGCGGCTGCTGGCGCGCTGGTCTCAGCCGCCGAAGCGCAAAACACCACGACGCCGTCACGGTGGGGACAGGGCGACGAAATCGGGATGGCCAACACGCTCGGCTCCGCCACCTGGCAGCGTTGCGCGCAGTCTCTCGCGAACCCTCGATCCAAGTCGTATGAAGTCTCACATCTGCGCTCGAATACCATGCCGCAGTCGCCTTTCGGCACGCCGCTGCGCGACAAATACCGGCCGACGGTTGGCATTCCAGGCACGGTCCATGCCTTCAACGGCGAGGAAACGGTGAGCGGCGAAGCTGGCGCGCAGGGCACACAGATGGACGCCATCGGGCATTTTGCGGTGCTGCCCGAACCTTGGGATGGCAAGGGCGAATTCCCGGCCGACAAGGCGCTTTATTACGGCGGCTACAAGCAGTCCGACATCAAGCCCACGGCAGAGTCGCCGCTGCGGAAACTTGGTATCGAGAAAGTGCCGCCGATTGTCACCACCGCGGTGCTGCTCGATGCGAAGACGTATCTAGGCAAAGGCGCTGCAATGAAGCCGGGTGACCTCGTCACCACCAAAGACATCGAGGGAATGCTTCAGGCGCAGGGGCTGCAGAATCGCGGGCTGCTGCCCGGCGATGTGCTCTACATTTACACCGGTTGGGGCGACAACTGGAAAGACCCCGACACCGAGAAATTCTACTACACGAAAGGCCCCGGGCTCGCTTACGACGCCGCCAAATACATCGAAGAGAAACAGGTCGTCCTGCTCGCGCTCGACAACCCATTTACCGATCCGGTAGCGGACGGCTTCCTCCAGGGCAAGGCGGCTCCGCCGGCCGGCACGCCTCCGAACACGCCGTTCGCCATCCATCATCACAATCTGACGCAAGCAGGCATTTATCAGATTCAGAACGCCAATCTCGGCGCGCTGGCCGGCGACAAGGTCTGGGTGTCATGCACCATGATCCTGCCGCTGCGCGCTCAGGGCAATTCCGGTTCGCCAGTCCGCCCCGTGGCCATCGGGGTGCCGGCGCAATAAGTGGAAGGGCGAGCGCTTCATTGAAAAAAGCCCGGGATGTATCGTCCCGGGCTTTTTATTTCTAAATTGGGCTGAGCGTCAGTTGCAGACCTGCACGCGCCGCACGCGCCAATTCCAGCCGTCCCAGAACCGCTCGCGGGTCCAGTAGCAGCCGCCGCCGTAATAGACTGGGCCGGGAGCACTATTGGCCCATCCGTTTTAGGAATGATCTAGTCAGTCCCGCGTGCTCAAAGCCGAGGTTCCAGGTTCATTCCAATCCGGCTTTGCGCATGCCTTCGACAAATTTTGCCATCGAGCCTTGGGTATAGGGCACGTATTTTTCAATCCAGGCCGTCGAGATCTCCGGCTGCAACTTCTTGAGCCGTTGGAGTGCCACACGAGCTTCCGCAGGTTGCCCGGCTTGCGCAAGGCTCGCACACAAAATTCGATGACCGCCAGTAAAAGTAGATCGATGCTGTACAGCCTTGCGACCGAAATTAATCGCTTCGATGTATTGGCCTGCCAAGTAATGAGCGGCGGCGAGGCCCACAAAAAATATTGCATTTTGTGGGTCGTGCGGACTCATACGGATGGCCTGCTCCAGGTGAGGGACCGCTCGGTCCGATTGGCCATCAAGGGCAAGGGCCCAGCCAAAATAACCGTGAGCGGCAGCGAAGTTTGGGTTCAGATCGATGGAGCGTTGGAATTGCTGAACCGCCTCCTCGGTGTGACGTCGAGTGAATGCCACATAGCCGAGCGCCAGATGGGCCCATGGATCGCTGTCATCAAGCGTCGCCGCACGCGTGGCTAGAATTTCTGCTTGCCGAACCTGAGGTTCCAATTCCGACAATGTCCACGCGGCATAGCCCGAAACTAACAGCATAAACGCCAACATGCTGTGCGCCGGTGCATAATTGGGGTAGCGCTCAACGGCTCGCCTTAGCATCGCAATTGCAGCCTCGCCCTCGTCCTTGGTCAAGCGCCAGAAAAGAGAGTTCGCCTGCATGACCATATCCCAAGCGCCGACATCCTCCGGCGAGCGGTTTTGGGAGCGGACGCCTTCAGCTTCCAGCAGCTTCGGCTCGATGGCGGCCACGACTTTCTTCGTAATCTCATCCTGCAGATCAAAAATGTCCGTCAGATCGCCGTCATAACGGTCGGCCCAGATGTGGTTGCTCGTCGCGGCGTCGATGAGTTGTGCGGTGATACGCACACGGTTGCCGCCCTTGCGGATGCTGCCTTCCAGGACGTAGCGCACGCCCAATTCGCGGGCGACACGCTTTACGTCAACAGCAGTACCCTTGTAAGTAAATGACGAATTGCGCGCGATGACGAAGAACCAACGCAGCTTCGACAGCCCGGTGATGAGGTCTTCGGAAATGCCGTCGGCGAAGTATTCTTGCTCCTGGTCGCCGCTCATGTTGGCGAATGGCAATACGGCGATCGAGGGCCGATTAAAACTTGCAGTTTCAAACTTTAAAGTTGCGGAGGCAGATTGGGCCGTGATCAATGGTGCGGTCTCGGCGAGGGAGACGCGGTGGACCCCGATTGGCCGCGCGATGTTCTTGACGGTCTGTTCGCCCAAATCCTCGAAGCCGAAACTCAACTTATCGCACACCTGATCGTGGACATTGCGTGAAACAAGGATACCGCCAGGCTCGGCGAGTGCTTCCAGCCGCGCTGCCACATTGACGCCATCGCCGTAGATATCATTCTCGTCGCTGATGATGTCGCCGACGTTGATACCGATACGAAATTCGATGCGACGGTCGGGCGCTAAATTTGCATTGCGTTCGGCCATGCCGCGCTGGATGTCGACCGCGTAGCGCACCGCATCGACGACACTGACGAATTCCACCAGCATGCCGTCGCCCGTGGTCTTGACGACACGGCCCCGGTGCTCGGTAATCTTGGGATCGATCAGTTCCTTGCGATGCGCTTTTAGCTGTCGAAGGGTCCCTTCTTCATCGATGCCCATCAACCGGCTATAACCGACGATGTCGCCTGCCATAATCGCGGCAAGCCGTCGTCCGACACGCGCTTCAGCCATAATTGCCCTTAGCCACCCGATTTCGGACCCAGCTTATGGTCGGGAACCCTGTGTGTCTATCAAGCAACGATGTCCGCATTGGGGTCAGAAGCGGACATGTGCCGTGCAATAGGCGATGTCCGCTTTACCCCCCTAGCGACGTCGATTGCGTTTTTCGGCGTGCGCCGGAAGGCGGCTACATCGGCCCCTGGATATTGTTGTCGCGGACGACCTGGCCCCAGCGCGCGATGTCGCTCTTGAGCAGCGTGCGG
>Ga0255310_10000051_pt1 | contig 19245 bp, 16 predicted proteins | sample EtOH1_T0_E1_meta_FD_201359 | JGI IMG/M metagenome (GOLD analysis project Ga0255310, IMG submission 201359) | Sandy soil microbial communities from University of British Columbia, Vancouver, Canada - EtOH1_T0_E1 | ecosystem: Engineered > Artificial ecosystem > Sand microcosm > Unclassified ...
CTGCACGATCGGCCGGAACCAGCGCCGAAGGTGTCGAATCTCCGGGGCACGGCGGGTCAGCAGGGCCATCAACGCGCCCGTACCCGAGGTGGCGCGAAGGAAATGGGCCAGCGCGTGAGCACGCTGGGAAAACTCGACCGCCTTGACCCCCGGCTCGTCCAGCAGAACGCGTCCCTCGAAGACATCCATCGGCGGCGCGTCCAGCCGGGGTCCGAGATAGACGAACTGGCGCTCGCCGTCGGGCGTCTTTCGCTCGATGACCGCCGCCGCGGTCTCGCTGGTCAGCCTGGCCGCGTGCAGTAGATCGTCGTCCGGCAGCAGGCCCACCGCCGCGGTCCATTCGAGCGCCGCGAGCGCGGTTTCCACCGGGCAACCCGCCGCGTCATCGAAGGCCAGCAACCGCGGCGCCTGATCGGCCCGCAGCAGCAGATGCGCCAAGCCCTCCGTCCGATCCAGGAAGGTGCGAACCGTCAGAGTCCCGGGGGTGGCCATGAATGGAAGCTTACCGTGAGGCCCGGATATTGACAAATGCCGAACCGCGCGGAACCTTCTCCGCATGATGGTGTGCGGACGACGGCCTGCTCGCCTCCGCCGCCGGGTTCCCCCGAGCCGCAAGGCTCCCAGCTCATGAGGTCGTAGCAATGGCGAAGGGCACGGTAAAGTGGTTCAACGACGCGAAGGGGTTCGGCTTTATCGCGCAGGACGGTGGCAAGGACGTGTTCGTCCATCATACCGCGATCGTCGCGGATGGCTTCCGTTCGTTGGCCGAAGGTGATGCGGTGGAATTCGAGGTGGTGGACGGGCCCAAGGGCCTGCAGGCCTCGAACGTCAAGAAAGTCTGACCCGAAGGTCCGCTCTGTCCCAACCGCCGGCGTGGCCTTCCACGTCGGCGGCTTCGTTTTTGCTAGCTTCCATGCACGTGTTCATCGCCCCGCCCCCACCGGCTATCGCCCCGGCAGCCCAGTACCCGCCACTCGGCTTTCATGGCTTCCGCGCCGGAATGCCGGTCGCCGAAGCCACCGATCTGATCAAGGCCTCGGCTGGCGCGCTCGGCTGCAAAGCCACCCCCGATTGGCGCATGCGCGACTGCACCGGTTCCCTGCGGCTTCCGGACCTGCCCCGCAGCGGAGTTCTGCTGTCCTCGGTGCACGATTCCGCTGCGGTCATTGTGCTGTCGTTCCGCTCCGCCGCGGAGCTGGTCTCCCGCTGGATCCCCGCGCTGTCCGAGAGGTTCGGGACCCCCAATCAGCAGGGTAGCCCGGGAAAACCCCGCAGCTGGCAATGGATCAAGACGGGGACGATGCTTCGGGTGGTGCAACGGAAATCGGGGGGAGCCTGGGAAGCCTCGGTGACCCTCACCCACGGACCTCTGCTTGACGGCCTGGGGCCGACCCAGCGGAAGCCCCCGGGCTAGTGCTTTTTCTTGGGAGTCTTGCCGTTGCGACGCATCGCGGCGGGCTTGTTGCCACGCTGCTTCACAACCGCTTTCTTGACCTTTGCCTTCGGTTTGGGCCGCGGCGCCGGCTTCTTGGGATGCTCCCGCTCCGCCGCCCGTTCCGCCCGCTTCTGCACGATCGACTTGGCCTCCGCCAGTACCCGGTCGCTCTCTTCGGCGCCCATCAGATTGCGTCGCACCGCATAGCGGAGCATCTCTTCGGCGTCCGCCAGGTCGAACTCGCGTACCCGGCACGCGGCCCGGATCAGATTCACGATCGCGTCCGCGACGGGACTCCGGAGCACCTGCGCGATACCCGGTAGCACCTCCATCAACGAGCTGATCTGCGTCCCACCCAACTCTGTCACCGCAAGCTCCGGCTATTACGGGGGATTTCGGTCGCCGCAACGTATCGAAGGGGGGGTACCACGTCAAGAAACCGGACTGCCAGCCCAAACTGCAAGTATGGCAGGAGAATCGAGCGTCAGAAGCCGGCGCGAAGGAAGACCGAAGCGTAACCTCCATGCAGTCCGTTTCGGGTGCCCTGACCATCCTCGACCCAGCCGCTGTCGTAGCGGGCCGTCGGCGCGAGCGTCAGGACATCGTTCAGCCGGATTCGCAGCCCGCCGCCCACCCCGATCATGCGGGCCCGTCCCGCCTCGGGCCGGGAAACCCGCCCGGATACTCCCGGCTCCAACACGACGGAGCCGCCCAGCGGAATGGCGAACGACAAGTCCGCCGAACTCAGATTTTCACGGTTACGGGCGGAGGCGCCGGTGGTGTCTCCCGCAGTGCGGCGGAAATGCCACACCGAGAGGTTGAGGCTGCTCGAGCCCACCGGAGCAATGACCGCCGCCTCGGCGAGCCAGCGAGGACCCGGGTGATACAGTCCGGTGCGGTTTCCATTCCCGCCGAACTGATCGTCGCCGAAGGTGCTGTAGGTCAGCCCCAGCGACAGCCGCGTGGAGCCCACCAGCCCATCCACCCCGGCGCGGGCCCTTCCTTCGAGGCCCGGCTTGTAGGTGATCGGGCCCGCAACATCCTCGTACGGGGTGAAGCGGCTGCTAACCCGCAGGCTCCCGGCTATTCCGACACTCCAGGCACCCACCGGAATGGCGGCAGCCAGGCCTCCCGTCGTCGAAAACCCCGACGCATACGCGGCGACCGGGAAGCCCAGGAAGCTCGGCGAGACCGCGCCGACAACCGCGTAGTCGCGGGGTGACGCATTGTGCGGCCCGCTGGGAAGATTGAAGGCGACGGTCGCTACCACCGCGTCGTGCCCGAACACGTAGCTTCCCCGCACCTGAGTATCCGTCCAGTGGGAGACGCGGTGCCGAGAGCTGTCCACCCGGAGCATCTCCGTGGACACGAATGCCGAGCCGAGGTCGATCCGCAGCCGGCCGAGCGGCAGCAGCAGCACCAGCGGAATCGCGGACTGGCGCAGCCGCCGGACGTTCTGCAGCCGCTCGAACGACAAGCTGCGGAATTCCAGCCCGCCGTTCACCTCGGGGCCCTCGGCGGTCCTCTGCGCCACCGCCGCGCTCCCCTCGAGCCAGACAGCCAGGGCCAGAAGGGCGGAGCGGAGCCTCACGGACGCGGAATGTTGCTCAGGATCTGGCCGATGGTACCCAGCCGGGAGGGATCATCCTGCCGCAGGGCTTCGGCCAACCGGCCACGGACCACCGCAAACCGGCCCGGTTTCCCGTTCAGCCGCCCCGCGAGCGTAGGGGCGATGCCCTGCACCGCCGCCGCGAGCTGCGCGCTGCGAATGCCGGCGCCCGCGGGCGAGCGCGTCGTCCGCGCCTGGCCGATGCGCAGGTTCTGCGCCGAGCGTTCTCGCGCCGCGCGGAAAGCGGGATCCCGCAGCGCCGCCTGCTGAAAGAGCTGCGCCGCCTCCCCGAAGCGGCCGCGATCTTCCGCCTCCAAGCCGCGGCTGAACGCCAGGAAGGCCTGCAAGTCGGATGTCGGTCGCTCGGCGATGGCGCGCTGCTCGGCGGGACTCAGCGCGATGCCCAGCCGGCCCAGCAGGTCGAGCACCACCGACTTCTCCATGCTGAAGAGCCGGCTGAGCTGATCCGAGGCGCTCCCGCTGGCCCTGATCTCGGCCGTCGTGGCGCTCACCACGTTGGCGTCGAGCCGGATGGCCTTGCCGCCGGTCTCTCGGATGGAGCCCTGCACAACCTCCGCGGCGCGGAGCAGCCGCCCTGAGCGCGCCGCGGAGGCGGGATCGATTCGGCCGGCGCTGCCGAGCGCCAGCTCGTCGGCGAGCGCCTGCACCCGTTCGCGCTCCAGCAAAGTCAGGCGCGAGACTTTGGCCAGGTCGCTCACCACCAGGTGGGCCATGCCCCGTTCGAGCGGCTTGAGTTCGGGATTGGCGCCCAGATAGGTCCAGGGCAGCACGGCGATGGTGTTGGGGACCGGGGGCGCCGGGGACAGCGTCTGCTCCGCGGCAACGGCTTTGCGCGCCTCGGCGGCGAGCCGGACCCGGGTGAGCGAAGCGAGGCGCTCATCCACCGTCCTCCGCTCCGCCCTGGACGTGGGCATCGCCGCGGCGCGCTGGTAGGCCGCGAGCGCCGCGTCGTTGCTGCCCAGGGCTTCGTAGGCGAGCCCCAGCTGGATCGCGGCGCGGAACGCCCGAGCATCGAGGGCCAGCACCGCGAGCAGCACGTCGCGCGAGCGCTCGTAGGCATGGGCCTGGTAGAAGGCGATGCCGATCCCGGTCAGCGCATCGGGATCGTTGCCGTGCTGCGCGCGCTGCGCCTCCAGCGCGGCAAGATCGGCCGGCGGCGCTTCGGCAGGACGAATCCCCGGAGCGCACGCGGCCCCGGCGACCAGCAGGAGGAGGAACGGACGAGGAACGCGCATGGGTCTCAAGATAGGACGACCCACGGCGCTCAGTAAATACGGGACTTGGGGCTTGTGATCCAGGTCACATTCGGGAGTAGCGCATAGCGAGCAGCGAGTCCTCCTCGCTCCTCGCTGCCTTCTGCTCCCTGCTACTGCGGCATCGTGAAGATCCGCTTCCAGCGGATGTTGGTGAAGAACGGCAGCGGCTTGTAAGTGTTGCCGTCGAAGCTGTAGTAGACCAACAGCGGCCGGCCGCGCACGTTTTCGCGCGGCAGGAATCCCCAGTACCGCCCGTCGTAGGAGCCGTCCCGATTGTCGCCCATCATGAAAAACGAGTCCGCCGGCACCACGATCGGCCCCCAGTTGTTGAGATCGGGGTGGTAGCTGTCCGCTTTGACGCCGGACACCAAATGCGACACCTGCCAGTGTCGCATCTGCTCGCGCTGCAGCGGATCGGCGTTCGCGTTGGGATCGGTGCGGATCACCCAGGGTTCCTCGACCTGCTTCCCGTCGCGGAAAAGCAGGCCGTTTTCCATCGACAGCGTGTCGCCCGGGACGCCCACCAGCCGCTTGACGACCTTGAGACCATCCTGCTCCACCGAATCGAACACCAGAATGTCGCCCCGCCGCGGCTCCCGGATCGCCGGCAGCCGCTTGTGGAGCAGCGGTACTTCGGCGCCGTAGAGCAGCTTGTTCACGAACAGAAAATCCCCGACCAGCAGCGTGTTTTCCATGCTGCCGCTCGGGATCCGGAACGCCTCGACCAGGAAGGTGCGCAGGAAGAACCACACGATCAATGCCACCGCGATCGACTTGGTCCAGTCCCAGATCCAGCGTCCGAATGACTTCATGCTCCCTCCGCAAGGGGGAACCAGGGAACCGGCGAATCAGGGGCGCGTCCCCGGATCCCCCGATCCCCCAGTGCCCTACTCCACCCAGTCTGCAATAAAGATATCCGTCTCGCCGGCTTCCCGGCCATGACGGTTGGAGGCCCAGAGAAGTTTCCGCCCGTCCGGGCTGAACATGGGAAAGCTGTCGAAGTCGGGATGGGTGGTGACCTTCTCCAGCCCGCTACCGTCGGCATTGATCAGGAACAGATCGAAATGGCCGCTGCGCGGATCCAGGTAATTGGACGAGAAGATGATGCGCCGGCCGTCCGGATGAAAATAGGGAGCGAAGTTGGCGCCCCCAAGCCGGGTGATCTGGTGCGCGTCGCTCCCGTCGGCGTTGGCGATCCACAGCTCCACCCGGGCCGGACGCACCAGCCGGTTGTGCAACAGTCGCAGGTAGTCGGCGCTGTCGGTGGCCGTGGTCGGATAACCCGCCCGCCACACGATCTTCGACCCGTCCGGGGAGAAGAAGGCTCCCCCGTCATAGCCGACCCGGTTGGTCAGCCGATGGACACGCTTCCCCTCCAGGTCCATGGTGTAGAGCTCGAGATCGCCGTCCTTCGTGCTGGTGAAAATGATCGTCTTGCCGTCCGGCGAGACCGTCGCTTCGGCGTTGTATGCCCCGTTGTCCGTCAGCTGGCGCAGGTCGCTGCCGTTCGTCTTGCTGGTGTAGATCTCGAGGTGTCCCAGCGGCCACACGTACCCGAAGCTCTGGTCGGGACGCGCGGGGCAGGCCTGATCGTGCTTGAAGGTCGAGGAATAGAGCACCCGCTGGTCGCCGTCATAAAAAAAACCGCAGGTGGTGCGGCCCCACCCGTTGGAGATTCTCCGCATTCCGGAGCCGTCACTGTTGATGACGTACTCCTGGTCGCACCCCTGGTCCACCTGCTCCTGGCGCTGAAAGACGATCTGCTTTCCGGAGCTCGAGAAATAGGCCTCGGCGTTGTTGCCGCTGAAGGTGAGCTGCCGGATGTGGCGCAGGTGCCGCTCGCCCGGCTCGGGGTCCACGTAGACCTTGCTGGCGCCGCGAGAGCCGGCGCACCCCGCCAGCAGCAGGCTCGCCAGCACGCCGCGTGCGTTCATCGCAGCGCCTCCAGCACCTGCCCGGCGTGCCCCTTCGGCTTCACTTTCTCGAACACCTTCGCGATCCGCCCCGCTTCGTCGATCAGGAACGTGGTGCGCAGGATGCCGAAGTATTTTCTCCCGTACATTGACTTCTCCCCCCAGACCCCGAACTGTTCGGCCACCGCGTGATCCGGATCGGCCAGCAGCGGGAACGGCAGCTTGTACTTCCGTTTGAATTTCCCGTGCGATTCCACCCCGTCCGGCGAAACCCCGAGCACCGTCACCCCGGCCTGCTTGACCTGCGCCCAGTTGTCCCGGAAGTCACAGGCTTCGACGGTACAGCCGCTGGTATCGTCCTTGGGATAGAAATACAGCACGACCTTGCGCCCCTTGAGCTGCGCGAGTGAGATGGTCTCGCCCGCGTCGGATTGAAGGCTGAACGCGGGAACCTTGTCGCCAGGTTGTAGCATGAGTGGGGGAAAGTCGCGGTTTGGAAGGTTGCTCGTCACCCGTTACTGGTCACTGGTCACTGCCTTAAGGTAACCCGAACACCTGCAGGACGCCGTCCTCCCCGTCCCCGCCCGTCGCGATCGCGACGAGCTGTCTGCCATCCCGGGTGCGATAGGTCATGGGCACCGCATATCCCGCCGCGCCCAGTGCGCCGCTCCACAGCACCTTCCCCGTCGCCGAGTCGAGCGCGTACAGCGTGCTGCCGCCGCCGCTCACGAACACCAGTCCGGCCGCGGTTACCATCGGGCCGGGAGAACCCACCACCCCGAGGGGTGGAAGCTCGAGCCCCTTGAACAAGGGATGATTCCGGATCCGCGGCCAGTCGCCCAGGGTCACCTGCCAGCGCTGTTCCCCGCTCCCCAGCTCGATCGCCGTCAGGGTGCCGTAGGGCGGCTTGATGATCGGGACGGTGCCGCCCACCTCCGGCTCGGCGCGGTCGCCCGGCGAGCTCGCCAGGCCGAGCGCTGCGCCCGGGGCCATCGAATAGGCGGCGTCGTTGTTCGCGGAGCGACCGGGCGGCGCCAGCTTGATGAGGGCGGGCGAGTTGTTCGCCTTGACATAGAACAGGCCGCTGACTGGATCGAACGCCCCGCCGCCCCAGCCCGAGCCGCCGATCACGCCCGGCAGCGCCACGGTTCCTTGCAGCGACGGGGGGGTGAACAGGGTTCCCAGCCGGTAGGGGCGCACCGCCGCGAGCGCCATCGCCTTGAGCTCGGGAGTGTAGTCCACCAGGTCGGTCTCCGAGATGCCCTGGCGGCTGAAGGGCCTGGGCCAGCTGGGAATCGGCTGGCTGCGCGCGGCGCGCTCCCCGGGCACGTCGCTCGCGGGGACGCTGCGCTCCGTGATCGGCCACAGCGGCTTGCCGGTGAGCCGGTCGAAGACATAGAGGAACCCGGTCTTCCCCGGCACCGCCACCAGCTCGCGCGACTGTCCGCCCTGCCGCACCGTCGCCAGCAGCGGCGGCGCGGGAAGGTCGTAATCCCACAGCCCATGATGCACCGTCTGGAAATGCCAGACCCGCTTCCCGGTCCGCGCGTCGAGACACACCACCGACTCGGCGAACAGGTTGTCGCCCTTGCGCGCGCCACCGTAGTAGTCGTTGCTGGGGGTGCTGACCGGCAGGTACAGCAGCCCGCGCGCCGTATCCACCGTGAAGGGCGCCCACACGTTGGTGTGGCCCACCCGCGTCGAGGCGCTGTCTTCCCAGCTCTCGCTGCCGAATTCGCCCGGCTCGGGAATCGGGCTCCAGCGCCACACCGGCCTCCCGCTGCGAGCGTCGAACGCCTGCACGTCCCCCCGCGGGTCGCCCCGGTAGGTCAGCCGGTCCGCGACCCCGTTGCCCAGAATCACCAGGTCGCGCCACACCACCGGCGGGGAGGTGTTGGTGTAGTGCAAGCGGTTGACAGCGTGCGGCAGCCCGGCGGTGAGATCCACCTCGCCGCCGCTGCCGAATCCCGCCACCGGCCGGCCGGTTGCGGCGTCGAGGGCGATCAGCCGCCAGCGGGCGTTGAGGAAGATCCGGCGCTCCCGCCCGTCGCTCCACTGCGCCACTCCGCGATGCACGAACCCCATCCCGTTGGGCGGCTGCCCCGCGTCGTAGACCCTGGGATCGAAGCGCCACAATGGCCTTCCCGAGCCCGCTTCCAGCGCCACCACCTGGTTGTAGGGGGTCGAGAGATACAGGGTGTCGTTCACCATCAGGGGCGTCGCTTCGAACAAGCCGGGCCGGGTGCGCTTGGCGGAATCGGCCTGCTCTTCGGTCCGCCAGCTCCAGGCCGGCCGCAGCAGTGCCACGTTGTCGCGGGTAATCTGGGCCAGGCCCGAATACTTCATCGCGCCGGGATCGCCGCCGTAGCTCCGCCACTCCCCCGCTGCTCCGCCCGGTCGGCTGCCGGCGTCGTAGCGGACGACGCTTCCGCCCTTCATCACGAAGCGCACCCGGCGCAAGGCGGTGATGTCCGTCGCCGGATTGCCTTCGACCGCGATCAGGTCCGCCTCCAGCCCCCGTGCCACGGCGCCGAGCCGCCCGCCCAATCCCAGCGACTGGGCGTTGAGCGAGGTCGCCGAGATGATGGCGTCCATGGGCCGCTGCCCGCCCTCCTGGACTCGGCAGACCAGATCTTCGGCGTTGCGCCCGTGCGAGCCGGCGACGGCATCGGTGCCGAAGACCACTTTGAGGCCGGGTGTCGCGATCGCCAGCTTGAATGCCGCGCGGGCCAGCGGAATCGCCTTCTCCATCGCGGCGAACCCTTCGGTGTTGTAATTCCCGATGCCCTCGAACCGCGCGCGGTTGTCGTAGAGGTAGTTGCGGAACACCAGGGCGCATTGCGGATCGAAATAGACCCCTCGCTCGACCAGCAGCTGCAGCACTTCGGCGGTCGCGAACACCCCGTGCTCGATCTGGCTGCAGCCCGCCAGCGCCACCGCGCGCATGCTCTCCGCGCTATGGGCATGGACCACGCTGCGCAGCCCCACCGCCTTGGCTTCCCCGCACAGCGCGGCCAGCTGCTCGTCCGACAGTGTCTGGGCACCGCCGTCCCGGATGCTGCGTGACGCGAAAATCTTGATCACGTCGGCGCCGGCCGCCTTGCGGTCGCGCACCGCCTGGCGCAGCTGCTCCACCGTGAGCCGGGTGTCGCTGATCGGATCCAGCGAGGTGAGCATCCGCGGACCGCTGATTTTCCCCAGCGCGATCGCGTCCCGCAGCTCCTTGTCCTCCGCGTTGCCCAGCTCCTGCACCGTGGTGAAGCCCGCCTGCAGCGTGGCGCGGGCGTTCGACACTATGGCGAGGGCCGCCTGCGCCGGAGTCTCTCCATCGTTTCCGGTGTGCAGCCGGCCGCTCGAATTGAAGTGCCAGGCCAGGTGGTCGTGCGCTTCGATCAGCCCCGGCAGCAGCGTCCAGCCGCCGAGGTCATAGCTCACCCGCCGCCCCGGCGCCGCCGGCTCCACCCGGACGATCCGCCCGCCCTGCACGGTGACCACGGCGTTGGCGAGCGACCCGCCCTTCCCGTCGAGTACCCGCGCGGCGCGGATGCTCACCGGCTGATCCTGCCCGCGCGCCAGCGGCGGGAAGCCCAGCAGGACGGCCAACGCCAATCGACCCATTGCACACCCCCTGATCCCTGGGTTCCTGCTCCCCTGCTCCCCGCCTACAGCGACATCCCGATCTCCGCCGCCGACCGCAGCGCCAGCGCACAGAACGTCAGCGTCGCATTGGCGCAGCCGCCCGACACGCAGGTGGGGGCGCCGGCCACGAAGAGGTTCTCGTGGTCGTGGCTGCGCCCCCAGGAATCGGTCACGCTGGTCGCCGGATCATCGCCCATCCGGCAACCGCCGGCCGGATGATCCTGAAAGCTGTCGCTGCGGGTCGAAAGCACCTCGCCGCCGCCCGCCCGCGCCATTTCGGCAAACAGCGCCCGGATCTGCGCTTCGCTCCAGGCCCGCACCGCGGCGGATTCCGGCGCGTCGCGGAACGCCAGCTGCGGCAGCGGATCGCCCCAGGGCGTGCGCTGCGATCCGTCGAGGCTGAGCGCGCTCTCCCGGTCCGGGATCACGTCGTAATAGGCGCGCACCCGCGCCGTGCCGGTCGCGGTGCGGCGGCGCCAGTCGGACAGCAGCTCGTCGCCCAGCAGCAGCCTTCCCTCCGCATCCGTCAGCCGCGGCTCGCGCCCCACCGCGGATTCCCAGACCCGCAGATCGTGGCGCAGATAGCGCTCGCCGCGCGGAACCCGCATGAACTTCTTGCTGACCAGGCTGTGCTGTCCGTTCATCCCCGGATAGAGCCGCAGCGGCAAGCTCACGTAGCCGCTCACGTTGCGGTGCCCGCAGAGATACTTGCCCACCAGGCCCGAGCTGTTGGCCAGCTCCGACACCAGCAACAGGTGGCTGCTCCACACGTAGCCGCCCGCCACCACGAAGCGCTTGGCCCGGAACTCCAGCTCGGCGCCACCGTCCCGCGCCACCGCCACCGCGTGGGAGATCCGTTGGCTGGCGCCCTCCCGCACCAGCCGCCGCACCACCGTGCGCGGCAGCAGCCGCACCCGGTTGGCCTTGCGGAGCGCATCCCAGGTGAAGTCGGGGGAATACTTGGCGCCGATCGGGCAAACCGGAGTGCAGCTATCGTTGCGGCAGCAGGGCGGCCGCCCGCGGTAGGGCACCGAGTTCTTGGCCGACGGCTGACTCCACATCGGGATGCCGGCCTGCGTGGCCCACTCGCGCAGTCGCAGCAGGTTGTAGGTCAGTGGAAGCGGCGGCTGCGGAAACGGCCGCCCTCGCGGGTCCAGCGCCAGCGGCCCCTGCTCTCCGGCAACGCCCAGCCGGGTTTCCGCCTCCTGGTACCAGGGATCCAGCTCCTCGTAGGAGATGGGCCAGTCGTGTCCCACCCCGCAGAGTGAGCGCAGCTTGAAATCTTCGGGGCTGAAGCGGGGCGTCACCCCGCCCCAGTGCATCGCCAGCCCGCCGACCTGCATCGAGCGCGACTGGATGCCGGCAACTTCGTAGCCGTCCAGGTGATCGTTATGCCACGGACTCTCGCCGTAGTCCAGAAAGCGGCGCCGCAGCGCGGGACGCTGATTCAGCCGATCGCTCTCGTCCCCCGCCTCCACCACGACGATCGCGGCCGGGCTCTCCTCCGCGAGTTTCTCGGCGACCATCGCGGCGGAGATCCCCGAGCCGATGATGCAGACGTCGCTCTCGATGACCCGGCGCGCCATCTCAGCTCCGGCCCGCAAGGGGGAGGGGGCGGCGCTCCGAGTCCGCCAGTGAGCGGCACCCGTTGGCGCCGATCCGCGCCTGGTAGCAGAGGTCACTGGCCTCGGGCGAGTCGTAGAAGAAGGCCAGCAGGCCCAGGCTGAGATGGGGAGCCCGGTCGATCGCCGGCATGGCGCCGAGCCGCTGGCCTGCCAGGGTTGAACGCACCAACTCCTGACGCTGCGCGATCGTCAGCCGCTCGAAGCGGGCGCCGTGCACCTGCTGCGCGGCGGCCCCCAGCTCGCGAAGCTGGGTGGACCAGCGCAACGCCGGGCTCGGACCGGTGCGGCGGATCTCGCCGCTGCCGTAGCCGTGCACCAGCTCGGCCCCTTCGCGGTATCCCGCCAGCCAGCGCTCGAAACCGGCGACGGTGCGCTCCAGCCCCGCGGCGCCCAGCTCGCTCGGCAGCACGGCGCCGCCCAGGGCGCGCAACAGCCGCGGATCGAGGTCCGCGACGGCGCGCGCGTGCAGCCGCCGAGCCAAAAAGGGGAGCGGCAGCAGCCCGGCGAGTTGGAGCACGAAGCGACGCCGCGGCAGAAATGTCATTGCGCTGGAGAACCTATGGCCTGGCGGCGGCCGTGCAAGCCACCCGGGCGGCCGGCGTCTTTCTAGCGATCTCCTACCCGGCTCTCCCGATGCGATTCCGGCCCCTGTTCCTGGGATTCCTCCCCGCGCTCGCGCTGCTCCCCGCCCTGACGGGCGCGCTGCGCGCGGTCCCCAAGCCGCCTCCCCAGCTGGCCGGCTCCTGGCTCGTCAATCCGGAAAAATCCCGCGACCCCGGCCTGGCGTCCCGTCGCGGCCCGGGTGGCGGCAACCGGCGCCCGGGCGGCGAGTCTCCCGGCGATTTCGGCGAAGAGCTCCAGCGGCCGGTCTTTGGTGGCGGCAATCGCGGGCTGGGCGAGTTGCTGCGGCCCAAGCAGCACCTGGTGATTACGCAGTCCGACACGCTGCTCACCGTGGCCGATGACGCGGGATGGATCCGCGAATTGATTCCCACCGGGCAATGGATGCGGGAGGAGCTGGGCCAGGGCGGGCCGGCCGACGTAGTAACCCGCTGGAGCGGAGACAAGCTCGTCGTCGAGCGTCACCTCGATCGCGGCGGAACCTATCGGGAAGCCTACCAGCTCGACCGCAAGTCGGGCCGGTTGACCGTCAAGCTCAGTTACAAGACCGAGCGGATGCCGCGGGCGTTCGAGAGCACCCGCGTTTACGAAAAGGAGGAAGGAAGGTAGTGGGTAGGAGGGGCGAAGCGGTTCCCTCCTGCCTCCCCCTACCTCCTCCCTCCTACCTCCTCCGCCGGAACCTGCAACGCACTCCGGACCCTGAGCACGGGTGCGTCCTGCCCCCGCCGCAGATCGCGGTCCAGGAAATTCCAGGTCGCCAGTCCATCTTCCGATACGGGCTCCAGCAGGTAGGCCGCGAAGACGCCCAGCCGCTGATCGGTGCTCACCAGAAACCACCCCGGTAACAGCACCGCGTCGCGCGGATGCCAGGCGCCCTCGACCCGGATCGTGCGGTGGCCCTCGAAGAGCGGTTCCACCACCAGACTGTCCACTCGAAAGCCCTCCGCCGGCCCTTGCCACGCAGCCGTGAGGCGCCGAACCTCGACTCCCTGGCCGCGCAGCAGGTCGGCCAGCTGGGCATGCTGCGGCGGCAGCAGGTAGGCCGCGGGCATCGCTTCTCGGCGCGCCGCGGTGAAGCGATCGAATACCGGCATCCGGATCGTCTTGAAAACCCCGGTCGGCCGCCGCCGGGCGAAAGGCCCGCTGCCCTCCCCGGCGCGCTCGGTGACTTCGGCGATCACGTCCATCGCGATCGGAGGCGCCAACACCGAGCGAAGGGTCACCGAATCGGGCCGCTGCCGGGTGGCCGCGAGCGCGAGCGATTTCAACGTGCTCCGCTGGGCCGCCGCCAGCCGCAGGATCTCCAGCACGAAATTGTAGGTCGCCGCGACCCGCACCCGAAACTCGGCGTGCGAATACGCCTCGCTGAGGATCGCCATGCGGCCGCGCAGCCCGGCCCAGTTGGTGCCGAAGCGCGGACGCGCATCGTAAGTCTCCCAGCCCAGCACCAGCGAATCGGGGTCCGCGTTCCGGAAGTTGCCGTAGGAGAAGACCTCCTGCTGGTGCCGCGAGCGCATCCGCGCGCGGACCTCGGGCAGGAATTTGTCGCGGATGTAATCGTTCGCGGCGCTGGAGTTGGGATTGAGTCCGGCGTCGTAGGTCAGCACGTAGCCGTGATAGCTGCCGTCGGTGGTGTGCAGGTCGATGAAGAGGTCGGGATCCCAGGCGTTGATGAGCTGTGCGGCCGCGCGCGTTTCCGGCGCTTCCTGCTTCACGTAGTCGCGGTTGAGGTCGAGCCCCTGGCCGTTGCCGCGCAGCCCGACCACCGCCGGGCCGTTCTGCCCCGGGCGATTCCGCTCCTGGGGCCCGAACGCGTCGTTCCCGTCGGCGTTGTAGATCGGCACCACCACGAGCACCACGCTGTCGAGCAGGGGACCCAGCGCGCCGAGCGTGAGGTCGCGCAGCAGCAGCAGGACCGCCTCTTTGCCCTCCACCTCGCCGGCGTGAATGTTCCCCTGCAGGTAGATGATGGGTTTGCCGCTGCGCTGTGCCTCCGCGGGCCCGTCCACCAGCGGCCGCGACGCGATCACGTAGGGAAGCGCGCGGCCCTGCGGACTGCTGCCCAGGCGGCCCACCCGGATCCCGGCTCCCAGCCGCTGCAGTGAATCCACGAATCCCAGCACGTCCGCGTGCGCGGAGGTCTGCGCGTAAGCGCTGCGCTCGGGGACCGTTTGCTGACTGGCGAGCGGGCTAGTGCTGAAAAGCAGGAGATAGCAGAGGCGGCGCATGGCAGGAATATGGCGGCACGCCGGAATGACGGTAAGACGGTAGCAGCTACCGTCCTACCGTCCGACCGTCTGGTTAGAACTTGCTCCACAGATACTGGTTGGTCACCTCGTGGTGGAACTGGATCTCCGGCGTCTTGATCAGGGCTCCCAGGGCTTTGGGGCAGCGCTCCGCGGACGCCAGCTTCAGATCGGCGTAGCGCTTGTGCACCGCGTCGCCCAGCAGGTCCACGGCGAATTTGCTGCCTTTGAACAGCCGGATCGCGTCATAGATGTTGTCCGGCAAAAACTTGGTGCGGTCGCGGCGCTTCTCGCCGTTGTCCTTCTCGATCGGCCCCTCGAACCCGGTGCGGAACATCGTGTAGATCGCCAGGTACGGATTGGCGTCCGGGGCGATCGAACGGACCTCGATCCGCGCCGATTTCTCGTTGCCCAGCGGGATCCGGATCATCGAGCCCCGGTCCACCGCCGACGCCTTGATCTGATTCGGCGCCTCGAAGTGGGGGTCCAGCCGGCGATACGCGTTGACGCTCGGATTGAAGAGCAGGCAGATGTCTTGCCCACTGGTCAGGATCCGGTCGATGAACTTCCAGCCCAGCTTGGAAAGCTTGTCGGGCCCCTTCGGGTCCCAGAACAGGTTCTTGCCCTTCTGGCTCACCGAGAGATTGGTGTGCATTCCGCTGCCGTTGATCCCGGTCGCCGGCTTGGGCAGGAAGCTCGCCGTCATGTCGAAGCGCGCCGCTACCTGCCGGCAGATCAGCTTGTAGAGCAGCACCTGGTCGGCGGCGATGCTGGCCTCGGTGTACCCGTAGTTCATCTCGAACTGCGACGGGGCCACTTCGGGATGGTCCTTTTCGTTGGCGAACCCCATCGCCCGCTGCACCTCGGCCGCGGTGTCGATGAAGAGCCGGAGCGCGTCGCCCGGCAACGAGTGGTAATAGCCGCCGGTGCTGGGGAATTCGAAGCCCCCGGTCTCGTAGTAGCGCCGCTCCGCGTCCCGCCCCTTGAAGAGGAACCCCTCGATTTCGTTCGCCGCGTTGCAGACGCTGCCGTCCCGCTTGTACAGCCCGGCGAGGTAACCCTTGAGCTTGGCGCGAATGTCCGCGACGTAGGGGGTGCCGTCCTTTTCCAGCACGTCGGCGAAGACCAGCACCTTGCCCGGCCCGAAGATGTCGGCGGGCAGCATATAGAACGCCGGCCAGTCGATCGCGAGCCGGAGGTCCGACTCCGCCTGCTGGGAAAAGCCCCGGATGCTCGAGCCGTCGAAGGTGAGGTTGTCGGCGGCCTTGAGCAGGAACTTCTTGTCGTAATCCAGCATGTGCAGCCGGCCCTCGAGGTCGGCGAAGCACACCGTGACCGCCTTGATTCGTTTCTCGTCGGCCAGGTAGCGCATCCGCTTCTCGGCGATCTTGCCCGCCGGGGCGCGGGCCAGCCGTTCGGCCTTGGCCTCCAGGTTCATCTCTTCCAGCTGATCGTACGGGATTTCGAGGAAGTCGCGCAGCTCGGTCGGCATCGGGCAGGCTCCACGGGGACGCGGGTGACGGGGGTCCGCAACGGGGAGCTAGTCTATAACATTTAGTCTAAAATTTCAACCAATAGGCTTAATTGGGCAAAACTTTAGGATAAAGGCTAAGCGCGTTAAGTTAATTTCCAGGCCGCTTTGTGGATGAATCCGGCCGGGGCACTCGGTCTCCCCGCCCGCCCTGCGCCGCCCGCTCCTGCAGCGTGGCGCGCACCTCGGCGCCCGGCATCAGGCGTTCGGCCCCCCCCACCACCACCTGATCGCCGGCGTCGATGCCCTCCCGGATCTCCACATACCCCGGGGTCCGCACCCCCAGGGTCACCTGGCGCCGCTCGGCCTTCCCCTCCCGCACCACCCACACCCACATCAGCCCCTGCATCGGCGTCACCGCGTCTTCCGGGACCACCACCGCCGCCGGCCGCACCGCCGTCTCCAGCCGGGCTTCGATGAACATGCCCGACTGCAGTGCCCGCTTGCCATTCGGGACCAGCGCCTTGACGGTGATGGTGCGCCCAGGCAGCGCCACCAGCGGGTCCACGAAGTCCACCGTGCCCGAAAAGTCGCGCCCCGCGAGCGCCGCCACGCGAAACATCACGCGCTGCCCCACCTTGAGCAGGTCGGCGTAGCGTTCCGGCACTTGGAAGGCCACTCGCTGCGGATTGACCGTTTGCAGCGTGATCAGCCGGGTGCTGTTGTTCACGTAGTCCCCCAGGCTCGCCAGCCGCTGGCCCACCACGCCCGCGAAGGGCGCCCGCACCACCGTACGGTCCAGGCGGAGCTGCAGGAGGTCGAGCGCGGCCTGGGTGCCGCGCATCTGGGCCTCGGCGCGCTCCACGTCGGCTGGCGCGGCGGCCTTGTCCAGCAACAGTGCCTTGGTCCGCGTGAGCGCCTGCTGCGCCAGGTCACGATCGGCCTGAGCCCGGGCGACCTGCGCCTTGAGTTCTCCATCGTCCACCTTGAAGAGCGGGGTTCCCTGGGCCACCTCCACCCCTTCGCGCACCAGGATCTCGACCAGCCGCCCGTCCACTTCGGGGCGCAGCTGGATCGATTGCAGCGGCTCGACCTGGCCGGTCGCGACGATCGCGTCCACCACCGTGTCGGTGCGTGCCGCCACCACTTCGACCGGGACCGCGCCGGCGGGCCCGCGGCCCCGGCCGGCGGGCGGCGCGGCGTCCGAGCCGCCGCAGGCCGCAACGGTCAGGAGGAGAAAGACGCAGGGCTTGCCGTTCACGAGGGTTCCTTGTCACTGAAGAGTCGCCGGCCCAGCATCGCTTCCAGGCCCGCCAGCGCCAGGCGCGCCGCGTAGCGCGCCTGCACCAGGTCGGCCTGGGCCACGGTCAGCCCCGATTGGGCGTCGAGCAGGTCGAGAATCGTGCTGGCGCCGGCGCGGTAGCGCGCTTCCTGCACCCGGTAGTTCTCCCGCGCCACGATGAGGCCCTGGGCCGAGAAATCGGTGGTGGCCCGCGCCGTCTGGTACGCTTCATAGGCCTCGGTCACATCCGCCTCCGCCGAGCGCTCCAGGTCTTCGCGTGCCGCCCGTGCCACGTCGCGCACCGTGCGGGCCCGGCTGTAGGCCAACTCGCGCTGCGCGTTGTCCCACAGCGGGAAGCTCAGCGTGAAGGTGAGCGAGCTGCGCGAGAGGCCCCGCGTCAGGTACTTGTCGCCGAAGCCGCTGGTGTTCGCGCTCAGCACCGCCTGGGGAAAGTACGCCGAACGCCGCGAGCGGAACGCCGCTTCCGCCGAGCGCTCGCCCGCGCGCGCCACCCGGAACTCCGGGCCTTGCTCCAGCGCCTGGGCGATGGCCTCGTTCAGGCTGAGCGGGAGGTCCGCGGCGCGGGCCGTATCGAGCGGCACCGCATCGACGCCGCGCGGGATGCCCACCCGGCGCCCCAGCTGCAGCCGCGCCACCCGCAGCCGCGATTCCTCCTGCAGCAGCCCGACCCGCGCCCGGTCGAGCTCGAGCAGGAGCTGCAGCGAGTCGGTCTGCACCGCTGCGCCGCTGACCACCCGCGCCCGCGCCACCACCAGGCCCTCTTCAGCCCGGCGCACCCGCTCGCGCGCGACGTCGAGCAGTTCCCGCCCGCTCAGCACCGCGTAATAGGCCGCCTCGGTGCTCAGCGCGGTCAGGTAGCGCTGCTGCACTTCGCCCGCCCGGGCGCCCTCCAGATCCGCGCCGGTGCGGCTCAGCTCCGAGACCTTGCGGAAGCCGCTGAACAGCTCGAATCGGGCGTCGAGCCGCGCCGTCGCGCTGCTCTTGACCCGCTCGCCGGTGCCGACGTTGAACTGATCGATGGTATAGCGGGTGTAATCGGTGCTCACCGTAATGGAAGGCAGCACCATCGCGCTCAGCGCGGCGCGGCGGGCCCAGGCGGCGTTGTCCACCGACCCCAGCGCCTGCACGTAGTCCGGATCCAGTCTGGCGGCGCGCTGCAGCGCCTCGGCGAGCGTCACCGACGCCACCGAATCGGGCGGCGCGGGCGGGCCCGCCAGCAGTGCCAGCAGCAGCAGGCTCACTTCGCCTCCGCCGGCCGAACCGGTCGTGCCGCCGCGCGGCGGCGCCCGGCGCGCACCCGCACGCGCGCTCCTTCCATCAGCGAATAGACTACCGGAACCAGGAAGAGGGTCAGCGCCGTGGAGAACACCACCCCGCCCACGATGGCGTAGCCGAGCGGCCGCCGGCTGATCGAGCCCGCCCCGAGCGCCAGCGCGATCGGCACCGCGCCCATGACGACCGCCACGGACGTCATCAGGATGGGGCGCAGGCGTACCCGCCCGGCCTCCAGCAGGGCCGCGGTGGTCTCCATCCCCCTGGCCCGCAGCTTGTTGGTGTAGTCCACCAGCAGGATCGAGTTCTTGGCCACCAGGCCGATCAGCAGGATCATCCCGATCTGGCTGTAGAGGTTGATGCTCGACTTCGCGATGAACAGCGTGAAGACCGCGCCGGTGATCGCGAGCGGCACCGCCATCAGCACCGTGAACGGGTGCACCAGCGACTCGAACTGCGAAGCCAGCACCATGAACACCACGATCAGCGCGAGCAGGAAGGCGAAGTAGAGTGCCGTGCCGCTCTCGCGCAGCTCGCGCGATTCGCCGGCCAGGGCCGTGGTGGATCCCGCCGGCAGCACCTGCTTCGCGATGCGCTCCAGCGAATCCAGCGCTTCGCCCAGCGTGAACCCCGGGGCCAGCCCTGCCGAGAGCTGCGCCGAGCGTACCCGCATGAAGTGGCTCAGCGAGCGCGGTCCGACGCCTTCGGTCACCTTGGCCAGCTGATCGAGCTTGATCAGCTCGTTGTTGTTGCCGCGCACCGCCAGCCCGCTCATATCGGTGGGCGTCGCGCGCTCCTCGGGCGAGAGCTGCACCATCACGTAGTACAGCTTGT
>Ga0255310_10000052_pt1 | contig 18784 bp, 19 predicted proteins | sample EtOH1_T0_E1_meta_FD_201359 | JGI IMG/M metagenome (GOLD analysis project Ga0255310, IMG submission 201359) | Sandy soil microbial communities from University of British Columbia, Vancouver, Canada - EtOH1_T0_E1 | ecosystem: Engineered > Artificial ecosystem > Sand microcosm > Unclassified ...
GCGCCCTGGGCTCGAACACCGCTTCCATCATCGTGACCGAGCTGATGGGCGAGGGCATCTACCAGGTGCGGCCGGGAGAGCCGGTGTACTTCCGCGAAGGCCGCGTGGCGCAGCCGGAAGCGCAGGCCCCTCTGGATTGCGGCTGCCCGCCGCCCCCAGAGGTGGAGCGCGCCGCGGCCGAGCCGCCCCCGCCGCCTCCCACGGCCCTGGCGGAAACTGGCCCCGCCGAATCGCCCGCGCCCGCCCCGGCCGAGGTGGTGAAGGCAGAGCCGCCGCCGGCCGCAGTCGCAAGGGAAGAAGTGCCTCCTGCGGTCCCGGAAGAGGTAGCGGCGCAGCAACCTGCTCCCATGGTGCCGCCCCCGCCCGCCCAGGAAGAGGGTCCCACTTCCCCGCCGGTCCCGAGCCGGGCCCCGGAAACCGCGCCCCCGCCGGAGATCGCTCCGGAGGAACTGCACGTGCAGGTGGACGCGCCGCTGGTTTTCCGCGCAGAGGAGGCGGCAGCTCCCGCGCCGCCGCCCCCGCAGGTAGCGGCGGTGAGCGCGCCGGCGGCGCCGATTCCGGCCTCGAACCCGGCCGTCCAGGCGACTGCTCTGCCCGCAGCCGAGCCGCCCCCCGTGGCCGCGGCTCCCAAGCCTGAGAAGAAGAAAAAACGCGGCGGGTTCTTCGGTTTTTTTGCCCGTCTTTTTGGGCGTCACCCCAAGGGGGAATCGGAGGTAAAATAGCGGGTAGGGGAGGGGTGTTGGAACTTTCCGGCCCCCCGCGGAGTCTCTCCCGGACTATACTGATAGGGTTCCCATGTCCTCGACTGTGATGAACCAACGGGCAATGGCGCCGGGCTCACCGGGCCCGCGGCACGACATCCTGCCCACCCTGTTCGGCGAGGGCTACGGCACCTACGGGGTCCGTCCCAACAACTTCATCCTGTCGTTCCTGATGCATGCGCTGGCGATTGCGATCGTCATGATCTCCGGGCTGCTGTTCGTGCAGCACAAGGATGAGATCAAGCGGCAGGTGGCGGGCATGGTGGTGGACATCAGCCCCTACGTGCTGCCGCCCTCGGACAAGGAAGCGGGAGGCGGAGGCGGCGGAGGCGACCGCGACAAGCTGGCTGCCTCCAAGGGCGCGCTGCCCAAGTTCTCGCGCGAGCAGATCACGCCGCCTTCGGCCATCATCCGCAATCCGGATCCCAAGCTGGCGGTGGAGCCCACGGTGGTGGTCCCGCCGGAGATCAAGATGTCGCAGACCGGGCAGTTGGGCGATCCCATGTCCTCGGTGCTGGGCCCGCCCTCGAACGGCACGGGATTCGGCGGCGGCATCGGCTCGGGATCGGGCGGCGGAGTGGGCTCCGGCCGCGGGCCGGGCGTAGGACCGGGATGGGGCGGCGGCATCGGCGGCGGCGTCTATCGAGTGGGCGGCGGAGTGAGCGCCCCACGCTCCATCTACGCCCCCGAACCGGAGTACTCGGAAGAGGCCCGCAAGGTCAAGCATCAGGGGACGGTGGTGCTGTACGTGGAGATCGGCCCCGACGGCCGCACCCACAACATCCGCATCCGGCAGTCGCTGGGATTGGGCCTGGATGAGAAGGCCATCGAAGCGGTGCGCACCTGGAAGTTCGAACCGGCCAAGAAGGACGGCCAGCCGGTGACCGTCGGCGTCAACATCGAGGTCAACTTCCGGCTCTACTAGCCGGATTTCTCGCGCCATCCCAGAAGGAGAAAGTTTCAGTCTTATGTACATTCCCGCAACCCAACTGCGCCCCGGGATGGTGGTGATGCACGGCAAGGACCTGTGCACCGTCTTCAGCGTGGACCACCGCACGCCCGGCAACAAGCGCGGCTTCATCCAGGCCAAGCTCAGGAACCTGCGCTCCGGCTCCATGATGGATTACAAGTTCCGCGCCGAAGACTCGGTGGAAAAGGTCACCCTGGACGAGATTGAGATGGAGTTCCTCTACCAGGACGACTCCGGGTACTGCTTCATGAACACCGAGAACTTCGAGCAGGTGCACCTCTCGCGCGAGGTCCTGGGCGATACCGTGGACTACCTGGTCTCCAACCTCACGCTGAAAGTGGAGTTCCACGAGGGGAAAGCCATCGGCATCGAGCTGCCCCAGACCGTGGACCTGAAGGTGGTGGAGACCGAGCCCGGGCTGAAGAGCGCTACCGCCAGCAGCGTGATGAAACAAGCCAAGCTCGAGACCGGGCTGGTAGTGCTGGTGCCGCCCTTCATCAGCGAGGGCGAAAGCATCCGCGTGGATACGGCCGAGGGCGTGTACCTGGAGCGCGTGAAGTGACGGCGTTCGGCGCGGCGTGAGTGGACCGAGGCGCATGGGCGCCGAGGGAAGCGGGAGCCCGCCGCCGTCATCCTGAGCGAAGCGAAGGATCTCGATGAACTGTTACCGATTCATCGTGCGAGGCCGGGTGCAGGGAGTGGGCTTCCGCTGGTTCGTGGAGCGGGAGGCGCGCATCCTGGATGTCGCCGGCTGGGTGCGCAACAACGTGGACGGCACGGTGGAAGTGCTGGCCATGGGCTCGGGCGAGCAGTTGCGCGCGCTGCGCGGGCGCCTGGAAGCCGGTTGCCGCGCCTCGCGCGTGGACGCGGTGGACGAAATCCCCGCCGAGCCGGTCGCCGGTCTGAAATCATTCCGCATCGAAGGAGCCTGGTAGCCCATGCCCACTGACTGCGAGCCGCTCAAGCGGCTGATCCGCGAGGTGCCCGACTTCCCCAAGAAGGGCATCCTCTTCTACGACATCACCACGCTGCTCAAGGACAAGACCGGCTTCGCCACGCTCATCGACGCGCTCTCGGAGAATTATCTGGAACGCAAGATCGACCTGGTGTTGGGCATCGAGGCACGCGGCTTTATCTTCGGCCCGGCGCTGGCCTACCGCCTGAACGCCGGCTTCGTCCCCGTGCGCAAGCCCAAGAAGCTCCCGGCGGAGACCGCCAAGTGGACCTACGACCTGGAGTACGGCACCGATACCCTGGAGATCCACAAGGACGCGGTGCAGAAGGGCCAGCGCGTCATCATCGTGGACGACCTCTTGGCCACCGGCGGCACCGCCAACGCCTGCGCCAGCCTGGCCCAGTCCCTGGGCGCCGACATCGCCGGCCTGGGCTTCGTGGTCGAACTCGACTTCCTCAAGGGTCGGGAGAAGCTCAAGGGACACGATGTGTTCTCGTTGCTGCACTACGACAAGTAGGAATCGGGAGATCGGGCCATCGGGTGATCGGGAGATCTGAAACCACCCAGGACGCCGGTTGCGGCCCGTATTTACAACCCTGCCTCCGCCCGCTTATAGTTAGCCCCCTGTCTCCCGCGAATCGCATCCATGCGGGTTTGGAGCGCATGAAGACACCTGTGCCAGCGGCCAAGAGGAAGCCCTCCGGAGCGCCGGATCCCGCCGCGGCCCTGGCCGAGAGCCAGAAGCAAGTGCAGCAGCTCTCGCTGCTCTTCGAAGCCACGCGCCTGCTCAACTCCACCCTCGACCTGGGCGAACTGCTGGAACTCATCCTGAAGATCGCGCGCACCGAGGTGGGCGCCGACCGCGGCACCGTCTTCCTGGTAGACAACAAGAACAAGGAGCTGTGGTCCATCGTGGCCTCCGGCCTCGACCATCAGGAGATCCGCGTACCCATGGGACAGGGCGTGGCCGGGCGCGTGGCGCAGAGCGGCGAGACGGTCAGCGTGGACGACGCCTATTCGCTCCCCTACCACGACCACAGCTTCGACCAGAAGTTCAGCTACAAGACGCGCTCCATCCTCAGCCTGCCCATCCGCCATCACACCGGGGAGATCGTGGGGGTGCTGCAACTGCTCAACAAGACGAGCGGGCCGCGCTTCACCGCCGAGGACGAGGACTTCCTCAACAAGCTCTCCGGGCACATGGCCATGGCGCTGGAGAACGCGCGCCTGCACCGCGAGTCGATCGAGAAGCAGCGCCTGGAAAAAGAGCTGGCGCTGGCCCGCGGCATCCAGCGCAGCCTGCTGCCGGATTCTCCGCCCGTGGTCCCCGGCTACGAGATCTCGGTGCTCAACGAGCCCTGTTTCGAGGTGGGCGGCGACTATTACGACTTCCTCAACCTGGGCCCGCAATCGCTGCTGCTGGTGGTGGCGGACGTGGAGGGCAAGGGCGTCTCCTCGGCGCTGGTGATGTCGAACCTGCAGGCCAGCCTGCGCGCGCTGGTCATGCACCTGCACTCGCTCGAGGTGGTGACCGTCTCGCTCAACGAAATGATGTACAACGACACCAAGGCCAAGAAGTTCCTGAGCCTGTTCCTCGGCCTGGTGGACACGCGGCGCAACGGCCTGCACTACATCAACGCCGGACACGTGCCGCCGCTGCTGATCCGCGGCGAGCAGGGCGAATGCCGCCAGCTCACCGAGGGCGGGACGGTGGTGGGCCTGTTCCCGCAAACCGAGTACAGCCGCGGGTCGGTGAAGCTGGCCACCGGCGACGTCCTGGTGTGCTGCACCGACGGCATCGTCGAGGCCTCGAACGCCCAGGAAGAGGAATACGGCAACGAGCGCCTGGCCGCCTGCGTCGCGCGCCACCGCAGCAAGAGCGCCAGCGCCATCGTGGACGCGGTCGCTGCCGAAGTGGCCGCCTTCTCCCGCGGCGGCACCCACGTGGACGACAAGGTCCTCATGATCACCAAGGTCACCAAAGAGGGCCTGGTGAGCTCGGGCAACGTCTCGCCCATGGGGTAGCTTCTCCTGCACAGGTCCCTCGCTGCGCGCTCGGTCCGGCCGTCCTGTAGGACGGCCTCCTTCGCGCTCACTCGGGATGACGATTCAGGGATGGAGCGTCGTACGGCGCGGCTGAAGCCGCGCCCTGTTGCAAGGTTTTGACGGTTCCTAGGACTCCACCACGGAGAGCGTCGCGTCCTTCGGCAGGTAGCTCTTCTTGCGGAACCAATCTTCCATCGCTGCCTTCAACTCCTCCAGCGGGACGCGCGCTCCGATCTCCATCTCGCCGTCAGAAATGGGAAGAGTGTCGTCGAACTGCTGGGCGTTGGTGAAGTTGCGCATGGCGAAGCTATCCAGCCACTTCATGGGGCAGGGAAGGCGCCGGCCCTCAGCTTCATACTCGACGCGGAGTCTGCGGAGAAACATGGAAGGCCGCGGTCAGTTCGGCTTCACGCTGGCCACCAGGCGCCGCGGGGAGCCGCCCGCGGGCTTGCGCAGCGCCGCCAGGCCGGCCTCGCGCACCGATTCCGGCGCGTCAAACTTCTTGAAGTTCTTGGCGAAGCGGTCCAGCAGCTCGGCGGCCTTGCCGTCGTAGGCAGACTTTTCTGCCCAGGCGTTGCGCGGATTCAGCAACTCCGCAGGAACGTCGGGGCAGGACTTGGGAATACTCAGCCCGAAGGCCGGCTCGGTCTCAAACTCGGCCTTCTCCAGGCGCCCGTCCACGGCGGCGTGCACCATGTGGCGGGTATGGCACAGGCTCATGCGCTTGCCCACGCCGAACTGCCCGCCGAACCAACCCGTATTCACCAGCCAGCACTGCGCCTTGTGCTCCTTCAGCCGTTTGCCCAGCATCTCGGCATAGACCTTGGGAGCGAGCGGCAGGAAGGGCGCGCCGAAGCAGGTGGAGAAGGTGGCTTCGGGGTCCTTGCCCACGCCCGCCTCCGTGCCCGCCACCTTGGCGGTGTAGCCGGAGAGGAAGTGGAACATGGCCTGATCGGGCGTGAGGCGCGAGATGGGCGGCAACACGCCGAAGGCGTCGGCGGTGAGGAAGAGCACGTTCTTGGGATGCCCGCCCACGCCGGGGATGACGGCATTGTCAATGAAGTCCACGGGATAGGCGGCGCGGGTATTCTCGGTGAGGCGCTCGTCGTTGTAGTCGGGCTCGTGGGTCTCGGGATCGAGCACCACGTTCTCCAGCACCGAGCCAAAGCGCAGCGCGTTCCAGATCTGCGGCTCGTTCTCCTTGGACAAGCGGATGCACTTGGCGTAACAGCCGCCTTCGAAGTTGAAGATGCCGGTGGGGCTCCAGCCGTGCTCGTCGTCGCCGATGAGGCGGCGCGCCGGGTCGGCGGAGAGCGTGGTCTTGCCCGTGCCCGAAAGCCCGAAGAACAGCGCCGTCACCCCGTCCGCGCCGATGTTGGCGGAGCAGTGCATGGGGAAAACATGGCGCCCGGGCAGCAGGAAGTTCATCACTCCGAAGATGGACTTCTTCATCTCGCCCGCGTACAGCGTTCCGCCGATGAGGATGATGCGGCGGGTGAAGTCGGCGAGGATGAAGGCCTCGGAGTTGGTGCCGTCGCGCCCCGGGTCGGCCAGGAACTCGGGCACGGCGAGGATGGTGAACTCGTGGGCGTGGCTCTGGCGCTCCTCGCGCGACGGCCGCACGAAGAGCTGGCGCACGAACAGGTTGTGCCAGGCCAGGGTGTTGATGACGCGGATGGGCAGGCGGTACTTGGGATCGGCGCCGGCGTACAGGTCCTGCAGGAACAGCTCCTGCCTGCCGGCGTGCTCCAGGACGCGCTCGAAGAGGGCGTCGAACTTGGCCGGCTCGAAGGGTTGGTTGACCGCGCCCCAGTCCACCTGGCCGGTGGTGAGCGAGTCCTGGACCGTGAACTTGTCCTTGGGAGAGCGGCCGGTGCGCTTGCCGGTCTCCGCCACCAGCGCGCCGTTGGCCGCCAGGCGGCCCTCGCTCCGCCGGATGGCGTGCTCCACCAGCGCCCCCGCCGGCAGGTTCCGGTGCGCCCGGCCTCCGGCGACAAGGTGGTTGAGTTGCTGGTGGTGCGCGTCGTCTGACCTGGACATGGGCCTTCTCTCCTGAGAGCCGAAACCTCAATTCTCTCTGAAAACCGGCCCTGGTTCCAAGCTTTATCCGCTAAGTGCAGGGGATTCGCGGGGATACGGCGCACAGCCGCGGCGGCTGTGCTGCACGGTCCGGCTTAGGCGGCGGCTTCCTGCTCGACCGCGGCCAGGTGAGCCAAGGTCTCTTCCACAGTCAGCGAGTACATCTCCCGCCCGCCCTCCAGGCCGGACTCGATGGCCTGCTTCAGGGAGTGGCCGGCGATGGCGATGGCCATGGGGTCGGTGAGGGTCCGGCCGGTGCGCTTCTGGTATTCCACCCAGGCGGGGTGGGGAAGCGAGATCCAGACCGGGCGACCGCCCGCCAGGAACTTGATGTCCACGGCGTCGGCGTGGCGGGTGGAGATGGCCACCACCAGCGCCTGGTAGAGGCAGTGCAGCTCCTGGCCGGTCCAGCGTTCGGTGGCGCGGAAGTCGCGGTACATGGCAGGGAAATAGTAGCAAACTCCATCGCATAGAATGATGCTGATGGCTGGCGCCGCCAAGAAGAAGACCGCCTCCGACCGCGAGCCCCTGCGCGCTCCCAACCTGGCCAAGCTCCCCTGGCTGGTGCACGCCTTCAGCACGCGGCAGGACGGCAGCCTGGGCCCCGATTCCATCGGGGCGCCCGCCGCCGTCCGGCGCAACCGCGCCCGGTTCCTTCAGGAGCTGGCTGGCGGCAAGAGGAAGGCGCCGAAGCTGGTCACGTTGAAGCAGCTCCACTCCGACCTTATCCACCGGGTGGACGCTCCGCCCAAAGCCGCGCTGCAAGGCGACGGCCTCATCACCAACGTGCCCGGGCTATTGCTCTCCATCCAGACCGCCGACTGCCTGCCCATCCTGCTGGTGGACCCCAAGCACCGCGCCATCGGGGCCTTCCATGCCGGGTGGCGGGGTACGCTGGCGCGCATCGCGGAAAAAGGCGTGGGCCTGATGTGGCAGCACTTCGGCAGCCGCGCCCGGGACCTGCGGGCCGCCATCGGCCCCGGCATCCACGCCTGCTGCTATGAAGTGGGACGCGAGGTGCGCGAGCGCTTCGAATCCCAGTTCGCCTACGCCGGCGGACTCTTTCGCGAGGTGCAGGACTCCGACCCGGTGCGGGAAAGATATCCGCTGCTGTTCCTGACCGCGCGGGCGCCGGGGCACAGCGAGTTGGCCCCGCGCATCTATCTCGACCTGGTGAACGCCAACGTCCGCCAGCTCGAGGACGCGGGCCTGCGCGCGGCCCGCATCCACGCCTCGCCGCTCTGCACCGCTTGCCGCACCGACCTGCTCTTCTCCCATCGGGCGGAGAAGGGAAAAACGGGGAGGATGCTGGCGGTGGTGGGGATGAAGACGAAGGGTTGAAGGGATGAAGGGTTGAGGGGTTGAAGGGTGAAGGGGTTGAAGGTGGGGGGGGAAGAGGTTAGGGATTCAGCCTTCAACAATTCAACCCTTCAACACTTTCCCCCCCCTTCATCTTTTACGAGGCCTTGCCGGTGTTGACCAGGTCCTTGAGTTCCTTGCTGGGTTTGAAGAAGGGGATCTTCTTGGCGGGGACGTTGACCTTGTCGCCGGTCTTGGGATTGCGGCCGACCCGGGGCTTGCGCTGGCGGGTGCGGAAGCTGCCGAAGCCGCGGATCTCGATCTTGTCGCCGGCGCGCAGCGAGCGCACGATGCTGTCAAAGATGCTCTCCACGATGACCTCGCTGTCCTTGCGGGTCAACTCCACCAGCCGCGAAACTTCCTCGATCAGGTCGGCTTTGGTCATGGTCGCTCCAGGATCAGTAGTGAGTACCAAGTACCGAGTTGCGAGAACGGGCCCAGGCCGCTACTTCCACAGGTAATAGAACCCGACGTTGGTTTCCATCAGCTTGGCGCGCGTGGGGATGAGTTCCGAGACGTCGCTGAAGAGCACGTCCAGCAGCGTGCGGCGCTCTTTCTGCGGGCGCACCAGGGTGGGTTCGCCCTTGATGCCCACGGCCTTGGCGGTGTCGTCCACCGCGCCCTGAAAATCGGAGAGCTGGTCCACCAGCCTGAGCGGAATGGCCTGCGAGCCGGTCCAGACCTTGCCGTTGGCCATGGCGCGCACCTCCTCCGGCTTCATCTTGCGGCCTTCGGCGACGGCGTCGATGAACTGGGTGTGCATGTCGTCGATCAGGGCCTGCAGGTAGGCGCGCTCGGCGGGGGTGAGGTCGCGGGTGGGAGAACCCGTGTCCTTGAACTCGCCGGCCTTGATGGTGATGTCCTTCATCTTGGCCCACTTCACCAGTTCGCTGTAGTTGTACCACTGGGCGATGACGCCGATGGAGCCCACGATGCTGGCCGGGTCGGCATAGATCTTGTCGGTGGCGGAGGCCACGTAGTAGCCGCCCGAGGCGCCCACGGTCTCGATGGAGGCCACGATGCGCTTCTTCTTCTGGGTGCGGATGCGCTTCACCGCCTCGTAGATCTCCTGCGAGGCCGCCGCCCCGCCTCCCGGCGTGTTCACGTGGAGGATGATGGCCTTGATGGAATCGTCGTCGGCGTAGCGCTTGAGGTGACCGACCACGGTCTTGGGCTCGAGGATCACGCCCTCCAGGTCCACCACCGCGATCTTGTCGCCGAAGGCGCTGGAGAAGTCGCCGGAGCGGTCGGTTTTCGTGCTGGCGTAAATGATGGTGAACACCGCCAGCAGGAAGAGGAAGAATCCGCCTCCGCCCACCACCACCCACAGCAGCGTGCGCGAACGACCGTTTTCCGCCATAAGAAGCGCCTAGTGTACACCAGCGCGCGGCCCGGGCGCTGCGGTCAAGGGACGATCACCCGCAGGGCGCCAGGCAGGACTCCCACTTCGACCGGGGTGCGGCAAACGTAGTCGCCGTCGGCATAGACGTCGAGCGGCGATTCCGTTTCGATGCGCAGGCTGCCGGCCTGGAAGTAGGTGACCTCCGGCAGGCTGACGTGCGCCCCGGAGAAGACTTTCGGAAAGATGCGCAACAAGCGCAGCTTTCCGGTGCGGCGCAGGAAGCAGACGTCGAGCTTGCCGTCCGCGAGCTGCGCCCGGGGCGCAATGCGCATGCCGCCGCCGTAGGTGGGCGCGTTGGCGAAGGCCAGCATCCATCCCGGCTCGGAGATGAGGGGAGACGCCGGCTCCCCGCCCGTGGCGCGAACCGTGATCGGCTGCGGGTGGAATGAAAAGATAGCTGCGAGCGCCGCCAGGGTGTACCCGCCGTTGCGGCGCAGCCAGGCGGGCTGGGCGTTGGCGCGACGGTTGGCGTCGGAATCCACCCCGGCGCCCGCCACGCAGCAGTAATACGTGGGCGCGCGGCCCGGCTCGCCCAGCGGGGTGATGCGGCCCACGTCCACCGCGCGCACGTTCCCGGCGCCACCCTGAAACTTCTTCCAGGCGGCCAGAGCCTCCTCCCGGGTGCGCACGCCCACTGCCACGGCAAAGTCGTTGCCGCTGCCGTGAGGCACCACCAGCATTGGGGTTTTGCGCTCGACGAACTCCGCCAGGTGGCGGTGCACGGTGCCGTCTCCGCCGAAGACCAGTCCGGCCTCAACCTCGCCGGCGGCGCCCAGGCTCTCGGCGACGGGGATATTCACGTCGGCTGAGTGAAAAAGTTGCAGATCACCCCGGGAGGCGTTGGGGCCGAAGATGGCGACCGCGCGCACGGTCAGGAGATGGTGACGCGCTTCAGCAAGCGTCCCACGCGCAGCGTCAACTCAGCGGGCAGCGTGACCGGCAACACCGGCTCGGTTCGCACGTCGCCGTTCACGCGCACCGCGTTCTGCTTGAGCTTCCGCTGGCCGTCGGTGGCGGAGTCCGCGAGACCACAGCGCGCCAGAAGCTTGTCCAGTTTGACAGCCTTCCCATCGCCGGCCTTGGCTGCCACTTCGTCATACTTCACGGAGACCGTCTCCACGTCCTCCGGCACCTCGCCCTTCTGGAACTGCTTGGACCAGTCCTGCTGGGCTTTCTGCGCCGCAGCCTCGCCGTGGAAGTCGGCGACGATCTTGGTGGCCAGGCCCTGCTTCATCTTCATGGGATGGGCCTGGCCGCTCTTCGCCTGCTGCTGCATGGCCTCGATGCCGGCCATGGAGGTGTCGGTCAAGAGTTCCCAGTAGCGCCACATCATCTCGTCGGAGATGGACATGACCTTGCCGAACATCTCCAGCGGCGGCTCGTCGATGCCGATGGCGTTGCCCAGCGACTTCGACATCTTCTGCACGCCGTCGAGGCCCTCGAGCAGAGGTGTGGTCATCACGATTTCGGCCGCCGTCATCCCGTACGCCCGCTGGATTTCCCGGCTCGCCAGCAGGTTGAATTTCTGATCGGTGCCGCCCAGTTGCACGTCGCACCGCAGCATGAAGGAGTCGTACCCCTGCACCAGCGGATACAGCAGTTCGTGCAGGGAAATGGGCTTTTCCGCCTGGAAGCGCTGGTGGAAATCTTCGCGCTCCAGCATCTGCGAAACCGTGTACTTCGCCGCCAGCCGGATGAAGTCTTCCGCCGTGAACTTCTGCGGCGCGAACCATTCGCTGTTGTACCGGATCTCGGTCTTCTTCGGGTCGAGGATCTTGAACACCTGCGCCTTGTAGGTTTCGGCGTTCTTGTCGATCTGCTCGTGGGTGAGGGGCGGGCGCGTCACCGAGCGACCGGTCGGGTCGCCGATCATCCCCGTGAAGTCGCCAATCAGGAAGATGGCTGTGTGCCCCAGGTCCTGGAAGTGCTTCAGCTTGCGGATGAGCACAGTATGGCCCAGGTGCAGGTCGGGCGCCGTGGGATCGAAGCCGGCATAGACGCGCAGCGGCGTACCGGTTTCGCGGGACTTTTCCAGCCGCTCTCGCAGCTCGCTCTCGCGGATGATCTCCGCCGCACCCTTCTTCAGGTACGCGAGCTGTTCGTCGACGGGAGCGAAGGCCATGGGGCGATTATATGGTGTGGGGCGCGGCTTTCATTTCGTCACGACTCGTCTGCCCACCACCTGGAACGTTCCGCCCAGCACGATGTTGATGGCTTCGGTGTAGGCGATGTGTTCTTGCTCCAGGATGCGGGCGGCAAGCGTGTCCTCGTCGTCGGTGTCGAGCACGGAAACGGTTCGCTGCACCACGATGGCGCCGTGGTCGAGCTGCTCGTCCACGAAGTGCACAGTGCAGCCACTGACCTTCACCCCGTGGTCGAAGGCCTGCTTCTGGGCTTCTAGTCCCGGGAAGGCGGGCAGCAGCGCGGGATGGATGTTGAGGATCTTCTGGGGGAACTGCTGCACGAACCAGGGCGAGAGCAGGCGCATGTAGCCGGCCATGCACACCAGGTCCACATTCTTTTCCTTGAGCGCGGCCACGACCTCCGCGTCGTGGGCCTGGCGCTCCTTGCCCTTGGAGGGGATCACGCGCGTTGCCTGGCCGCGCCGCCGCGCGGACTCGATGCCCATAGCCTCGCCGCGGTTCGAGATCACGATGGCGATCTCCGCGTTGGGGATGCGCCCAGCGGCTACCGAATCCGCGATGGCCTCGAAGTTCGTGCCCCGGCCGGAGAGCAGGATGCCGATTCTCTTCATCTCTGCCATGCAGGATGTTTTTACCACAGAGGGCACGGAGGGACACGGAGGAAGATAAGAAGGGAAGCGTCAGCGGCGTTTGCGGCGGACAGTCTTGCGCGCGCCCTTGCGGCGGAACCACGCGTGCCGGTGCAGCTCCATTCGGACACGCAGGCCGGCGAAGCGCACTCCCTCGGCCTCGAGCCGCAATCGCTGTTCGAAGCCGTACTCTCCCGGCATCAGGAGTTTCCCGCCTGCCCCCACCACGCGATGCCAGGGCAGGCCGTGGGAGCTGTGCAGCGCCCAAGCCACCTGCCGCGCGCGTCCCGGAAACCCGGCGGCATAGGCAATGTCGCCGTAGGTGGAAACCTTGCCGCGCGGGATGCGCCGCACCACGCCCAGCATGCTCGCGAACATGGAGTCCTGGGCTTTTGGCATTGGCGGAAGGCCGGCGCTCGATGCCGGCGGCTACTTGTATGTGACTTTCCGGTCGCCCTTCACGATGCGCCCGATGGTGTGTCCACGTTCGCCGGCGCGCTCCAGCAGGCCCATCACCCGTTTGAACTGCTTGTGCGGCACCACCAGCACCATCCCGATGCCCATGTTGAAGGTGCGCATCATCTCCGCTTGCGGGATGTTCCCCAGCCTCTGCAGGTGCTGGAAGATGGGGCGCACCGGCCAGGTGCCGAGCTCGACCACCGCCGCAGTCCCGCGCGGCAGCACGCGCGGCAGGTTCTCGGTGATGCCGCCGCCGGTGATGTGGGCCAGGGCGGAGACGGCGTCCGCCTCCAGCAGCCGCCGCAGCACCGGCCAGTAGCTCTTGTGGGGGCGCAGCAGTTCGTTGCCCACTTTGTTCTTGAGCTCGTTGACGTAGCTCTCCGGCGAGTAGCGCGCCACCTCGAACAGCAGCTTGCGGGCCAGGGCATAGCCGTTGGTGTGCAGGCCGGTGGAGGGGAGGCCGATCAGGATGTCGCCCACGGCGACGTTCTTCCCGGTGAGGATGCGCTCGCGGTCCACCACGCCCACGATGAACCCGGCGAGGTCATACTCGCCCGGCGGATAGAAGCCGGGCATCTCGGCCGTCTCGCCGCCGATGAGGGCGCAGCCGTTGTGGCGGCAGGCTTCGGTGATGCCGGAGATGATCTTCTCCGCCACCCCGGGCTCGAGCTTGCCTGTGGCCAGGTAGTCCATGAAGAACAGCGGTGTGGCGCCCTGCACGGCGATGTCGTTCACGCAGTGGTTCACCAGGTCGCCGCCCACCGATTGATGGAATTTCATGGCGAATGCGACCTTCAGCTTGGTGCCCACGCCGTCGACGCTGGAGACCAGCACCGGGTCGCGGTAGCGCTTCTTGTCCAGGGCGAACAGCCCGCCGAAGCCGCCGATCTCGCTCAGCACGCCGCGGGTGAAGGTCTTGTGCGCCAGGAACTTGATGCGCTGTTTGGTGCGGTTGGCGCGCTCGATGTCCACCCCCGCGTCCGCGTAGGTGATGGAGAGCGGTTTCGCCAGGTTGTGGGGCATCCTGATTGTGCTCACTTTGCTGGGGAGGTGGCTGAACGCGTTGCTCAGGGAAAAGAGACTGTATTTTACCACCCCGCGACATGGGGCGGCCGCGCCTCACGGCAGCCTGCCCTCGAGCCTGCGGGGACCCGCCGCGAACCCGCGTCCGCCCGGGGCCGGGTCGGAACCCGCCGTTTGCTATAATTTGATGCGGGGAACGAGCGCCTTCCGTGCGCCCTTTCTCGCGTTCTCACCTCGTCGGGGAGTGGCTCAGCCTGGTAGAGCACCTGGTTCGGGACCAGGGGGTCGGAGGTTCAAATCCTCTCTCCCCGACCAATCTTTCCCAAACGGCTTCAATGGATTAGGGGCCTCAAGGATTCGCATCCTCTGTCACCGTCCATCTTGTTTCCGTCGTTCTCGCGCTAATCCGCTGAATCCGAACTACATTCTCGGCCAGCCTGCGTGGGGAGCGCTTTCGCCAGGGCCGCCCAACTGCAACTCTCGACGACCCGGGCCTAATCGCAGGCGATCTGGTTGGTAGTGAACGCGATGCGGCAGTCAGCCGGGTGAAGGCTGAACCAGGAGAGTCCCAGCGCCTGCAGCGCCAGGCCAGGCGGCTGGGGCTCGCCGCCCCATCTACGAGGTTCATCCCTCTTTATCACACACCCTAGTGACTCATGTCACAGCGGGTTCGCGCAGGTGGAATAGTATCGCCGTGTGACCGAGGCCGCCCAGCGCCGCTGGTTCTGGGCCACGCTGGTGCTCTCCAGCATCACCATGGTGGCACTCGTCTTCGCCTGCTGGGAGCTGGTCGAGAACCGTTTCTTCCGCGATGCCGATTACCTCACTTTACATTATCTCTACATCACCCGCGGGATCGCCTCGTCACTGCTGCTGGCGGTCTGGGCGGCGTGGTTTGTGCTGCGGCAGCGGCGGCAAAGCGAGGACGAGTTGCGGCGTTCGCGCGAGCATTACCACGGGCTGCTGGAAGCGTCGCCCGGTGCCGTCGTGCTTTACGACAGCGACCTTTCCGTCTCGGAGTGGAATGCCGCCGCCGAGCGCCTCTATGGCTGGAGTCGGGAACAGGTCCTCGGCCGGCCGCTGCCGTGTGTGCCGGCGCGAGAGCTGGAGCGGCACCGCGCCCGGGTGGACCAGGTCCTGAGCGGCGAGCGCATCGAGTTGGAAACCACGCGACAATCGAAAGATAGGTCGCTGTTTCCGGTGCAGTTGACGCTCCTGCCCTACGCCGGAGAGGGCCGCCTGGTCGTGCTCGAGGTCGCCGAAGACATCCGGGACAAGGTGCGCATGCGCGAACAGCTGGTCGAGATGGAGCGTCTGCGGGTGATCGGCAAGATGGCGGCGGGCACAGCGCACCACCTGAACTCGCCGCTGGCGGCGATGCTGCTGCGCGTGCAGATGATGCGCCAGCGGCAGCACACGAACGGCTGCGCGGCGGACCTGGTTGAATTCGAACAGGGCCTTGAATTTTGCCGCCATTTCGTGCAGTCCCTGCTCGATTTCAGCCGCCGTCCGCCCGCCGAGCGCAGCCCCCAGCCGGTCGAACAGATGATTCGCACGGTCGTCGGCTTCCTGTCGCCAACGGCGATGGGGAAGCGGGCGCGCATCGTGGTCGAAAATGGGGCCGGGAAGGAAGAACGCGTCTGGGTGCTGGCCGAGCGCAACCAGCTCGAGACCCTATTCCTCATCCTCCTCAGCAACGCGCTCGATGCGGTGCAAGCGCAAGGCACGGTGCAAATCGGCTGCAGACCGCTGGACGGCGAGTTCGTCGAGGTGGCGGTCCGCGACGATGGGTCCGGGGTGACTCCCGACGACCTGCCTCGCGTCTTCGAACCCTTCTTCACCACCAAGCCACTTGGCAAGGGCACCGGGCTCGGTCTGACCATGGCGCGGAATATCGTGTTGCAGTACGGAGGGGCCATCGACATGTCGAGCCAGCCCGGACGAGGCACGACGGTCGCCGTGCGGCTGCCCACTTGTCCAGCGGCATCGCGGAGCCTGCAATGAATAACGGCGCTTGCGAATCGTGCGGCATCCTGGTAGTGGACGATGACATCGGCCTGGCGCGTACCCTCGGCGACTTCCTGCGGGACGAGGGATACTGCGTCGGCATCGCCACCTCGGCAGAGGAGGCGCTTCAAGTGCATGACAGCGGGCGCTACAGCATCGCGCTCGTGGACCTGATCATCCCCCCGAGTGACGGCCTGGAACTCATGGAGCGGCTGCATGCTAAGAACCGCGACCTCGCCGTCATTGTGATGACGGGCTACGGCACCATTGACACCGCGGTGGATGCGGTGAAGCGTGGCGCCGAGGACTACATCACCAAGCCCTTCGAGCGCCAGACGGTGCGCGCGAAGATTGCGCGCCTGATGGAGCTGTTCGAGCTGCGATCGCGGGTGGCGCAGCTCGAGGTCGGGCTGCGCACCTGCTGCCCTCCCTTCGAGGCGTTTGTGTTCGTCTCCGCGCCCATGCAGCGGGTGGTCGAGACAGCGCGGCACGCGGCCATGAGCGACGCCGCCGTCCTCATTCTCGGCGAGACCGGCACGGGCAAGGAGATGCTGGCACGCGCGATTCACGGTGCCAGCAACCGCGTCCACGGGCCGTTCGTGCCGGTCAACTGCGGCGCGCTACCCCGAGAACTGGTCGAGAGCGAACTGTTTGGCGTCCGCCGCGGCGCCTATACGGGCGCTTACGCCGATGCTCCAGGGGTGTTCGCCGCTGCCAACGGTGGCACCGTTTTCCTCGACGAGATCGGCGAGATGCCCAAGGAGGCGCAGGTCAAGCTATTGCGCATCCTGCAGGAGGGCGAACTGCGCCCGGTGGGCAGCGCCCGCCCGACACATGTAGACGTCCGCATCGTGGCTGCGACCAACCGGCCGCTCGCCCAGATACGCTCCACCTACCTGCGCGAGGATCTGTACTACCGCATCGCGACGCTGACCATTGAGATCCCGCCGTTGCGCGCGCGGCTGGAGGACGTGATTGCGCTCGCCCAGCATAATCTGAGGCGTTTGGAGAACCGCTATAACCGCCAACTGGAGCTCACGCGGCCGGCGCTCGACCTGCTGCTGCGTTATCGCTTTCCCGGAAACGTGCGCGAACTCGAGAATATCCTGGAAAACATCGTCGCTACTTCGAGCGCCGACCCTTGCGTGATCACCGAGCGGGACCTTCGGCCGCTGCTGGCGCGCGGCGACGAGAGCGGCAACGGAGAACCGCTGGCCGCCAGCGTGCAGACGCTCGACGAGCTTGAGCGCAAAGCGATCGAGAACGCCTTGCGAGTGTGCAAGGGGAATCGCACGCGCGCCGCCGCGGTCCTCGGCATTTCCCGCGACACCCTGCATCGCAAGATTCGCGAATACGCCGGGCAGAACTGAGCGTCAGCTTCCCTGACTCTGTCGGATTCTCCGACACGGCCTTTCCGCCGCCCGCGACCCGCGCCCTGCCCGCGTTCTCGCTTCGCTGTTGAAAGCACGGTACTTCGCGCTGCCCCGTGAGACGGCGGGGGCGCGTCCGCTTTGGCCGTCCGCGTGCAGGGAGCCACTGTGCCATGACTACTCAGACGCTCCTCGCGCATCTTCGCCTGCCCTGGCGATGGTTGGGTTTCACCATCATGCTGATGCCGCTCTTAACCCTTGCCGCGGCCGCGCAGTACGTGGGCGAAACTCGCTGCAAGGTCTGCCACTTGCCGCAATCCAAGAGCTGGAAACCGACCAAGATGGCTAATGCTTTTGATCTGCTGAAACCGGGAGTGGCTGCCGAGCAAAAGAAAGCGAAAAAGCTCGACCCGGCGCGCGACTACACCAAGGATGCTACGTGCCTTCCTTGTCACACGACCGGATACGGCAAGCCCGGCGGTTTCGAGAGCGTTGAGAAAACGCCGAACCTGGTGGGCGTGCAGTGCGAAGTCTGCCATGGTGCCGGGCGCGGCTATCTGAAGCCCGAGCTGATGAGCATTCAGAACAAGGAATACAAGCGTGCGCAGCTGGTCGCTGCCGGGCTGGTCGTGCCCGACGAACAACTGTGCAAGACGTGTCACAACCCCAAGAGCCCCTTCTTCCAACCCTTCGACTACGCGAAGCGCAAGACGATCGGCGTACATGCGCACACTCCGTTGAAATATGCGCATCAGTGATGCCAGGTGCAGGGGAGAAAACAATTCGTGGTCTGGCTGGTGCTGGCGCTGGTGGCGATCGGTCTGCTCCTAGCGGCCATTGCTTGGCGGCGTGACGTTGTCCGTCGCCGCTTTACCAGCTTTGTCACCGGCGACCCCACGCGCGGTGCCCAGCTCTTCCAGCAGCGAGGCTGCCAACACTGTCATGCCATCTACGGGGAGGGCGGCCGGATCGGGCCCAGCCTCTCCTCCACTTTGGAGCACAAGCAGACAATCGATGACTTGGTCGCGGCGATGTGGAACCATGCGCCCGCCATGTGGGAACGCATGGATGCCGAGAAGCTGCCCCGGCCGCAACTTGACGAGAAGGACGTGTCCGACCTGCTCGCCTTCCTTTATGTCACGCGCTATCTCGACGAACCGGGGAGCCCAATGGCGGGTCGCAAGGTCTTTACCGAGCGCGGCTGCAGCCAGTGTCACGGGGTCAACGGCCAAGGCCCCAAGATCGGTCCCGACCTCACCTCAGTGGGCGCCGACACGCCCATCACTTGGACGCAGACCATGTGGAACCATGCCCCGCAGATGGAGGTGCGCATGCGTTCCATGAAGGTCGCGTGGCCGCGCTTTGAAGGCAGCGAGATGAACGACCTGCTTGCCTACGTGCGCTCCGTCAGCACCGCGGTACGGCGAGAGTACAAACTGCTCCCCGCCGATGCCGACCGGGGTCACGCCATCTTTGAGGCCAAAGGCTGCGCCCAGTGCCACAGCGTCGACGGCACTCCGGGCGCCGCTCCCACCTTGGGCCCGGGCTCGAGGGCGCCGACAACGATCGTGCAGTTTGCC
>Ga0255310_10000054_pt1 | contig 18426 bp, 11 predicted proteins | sample EtOH1_T0_E1_meta_FD_201359 | JGI IMG/M metagenome (GOLD analysis project Ga0255310, IMG submission 201359) | Sandy soil microbial communities from University of British Columbia, Vancouver, Canada - EtOH1_T0_E1 | ecosystem: Engineered > Artificial ecosystem > Sand microcosm > Unclassified ...
GCGCATCATCCACGGTGACGCCCGCAGCGCCTCGGTGGCCGCCGCTTCCATCCTGGCCAAGGTGGAGCGCGACCGCCTGCTCTGCCACTGGGACGGCGTCTTCCCCCAGTACGGCTTGGCCGCGCACAAGGGCTATGGCACGCCCCAGCATCTGGAGAACTTGGCCTTGCACGGGCCCTCCTCCATGCACCGCCAGTCCTTCGCGCCGGTGTGGGACTCCACCCGCCCGCAGGAAGTGATGGGGTTCATGCTGGAGGAAGACGCCGAGAGCGCCGAAACGGCCGCCGCCTCGCTTCCCCGTGATTAAATGAAGCGGCGGCGGTAAACGGAACATCTTTCCCTTTGCCGGCCTGGACCCTGGGTTTACATTCCGAGGCCGAAGGCCGAGGAAGCCCTACCCGATCCAGGAGATTCCCTGGGAGTAGGGTTCCCTCGCTGCGCTCGGGATGTAAGAATCCGGAGACAGCAACAGTGAAACCGGCCCGAGCCTTTCCGGGAGGACAGACCGTGCGACGGCTGCTGTGCGTGACCGCTCATCCCGATGACGAGGCCGGCGGCTTCGGCGGTTCGCTCTTGCGCTACAAGCTGAGCGGGGTGGAAACCTACGTCGTCTGCCTCACGCCCGGCCAGGCCGCCACCAACCGTGGCGGGGCCACCTCCGGCGAAGAGCTGGCCGCGATGCGGCGCAAGGAGTTCGCCGTCTCCTGCGAGCTGCTGAAGGTCACCTGCGGCGAGGTGCTCGATTATCCCGACGGCGGCCTGGAGCGCGTGGACTACCGCACCGTGGTCGCCGAGCTCACGGCGCGCATCCGCAACATCCGCCCGCAGGTGGTGCTGACCTTCGGCCCCGAAGGAGCCATCACCGGCCACACCGACCACGCCATGGCCTCGCTCTACGCCACCATGGCCTTCCACTCCGCTGGGCGCACGGACCGCTTCCCCGAGCAGCTTGCGGACGGCGTCACGCCGCATCGTCCACGAAAGCTCTACTACGCCACCGCGCTTTTCACGCTCCCCGACCGCCAACCGGTCGCGCTCGCCCCGGCCACCGCCATCATCGACATCGCCGAGCACGTCGAGACCAAGATCCGCGCCTTCCGCTCCCACACCAGCCAGACGCCTCTGTTTCCGCGCTTCGAGGCCGCCGTGCGCGCCCGCGGCCAGTCAGAGTTCTTCCACCTGGCGGCCGCCGACACCCCGCGCAAGATGGAGAACGAGACCGACCTGTTTGCCGGCGTCAGCGAGGAGTGAGTCCCGCCTCAGGCGGGTTATCCGGCAGCGGTCGCAAGGCGTTCAGCAGGCCCCAATCGTAGCGATCTTCTTTCCAGGAGGCGTCTGGCGGGCCGAGGTGCCAGTAGGCTTCTGCGGAATCGGAAACAAGAGGGCTTGGAGGAAACAGCGCTTCGACACTATTGAACGAGTGAACGCCGGGCCCCGCGTGACAATTCACGCAGGTGAGATGACCATTCCCAAAGATTGAGAATTTGACTTCCTCATCTATTCTTACCTGCCGGAGCCCTCCTGCCTCCCCCGCCAGCAGCAGGGCGCGGCTCAGATTGAACTCGAAGAAATCCTGTGCTCGCATAGATGCCGCCGTGAGTCCGCCCGTAGGCACGTCGCGGAAGACGCGAATCTGTACGCTTTCCGTCATCGGCGTAGTGAGCAATTTCCCATCCGCGTCGAAAAGCACCATCCGCCGCACCAGCGCCACCTGCGTACCCGGCGGGAACTGCGGCACGTCAGGGTTGAGCAAGGAAAGGCAGCAAGACGTGCGTAAGTCAGGCGCAGGAACCCAGGGGCGCGGGAAATGCCACAGCTTTGCCAGGTAATCCATTGTGGCCTTCCGGCCGCCTGGCAGACGCAGGAAGATGTGAAACACCGATCGGCCTGAGAAAGCGCTTACGTGAGTCGGTGCGATGGGATAGCGAGCAGGACGGAGGGCGACCCATGGTCCCTGCGGATCGAAAAGATCAGGAGGCAGAAAGGGCTTCTTCGGGTGGGACGGATCGTACTGAACGGCGTATCTTCCGGAGGCGACCGCCTGGCGATAGGTATCCGGCAGGACATTAACCTGTTCCTCTTGCAGGGCCAGCCGCCACAGGACCGGGGCCAGTTTGGCGCGGAGCGCACGTCGCGCTTCGGGGTGAGGGTCTTTTCTGGCTGCCCAGTCAAACACTGCCCATATGTCGCGTTGTAGGAGCGCCCGCTTGAGCGGGTCGGAAACCAGTCGTTCGCCGCGAGCGCGGAGAAACTCATCGAGCAGTCGCAGCGCTTTTTCATGCGATGCCCCAGTAAGCAACCATTCGGTTTGCGGCCACAGCACCGGATCGAGCGCGTCGAAGCTCCCTTCCTGCCCGGAGGCCACTGTCAGGTGGTAATGGAGACGGTTCCATAGGTGCTCGGGATCTGGGTGAAACAATTGGGGTCGCGCGGGGACTGGGTCTGCCGCTGTTTGTCTCGCGGCGGAGCCATGCGAAGCAATGGCCCAGATCAAACCCGCGGCGATCGCCGCGCCAGCCAGCTTGGATGGCCATTTCACTGTGATCCCTCACGGCGGAGGGAAGGAACCCGCCGCCGGGTGCCCGCTCACGGTCCGCTGGTCGCGCGCGGCTTGATGATCTCCGTCAATAGATCAGGCTTCGACGCGTCGCGTTCCAGGTGGGGATAGCGTTCGCCGCCGTGGTAGGCGATCTCGATTGTCTTGTAGTAGTCGGTGTTCTCCACCAGCAACCGCAGCGGCTGGGAGCGCCCCTGGGCGGCGCGGATGGCCTCGCGCAACAGATTGGGGAAGCGGGAGTGGTTCCAGCGGTGGCCGTCCACGCCCAGGATCTTCTCCCCCGGCGCCAGTCCCGCGTCGGCCGCCGGAGTGCCGGGGATCACGTCGAGCACGGTCCCTCCATCGCTCATGCGGAAGCCCAGCGAGTAGCTGACGTCGCTGTACTGCCGGGCGGCCTCGCGCGCCTGCTGCTGCCCGGAAAGAGTCTGGTTGTACACCAGCTTCCAGCCGCCACCCTCGATCCCGCCCAGCGGCGCGCGCGGGCTGGTGGAGTTCAGTCGCGCCGTGAGGAACGCCTTCCAGTCATAGGGCGCGACCTCGTTCAGCGTTGCGACCACGTCGTCGAGGGTGTAGGTCTTGAGCTGGGGCGGACCGCTCTGGCCGCCGTGGAAGCGGTGGCAGAAGTCGTCGAGCGAGCGCTGGCCGTGGGTGAGCTGGCGGATGGTGACGTCGGCTTCCAGCCAGATCAGGTTGCCCTCGTCGTAGAAATCCACGCCGCGCCGCCATGACGACCACTCCGACGGCGTGCCAAATAAGATCTGCGCCGCCACCGCGGTATCGGCCAGTGGACGCCAGGTGCGCCCCGGCCGGTTGTCCAGCGCCGCCGCCACCAGGGCCAGCTCTTCGCGGTACTGCTCCGGCGTCTCCAGTCCGCTGCGCGCGGTCAGGACGTCGCCCAGGTACTCCGTCAGGCCCTCGTACACCCACAGCAGGTCGGTCTTCATCGGCTGCTGGTAGTCGGCAGTGGCCAGGTCGGCAGGACGGCGGTACTTGCCGTTCCAGCTATGCACAAACTCGTGCGGCAACAACCCGGCGGAAGCCTTGCGCAGGTCGTCCTCCACCAGCGAGCGCTCGGCGATGCGGTTGTCGCTGGATTCGTGATGCTCCAGCCCGAAGTGCGCCACGTTGTCGCTCAAAGAAAGCAGGAAGTGATAGCGGCGGTAGTGCCGCGCGCCGAAGAGCGCGCCCGCCTCCGCCACCAGATTGTTGTAAGCCTCGCGAGTCTCGGCCGGGATGGCCAGCGCCGCCTCGCTGTCCGCCGCCATGTCGATCTCATGGCTTGGCGTCTCTCCTGCCGCCAGCGGCACCGCCCGGTAGTGCGCGCCCAGGATCACCGGAGAATCCACCAGCGTGGTTAGCGAGACGGGAGCGAACTCCACCTCTGGCGGCGATTGCTTCGCCGTTTCCAGCGACGTGCCGTACTTCCAGCCCTCCGGCAGCCGCAGCGTGGCGGTGTAGGTGAGCTCGTCCGAGGTCCAGCCCTTGGGATAGAGCAGCACCTGGTTCCAGCTCAGCACGCCCATCTGCGCGCTGGCGGAGGCGCCGCCGGAGAACATCCCTTGCGAAGGCAGGATGAAATCGAGCGTGACCTCGAGTGAGGTGGCTGCCTGCGGCACTTGGACGGTGAAGGCGAACATATCCACCCGGTCGCGCCGCCAGGGCAACGGCATGCCGTTGAAGGCGAACTTCATGCCCGCCAGCTCCGCGATCGGCCCCGTGGGGCCATGCTCGCCGGGCACCCATTTGGGGTAGTAGAGCGTCATCTCGCCCGGGGTGGCGGGGATGATGAGTCGCGCGTGCAGGATGCGGCGCGGCGCCTCGCTGGCGTCCACCGAAATCGCGATGGTGGGCGGCGCGGCTTTCGGCTTCAGCGGCTTGCGGGCCGTCGCCGGGATCGCCGCCAGCAACACAACACACAGCGCCAGCACCTTCCGCGTTGCAGAGGTCTTCATTCTGGTTCTCCAGGGCTTTTGGATTTGGGAAATCTGAGTGAATGGGACTGTTCTTTCACGACGAAAAGAGAGGGCGGGCTACTTCTTCCGCCCGCGCTTCGGCTCCTCCACCGGTTGCGTTCCCAGGACGCTGGCCAGCACCTGGTCGAACGCCTCCCGCTTGGTCATCTCCTTCTTGCCGCCCTTGTTGTGCCGGTAGGTGTGCTCGTAGTTGCAGGTGCGGCAGCGTACCTTCTGCACTTTTTCTCCGGCCACCGTCACCACCGAGTGGTCCGTGCCGCGCTTGCAGCGCGAGCAGTAATCGTCGATGTCGTCGCCGAGACGCATGCGAAAAGCGGGCGGAAAATGCGCAGTCTAGCACACTCCGGCCGGGAATCTCGCCCCCCTGGGCCAGTGATATGATGGCGCGATGGCGGCGAAGGCGCGTGGCAAGTTCATCACCATCGAGGGCCTGGACGGCTGCGGCAAGAGCACGCAACTGGGCAAGCTGGCGGCGGTGCTGCGCGCCCGGGGCATCGAAGTGGTGCTCACGCGGGAGCCCGGCGGCACGCCCGCGGGCGAGAGCATCCGCGCCGTGCTGCTCGACTCGCGCACCACCGGACTCGCCCCCATGGCCGAGCTGGCCCTGATGTTCGCCTCCCGCGCCCAGCACCTGCACGAGGTCATCCTGCCGGCGCTGGCCGCCGGCCGCTTCATCCTCTGCGACCGCTTCACCGACTCCACCGAGGCCTACCAGGGCGGCGGCCGCAAGGTCGGCGTGGAGCCGGTGCACCAGCTTCACCATCTTCTCTGCGGGGGCATCCAGCCCGACCTCACGCTGCTGATGGATTCCGAAGTCTCGGCCAGCGTGGCCCGGGCGCGCCGCCGCAACACCGCAGCCGCTTCCGGCCCTCACGATGAGAACCGCTTCGAGCAGGAGAGCCGCGCCTTCTTTGAGCGCGTACGCAACGGGTACCTGGCCATTGCCAAACGGGAGCCGGAGCGCGTGGTCCTGCTGGACGCGCGCCGCCCGGTCGAGATCGTGCACGGCGAGATCGTCGAGGCGGTTTGCACGCGACTGCTCCGCACCGCAAAAACCGCGTAGCGTAACCAGCACCAGCCATGGGATTCCAGGATTTCATCGGCAACAGCGAGACGGTCAGCCGGGCGCGCGAGATGCTGGCCGCCCAGCGCTTCCCCCACGCGGTTCTGCTGGCCGGCCCGCGCGGCGCCGGCAAGTACACGCTGGCCCAGATGCTGGCCAAGGCGATGAACTGCCTGGCGCCTCCTTCCGGCGCGCCCGACTTCTGCGGCAACTGTGCCAACTGCCTTCGCATCGCCCAGGCCGACGACCTGGACGCGCGTTTCGCCGAAGCGCTCGAAGCCCGCGAGGCCCTGCGCGAGGCCGACCGCAAGGACACTCGCCTCTTCGTGCAGACCCACCCCGACGTGCTCATCGTCCCGCCCGACCCGCCGCAACGCCTGGTCAAGGTCGGCCAGGTGCGCCGCGTCATCGAGACCATCTACTTCCGTCCGGGCGCCGGCCGCGAGCGCGTCTACATCTTCCCTTCTTCTGCGTTCATGAAGGAAGCCGCCAACGCCTTGCTGAAGGTCCTCGAAGAGCCGCCGGAGTACGCCACGCTCTTCCTGCTGACCGAGAATCCGGCAGAGTTGCTGCCCACCATCCGCTCGCGCTGCGTCACGTTTGCGCTGGCGCCGCTGCCCGCGGCCGAGCTTGAGGCGCACCTGGCCACCCGGCATCCGCAGTGGAGCGCCAAGCAGCGTGCCTTGGTGGCGCGGCTGGCGGAAGGCGCCGTGGGCCGCGCGCTGGGCTTCGACCTCGCCGCCTATACCCGCGCCCGCGAGGACGCGCTTGCCATCCTGCGCTCCGCCACCACCGGCGACGACCACACTCCGCTCTTCCGCGTGACCGAGACCTATCGCGGCGGCGAGGGCAAGGAGAAGACCGAGCAACTGCTCCGTACCCTGTACTCCCTGCTCGAGGACCTGCTGTTCCTGCGCTCGGGTACGCCCCAGCTGGTGCGCAACACCGACGCCACAGCGGAGTTGACGGCTCTGGCTTCGCGCGTGGATTTCGAATGGATCGCCGCCGCCGCCCAGGGCCTGAATGAGGTGGAACGCGGAATGCGGCGCAACTTGCTGCAGTCGCTCTCGCTCGACGCCTTCGCCGTCTCCCTGGAGCCGGCGAAATGAGCGAGTTGACTCGCCTCTCTGCCACGGGAATGGCAGAGCAGGTCCGCCGCAAGAAGGTGTCGCCCGTTGAGCTAGTCGAAGCCCATCTCGCCCGCATCGAGCGCCTCAATCCAAAGCTGAATGCCTTTATTTCGCTCGACTCCGAGCGCGCCCTCAAGGCTGCGCGCGCAGCAGAAACCCAGGTCGCCCGCGGCGCCGAGCTGGGGCCGCTGCACGGCGTTCCCATCAGCATCAAGAGCTCCCTCGAAGTCGCCGGACTTTCCTACGAAGCGGGTACAAAGCTGCGCGCCGGCTGCAAAGGCGCCGCCGATGCGCCCCTGGTCCAGCGCCTGAAGGCCGCTGGCGCCATCGTGCTGGGAACCACCAACACTCCCGAGGTCCTGATGGCCTGGGAGACGGACAACCTGCTCTACGGCCGCACCAACAGCCCCTGGGACTTGGCGCGCACCCCCGGCGGTTCGAGCGGCGGCGAGGCCGCGGCCATCGCCTCCGGCTGCTCGGCGGCGGGCATCGGCTCGGACGGCGGCGGCTCCATCCGCGTGCCCGCGCATTTCAGCGGCATCTGCGGCCTCAAGCCCACTCCCGGGCGCATCTCCATCGCCGGCCACTTCCCGCCCAGCGGCGGACCCTTCACCCGCCTCGGCGTCGTCGGCCCCATGGCCCGCACCGTCGCCGACTTGCAACTCATGTTCCAGGCGACCGCCGGACCGGACCCCGCCGACATCGCTTCCGCTCCTGTGCCCCTGCGCCCAGTAAGCGACTCAGAGGCGCGCAAGCTGCGCATCGGGTACTTTGAGGACGACGGTCGCACGCCGGTCACGCCGGAGACGCGCGCGGCCGTCCAGGCCGCCGCGGCCACGCTCCGCGACCAGGCATTCGAAGTGGTTCCCTTCCGGCCGGAGGGATTGGAAAAGGCGCGCCGGCTGTGGTGGAGGTTCTTCGGCGTCGCCGGCGGAATGCTGTTGGGGCCGATGCTCGCGGGCCACGAGGCGGAGCTTAGTCCTCTACTCACCGAATTCCGCGGCTGGGTGGCCGCCGAGCCTCCACTCACCGACGGCCAGTTGCTCGCCGCCTGGCTGGAGAGCGACCAGGTGCGCGCTGAGATCCTTTCGCAGATGGAACAGTTCCCCATCCTGCTCTGCCCGGTTTGCGCCGTGCCTGCCTTCCGCCACCGCGAGCGCGAGTGGCCGGTCAACGGCTCGACGGTGCGCTACCTGGACGCCATGAGCTACTCTGCCTGGTTCAACCTTCTGGGGTTCCCTGGCGCTTCCGTCCCAGTGGGCCGCTCGCCCGAGGGCCTGCCCATCGGCGTGCAGGTCGTCGGCCGCGCCTGGGAAGAGGAGTCCGTGCTGGCGGTGGCCGCCGCGGTCGAGCGCGAGTTCGGCTTCAAGGAGCCTGCAATGGAGTGGGCGCGATGAGGAAGAGCACCATGCTGCGCCTGTTGCTTCTGGCAACGGCCGCCTTTCTGGCGGCCGCGCCGGCGAATCCGGCCCAATCCCGGCCGGCAGGTTCTTCGAGGAAGATGGCTTCCCCCGAAGATGGCAAGACCCAGGCCGTGCGCCTCCTCAACCTGGGCGTGGCCTACATGAACCAGCAGCGCATGGAGCAGGCGCTGAAGATGTTTGAGCAGGCGGCCGCACTCGACCCGGCGCTCTCCGCCGCCCGGCTCAACCAGGGCATCGCCCTGCTCAACCTGCAGCGGCAGGAGCCGGCCAAGGCCATCTTGCTGGAAGCGGTTGCACGCGACCCAAAGAGCGCGCGGGGCTGGTACAACCTGGGTCTGCTCTACCGCAATCTCGGGCAGGCCGAAGAATCCCTGGACGCCTTCCGCAGGGTCGCCGAACTCGACCCCGCCGACCCGGACACGCACTACTTCCTCGCCACTCTTTATCTCCAGGAGAAGCAGCACGCGCAGGCGGTCACGGAGTTCGAGCGCACGCTCGAGCTCGCGCCCTTTCACGTCTCGGCGGAGTTCGGCCTGGCGCGCGCCTACCAGCGCCTGGGCGAGACAGCGAAATCGCGGCAGCACCTGGCCCGCTTCGAGAAGCTCTCCCGGGAAAAGCTCGGCACTCCCATGAGCCTGATCTACGGCGAGCAGGGAAAGTATTCCCTGGCGGAGGAGCTTGCAGGGGAGCCAGTCGCGGCCGGGCCGGCCATACGGGTGCGCTTTGCTTCGGTCGCCGCGCAGGCCGGGCTGCGCCTTGCCGCGCCGCAACTCAGTCCTCAGGGCTCGCCGGCCATGCGAGCCCACTCCGAGTCCGAGGATGTCGCCGCCCTGCTGGGCCCGGGAGCTTGTTTCTTCGACTACGACGGTGACGGCCGCAGCGACCTCTTGCTGGCCGCCAGCCGCCCCCACGGCGGGGTCCGGCTCTATCGCAACCTCGGCAAGGGCCGCTTTCAGAATGTTACCCGCGCGGCCGGGCTGCGCCTCCCCGGACTGGCCCTGGGCTGCACCGCCGCCGACTATGACAACGACGGCAAGACGGACCTTGCCATCAGCTTGAGCGATCGCGTTGTTCTCTTCCGCAATCAGGGCAACGGCCGCTTTGTGGAAACCACGGCGGCCGCCGGCATCCGCACTCAGGGTTTCCCGCTGGGCCTCACCTTCGTGGACTACGATCACGACGGCGATCTGGACCTCTACATCGCCACGTTCGCCGATTCCAACAATGCGCTCTGGCGCAACAACGGCAACGGAACGTTCACCGACGTCACCGAGGCCGCCGGCCTGGGCGGCTCGGGCTCGAGCGCCGGCGCTGCCCTCGCCGACCTGGATCGCGACCGCGCCGTGGACCTGGTGGTGACCGGCGGGCGCAAGGCGCCCAGGGTCTTTCTGAACCCGCGCGAGGGAAGGTTCAACGCCGTCAGTCCGTGGACCGGTCCGTCGCCGGAAGCCACCGTCGGCGTGGCCGTCCTCGACTTCGACAAGGACGGCTGGCCGGACCTGGCATTCACTCATGGAGATTCCCCGGGCATCAGCCTGTGGCGCAATGTCAAAGGCCAGAGCTTCGAGCCGGTGGCGTTGCCGGCGCTCGGCTGGACCCGCGCCTGGGGTATCGCCGCCCTGGACTATGACAACGATGGCTGGCTCGACCTTGCGGCCGTGAGCCAAGTGCAGGGCAAGGGCGAGATTCGCCTGCTGCGCAACCTGGGCGGCGGGAAGTTCGAGGACGTGAGCGCCTCCACCGGCCTTTCCACAATCAAGCTCGATCAGCCACGTGCCCTGCTCACCGCCGACTACGACGGCGACGGCGACACCGACCTGCTCATCACGCAGAACGGCGGCCCGCCCGTGCTGCTGCGCAACGACGGCGGCAATCGTAACCACTCGCTGCGCATCGCGCTCAAAGGCTTGGCCGACAACAAGAGCGCCATCGGCGCCAAGGTCGACGTCTTCGCCGGCGCCATGCGCCAGCACTTCGAGGTGCAAAGCTCCTCCGGCTACCTGGGGCAGAGCGCGCCAGAGCTCGTCGTCGGACTGGGCCAGGCGACCGAAGCCGACGTGGTCCGCATTCTCTGGCCCACCGGCGTGCTGCAGGACGAAGTCCAGCTCGCCGCCGGGAAGCGCCACGTCATCGAAGAGATCGATCGCCGCGGCAGCTCCTGCCCCACGCTTTTCGTCTGGAACGGCGAGCGTTACGAGCTGGTGGCGGACATGATCGGCGCCGGTGTGGTCGGCCATTGGGTCGGCCCCGGACAGACCAACGACTTCGACCCCACCGAGTACGTGAAGGTGGAGGGCGCGCGCGCCCGCCTGCGCAACGGACGCCTGAGCTTCCGCTTCATGGAGCCGATGGAGGAGGTCGTCTACCTCGACCAGGTGAAGCTGCTGGCGGTGGACCACCCTTCCGGCGCCGAGGTCTATCCCAACGAGCGCTTCCTGAGCGCGCCTCCCTTCCCGCCCTTCGAGGTCATCACCAGCCGCGGGGCGCGCCCGCCCGCCGGCGCCTGGGACGGCCAGGGCCGCAGCGTCCTGCCGCAACTACTGCGCCGTGATCGGCAATACGTCACCGGATTCAAGCCCGCGGGATTTGCCGGCTTTACCGAGTTGCACACGCTGGAGCTCGGCCTGGGTGCGCCCTACCAGTCCGGCCCCCTCCGCCTGCTGCTGCACGGCTTCATCGAATACTTCACCGCCAACTCCATGTACGCGGCCTATCAGGCGGGCCTTTCGCCCATCGCTCCCTACGTCGAGGCGCAGGACGCAAGCGGCCGCTGGATCAAGGTGGTGGACGACATGGGCTTCCCCGCCGGCCTGGCGCGCACCATGGTCGCCGACCTCTCCGGCCGCCTGCCCGCCGGCACGCGCCGCATCCGCATCGTCACCAACTTGGAAATCTACTGGGACCAGATCCTCGTCGACACCACGCAGGAAAAGATCCCGGTTCGCGTGAGCGAGGTCCCGCTGGCGCAGGCACGGCTCGCCTTCCACGGGTATCCGCGAGTGATCGAAGGCAAGCTGCGCAGCGACCTCGACTACGTTTACGAGGACACCAGCCCCTCCGGCCCCTACGCCCGCGCCGCCGGCAACTACACGAACTATGGAGACGTGCTTCCCCTGGTGGCGCACGCGGAGGACAAGTTCGTCATCTTCGGCTCGGGGGATGAGGTGGCGCTGGAGTTCGATCCCGCTGCGCTCCCCGCCCCGCCCGCCGGCTGGACGCGCGATTACTTCTTCTTCGCCGACGGCTTCGAGAAGGACATGGACTTCTACGCTTTCCACGGACAGACGGTCGAGCCGCTGCCCTACCACGCCATGGGCCGCTATCCCTATCCGGCGGAACGAAGCTATCCCGCAACCGGGCCCTATCTGGACTACCAGCTCCACTACAACGCGCGGGGAGAATCAGGGAAGAGCGTGCGTGGCTACCGCTTCCTGTTCAGGAAGCCCCAGCAGCCGCGCCAGCAGTAAACACTGCACACTATTGTGAATTCTCATCTCGACCGAACCCGAGGGAGGCCCCGACTCGTCGGGGTCGCACTGAGGGCGAGCGGAGGGACCTGCTTTTCTCGCGCCTCTAGTAGTTCTGCTCAACAAAGCCCGTCAGGGCTTCCGGCCCGGCTTGGAAGGAACCGCGGGCATGGCAGCCGCGCCGAACTTCCGGCTGGCTACGATCCCGCGTCCTTCCTGCACTGTGACCGTCTGCCCTGCGGCGACGTTGGTCACGTACTCGACCTCGCCGCTCGGCCAGGCCACTTCGATCTGGTCTGCCTGCACGCGCTGCCCCAGCCCGATGGTCAGTACCAGTTCGCTCTGGGAGAGGTAACTGGAGCCGCTGCGCAGCGTGAGCCACCACCGCTCGGGCCCGGCGATCACCCGGAGTCGCGCCCCGATGCCGTCGCGATTCGAGCGCACGCCAGCCAGCTTGATCCGCAAGCTGTGGTTCGTGCCGCCATCGTTGCGAAACAGCAGCGCCGGGCCGCCGTTGGTGGTGACCAGCAGGTCGAGGTCGCCGTCATTGTCGATGTCGGCGTAGGCCACGCCCCGGGCCACGCGTGCTTGCCCAAACCCAACGCCGACCGAGGACGTGACCTCGGCGAACTTTCCCTTCCCCAGATTGCGGAACAAATGGGGCGGTTGCGCGTACTTCACGCGTTTCTGGATGCGCTCGATCTCGGGCTCGATGTGCCCGTTGACCGCGAGCAGGTCGAGCCAGCCGTCCAGGTCGTAGTCGTAGAAGACGCAGCCGAAGCCCAGCGTGAGCAGGCTGGCGCGGCCCACCTCGGAACGCGGCGCCTCGTCCACGAACAACCCGTTGCCCTCGTTGTGGTAGAGCGCCATCATCTGGTTGGCAAAGTTGCTGATGAGGATGCTGGGCCGCCCGGAGCGGTCGTAGTCGGCGGCGTCCACGCCCATGCCGGCGCGCGCGATGCCCTCCTCGCTGAAGGCCACGCCCGCGGCCACTCCCTTTTCGCTGAACGTGCCGTTGCGGTTGTTGCGATAGAGCTTGTTGGGCTGGGTGTCGTTGGCCAGCAGCAGATCGGGCCAGCCGTCGCCGTCGTAATCGAAGACCGCGATCCCCAGGCTCTTGGAGGTGGGATCGAGCATCCCGGCCTTGCGGGTGGCGTCCTCGAACTTGCCGTTGCCCAGGCTGTGCCACAGCCGCGCGGACGCGCCCTTGTACGATTCCGGCGTGCAATACGACTTGCGTGTGCCGTCGAGCGTGCAGAAGATGTCCGTCGCCGGCGACCATTGCACGTAGTTGGCCACTACCAGGTCGAGCCGCCCATCCCGGTCGTAGTCCACCCAGGCCGCGCTGGTGCTGAACTCCTCGACGCCCCCGAGCCCCGCCGCTTTGGTCACATCGGCAAAGCTCTTCTTCCCCGTGTTATGGAACAGACGGCTCTGCCCCATGGCGGTGATGAAGAGGTCATCGTAGCCGTCGTTGTCGTAGTCCCCGACGGCGACGCCCATGCCGTACAGGCTCACCGCCAGGCCGGCCGCCGCGGTCACATCGGTGAAGGTCCCGTTGCGATTGTTGCGGTAGAGCTTGAGGGTAGATGCGCGCCGCGCATGCCCGGCAAAGTCCTGCCCGTTCACCAGCAGGATGTCCTGCCAGCCATCGTTGTCGTAATCCAGGAACGCAGCGCCGGGGCCCAGCGTCTCCGGCAGGTACTTCTTGCCGAAGGCGCCCGTGTTGTGCGCGAAGCGGAGACCCGCCGCTTGCGTGATGTCGCGGAACTGGACGCCTGCCGGCGCCTGCGCAGGAAGGTTTCCCGGCAGCAGAGAAAGCAGGAACAAGAGGGTGACAGAAAACCGGAGCGTGGCCATCAGCGGGTCATCCCGGGGTGCTTGAGGTTGGTCTTCTTCGACTGCGCCACAGCAGGCGGCTTGGGAGCGGGCGCGAGCGCCACCGACTGATGCTCATGGATGGCCTGGCGCTCGTTGTTATCCTCGGGATGGCTGCGCCGGTACGCGCCGGTGAGCGCCTGCGACGACTCATCCGCTTTGAAGCGCAGGTAGCGCTTCTCGTGCTCCTCGGCCTTGGCTGCCTGGCCCAGCCCGTTGTAGCAGAGCATCAGGTTGTAATGCGCCTGCAGGTCCTCGGGATCGATGGCCAGCACGGCCTCCAGTTCGCGCACCGCATCGGCATACTTGCGCTCGAGGAACAGCGTGCGCCCCAGGTCGTTGCGCGCCACCCGGTCGCGGGGATACTGCGCCAGCACCTGCCGCAGGTGGGTGATGGCTGGGTCATACTCGCCATCGGCGCGCAGCGCCTTGGCGTAGAAGAAGTGCGCGCGCGCCAGGTCGGGCTTCAGCGCCAGCGCCTTCTCCAGCACCGCGCGAGCGCCTTTCGTATCGCCCTCCTGCACCCGCACCCGCCCGATGTTCGCCCAGCCATCGGGATTCGCCGGTGCGACCTCGGTGGCGCGCTGGAATGCCGCCTCCGCGCCCTTCAAGTCGCCCTGCAGGAGCAGCCCGATGCCATAGTCGTTCCAGCGCTCCCAGTCTTTCGCGTCGAGGACCGGTTGCAGCGCTCGTGGCGGCGTGCCGCGCGGCGCCACCGGCAGCGTGACCTCGTCCTCGGCCAGGGTGACGATCGGCAGGTCGGGCGCGTACTTCAGCTTGCCGGAAACCTTGCTGGTATCGCCGGCGAAGAGGAACTGCCGGTCATCGTAATCGGCCGTATGGGTCGCGCCCTTCTGCTCGGGATCGGGGACGCCGGCGTAGGCGAAGTGCGTGTTCCACCACGCGAACTTCCGGTAGTGCAGCCGCGCCTTCAGCGTAACCCGCCCGGAGGCGTTCTGCGGGACCTTGAGCCGATAGTGGACCGTATCCGCGGCCCCCGGCGGGATGAGCCGGACGTACACCAGCGCCCGCGTGGCCCATGCGTTGCGCTTGTTGATGGGATTCCCCTTGGCATCCACCATCAGCGAGCGGTAGAAGTGCGCGCCCTTCTCCACCGGACCCTTGCCGTCGTCTTCCACCTTCCCGCTCCAGAAGAGGACCTTGCCTTGCTCGTCGAGCGCTTGCAGCTCCAGCCAGACGTCGAAGGCGTCCACGGTACCGCCGGGGAAGAAGTGGCCGACCTTGCGCGTGCGCACCACCACGTCCACGCGCACGCTCTCCCCGGGCCGCAAGGCGGGCAGCGCGCGATTGAGCGGCGCGATGATGGGAACCGCCTCGCCTGCCGGAGCCCCGGGGATCGTCATCTCGGCTTCCTCGCCCACGGCGAAAGCGGTGGACATCTCGTGCCGGGCTTCGCCTCCCTGCCGCGTTCCCGGCTGCGCCTCGGCCAGAGCGAAGATGTCTACGCTGACGATCTTGTCCTTCAGGAACTTCTCCACCACCTCGAGTTGCTTCCAGTCCTGGTTGGCAAAGGGCAGCGCGGTGTTGGCGCCGGGGAAGCGGTGGGAGTGCACCTTGCCGGCCACGTTGGCGTCGTCCTGGGAATCCACCAGGGGCATGTGGCAGTCCGCGCACTTCTGCGGCTTGGGCGGATAGTAGAACGAGCGCGCGCCCTGGCCGGACACCCCGCTGGCCTGCCAGTTGTCGTAGTCATTGAAGCCGCGCACCCAGCGATAGTTGTTCACCGGGACGTCCAGGTGCACCTTGTGGCAGGTGGAGCAGAACTCCGCCGTCTGCTGCCGCATGAACGGCTTCAGGAAGGTGCGGCGGTGGGGCTCCGGATTCAGGCGGATGGCGAAATCATGCAGCTTCTGGATCACCGGGTTCTCGCTGGCCGCCAGCTCGTGCAGCTCGGGATACTCGACGACGTAGTCCCCCTGTCCCATGCTGCTCTTCACCTTCACCATGGAGTGGCACATCATGCAGCCCATGCCGGCGTGCGACTCCGGCCGGTCCACGATCTCCTGGATGGGACGGTCCATCAGCCCGCTGAACAATACCGCGGGGTCGTGGCAGCCGCCGCACCACTTGGAGGGTTTCGTCCCCACCACGTCCTGCATGTACTCGATGCTCTTGCGATACCACTGGTTGTTGAACGAGGAGAAGTGGTGCGCCGAGCTGAACCACTGCTGATACACATCCTTGTGGCAGCGCTCGCAGGCGTCCGACTTCATGAAGAACTCCGGCGGGATCTTCTTGCCGTCCGTGGTCTGCGCCGAGCTGGGGAAGAACGGCCCGGCGGCCCCGTCGCCCTCGCCGTCCATGCTGAGCGGCGGCATCTTCGGGTTCTGGATCCTGTAAGCGTTCTGCCAGGGCGTTGTGCGCAGGTAGTACGCGCCCGCCGACAGAGCAACCGTGCTCAGCGTGACGGCCGCCACCCCGGCGGAGAGGCTCAGCCACCGGCGGCGCGACATCCATCCCACCAGCAGCAGAATGACCCCCGCCAGCATCAGGCCGATGTGGCCGTACAGCCACGGCAGTCGCGGTTTCGAGGTCCCGATGAAGATCAGCAGAATCCCCAGCAGCGTTCCCGCGGCGGTCAGCATCCAGCCCGCCCGCTCCGGCGCGCCGAGTTGGCTCCAGCGGCGCTTCAGAAAGGGCGCCAGGATGAGTGCCAAGGCGATGCCCAGCGCCACATGCAGCAGGTCGGCGCCGATGTAGAAAATCGTCGGGCTCGGCCAGGCGTAGAGGTACGCTCCGGAGAGCACCAACAGCAACAGGAGTCGGGAGGCGGCTCGGTTCATTGCCGTTTCTGAACAAGAATCTGCGGGGCTCATCCTTCGCAGAACACGCGCTGGCTCCTCTCCCCCCACAGGAGAAAAGCTCGGCCTACCGAAAGATTCCAAAGACTTTAGCCAGCGGGCCGAAGAGGGGCAATAACATGAAACTACTAGAGGCCTACTTCCCGGGGCTCTTCTTGCTTTCCGGCTCCTCGACGCGGTAGTAACGCCGCGCCGCGACGCCTTCCATGCTGCTGACCGCGCCGCTCGGCCAGCGAATCTCTACCTTCTCCACCTTCTCCGCCGCCCCCAGCCCGACCAGCAGCCTGGGGTCGCCGGCGGCGAGGTAGCTGGCCCCGCCTACTTTCTCCCGCACCTGGCGGCGGCCGCCCGCCGTCACCGTCACCACGGCGCCCACGGCGTCCTTGCCGCTCGCCCGGCCCACCAGCTCGAAGCCGATCCAGGCGTTGCGGTTCCCGCCTTCGTTGCGCAGCAGGGCTGGCGGGCCGCCGTTCTGGACGATCAGGAAGTCCTCGTCACCGTCATTATCGAAGTCGCCCATGGCCAGCCCGCGCCCGTGGAACTGCCGGGTGAACACCTCGCCGTGCTGCGCTCCCACTTCCTCGAAGCGGCCCTCCGAGTTCTCCAGCAGGAAGGGTCGCTCGGCCGGGGTCACTCCCTCGCGCACGGCGTTGATGTTGTCCATGGGATGGCCATTGAGCACGAGGATGTCCAGGTCGCCGTCATTGTCGTAATCCACAAAACGCGTGCCGAAGCCGCTGAACAGTTGGGCCACCGCGCCCAACCGGGCCTGGACCGTGATGTCCTCAAAGGTTTCGTCGCCGTTGTTGTGGAAGAGGTTGTTGGATTCGAAGTCGATGTTGGTCACGAACAGCTCCGGCCGGCCGTCTCCGTCCACGTCCGCGGCGTCGGTCCCCATGCCGGAAGCCGGCTTGCCGGAGCTGCCATAGGCCACCTCCGCCAGCAGGCCCGTCTCCGTGAAGGTCCCGTTGCCGTTGTTGCGGAAGAGGAAGTTCCTCTCGGTATCGTTGGCCACGTACAGGTCCAGCCAGCCGTCGTGGTTGTAGTCGAAGGCCACGACGCCCAGCGCCTTCCCTTCCACCGCCACCCCCGCGGCCTGGGTGACGTCGGTAAAGGTCCCGTCGCCGTTGTTGCGAAACAGACGGCTGGAAATGGACTTGAACTTCGTGGGATGGCAGTAAGCCCGCATCCCCGGCTTGCGCTCCCCGCAGTACGCTTCCTTGTCGTAGTCCCAATCCAGATAGCGCGCGGCGAACAGGTCCGGCAGCCCGTCGTGGTTGTAGTCGAAGAACACGGCGCTGCTGCCCCAGCCGGAAGAGGACACTCCAGCCTTCTCCGTGACGTCAGTGAACGTCCCGTTGCCGTTGTTGTGATAGAGGGTGTTGCGGGGAAACCCGGTCACGTAGAGGTCGGGAGCGCCGTCGTTGTCATAGTCGCCCACCGCCACCCCGGTGCCATACTCCTGCATGCGGATGCCGGCGGCCTGCGTGACGTCCTCGAACTTTCCCTCCGCAGTCTGCCGGTAGAGCGCATGCCGGCCCGGGACGCACCCGCTCCTCGAGAACTTGTGACAACCGCTGTTGACCAGGAAGATGTCCAGCCTTCCGTCGCGGTCGTAGTCCAGGAAGGCGCCGCCGCCGCCCATGGTCTCGATCAGGTATTTCTCCGGCGTAGCGCCGTTGACGTGCTGCCAGTGGATCCCCAGCGCCTGGGCGACGTCGGTGAAGACGATGCCGCCGCTCCCGGCCGGGGACTGCGCCGCCGCCGCGCCGGCGACCCCCAGGCAGCCCAGCCAGAGCAGCAGCGCCCGCGGCCCCTGCCAGGGAGCCTGGGTCGCACCGGATCGGGATGCGAGCATCGGGCCCATTCCCTGCCTCACCGCATTCCGGGAGGAGGCGGAGGCAGGGCGGACGGCTGACCCATGCCTGCCGGTTGCGCCGGTTCCTCCGAGCCCGCCTCGCCCATGCGCCGCTTGCGCAACCGGTCCAAGGTGAGTTGCAGGGACGCCGCCTGCTGGGTCAGCGCCTCCAGCTTCTTGAACTCCGCCAGTTCGGCCTGGGCCTTCTCCTCCTGTTTGGTCCGCGAGTACAGAAGAAACAACTGATAGCGGGC
>Ga0255310_10000055_pt1 | contig 18270 bp, 14 predicted proteins | sample EtOH1_T0_E1_meta_FD_201359 | JGI IMG/M metagenome (GOLD analysis project Ga0255310, IMG submission 201359) | Sandy soil microbial communities from University of British Columbia, Vancouver, Canada - EtOH1_T0_E1 | ecosystem: Engineered > Artificial ecosystem > Sand microcosm > Unclassified ...
CCGAGACCGAGAGGTCGATCTGGTCACCCACCTGCAGGTCGCCATCATCGAGGCGCGCCCGGATCAAGGCCGCCTCGCGCCGCTTCTCATTGCGCAATCGTCCGCTGTAGCCGGTCGAAGCGATGTATTGCTCCAGCTGCGCCAGGCTTGCCTGCAGCTCCGCCCGGCTGGCCACTGCGCGGCCCAGGTCCTGAGCCTCGGCGCGACTGGGCAGCGTCAGCGGCGCCGAGAGCATTGTCAGGGCAATGATCCCGCCAAAGAGCTTCTGGCCTGCAGGGATGAAGTCGGTCAAGGTGTTCTCGCGTTATTTCAGGTAACCCTTCGCAGGGACTGTGCTCTAGTATGGTGGGCAAATCCACCACTACAAACCCCTTTGAACATAACGAGTTAGAGCGTCGGCCGCCGAGTGCGCCGTCACCCTGTGCGACGAACTGGTCGCGCCGGCGCTACGCTATGTGGGATTGTCACAACGGCTTGCCAACTCTTGCAGTGATCGGCAAACCCGTTGTGCCCAATGCGTTTGGTTGACTTACCTCGGCCTTGGCACCAGCCACAGCCGTGAGATTATTTAACATTAACGGAAGGTTTCTTGCTGTGAAGTCGCTTGATCTGCGGTTATGTCTACCGTCGTGGCAGGCGCCACTGGGCTGGCTATAGACAGTAAGTTGCTGTAGAATAATAACTTGCAATCCTTGAACCTGAAGAGCGTCAGCCTTGGTTTGGAAATCAGCCACTTTTCCGTTGTGGCAACATGTTGCACGCATGCCACCCTTTGTTTTCGGACGGTGTCACCCGCAAGCATTCTGGCGGGATTCCGGCCCGAAGCGAGGCGCTGATGACCAGCCCTAACCCGGGATTTCCCGCCTCCGACGGCAAGCGTCCTTGCCGAATCCTGATCGCCAACGATCAGGAGTGGGCCGCTCGCTCGGTCGAGTCCATCCTGGTCGCCGAAGGCTACGAGGTGCAGCGCGCTTACACCGGCCGGCAGGCCTTGCAACGCGCGCTGGAGCTACCCCCCGATCTGATCATTCTCGACAACCAGATGCCCGATCTGAGCGGAGCCGAGGTGTGCCGTCAGCTCCGGCTGGATCCCCGCATCGGCCACGCCACCCCGATCCTGCTGAGCACGGCGGGTCCCGCCGGTCGCCAGCAGCGCATCGAGGCCTACCGCGCGGGCGCCTGGGAGTTCTACGGGCAGCCCCTGGATCCCGAGCTGCTGCTGCTCAAGATCCGCAATTACCTCGATATCCGGATCGCGGCGGGTCGCATGCTGGAAGAGACCCTGCTGGATGACCTGACCGGGCTATACAACGCGCGCGGCATGCTGCGACGGACCGAGGAGGTCCTCGCGGATGCCCGGCGCCACCAGCGCGAGGTTTCGTTGATCACGGTGGTGCTCGACGATAACCCGCACGTGGCGGCGCTGGAGGAGGCGGCCGACCTGGCTCGCCGCATGGGCGACATCGTGAAGAGCTCGGTGCGCGCCGCCGACGTGGTGGGTCGGATCGGGCCCCTGCGCTTCGCGATCGTCTCCGCCGGCGGCGCGCGGGAAGGCGCCCAGCGCCTGGCCGACCGTCTGGTGGCGGCGCTGCACGCCCTGCGCAACGGGCATGGGGCGCTCGCTGTGCGGGCCTTGATCCAGGACGTGTCGCTCGATGAGGTGGCCCGGGCGGATGCCCGGGCCCTGCTGGGCAGCGAGGTTGCACTGCCCTGAGGTTGCTAGCTGGTTGACGTACCAGAGGTGAGCTTGGGCTTCTCCTCTTCCTCGACCTCCGCGACGTAGCCGTAGCTGTAGCGGTAGTACTTGTAGGCGCCTTCCTTCAGTCGCACATCGTTCAGAATGGCCCCCAGCACGCGCACTGGTAGCCGGTCCACGATCTGCAGCTTCGCTTCGGTGAGCTGGCGATCGGTCTCGCCGGCCCGGAGCACGATGGCAAGGTTCCGGGCCACGGTGGCGAGCACGAAGGGATCGATGCCCGCCCCCAGCGGCGGGCTGTCCATGATGATGACCTGGTAGTCGCGGCGCAGCACATCCATCAGCTCCCCCATCCTCACGCTGCCGAGCAGCTCGGGCCCCAGATGCCGGCGGGAGCCGCAGGGAATCAGGGTGAGCAGGGGGTGGGTGGCCGGCCGCAGGATCGCCCCGAGGCTCGCTTCGCCGGCGAGGTGATCGACCAGGCCCGGCCGCCGCTCCAGCCCGAAGGTGTGGTGCAGCGAGCCGCGCCGGATATCGCCGTCGATCAGAATGGTACGGTAACCCGCTTCGGCGAAGGATAGCGCCAGGTTGGACGCGATGAGGGACTTGCCATCGCCGGGCGAGGGGCTGGAAATCGTGAGCGCGATGGGCCCGCTGGCGTCGAAGCTGTGCGCCAAGCTCATCCGGATCGAGCGGAACGCTTCCACCACCTGCCCCGCTTCCTCGGGCGACCCGGTGCGGCCCTTGGCACGCTTGATCTCCGGAATGGTGCCGAGGATCGGCAGCCCGAGCCCCGAGGACACCTGATCGGGATAGCGGAAGCGGGGGTCGAACCGGTCGGCCACCAGCGCGATGGCGAGGCCGAGGCCGAGGCCGAGCAGCAGGCCGATCAGCACGATGCTGGGCGCGCTGTTGCGGCTGGGCCTGGTCGGCGCCACGGCGCTGTCGAGAATGCGCACGTCCGGGATGGCGCTCGCCTCGGCAAGCCGGGCCTGCTGGCGGCTCGCCTCCAGGGAGCGGTACAGCGCGTCGGCTTGTTCGACTTCGCGCTTGAGCCTGGCTTCGTTCTGCGAGCGGACCGGAATGGACTGCAGCTCGCGGGAGGACAGGCTCACGCGACCGCTGAGCTCGTTCTGCCGGTCGGTCAGCTGGCGAACCAGGGCCGCGGCATAGATCGGAATGGTCTGGGTTCGCAGCAGCTGGATCCGGTCGCGCAGCCGGCGGACTCCGTCGTACTCCTCGGTGTACTTGGTCAGCATGGTACGCAGGTCGGCCTCGGCGGTGGACAGCTCGCTGAGCACGCGCTGCAGGTCGGGCGCCTGGCGGATGGCGCCGATGGTATTGAAGGCGTCCACCGCGATCTCTCCCTCGCGGTTTCGCTTGAGCACTTCCTCGATGTCCCGCTGGTCCCGCTTGAGCGAGTCCAGCACGGTGCGCTGCTTGAAATACTCGGAGTACACCGTCGGCTGGGTAAAGGCGAGCCCGGCAGCCACCGGAGTTTCCTCCCGAGGCAGGGTCACCGTCCCGACCCGGAACGATTCCAGCGCCTCTTCGGCGGATTTGAGCCGGGAGGCCTGGTCGATGACCTGGGTGTCGAGCACGGCCGCCAGCAGGGTGAGCTTGCGGCGCTTCTGGTCGGCCGCCTCATCCACGTAGTGGCGGATCAGCGCATTGAGGGTTCCCGCCGCGGCCTCGGGATTCTCGTTCTGCAGCGTGAGGTAGAGGAAGTTCCCTTCTTTGAGCTTGGTGGTGAGGCTCTTGATCAGCTGGCCCGACGCTTCCCGCGGGGTGACCAGGTCGAACTTGACGCTCTTGCCCCACTGCGACCGCGCCGGATGGGGGGCCCAGCGGAAACCGACCTGCCGGCCCACGGAATCGGAGAGGCTGCCCGACTCGGCGTAGACCCCGTTGCGCTGCTTGAGGTGGTAGCTCTTGCCGTCCTTGGCAAAGGAGAGCTCGAACTGTCCCGGCAGGAACCGGGTGGTGAGGTCGAACCCGCGGAACAGCGAGGAGTCGGCCTTTTCGGGATAGTTGAGGTACAGCTTGCGTTCCTGGACGACCGGATCGAGCACCTTGAACGTGGTGAGCAGCTCGACCCACGCCTTGGACTCCAGCAGCTCTTCGCCCTGAATCGGGGAGCCGGCTCTGCCCTTGTTGGGGGTTTCGATCCAGAGATTGGCCTGGACCATGTAGTCGGGCTTGATGAAGCGGGTGGCCGCGATGCCACCCCCCAGGCCGAGCAGGGTGAGCCCCAGAATGGTCCAGCGGAATCGGCGGAGTGAGGAGATAACCCGCGTCAGGTCCGGGGACGAGTGGGGCGTGTCGCTGTACGTCGCCAGGTCCGCACCCGTCGCCGGAGTGCTGGTGAGGGCGCCTTGCGTCACCGGATCGGGTCCCTGGGGAATCGGCATTCGCAACTCTTTCTGGTTCCACCACAACTGTGAAAATCACGGATATCCTGAGGTGTTGCAAGGGCAGTACCACCTGTGGCATGGTCAGCCAGAGTGGGGCAAAGTACCGTCGTTACGCATCTTCTTGTTGTTGCGTCAACGCATCAGACGCCGTATTCTTGCTTCAGTTACAGGTGGACGTCCGGGAATCTGTTGCTTGCACGCACGCCCGGGCACGGAAATCGCGGCATAGGCACGGCACAATCGCACCAGAGCAACGACAGGAGCGGGAATGAGCAGCACGCCTACGGCGGTGACCTCAGGAGCGTCCAGCTTCCCGGACTCGGGCGGGACTCGGGATCCGCTTTCGATCCCTCCGGAGGTCAAAGCCAACATCCGGATTCTGCTGATCGACGATGAGCGCACGCTGCGGGAGAGCTGTGCCAGCGTGCTGCAGATGGACGGCTTCGCGGTCACGCTGGCGGGGCGGGGGGAAGAGGCGCGCGAGCTGCTCAAGCGCCGCAAGTTCGATATCGTGCTGGTCGACCTCTACATGTCGCAGGTTTCCGGGCTGGAGATTCTGCGCACGGCGCTGGAGGAGCACAAGGACACGATCGTCGTGGTGATGACCGGCAACCCCAGCGTGACCTCCAGCATCGAAGCGCTGCGCGCCGGGGCGTGGGACTATCTGCCCAAGCCGTTCAGCGCGACTCATCTGCAGGTGCTGATCGGCCGGGCCTCCCATGCGGTGATGATGAGCCGCGAGGCGACCGAGCTCCGCCAGCAGGTCCTGCAGCAGCACAGCCACAGCGACTCGATCGCCCTGATCGGGATCTCGCCGCTCTTTCGCAAGGCGGTGGAGCTGGCGCGCAAGGTCGCCCCGACGGACGCATCGGTGTTCATCAGCGGAGAGAGCGGCACCGGCAAGGAAGTCATCGCGCAGTTCATCCACCAGCACAGCCGCCGCGCCCGCAAGGCCATGGTGGCCATCAATTGCGCCGCGCTGCCGGAGCCGCTGCTGGAGTCGGAGATGTTCGGCCACCGCAAGGGGTCCTTTACCGGAGCCGATCGCGACAAGCCCGGCCTGCTGGAGACGGCCAACGGGGGCACCCTGTTCCTGGACGAGCTCACCGAGATGCCGATGGCGTTGCAGGCCAAGTTGCTCCGGGTGATCCAGGACGGCGTGGTGCGGCGGGTGGGCTCCGAAACCACCGATGCCCAGGTGGACGTCCGCTTCATCTCCGCCACCAATCGCTACCCGCAGCAAGCGGTGGACAGCGGCATCCTGCGGGGTGACTTGTTCTACCGGCTGCGGGTGGTGCCGATCGCGCTCCCGCCGCTGCGACAGCGCCAGGAGGACATCCCGCTGCTCGCCAACCATTTCTTGAGCCATTACTGGATCCGGCATCGTGGTGGTGCCGCCCGGCTACCGCGCCTCACCGAAGAGAGCATCAGCTTCCTGCGCTCCCGGCCCTGGCGCGGCAACGTCCGCGAGCTGCAGAACGTCATCGAGCACGTGGCAGTGCTGGTCGACCCCGACCAGGAAATCCAGCCCAACGACATTCCGGTCTACGATGACGGCGGCACCGACCCGAGTGTCGAGCGTCCCTCGGGGCTGCCGGTCAACGATGAGCCCTACCACGCGGCCAAGGAAAAAGTGGTGGCGCACTTCGAACGCGAGTATTTCGCGCGGTTGGTGAACCGCGCCGGCGGCAACATGTCGAAGGCGGCACGGCTCGCCGGGGTGGACCGCACGACCCTCTACCGGCTGATGGACAAGCACCAACTCCCGCGCGACGAGCGAGCCGGAGACGCTGAGTAATGGCCTCCAGGACGGGGGAGCCGGTCTTATCCCGGCTCCTCGCCGAGGCGGCCCGGCAGCTGCTCGATGACTGGCAGGTCGTCCGGCAGGATGCCGCCTCGCGGGAAGAAGTGGTCCACGCCCTGGGCCGGCTGACCGCCGCGCTGGAGGCGGGCCTGGAAGGCGAACGCCCGAGCGACCTGAGCGAGCTGTCCAAGTCCCAGCTGCCCCGCCGCCTGCTGGGACTGCTGCGGGGTCGGATCATCCGGCTCGCGGCGTCCGAGCCGGCCGCGCCCGAAGGCGGCGAGCTGCTCAAGACGCTGCTCACCTTCGAAATGGTCAGCCAGCAGCTGGAGCCCAACTGGGACCAGCGCTTCGCCGACCGGCTCACCGGTCCCGACGGGCTGGAGCTGGTGGTCGAGTTGGCGCACGACCTTCGCTCGCCGCTTACCTCGATTCTCTTCCTCGGCGAAACGATGAAACGGGGGCGCAGCGGACCGGTCACCCCGCTGCAGGAGCGCCAGCTTGGCTTGATCTACAGCGCGGCATTCGGGCTCAGCTCGGTGGCCAGCGACGTGATCGAGCTGGCCCGGGGAGGCGACCGGCTCGTCGATCTGGAGCCGCTTCCGTTCTCCATCCAGGACATCATGGAGTCGGTACGCGATATCGTGCAGCCGATCGCCGAAGAGAAAGGGCTCGAAGTGCGCCTGGCGCCTTGCCAGCGCGGCGCCCGGGTGGGGCACCCGGTGGCCCTGAGCCGGATTCTGCTCAACCTCACCACCAATGCGCTCAAGTTCACCGACGAGGGCAGCGTGGAGGTGTCCTGCAGCGAGATCGGCGAGACCGGGGTCGAATTCTCGGTGCGCGACACCGGCCGTGGCATTCCGGCCCAGGCCATGGCCATGCTCTTCGAGCCGTTTCGGCGCCGGCAGAAGGACCGCGACTATGCGTTCTCCGGCTCCGGCCTCGGTCTCTCGATTTGCCGCAAGCTGGTCGAGGCCATGCAGGGCGACCTGAATGTCGAGACCACGGCCGGCGTCGGCACCCGTTTCTTCTTTACGCTCAACCTGCCGCTGGCCGGCGCGCCGGAGCTCACGTGAAGCTGCTGCACGTCGTGGGCGCACGCCCGAACTTCATGAAGGTCGCGCCGGTGCTGCGCGCCGCTGCCGCCCGGGGCATCGAACAGGTGCTGGTGCATACCGGCCAGCACTACGATGCGGCGATGAGCGAAGCCTTCTTTCGGGATCTGGAGCTGCCCGCGCCGGATGAGAATCTCGGAGTCGGCTCCGGCTCGCACGCGGAACAGACCGCCCGCATCATGGTGGCGTTCGAGCCGGTGCTCGACTGGCACCGGCCGGACTGGGTCGTGGTCTACGGCGACGTCAACTCGACGGTGGCGTGCGCCCTGGTCGCGGCGAAGAAAGCGACCCGCATCGCCCACGTCGAGGCAGGGCTGCGGAGCCGCGACCGCAGCATGCCCGAGGAGATCAACCGGATTCTCACCGATCAGCTCGCCGATCTGTGCCTGACGCCGAGCCGCGATGGTGACGCCAACCTGCTGGCGGAAGGAATCTCCGCGAGTCGGATCCGGCTGGTCGGCAACGTGATGGTCGATACCCTGCTCCACCTCCGCGAGGCCGCCCGGGCCCGTGGGATGCCGAAGCGGCTGGGGGTGGAGGGCGCCGACTACGCGTTCGTGACGCTGCACCGGCCGTCCAACGTGGATGACCCCGCCGTGCTCAACGAGCTGCTGCGCGCCCTAGAGGATCTGGGAGCGCGCATGCCGGTGCTCTTCGCGGTGCATCCGCGGACCCGGCAGCGGATCGGCGAGTTCGGGCTGCAGGCTCCCGACGGCAACGTCAGGCTGCTCGAACCCCTGGGCTACCTGGAGACCGTGAGCCTGGTGGATGCGGCGGCGGTGGTCCTGACCGACTCCGGCGGGCTGCAGGAAGAGACCACCGTGCTCGGCGTTCCCTGTCTCACCGCGCGGTCCAATACCGAACGGCCGGTGACGGTAACCGAGGGAACCAACCGGCTGGTCGCCAGCCGGCGCGATGCGATCGGGGCGAGTCTCGAGGCGATCTTCGACGCCAGGGCCCGGGGGGCCTTCCACCCCGCGCGCCCCGAGGGATGGGACGGGAAGGCCAGCGAGCGCATCATCGCCGCGCTCACGGCGGAGCCGCCGGCAACCGGGCAGACTACCGTCCTGACAACGACTTAGCTAGCTTGCCCCTCTGGACAGCCGGCGGCCAATGGGGCCTCCGGACGAGTCCGGACCCAGAGCGGTGCCGCCGCTTCCGTTCCTGCGCCGAATTCCTTGACCCCGGGAGCAATCGCTCCGGATGGGGCCCGGGAAGCGGGGGGAACCCGAAAGCTGGCGGGCCCGCGGAGAAGAGAAAACCAACGTGAGTCACCCGTCCCATCGGGTCAGCCGGCCGTCGAGTCATCAGACGTCCAGCCCGCCCGCCCCAGTGCCGGTGCAGGTCCACCACGCCCCGCACGCAGCCCTCCTGATCGACTTCGACAACGTGACGCTGGGCATCCGGAGCGACCTGACCAAAGAGCTCCGCACCCTGCTCAATAGCGACATCATCAAGGGCAAAGTCGCGGTGCAGCGCGCCTACGCCGACTGGCGCCGCTATCCGCAGTACATCGTCCCGCTTTCCGAGTCATCCATCGATCTCATCTTCGCGCCCGCGTTCGGCACCAACAAGAAGAACGCGACCGACATCCGCCTCGCGGTGGATGCCACCGAGCTGGTGTTTACCCGGCCCGAGATCGGCACCTTCATCCTGCTCTCGGGCGACAGCGACTTCTCCTCGCTGGTCATCAAGCTCAAGGAGTATGGGAAGTACGTGATCGGCGTCGGCATCCGGGAGTCGGCCAGCGATCTGCTGATTCAGAATTGCGACGAGTACTACTCCTACAGCGACCTGGCCGGCCTCACCAAGGAGGCGGATACGCCATCGGCCCAGCGGGATCCCTGGGAGCTGGTGGGCGAGGCGGTGGCGTTGATGAGCCGGAACGGCGATGTGATGCGCTCCGACCGGCTCAAACAGGTGATGCAGCAGATCGACGCCAATTTCGACGAGCGCAACGCGGGCTTCAATCGCTTCAGCAAGTTCGTCACCGAGGCGGGAACCAAGGGTCTGCTGCGGGTGGCCAAGCTCGACAACGGACAGTTCGAGGTCGCCCCGGTCGACCACGCCCACGCGCCGAAGCGGGCGCCGGCAGCCGCGGAGCCGGAGCGCGAGAACGGCAAGAGCCGTCGCGGCGGACGGGGAGGACGCGGACGCGGACGCGGGCGGGAGGGCGGCCCCGCCCGGGAACGGGAGTCCCCAGCGGCGGCGCCGGCCGCCGCCCCCGCCGGTGGCGGCCAGCTCGCGCTGGCGGCCGCTTTCCAATTGATGGCGCGGGCCCTGGCGGAACTCCCGGCGCCCGTCGGCGGCGAAACCCTGCGCGCGCGGATGGCGGCGCTCCATGGCAAGGAAGATCTCCTGCTGGAGCCGGGACGCTTTGCCAGGCTGCTGCGGCAGGCGAATGACGCGGAGATTGCGGACGTCAGAAAAATCGGGGAAGACAGCTACGAGGTTACCCCGCATCGCAGCCATTCCCCTTCGGGGTCGGCAGCGGTTGTGCTCGGACAACCGGTCGCCGAGGCCCCGGCAGAAAACGGCGGCCCACCCGCCCCCTCCGCCGCGTCGGGCTCCCGGACCGCCGCGCTCCGCTTCCGGCGCGGCTCGCGCTCAACGATGCGGCCGCCCGAGCTACCACTCGTCGGGGTGGTTCACGTCGATGAGCCGCCAGCCGGCGAGAAGGCTTCGACCAAGGAGGCCAAGCCAGCGCGTCGAGCCGGCCGGAAGCCTGCCGCCGCCGAGACCGCGCCAGCAGCCGCTCCGGTGGCGACGGTCGCCCCTTCTCCAAGGAAGCGGGGGCGTTCGCGTAAGAAGAGCGCTTGAGGCCCTTACCCAGGGCGTTCTTCCAGCGCCCTGCCGACCTGGTTGCGCGCGAGCTGATCGGCGCGCGCATCATCTGCCGGCTCGGCCCGACCCTGCTCAGCGGGATCATCACCGAAACCGAGGCCTACCTCGGCCGGGATGATCCCGCGTCGCACGCCTATCAGGGCCGCCGCCATTCCGGCAACCAGAGCCTCTACGGTCCGGCAGGCTCTTGGTACGTCTACCGGTCGTATGGTATGCACTGGTGTGCCAACCTGGTCTGCGGCAGCCCCGGGCCCGGTGGCGCCGTGCTGTTGCGCGGATTGCGGCCGCTCGAAGGCGTGGCGCTGATGCGGCGGCGGCGCCGGGGCGTGGCCGACCCGGAGCTCACCAACGGTCCCGGGAAGTTGTGCCAGGCACTGGGCATCAGCCGCGAGCTGGACGGCCTTCCCATGAGGCGTTCGCCGGTGCAGGTGACCGGCGGGACGCGGGAGGCGATCGGGACGGTGATCACGACGCCCCGCATCGGCATCACCAAGGCGGTGGACTGGCCGTTGCGCTACGTGGTGGCTCCCGCTCGGCGGGGATGACGGACCGCAAGCCGGTGAGGGCCGCGGGCAGTATGAGAACCAGGAGCGGCACCTCTGCACGCACCTCGGCGAAGTTGGTCGCGAGAAAGAGCGGGATCGCGAGGATTCCGGCGAAGGCTGCCGCGACCCTGGCAAAGTGATCCGCTGAGCGCCAGCCGATCATTGCCAGGAGAACGGGGAGGGCAAAGGCGAGAAGGGGGGGGTAGAAGAGCAGCTCCGTTCTCAAGTAGTCGAGGTTGATGAGGATCCGTTTCAAGACCTGGTTGCGCGGTCCAACTCCCGCCCCGAAATGCGCGCTGAGCCACGCATAAGTGGCGAAGGCCAGCAGAAACAAGCCGCAAGTGATGAGGGCGGTACGAGCAACGTTCTGCTTCCTGATCGCGACGAGGAAGTAGAGTCCCGGGAGGAGGACCATGTCGTACTTGACGAGTATGCCCGCTACGAGCAGCAGGGCGAAAGCAGCCAGCCGGTTGAGCCGCAGGCAATAGAGCGCCGCGATCCAGAACAGCACGGAGAGACGGTCCCAAGGGTGGAACAGGTGCAGTGCGTAGGTCAACGGCAGGACCAGGCAGAAATACAGCAGGCCATAGGCCGCGATGGCGGGCGAAACGAAGAGCCGGAGGAACGCAAACAGGCCGAGCAGCGAAGCGAATAAGGCCAGGGTATCAATCAGGAAATAGGTCTTGCGCAGGCTGACGCCAAGGGCGCTGTGGATTCCCTCGGCCAGGTAGATCGTGGCTGGCCGTGCACTTGCACCCTTCAGACCGTAACTCGACCAGGTTCTTCCGGGGGGTAGCTGATTGGTGAGGAGGAGCTGGTGCGCGGTATCACGCCGGGCGGCCAACTCGGGCGCATAAATGGTCTCGCCGCCGACGTAACGCTGCATGATGAGCGTAGCGACGGCGGCGAGCACGACCAGCAGGATTGTCCGCACGCAGGGGGCTCGGTTCGTTGGCTGTAAGCGTCGAACCTAGCGCCGTGCCCCCCCCGGAAGGGAGCCTAGTAGCCGCCCCCCTTGATGTCTTCCTTCGCGCTGCCCAGCGAGAAGCGCAGGCCGCCCATGATGGAGTGTCCCGTGCCGCGGATCAGCATGCCCGGCGCCGGCGCCGTGCTGATCTGGTACTGCCCGAAGGCCGCCATGCGCCCGACCCGAAACTGCACGCCGGCGAGCAGCGACATGAAGGCGCTTCCCGAGCGATCGTTGGCCTCCTGCGCGCTCTCCGCGGCCGCCGCCGGCGAGCTGAACACTTCGCCGCTCAGTTCCGCATTCTCCACCTGGAGCAGGCCGAATCCAACGCCGAGATACGGCTCAAAGTGCCCCCGCACCGGGTATCCGGTCAGGTTGACGCCGTAACGCCGGATGCGATCGAACGTCACCGAGCGCTGCTGGTCGCCGCTGCTCGGATCGATGAAGCGGGACGGCTCGTTGCTGCCGAACGCTTCGTCCACGCCCAGCATGACGCCGGCGCGCCGCGCGACGACCGCCACGTGCGCACCGACGGCGGGGATGCCGCTCTGCGTTTGCGCCTGGGTCTGGAACAGCAGTGCTCCCGCCGAAGCGCCGAAGAACCACTTGAAGCGATCTTCGCGGATCGAGCTGACCGAAGCGCTCTCGGAGCGCGCCGACTGGGCGCCTGCCGTGGGAGCGAGTGCGAGGGTCGCCAGGGTGGCGAGGGAAAAGACGCTGGAACGGATGCGCATGGGCCAGCCTCCGAACGGAGAATCGAGACCTGCAGCAAACGGCAAACGCCGTGCTACGACGGAGCTTAGTCACCTCGGGCGCCTCCCCGGAAGTCAATCCGGGCCTGCCTCGGCCGGTGTCCGAGCCCATATCTCTTTATGATATAAAGAGATAGACAGGCACATCCGGCGCCTGCACCAAGCGGACCGCGCCGGCCCACTGGGGGGACGGTCGCCCCCCTTCCCGTGCCGAATCGCCTGCTTTGGGCAAAAGGCAATGCGCCCGGTCCGGGTCAGATCAGGTGCAGTTGTCGCCCGATTTTGGAGAAGGCAGCGAGGGCCTGGTCGAGATCCTCCCGACTGTGCGCCGCGGAGATCTGGCAGCGCACCCGCGCGGTCCCTTGGGGCACGACCGGGTACCCAAAACCGGTGACGAACACGCCCTCGGCGAGCAGCAGGTCGCTCATCTGCATCGCGGCGGCGGTTTCGCCGATAATCACCGGAATGATGGGTGTCTCTCCCGCGAGCGGATGGAACCCCAGGTCGGCCAGGCGGCGGCGGAAATAACGCGCATTGTCACGCAGGCGCTCCACCCGCTCGGGGTGCGACTCGAGAAACCTGACGCTGGCGAGCGCGCTGCCTGCCACGGTGCACGGCAGCGCATTGCTGAACAGCTGGGGCCGGCTGCGCTGGATCAGGTAGTCGCAGACGGCCTCCGAAGCCGCCACGAAGCCACCCGCCGCGCCGCCCAGCGCCTTGCCGAGGGTGCTGGTGATGATGTCCACCTCGCCGAGCAGCCCGTAGTGCTCCGGGGTACCTCTTCCGGTTGGTCCCATCACTCCCGTTGCGTGGCTGTCATCCACCATCAGCACGGCGCCGTGTTTGCGGCAGACTTCGAGCAATCCGGGCAGGTCCGCGAGGGCGCCTTCCATCGAGAAGACGCCGTCGGTGATGACCAGCTTGACCTGGCGGTCGCTCGCCGCCGTCAGCTTGGCGTCGAGATCGGCGAGGTTCCTGTGCTCGAAGACGCCGCTCTGGCACTTGGTGATGGCCTTGGCGAGCCGGATGCCGTCGATGATGGAGGCGTGATTGAGCTGATCGCTGAGCACGATGTCCTGATCCGTCAGCAGCGTGGCGGGGACCGCCTCATTGGCGTTCCAGCAGCTCGCGAAGCTGAGCGACGCGGGGGTGCCGACCAGGCGAGCGAGCGCCGCCTCGAGCTCGCGATGGATGGTGAAGGTTCCGCAGATGAAGCGCACCGAGGCGGTGCCCGCGCCGAACCGGTCCAGCGCCGCCTTTCCCTCAGCGATGATTTCGGGCTCATTGCTCAGGCCGAGGTAGTTGTTGGAGGAGAGGATGATGACTTCCCCCCGTCCCTCCATGCGGACCCGCGGCCCCTGCGGTCCCTCCAGATGGTTGAGGCGCTTGTACACCCCGTCCCGCTTGAACTGCTCCAGGGCGGTGGTCACCCGTTCGTCGAGGGTCAGCATCGGCATTGAGTTCAGCGCCTCGCCAATCGCAGGAAGTCCACGACGGACAGTCCGCCCGCCGCGTTGAGGGTGTGCATCCCCAGCAGGGAGGAATCCCAGGCGGGGGTGATGCGATGGACGACGCGCTCCCGGTAACGGGACGGAGTCAGCTCCAGCACTTCGCTGATGGCCAGACCCGCGCCGTAGTGCGGCGCTCCGCATTGTGAAGGCCGGTACAAGCGGCCACCCGAACGAAAACAACGACCGGCCATTCGCGACCAGCGGATGTCCGTTACCAGGGGGTTGGCCGGATGCGGGAGGAACGGCCCGAGCGGCTGCCCGGCAACGAATGCGTGCAGCTCGTCGGCCACGCTGGCCAGGAGGTACCAGCGGCCCTCGTGATCCAGCAGGGTTGCGTCCGCCGCCGCGATATCGGTGAGCAAGGTCGAATGCAGCCCCCATTCGTCGGGAAACCGCTCCGCCCGATACAGCTCGACCCGTCGCTCGTCGGCGGTTTCCGGAAGCATGTACCAGCGGCCCCCGTGCGAGAAGACTTGCGGATAGGAGAGATGGTAGGGTCGCTGCAGCGCCAGCCGCGGCGCCCCGATCGGTCCGCTGGGACCCATCTCCCAAACGGCGACCTCGCCGCGCCCTTCGGCATACCGCAGTTCCTCGAAGAACATCCAGCGCCGCTCGCCTTCCCGGACCACGAATGGATCTGCCCAGAAGCGGTCCTTCGGTGGACGGATTTCCCGGTAACGGTGGAAGACCCCGCTCGGCGTATCGGGCTCCGGGGAGGCCGCGTAATGCCAGCCGAGCGACCACTGCAACCGCTTGCCGGCCGTGCGCCGGCGCTGGGCCAGGTAGCGGCTGGCCAGACGGGGCAGATACCCGAACAGCTGACGGTTGGTGGGGACCCGGTAGAGGGGCCGGTCGTACGAATCCCAGGCCTCGTCGGCGGCGGAGCTCTGTACCGGATCGTCACCTCGATGCAGGCGTTGGAGCGAGCCGAGCAGCATGGTCGGCGAACGGGCCAGCAGCCGGCGCAAGTTCCGCTCGAAGGAGAACCGGTGGGTGGCGCACACCAAGCGCGCCAGCACTTGGCCCCCGTCGAGCTCTTCGGTGAGGCGTTGCAGCGTGACGCCGCTCTCGGTCCGATCTTCCAACACCTCCCACACGCCGGGAGGCCCGCCGCGATATACGCGATTGTCGCCGTGATGAAAGGACCAGGTACCGTGGCGTGCGGCATCCAGAATGGGGCCGCGGAGGATTCTGAACCCGAGGCGGATCAGCACATCCAGCTCGTGGCCGCGAATGGCGGCCACATCGACCTCGCTGAGCCGGTCGCTGAACCGGGTGGTCTCGGGCTGGACCTCGAGCACCGCGACTGGCGGACGCAGTTCCTGGATTGCCAGGCTGGCCGGCAGCCGATCCTTGCGGACCCTTCGGCGATCGAGTCGATCGAGCAGGGCATAGCCCAGGCCGTGACGGTTCTTCCACCAGAGCCGGGGTCGCGACGGCCGTGGAGCGGTTGTCGCGGCGTCCCGGCGCAGGACGACCAGAGCGACGTGCGCCAGTGCCTGCTCGGCCGCGGCGGTGATGGCGGGAGCGATCCACCAGGGGATCAGCGGCTCATCGAGCAGGAGGCCTAGCCGCAACGGAGCTCCGTGCGGGCTCATGCCGGAGGAGCGACCTCCAGGATGACCTTGCCCGCCTTGCCTTCCTTGATGATGGCGATGGCATCCGCGATGCCCTCGAGGGGAAAGCGGTGCGTCACCACCGGAAGTGGGTCGAGCTGTCCGGCCCGGAGGAAGCGGACCATGCGGTGCCAGGTGGAATACATCTTCCGGCCGGTGACGCCGTACAGCGTGAGACCCTTGAAAATCACGTCCCGGGCAAAATCAACCTCGGTGGCCCGGCTCGGGGTGCCGAGCAGATTGACTCGTCCTCCCAGCCGCGCGGCCGCGAAGGCCTGGGCATGACCCGCCGGGTGCCCGCTCATCTCGCAGACCAGGTCCATGCCGTCTCCGGCGGTGAGCTCGCGGATCCGGGCGAGCACGTCGTCCGTGCTGGGATTGAGGGTCACCTGCGCCCCCATCTGGCGCGCGAGTCCCAGCCGCATCTCGTTGAAGTCGCTGGCGACGACCAGGGACGCCCCTGCCGCCCGGGCGACGCCGCAGGCGAAGCAGCCGATCGGGCCGCAACCCAGGACGAAAACGGTGCTGCCCGCGAGCTCCCCGCCCTCGAGCACGGTGTGGACCGCGTTCCCGATCGGGTCCATGATCGCGCCGATTTCCACCGGAATTCCATCGAGCTTGATCACGTTCGACGCCGGCATGGCGATGTAGTCGGCAAAGGCGCCGTCGCGGTCGACTCCGATGATGCGGGTGCGACTGCACAGGTGGCCGTTCCCGGTGCGGCAGGAAAGACAGTGCCCGCAGACGATGTGCCCCTCCGCGGTGACCAGGTCTCCGATCGCGAGGAGGCCTTCCGCCTCCACTTCAGGGCCCAGGCGCTCGATGCGGCCCGCGAATTCGTGGCCGATGGTGACCGGCGGCTTCAGGCGACCGCTGGCCCAGTGGTCCCATTCCCAGATGTGCAGGTCGGTGCCGCACACCCCCGCGGCCGACACGCGGATCAGCACGTCGGCGGGCCCGCAGGCGGGTACCGGCACCTCGCGAAGCTCCATGCCCGGGCCCGGTCCGACCTTGACGATTGCGCGCATGGATTCCGGTGAGGGGAAAGGACGCTCAAGCATAGCGGGATTCAGCGTCGCGGCGAAGCGTCCCGGCCGGCTGCCTTCCACTCCCAATAGCGTTTGCGGAAGCCGAGCCACGCGCGGCCCCCGACCTTCTTGAGGATCTTCTTGGCGTTCCACCCGGCGGTTTGGCGGGCGCATGCCAGCACGTTCCCGGTGCCCAGCGACGCGGCGGTGCGGGCGGGAGTGTTGCGCAGGATGGAATACCGGCCGGAGAGGAGTAGGCGACCGGAGCGCCAGGGCGAGCGGCGGGGCTCGGAGGTGAACAACAGCTCGTAGCCGCAGGCCTCCGCCGCGCTGGCGACCGCGGCAGAGTGATAGCCGCCCGGAACCGATGCCGTTCGAACCGGCCCGGCGACGATGCTTTCCAGCCGTCGGCGACTCTCCGCCCATTCCCGTTGCAGCGCCGCGGAATCCAGCGCGGCCATGCGGGCCGGGTGAGAAGCGGAATGGCTTCCCACGATGTGACCGGCGCGGACCAAAGAGCGGATCGCCGCTTCGCCGAGAAAACCCGGCGTGCCGATCCGGTCGGTGGTGATGAAGAAGAGTCCTCGCCAGCCGCGCCGCTCGAGTGCCTCCGCGGTCACCGGCCACGCGCTGGCGCCGCCGTCATCGAAGCTGAGCATAACCAGCTCCGGTCGCTGCAGGATCGTGGGAAGCGCATCGGGCGGCCCGGAGAACACCGCCTTCGCCGACCCGGCAATGGCGGCGAGATGCTGCTCGAAGGTCTGCTGCTCGAGCTTGTAGATCTCGGCATCGGCGCCACCGAACCCGCTCTGGGGCGCGCGAGAGTCGCCGAGCACGTCGTGGTACAGCAGTACGGTCACCGGGCCGGCTCCCGGCGGGCAGCGCGCTGCCACGTCAGGTACTTCGTCAGGCGGGGCTGACCCCAGGCCCGCGACGGTCGGCCCGTCGTGTCGAGTGGGGTCCGGTTGCCGGACAAGACCTCTTGCAGAGTCGCGGCGATGGCTTCGAGGTTGGCGAAACAGGTGCGGTCCTGGATGACGAGGTGCGACTCGTTGCGCTCGTCGAAGGGGGCTTTGAAATATCCGTAGATCGGTCCGGTATCGACTCCCGCATCGATCCGAAGCAGCGTCGTGCCCACGTTCTCGCGATCCCGGTTCACGAGGGCCCAGAAGCCTCCGTGCGCGTTCCGATATTCCGGGCAGATGCCGGGATGCAGTACGAAAATGCCTCCGGGCAGGCTCGCGAACACCTCCGGCTTAAGAAGGGTCTTGCAGCGCGCCACGGCGAAATCGATGTGATGCTCGGCGAGCGCCTGCAACACCGCGGGCTCGTTGGGCGAGCGGACCCGCAGTCGGTGCGGTGCGGCCGGACGCGGGAAACGGAAGCCGAGATCCCGCAACAGATCCGCTCGCCATTCCGCGTCCCGGCGGGCATAGCGAAAGCGATAAAGCAGCCGGAATGCCAGGACATCGGCGAATCCCAGCAGCCCGCTGCGGCGAATCTCGCGCCGGATTCGCTTATAGAGTCTTGAAGGGGGCTCCGCGATCTCGACCTGCAGCGCGAGTTCAGTGAAGCTGGCGAGCCAGCGGGCGATCCCCTGTTGATTCAGGGGATCGTCGGTGTGACAGATGAGTGCGGAGCGGAGCCTGTGAGTCTTCAATGCTTGCTGGATCCCTCGGTGTCAAGCTGGGTCACATCGACCCGGGCACATTACGGATCTGACCTTGAGAGCCGCGAGGTCGCAGGGCGCTGCTCAAGGGAGCTCCAGGAGCGCCACCGAATCGCCGGCGCCCGAGCGGGAAAGCACGCCGAATCGCTGGGTCCAGATCCTGATGGCCTCTTGCTCTCCGTCGCGAGCAGCATCGTCCAGCACGATCTGAGCGTGGGGAGCGAGCCGGTCGCCGACACGATCCAGCAGCCCCACTCGCCCATTGGGAGTAGTGCCTGGCGGGCCATCACAAAACACCAGGTCGATGTTGCG
>Ga0255310_10000056_pt1 | contig 18197 bp, 13 predicted proteins | sample EtOH1_T0_E1_meta_FD_201359 | JGI IMG/M metagenome (GOLD analysis project Ga0255310, IMG submission 201359) | Sandy soil microbial communities from University of British Columbia, Vancouver, Canada - EtOH1_T0_E1 | ecosystem: Engineered > Artificial ecosystem > Sand microcosm > Unclassified ...
CTGTCCCAGCTCACGAGCGTACCAGCCCCGCGCAGCCGCCACGCCCCGATCCGAGCCCATTCGACCCCTGCTTGGCCGGTCGCCTGCCGAACCGGACGTCGCACATAGTCCTGGCCGTCGCTGCTGAACTGCCGAATGTCTTCCGATCTCAACTGCACCGAGACCATCGGCATAAGGCTCATCCGTCGAATCCCGATATGGCTCAGCAAGACGGCGGTGAGATCGCTTCGGAAGCTGCCCAACGTGACGATTGCGCTCGTCTCGATGCCGGGAAGCAAGGCCCGATCCAGCGCGCCGGCCCACAGGCGTCCGCCCAGATCGTGGTCGTAGGCCAGGCCGAGGCCGGCCACGCGTGGAGGAGCCGGAACGATCTGGGCGCGGAAGGCGACGCTGTCGCCTTCGCCGACCGGCCCGAGCCAAAGCTCCCGAAACACCTCGACCTGGAAGAGCTCCCCGAGTTGGGCCTCGAGGCCGTCGAGGTGGAGGTGCTCGCGATGCAGGCCCAGCACCCGGCCCATGGTGATCTTGTCCCGTTCCGTGCCGTTGGTGACGGTCCAGTCCGTGAGTTGAGTCGGAAGCGGCGAAGCGGCCCGGGGAGAGCGCGAGACACAGCTGAGCTTGGACAGCGACGTGTCCGCCGCCAGGCGGCCGCTTCGGACCATGCGGTCGTGCGTGGCCGGGTCGAATCGCAGATTTGCCACGCCGCGAACGTCAGGATGGATGGACACGTCTCCGGGTCCGAGGGAATCGAGCGGCTGGACGAAGAGGAATCCCGCTAGCCGGCCGGCGATCGCTTCGGGCGAGGACAACACCAGGCTGTCGGCGTCGACCGGGTCGCGCAGATCGACAACAATCACGCGTCGGGCACCTGCGGCTCGCGCCGCGCCGATCGGCACATTCGCGCTGATCCCACCGTCGGTGAAGAGCTGGCCGTCTATGCGTTCGGGGGAGAAGACCAGCGGCACCGCGAGGCTGGCGCGGACTGCCTGGGCCAGGTCCCCGCGCCGGAACGCCACCGCTTCACGACTCCTGAGGTTGGTCGCGACGGCGCGGAACGGAATCGCCAGCCGGTCGAAATCACCGCGCGCCTGCAGGTTCGCGCGCAACAGGATCCGGTTGAGCAGGGCGTTGAGCTGGAGTTCCCGCAACCCGCCAGTCGCCAGCGCAAAGCCTCCACTGCCTTGTTCCCACAGAAAAGTGGGCGGTAAGCCCTCCCATTGGTGAGGCGCGCGGCTGCCAACCAGCGGGCGGCTATCGAACGGTGGAAGCGCGACGATGAGCGAGTCAATTTGCCGCGCCGACAGGCCGCCGGCATACAGGGCCCCGACCAAGGCACCGATACTGGTGCCGACGACGAGGTCAGGGCGGATGCCCAGGCTGTCGAGCACCTGCAGGACGCCGATATGCGCGAAGCCCTTGGCACCCCCGCCGGACAAGACCAATGCCAGCGGCCCCGCAGGGCACTGCTGCGCCCCGGCCGGCGGCGCGCTCACCAGCGCGAGGAGCAGCCACCGCAGACCGTGCCGCATGCGCAAACTTAATCCCGGGCTCCCCTTGCGGAGCGTGGCGCGGCTCCTTAATTCTGTCCCGGGAGCCTCCAGCCCACCTCGGGGCGCGAGGGATCACTCACGGAGATCGGAAGGCATGACGTACATCATTACCGAGGCATGTATCGGCGTGAAGGACCGGGCCTGTGTGGACGTCTGCCCGGTCGACTGCATTTATGAAGGGGAGGATCAACTCTACATCCATCCCGATGAGTGCATCGACTGCGGCGCCTGCGAGCCGGAATGCCCCGTGACCGCGATCTTTCCGGAAGAGGACGTGCCGCCCAACCTGGAGAGCTTCATTCAGAAGAACAAGGAGATCTTCAACTCCGATACCCCGCCGGGGAGACCGCAGAAGTAGGAATTAGGCGTCAGGGATCTTCTCGCTCACCAGTCCTCAGTCCTAAACCTGCCACGGCGAGACGACCCGCGGGACGGGCACTCTGCCCGTCCCGGGGCCGCTTACTAGGGAGTACTGCATGAGGCTAGGCGGTGATGCGATATGGAGCATCGAATCGGTCCCGCCATCCTAATAGACGCCCCAAGTCGCCGAAGGGTTTCATCCCAGGGACTGGAGGAATTTCAGAATCGCGCGGGTCGTGGGCACCGGCTGCTCGACGCAGGGGAGATGACCGGACGCCGGGATCTCCATGAGCCGCGCCCCGGGGATGGCGTTTGCCATCGCTTGGGCGATCGGGGGAGGGGTGATGATGTCTTCGGCCCCCACCAGCACGAGGGTCGGAATGCCGGTCAGCGTCTCGAGCAAAGACGTACTGTCGGGACGCTCTCGCATGGCCGAGAGCGCGCCGACAAGGCCGGACACCGGGGTGCGCAGGATCATCGTCCGAATCTGCTCGATGATCTCGGGCGAAACCTGCGGCGTGAAGAAACGGGGCAGCATCGCTTCAGCGGCAGCGAGCGCGCCTTGTTCGCGCACCCGGCCGATCAGCGCATCCCGTGCACGGCGTCCCTCCGCACTGTCGGCCTCGGCGCGGGTGTCCATCAGAATCAGCCCGCGAACCCGCTCCCGCCACCGCCGCAGGAACTCAAACGCGACGTAACCGCCCAGCGAGAGGCCACACAGCACCACCTGCCCCTCCCCGATCGCGTCGAGGATACCGACGAGATCTTCGGCGTAGGTGCTCATCGAGTAGCCCAGGTCGGGGGCGTCGGACTGACCCATTCCGCGCAGATCGGGGGCGATGCGACGATATCCCGTGAGGCTGTCGAGCTGGTGCTGCCAGATGGTGCGGTCCAAGGGGAACCCGTGCACGAACAGCACGGCGGGACCCGTACCCCGCTGCTCGACGGCGAGCCGCACGCCGTTTACGGACAGGCGATCCGCCGGCTCCGAGGTCGGCCGCGCTTGAAAGTACTCTCCGACTTCCTCCGGAACCGGGACCGGTCGGCCTTCGCGATCGATGCAGACGAAAACGAACTCGGCGGTCGCAATCAGCGCGCCATCGCTGGCCCGCCGGGCGGTCTGCCGCATGGTGAAGCTGGTGCGCCCGTGATGCACCAGAGCCTGATGCACTCGCAGTACATCCCCCGGAAATGCCGGGGCGAGGTAGTCGATGACCGTCTTGCGCACGGCCGGCCAGGCATCGTGCCGGCCGAAGACGTCCATGCCCGGTCCGCGGGCCAGCACATCCCACCGGGCGCGCTCAAAAACGCGAAGAAACGCCGCCTGATTCAGATGGCCGAACGCATCGCAATCATCGGGATAGACGACTTGTTCGACCTCGGCGATACTCATCGGCGGCTCCGTGAAGGCCGAAAAGTACGCCGGGTCACACCGGGGCCGCTACTATTCCGTTTCTCTCTCGGAAGGATGCGCGCCGGGTGCTGCAATTGATCGAGGAGCCCGCGGACTTCAGCGACCTGCTCGCCCGGCTTCGCGTCGAGCTGCTGGTGGCCGTCGATACCGAAGCGGCAAGCTTCCACCGCCATCGCGACCGCGTCTACCTGCTGCAGCTCTCGACCCGCAGCGAAACCTGGCTGGTCGATCCTCTCGCGGTCAGCGGGCTCCCGGGGTTCGGTGAGTTGCTCGCCGACCCGGGGATCGAATTCATCTTCCATGATGCCGATTATGACCTCCGGCTGCTCGGACATGAATTCGGTTTTCGCGCCGCGCGCCTGTTCGATACCCGCGTGGCCGCTCAGTTCCTCAACGAGCCCGGCATTGGGCTCGCGGCGCTGCTCGAGAAGCACTTCGGCGTCCGGCTCGACAAACAATTCCAGCGCGCCGACTGGTCACTACGCCCCCTGACTCAGCCCATGCTCGAGTATGCCGCGACCGACACGCGCCATCTCCCTCGCCTCCGCGACGAGCTGCACCGGCAACTCGTGGAGCGGGGCCGCCTCGGCTGGGTCGAGGAGGAATGCGAGCTGCTCACCCGCGTCCGATGGCCCGAGCCGGATCCGCCCGAGCTGCAGGCACTGGGCGTCAAAGGCGCCCGGGTGCTCTCGCCCCGCGGGCTGGCGCGGTTCCGCGAGCTCTACGTATGGAGAACCCGAACGGCCGATGCGCTCGACCGTGCCGCTTTCCGCATTCTCGGGAACGAGGCGATGTTCGCGCTGGCCGAGCACCCGCCGGCAGACCTCGCGGGATTGGCGCGGGTTCGCGGGGTGGGGCGCGAACTGGTCGAGCGCCGCGGACCGGAGATCATGGCCGCGCTTGGCCGCGGGTCCGGATTGCCGGAGGCCGATCTCCCCAGGTTCGCTCGTGCCCCTCGCCACCGGCCCGACCCGGCGTTCGAAGGCCGGTTGGAGCGGCTCAAGGCCGCGCGGACGGGGTTGGCCGAGCACTACGACCTGGCCCCCGGCGTGCTCTGCCCCAATTGGCTGCTCGAGGCGGTCGCACGAACGGCCCCCGGGGATCTCACTGCCCTCGCCACCACCGACGGGATAAGGCGCTGGCAGGTACGTGAGTTCGGAGCAGCCCTGCTGGCAGCACTTATATAAGTATCTATAGCAACTACTAATCTCATCCAAGGAAGGGGGTGGCCTCTGGCGTGAGCCCTCACTGGTACCCAACCACTTTCGACTTCCCCGCGTCATACGAGGTGCAGTTGCAGGCCACTCCCCATGCGGCCGCAAGGGACGGTGTGTGGACGATTCCGAGCTGATCGCGGGCGCCCGCGCCGGCGACCGGATGGCAGCACGCCGCCTGTACGATCGGCATGCACCCCGCGTGTACCGGTTGATCTATCGATCGGTCGGGGATGAGGAGCTCGCCCGCGAGTATACGCAGGACACCTTCGTCAAGGCGTTCCAGCGACTGGAGCAGTATCGCGGCGAATCGGCGTTTTCGACCTGGCTGCACTCGGTTGCCATGTCGATGTTGTTCACCGGCCTGCGGCGGTTGCGCAGGGTCCGGGCACGGGAGTTCGAGTTGGCGACGGCCGCCGACGTCGCCAGCCCCGGAAGCGAGAGCGATCCGCACCTGAGGGATCGCCTGCAGGCAGAGTTGGAACGCCTGCCGGTTCGGCTCCGGATGCCGGTGGTGCTGCACGATATGGAGGGATTCACCCACCGGGAAATCAGTGAGATGCTGGACATTCCCGAGGGGACCAGCAAGGCGCGACTGGCGGAGGCTCGGGCGCGATTGCGCGAAGCGCTCGCCGGGATCGTCGCCGAATAGAATAGAAGGGACGCAGACATGGACGATCAGGAGCTGGAACGCCGGCTCGCCGAACTCAAGGAAACCTGGCGGATTCCTCGGGATCCGCCCCTGGACGAGATCTGGCAAGCAGTGGACGCGAAGGTCTTCCCGGCGCAGGTTCGCCGGGCTCCCTCGCGCTGGGTGCGCACGCTGCTGCCCCTGGCGGCGACCCTCGTGCTCGGCTTTGGCCTGGGGCAGGTGAGTCCCGCCCTGCGGCGAGGGCCCGCGGCAAACCCCGCGACGACGGCGTTGTCGGAGTCCTCGAGCGAGGGCGGGGCGGCGATGCGCACGGTAGGCGAAGACGCGCCGTTTGTCGGCGTCGCCACCGATTATCTCGAGCGGGTGACCGCGCTGCTGGTCACCCTCGCGGAGGCCAATCGCCGCGGAGGGCAGCAGGTCGAGTACTCGACTGCGCAGGCGCGCGACCTCCTGGTGACCACGCGCCTGCTGCTGGACTCGCCACAGGCGCGTGACCCGCATCTGCAGGCCCTGCTCGCTGACCTCGAGCTGGTGCTGGCCCAGATCGTCCGGTTACCGGCACGCGCCGCGGCACCGGACGTCTATCTCATCGATCAGGCTCTCGACCAGCGGGAAGTGCTCCCGCGGCTCCGCGAGATGCTCGCGGAGAATTCTACTTCTCAGCCGTAAGCGGAGCGTTCGCGATGCAAACTTCTTTGCTCCTGGTGGTACTCGGCCTCGCGGCCGGACCGGTGGCCGCACAGATTCCCACCCCCGTGCCTCCCAGGCCAACACTGCCGGCACGAAGACCCCCCGTAACGCCACGTCTGCCCGGTACTCCTTTGCCGCCGGTTGCCTCGATGGAGCTGCTGGATCAATGGGAGTATCTGGACCACTTGCGGTTCGAACTGCCGATGCCCAGCATCCCGTTCCACGACTTCGCCATGGAGTTGCCCTCGGAGCCGTTCTTCCCATCGCTGCCCGACTTCGAGTTTCCGGCTCTCCCGCAGACGCCGCTCCCCCTGCTTCCTTTGCACGACGACCTCTTCGGCTGGAGCGAGGCGACCCCCGGCGGGAAACTGAGCCACCTCAACCCGGAACAGGGCAGCCCGGAAGACTCCCTCTTCCGCGCTGCGCGCGAAGCTCTCAATCGGGGAGAATACGCTCGCGCCTCGACCCTGTTCCAATCGTTCGAGCAGCGTTTTCCCCGCTCCCGGGTGGCCCCGGCGGCCATGTACTGGAGGGCGTTCTCGCTCTACCGGTCCGGCGCATCGGAAGAGCTCCGCACCGCGCTGGCGGCGCTCAAGGCACAACAGGACCGCTTTCCCGACGCGGCGGCAGATCCCGATGCCGCCACGCTGCGGACCCGGCTCTATGCGGCGCTCGCGGCCCGCGGTGATGCCCAGGCCGCGAGCATGTTGCGCGCTGCCTCGACCGCCGGCGCAAGCTGCGACCGGGAGGAGATGGAGGTGCGCGCCGAGGCACTCAACGCCCTGGCGCAACTCAACCCACCCGAGGCGCGGCCCACCCTCAAGCGAGTCCTGGCGCGGCGGGACGAATGCTCCGCGACCCTGCGCCGTCGCGCGGTCTACATCCTCGGCCGCAACGGAACCGACGAGAGTACCGCGGATCTGATCGAGGTCGCGAAGAGCGATCCCGACCCGGGGGTCCGCAGCGACGCCATCATGCTCATCGCGCGCTCCCCCGGCGCCACGACCGTCAAGGTGCTGGAGCAGCTCTTCAATGAGAGCACCGATCCGCGCACCCGTGAAGCGGCGCTCTCGGCGCTGCGCTCCGCGGGAGGGCCCGAAGCCAAGCGCGCCCTCCGCACCATCATCGAAAAGGGAGATCTGCCGGAGCGGACCCGCGCAGAAGCGATCCAGCAGCTGGGTCGGCGGTCCGAAAGCGCAACCGAAGTCTACGTGGGAAGCCAGGGCCAGCGAACAGCCGCCGTTCGGGACGCCGCCCGCTCGACCGGTGACGAGGAGGATGCGGCGTTCCTTCGCGGGCTGTACGCGAAAACCGATTCCCGCCTGATCAAGAGCGCAATTCTGTCCGCCGTGTCCCGCATCGGCGGGGCCGCGAACGACCAGTGGCTGCTCGGGATCGCGAAGAATCGCGAGGAGGACGGCGGGCTGCGGCGTGAAGCGCTCTCCCGGATCAGGACCAGTGCCCTCTCGATCGACGAGCTGAGCAAGCTGTTCGATGCCCTGCCCGAACGGGAGCTTCGCTCCGCGGTGGTCAATCAGCTCGCCGGTCGCGACGATTCCGCGGCGGTGGACAAGTTGATCGAGATAGCGAAGTCGGGCACCGACCCGCAGGTGCGCCGCCAGGCTATTGCGGCACTGGCGCGCAAGAACGACCCCCGCACCACCAAACTGCTGCTGGACCTGGTGGAGAAGCCATGAGGGCCCGGGCCGGAGGGTTCGGGGTGGCCGTCGTCGCGCTGGGTTGCGGGGCGGCATCGCTGCTCGGGCAGAGCGGGTTGCGCTCGAGAGTCGAGGGCGGCGGGGATGCGCGGGTGCAGTTTCGTTACGCCGCGCGCGCCGATGTCTGCGGTATGGGCAATTCGATTTCCATCGGCCGGTCGACGTACCTATCCACCGGCAATGTGAACGTGCTCGAGGGGGTGGAGCGGCAGTGTCGCCGCGGACCGGTGGTGGTGCGGGTGACGCGGGCCGGCGGCCAAGTGGTCGGCATCGACGCCGAGATCGCCCCGGAATTGGTGCCGGAAGGTGTCACCGATCTCGGTGCCGTGGCCGCCGGCGCCGCCGCCGAGTATTTGCTCGACCTCGCCGCCCGGGCCGACGGCCGGCCGGGGCGAGAGGCGATCCTCCCCGCCGTGCTCGCCGACAGCGCAACAGTGTGGCCGGGACTGCTGGCCCTTTCCCGCAATGGCGCGCTGTCACGCTCGGTACGGCAGGGCGCGATGAGCTGGTTGGGGCGGGAGCTGGATCGGATGAACGGCGAAGACGCCCGCAAGGCCTCGGCCGCGCTGATCGCGATCGCCGGCGATACCGAAGAAACCCTTCCGATCCGCCAGCAGGCCGTGTCGGTGCTGGCCCGCTCCGAGCGGGCCGATCTCTCCGCCCTCACCCGGATGGCCAACGGCACCGACAGCTGGCTCAGGCAGGCCGCCATCCAGGCGCTCGCCAACTCCGGCGATCCCCGGGCCCGCGACTACCTGCGCACCGCGTTGCAGGAGCCCACGCTGCCGGAGGCGCTGCGCACCTCGGTGATCCGCGGCCTCGGACGGGACTACGCCACGGCGCGGGACCTCGAGCTGCTGCGTTCGCGTTATGCCGGCCTCGCCTCGACTACCTCGAAACAAGTCGTGCTCTCCGTCGTGGGCGAGCAAGGGGGCAATGCCAGCCTGCAATGGCTGCTGGGGATCGCGGGAGACGCCAACGAGGCGCCCGAGCTTCGGGCCCAGGCGGTAGAATCGGCCCAACGCGCCGGCGCCACCACGGCGCAGCTCGGCAAGCTGTACGATCAGGCCCCGGACCGCCGCACCAAGGAATCCACGATCAGCGCGTTGCTCAAGAACGGCGACCGGGCGGCGGTCGACATCCTGCTCCGCATCGCACGGACCGAGACGGATCCCTCGGTACGACGTTCCCTGATCAATCGCATGGGGCGGATGGAAGACGAGCGGGTTAAGGCGCTCTTGAAAGACTTGATCGAACGCTAGCCGTTACCCCAGAAAGGCGCGCACTCGCGGATCCATGCGCTCGGGAGTCCAGTACGGCTCCCAGACCAGATCGATCTCCACACTGCGGACGCCCGCAAGGTCCCCCAGGACCGTGCGGGCGTCCTGCATGATCTCGGCGCCCGATGGGCAGCCCGGAGAAGTGAGCGTCATGGTAACCCGCACGTCCCCCGCCTCGTCAACCGCGGTGTCGTAGATCAGCCCGATATCGACGATGTTAAGGCCGAGTTCGGGATCTTTCACGGCCCGCAGTGCTTTGCGAATCGACTCGGGCGTCAGATCGGTCGGCATGAATACCCCTTCAGGAGCGCTTGCGAACAATGGGGCAGCAGGCAGAAACGGTCAAGGAACGACCGATTCGCTCAGTCGGCCTAGTGGTAGCTGGTACAACAACTGTACAGTGGCACGATCGCGGGCGCTCAATCGGCCGACGCCGCTCACCGGATACATCACATCGCCGGGGTTACTGGAGTGGGGCAGGCCGAGGCCGTGCCCGAACTCGTGGATCGCGATCGCGAGGGCGGCGGGGGGAGGGATGGGCCTCCCGGCGCTGTCGGCACGGGCCAGGGTTATGGTGGCCCTGCGAATCGCTCCCGCTTCGTTCCAGACGAGGTTGGTTTGGCCCGCCAGCCCGTGCTCGAGGTGCTCGGTTGATTGCACGACCAGCTGCGCGGCCGAGGTATCACCAGTCACGAGAAGGCGAACTCCCAAGGCGGCTCCTTCCCACACTCCAAGGGCGCGCCGCACCAGGGCCTCGAGCTGCGGATCCGACCGCGGTGGATCGACGCGAATCGCCACGTAGAGGACCCGATCCTCGTTCCAGCGTCGCAGAACCGAATCGGTATCGACGAACAGAGAATCGAAGTACGTATAGGGGGCCGCTTGCGCCAACCTCCGCTTGCTTTCGAGGCGGGCGAGCAGGTCGATGCTGGGAGTGCGGGAGAGGGACGGGACCGGATCGGGGGCAGCGCGGGAGGCGGCGCTTTCCGTCACGGTTCGCGGCGGCGGGAACTTGACCGGTGCCGCAATGCGCTGGGCGATTGTCGCGGTGGAAGGCGGCGGCGCAACCCGACGGAGCCGCCCGACTGCTATCAGCGCCAGCAACACCAGCATCCCGCCGAGCAGAAATCGTGTCATGAGGTCCTTGCCGCAAATATGCGGCAGGGAGATGCGCTGTCGCTACCCTGCTGCTTTACTGGCGCGTGACCGGGGGGCAGCCCTACCATTCGGGCTTGCAGAGTCTTGCACGCGTTCAGCACGGGATCAATCCGCGTCCATGAGGCGCGACCCGCTCCCCGGAATCTCGGAACCGGCCGCCGCCCTGGTCGTCCGATTCCGTTGGCTCGTGGTCGCCCTGTGGGCCGTCGTGGGAAGCATTGGAATCGTCCGCGCCAAGCACACTCCCGAGCTGCTCAACGTGCGCGGCGGGGCGGACCGGGAGACTGAGGCGGCGCTGGCGGATCGCCTGCTGAGCACCCGGTTCGCCAGGCCCTTCAGCGAGTTTTTCGCGGTCGCCCTCGAGAGTACCCAGCCCTTCACCGCGGGGCTTCCCCGCGCTGCCCTGGATTCCATCGTCGCGGACCTGCGCAACGAGCCCTACGTCCGCGCGCTGCTCTCCTATCCCAGCACCAAGGACTCCCTCTTCCTGAGCGCCGACGGCCGCAAGACCTTTCTCCTGGTCTCGGTCGACGCCCCGGCGGGAGACAGCCTCGGAAAGCTGGTGCTGCGATTCCGGGGAGCGTTGGGTCGGGCGATCGCGCACGTGCCCCATCGCGACGATTATCGGGCCTGGGTGACGGGCCGTTCTCCCCTGGATCTCGATGTCCGGGTGGTCAGCACCGACGATAGCCGCCGGTTGGAGGCCCGGCTGATTCCCTTGACCCTGGTGATCCTGGTCCTGGCCTTCGGCGCGCTGGTCGCGGCCCTGCTCCCGCTGCTGGTGGGCTTCATCACCGTGACGCTCTCCCTAACCCTCGTCGGCGTGCTGGCTCGCCACACTCCGATGTCGGTATTTGTCCTGAACCTCACCACCATGATCGGGCTGGGCGTCGGAATCGACTATTCCCTCCTGATGGTCACCCGCTTCCGCGAAGAGCTGACCCGGGGGCACCGCCGGCGCGAGGCCGCGGCACGCACGATCCGCACCGCCGGCCGCGCGGTGCTCACCTCGGGTCTTACGGTCGTGGTGGGCTTTGGCGCCCTGGTGCTGACGCCGCTGGTAGAGACGAAGAGCGTGGGATTGGCGGGACTGGTGGTGGTCGCCGTGGCAGTGCTGCTGTCCACGACCCTGCTGCCCGCCCTGCTCGCGATCATCGGGAGAGAGATCGACCGGCCCCGCTGGCTGGCGCGGAGACTCACCTGGTATCACTCCCCCCGAGGATGGGAAAAGTGGGCGCGCACCCTCTCGCGCAGCCCCCGCAAGGCGCTGGTGCTGGGCGGCGTCGCGGTGGCGATCCTCACGGCACCCCTGCTCTGGATCCGCATCGGGTTGCCGGCCCGCCACTGGTGGCCGTCGCACACCGAGGCCGGGGAAGGCGTGGAGGAGCTCACCAAGATCGGCGTGGCGGGGTACCTCTTTCCGATCCGCGTGGTCATCGAATTCCCCGCGGGACAACCGGCGACCCAGCTCATCTCACTGCGGGCGCTGCGGCGATTGTCGGATTCGCTGCGCGCGGATCCGCGGGTACGGGACGTCCGCAGCCTGGTCGACCTCGAGCGGGGCCAGTCGCTGCTGGGGTATTCCCTGCTCTACTCCGACCTCGACGCCGCACGGGCCAAGTACAAGGATGCGATCGACGCCTATCTGAGTCGGGACCAGCAGACGACGCTGCTGGACGTCATCGCCCGGGATTCGACCTCCTTGACGACCGAGATGGAGCTGGTCGCCGCTGTGCGGCAGGTGGCCAAGAGCAAGGCGATCCGGCAACTCGCCGGCAGCAAGGCGGCGGTCGGGGGATACGTGGCGGGCGCGGTGGATTTTCAGGCGGACCTCCTGGGCCGCTTTCCCTTGATCATTCTGTTGGTGCTCGGAGTGACCGGCGTGATGCTGGCGGTGGCGTTCCGCTCCGTGTTGGTGCCGATCAAGGCGGTGATCATGAACTCCCTGTCGGTGAGCGCCACTTTCGGGTTGATCGTGCTGGTATTTCAGCACGGGGTGGGCGCGCGGGAATTCGGGCTCGACGGAGCCACGGAAGCGATCTTCGTGGCGGTGCCGGTGCTGGTGTTCGCGGTCGTCTTCGGCCTGAGCATGGACTACGAAGTGTTCCTGCTGTCGCGAATCAAGGAGGCTTTCGACCGGACCGGGCGCAACACCGAGGCGACCATGGAGGGCGTCAGCGCCACGGCTTCGGTCATCACCTCGGCCGCCCTGATCATGATCGTCGTCTTCGGGGCCTTCGCCTTCGCCCGGGTCCTGATGGTTCAGTTCCTCGGTTTTGGGCTGGCTATAGCGGTGCTCTTGGATGCGACGGTGATTCGCATGGTGCTGGTGCCGGCCTTCATGCATCTGGCGGGACGCTGGAACTGGTGGCCGGGGACGAAGAAGGCAGTGACCAGTGACCGGTGACCGGTGACCGGTCACTGGTCACTGCACTTTCGCGTCCAGCCAGTTGTCCCCCACGCCGACGCCGACCACCAACGGCACCTTGAGGTGAGCGGCGCCCTCCATGCAGGTCCGCACCAGTGCCGACACGCGCTCCACTTCTTCGCCCGGCGCTTCCAGCACCAGCTCGTCATGGACTTGCAGCAGCAATCGGGCGGCGAGCTTCCCCTCCCGCAGAGCATGGTGCAGCCGCACCATCGCGATCTTGATGAGATCGGCCGCCGACCCCTGGAGCGGTGCGTTCTGCGCCTGGCGCTCGCCGAAGGCGCGCAAGTTGAAATTGCGCTCTCGGACTTCGGGGATATAGCGCCGCCGGCCAAACAGGGTCTCCACGTAGCCCTGCTCCCGGGCCAGCGCGACCTGGCGATCGAGGAAGGCCCGTACTCCCGAAAAACGCTTGAAATACTCGGCGATGAATGCCTTGGCCTCGTCCTGGCTGATCGCGAGCGCGCGGGACAGCGCGAAGGGCCCCTGCCCGTAGATGGTGGCGAAATTGATCGTCTTCGCCCGAGCCCGCATCTCGGCCGTTACCGCGCTCACCGGAACCCCGAAAATGATCGACGCGGTCTGGCGATGGATGTCCTCCCCCGCCTGGAAGGCTGCGATGAAGGCGGGATCATCCGAGAGGTGCGCCATCAGGCGCAGCTCGATCTGGGAGTAATCGGCCACGATGAACTTCCAGCCGGGCGCCGGCACGAAGCCGCGACGGATCTCTTCTCCCCGGCGAGTGCGGATCGGGATGTTCTGGAGGTTGGGCTCGGAGGACGAAAGCCTACCAGTCGCGGCGCCTACCTGGTTGAAGCTGGTGTGGATCCGCCCGGTCGCCGGGTGGACCTTGACCGGGAGGGTGTCGACATAGGTCGAGCGGAGCTTTTCCAGCTCCCGATACTCGAGCAGCAGCTTCGGCACCTCATGGCCCAGTTCGGCGAGCTGCTCGAGCACGTCCGCATCGGTCGAGGGGCCGGTTCGGGTCCGCTTGAGCACGGGCAGCTGGAGCTTTTCGAAGAGCACCGTGGCGAGCTGCCGCGGACTGTTGACGTTGAACGCCACCCCGGCCACGCGGGAGATTTCCGCCTCCAGCCGCCGGAGATCGGCGCCCAGCTCGCGTGACAGCCGGGCGAAGAGGCCAGGGTCGATCGCGATGCCGGCCCATTCCATGTCCACCAGCACCTGCACCAGCGGCATCTCGATGTCGTCGAGCAAGGGTTGCAAAGCGGCCTGCGCGAGCCGCGGCGCGAATACCTGGCGCAGCGCCAGCACAGCCGTGCTGTCGGCGCAGCAGTAGACGGCCGCCTCCGCGATCGCGACCTCGGCAAACGGGATCTCCGCCTTGCCCTTCCCGGCGGTTTCGCCGTAACTGGGCATCGGGGCGCCGAGGTGATCCAGGGAGAGCGTGTCGATGCCGTGAGAGCGCCGGCCGGGGTCGAGCACGAAGCTCGCGAGCATGGAGTCGTAGCTGACGCCGTCCAGCTCCACGCCGGCGCGGCGCAGCACCTGCCAGTCGTACTTGATGTTGTGCCCGGCCTTCTTCACGCGGGGGTCGCGCAGCAGCTCGGCAAGCGCCGCGCAGGCGGGATCGCCGAGCGGAGGCAGATTAAATACGGGAGCGGGAGCCGCCAGTTCGCCCCCCCGCGGGCGGTGCCCGAAGGGGAGGTACCACGCGAGGTCCGGCGTCACGGCCAGCGAGAGACCGATAAGCTCGGCATCGCGCGGTTCCAGCGAGCTGGTTTCGGTATCGAGCGCGATGATCGCGGCCGCTCGCAACGCCGCGACGAGCTCGGGCAGCCGCTCGACCTCCGCGATCACCCGGGGCAGCAGGGGTCGGGTGCCGGCCGACGCTGGAAGGGGTGCAACCTCACCCGGAGTCTCCAGAGCCAGTGACTCGGCCGGTCCTTCGGCCTCCATCAGGCGCTTCGCGAGGGTGTGGAACTCCAGCCGGGTGAGCTCTTTCAGGAGCGCGGGGCGATCCGGCTCGCACGCGGCAGCTGTTGCGAGCTCGAGCGTCAGCGGGACGTCGGTCTTGAGCGTAACCAGCTCGAGCGAAAGCCGGGCCTCGGCCTGATACTGCTGCAACGCTTCCCGCGCCCGCTTGCCAGGAACCTCAGCGGCCCGGGCAATGAGGGTTTCCAAGTCGCCGAACTGTTGCAGGAGCTGCACGGCACCCTTCTCCCCGATGCCGCGCACCCCGGGAACATTATCGGACGTATCGCCCACCAGGGCGAGGTAGTCCGGTACCTGGCGCGGCGGTACGCCGAGCCGCTCGACGGCATTGGTTTCGTCGACCCAGTGTTCCTCGACGCCTGCCGGTCCGCCGCGCCCCGGATTCAGCAGGGCGATGCCGGGCCCGACCAGCTGATGAAAGTCCTTGTCACCCGACACGATCACGACCTGCCGGCCGGCATTGGCCTCCCGGCGGGCGAGTGTGGCGATTACGTCGTCGGCTTCATAACCCTGGACCGCGAGAACCGGCACCCGAAAGGCCGCCAGCAAGGCGCTCACCTGCTGCAGCGCAAGGTCGAAATCGGCCTGCAGCTCCTCGCCCAGCTTGGCGCGCGTCGACTTGTATTCCGGGTAGCGCTGGGTGCGGAAGGAATCGCCGGCGTCGAGCACCCAGACCAGATAGTCGGGGCGATACTTGGTCTGCAGGCGAAGGAGGAAGTTGACGACACCCCAGGCCGCCGAGGTGTTTTCCCCCCGACTGGTCCGCAACGGCCTGCTGATCAACGCAAAAAAAGCCCGATAGATGAGGGCGTGGCCATCGACGAGGAAGAACTGCGGCGGATCATGTTGCGGCATGACAGTGAACGGTAACCGGTTAACGGTTACCGGTCACTGGTCACCGTGAATTCCCCTGGCGCATCACCTGGGCCCGGGCGCGGGAGAATTCCGCCCGCGAGGCAGGAGTCATCCGGAGCCGAGAAAAGCCCAGCTGGCCGGTGAAGTTGATGACCGCGCGGTAGTTGCTATAGACCCATTGGACGATCCGCTGCTCGGTGCCGGGGGGCGTTTCGATGACCTGATCGGGCTCACCCAGGGTCACGAACACCTCGCCGCGGTCGGTTCGCCAGCCGGGGCCGCCTTCGTCCTTGAAGCGCTCGTTCGCGATGGCGATTCGCGTGAAGTACTGGTCGAGTGCTTCGTTCTCGCCGGTTTCCGGCACCGGATCGCTCGCCGACCAGAATTCCCGCCAGAGCCGGGGGCGATCCCCGGGTTTTGCGTTGCGCAGCGCGTTCAGGCGGTCCGGCGCCCAGGGGAAGAAGCGCAGCAGGGCGAGCAGATTGTCGTAGTTGGTCACTACCCAGCTGCGCGAGAAGGACACCAGCGCGGTGACCTTCTGAGCGGCGGCGCCCTCTCCGAGGGTGATGCGCAGTTCCCCCAATGGCGGGGCGTCCGAGGCCAGACGAACCACGTGGGCTTCGAGCGGCTGGCCACCCTGGAAGGGGATGCTGCCGTGATAAATCACGCTATCACGGTCGTCACGCACTTCCACCGGGACCTGGCGGGGACCGGAGAACTGGTAGCCCTCGACATACATCAGCAGGGAATCTCCGCCACCGTTGGCGACCGTCCCCCGCGCATTGAGCACCAACATGAGAGAGTCCGCGAGCCGCTGCCGGGGCCGGGCCTGATATACCAGGATGGGCGAGGTATTGCTTCCCGCCCGAAAGGCCGGGACCTCGATGGCCTGTTCGGCGCGGGAGAACGCGTTGGAGCCCGGATCTCTCACGGTCACCCCGAGCTGGTAGTTTCCGGGAGCGAGCAGAAACCCCTGCTCCACGATGACGCTCTCATCGCCCCGTTGGGTTTCCCGGAAGGACTCAACCCGGATCACCTCATCGCGCACCGCCTGCACCGGCGTCCCGGCGGCCCGGGCCTCAGCTCCGGGGGTCACCCGCACTCCGGCAGCCCCGCTGACGGGGGTGAAATTGTACTCGACGCGAATCCGGGTCGAAAAAGCCCGTCCATCGCGCGAAAACGCGAAGGCGTGGTTCTCGAACGAGAGTCCGACCCGGACGATGGTCGAATCCCCCTGCCCTGCCACAAACGCGATATTGCCGACAAAAGGCATCGGCCCGCTGGCCGCGAGCCGCCCCATGCGCTGGTAGAGCGCGGGGAGATTGAACAGCTCGGTAAGGGTCTGCTCGGTGGAGGGGGTCACGCCGCCAGCGGGCGTGCGGCTGCCGCCGCAGGCCAGCGCCGCCAGCAGCAGTCCGGCAGCGGAGGCGCGCCGGAGAAGTTCGGAGGTCGTCATACGAGCGCCGCGATTAAGGTGGCGAAGCCGGGCCGGGGAGGTCTGGTGTTCGAAGAGGGGACGCTCCACCCCCGGGGGTCCTGCACGTGCGCTTGTAACCACCCTGCCCCGGCAGTAGCTTGGACTGCCTCCCATGAGCCAAGATAATCTCGTCGGCCGGACCGTGGCCGGATACAAACTTCTCTCCCACGTCGGAGAGGGCGGGACAGCAACCGTCTATCGCGCCGAGCATCCGGAGCGCGGAGCGGCCGCCATAAAGATTCTGCGGCCGCGCATGGCGCAGGACCCGATTGCGGTCAAGCGCTTCCTGCGCGAAGCGGAATTCGGGGCCCGGATCCGGCATGACAACATCATCCGTACCTACGACTTCGGCGAATCGGAGGGGTTGTATTATCTGGCCCTCGAATGGGCCAAAGGCGAGCCGCTCGCCAACTTCCTCACCGCGGCCGGAAGGCTCGTCCCTCCGGTCGTGGCGAACATCATCGAGCAACTGGGCTTGGCCCTGGCGGTAGCGCACCGGGCCGGGATCATCCACCGTGATCTCAAGCCCGCCAACATCATGTACGATCCGGAAACCCAGACTGCGCGCCTGCTCGACTTCGGGATCGCCCGCGACGCCGAAGACAACCCGGCCGAACGGCTGACCCGGGCGGGGTTCTTTGTCGGGACGCTGCAATACGTCGCCCCGGAGGCGCTGTCAGGCGAGCTGGTCGGCGAACAGGCCGACGTCTACAGCCTCGCGACCATCGCCTACCATTTGTTGACCGGGGTACTTCCCTTCCCGGGCCGCAGTCCCCGCGAGCTGTTCCAGCAATTGCTCACCCAGTCCGCAGTTCCGCTCAACGAGGCCGTCAAGGGGCTGAAGTTCTCGCTTCCCATCGAGCAGGCCGTCATGACCGGCCTGGAGCGCGATCTGTCCAAACGCTGGAAGACGGTAGAAGAGTTCGCGCGGGCGTTCTGCGCGGCGAGCAACGAGGACGCGCCGTCCGGAGCCAAGAAAGCCGGTTTCTTCTCTTCGATCTTCCGCCGAGGCAACGAGTGAACGATCAGGAGTCGCTCGCGGCCCTGCTCCGCGAGCGCTCCGTCAGCTTTGGGGACTTTCGGCTCGCTTCCGGGAAGCGCTCCCGCTACTACATCGACGCGCGCAAGACCACCATGTCGGCGCCGGGCCAGCTCCTGGTTGGACGGCTTGGCCTCGCCGCCATTCGAGCGGCTGGCTGGGCGCCGGCGGCGGTTGGCGGTCTCACCCTGGGTGCCGACCCCGTGGCGTATGCCATTGCGCGGGCCAGCGCCGACCAGCCTCCCCAGGTGCATGCCTTCAGTGTCCGGAAGGAGCCCAAGACGCATGGGACCGCGCGGCGCATCGAGGGAAATTTTCAGTCCGGCGACCAGGTGGTGGTTCTGGAGGACGTGGTAACCACCGGCGGATCGGCGCTGCAGGCCATCGCGGCGGTTCGGGCCGAGGG
>Ga0255310_10000057_pt1 | contig 18122 bp, 19 predicted proteins | sample EtOH1_T0_E1_meta_FD_201359 | JGI IMG/M metagenome (GOLD analysis project Ga0255310, IMG submission 201359) | Sandy soil microbial communities from University of British Columbia, Vancouver, Canada - EtOH1_T0_E1 | ecosystem: Engineered > Artificial ecosystem > Sand microcosm > Unclassified ...
AACACGGTGTCCGCGCGGCGGCAACCCGAGGCCATGCTCGAGGCCATTCGTGGGGTGGTTTCCCTGGCGCCGGTTCTGAAGGGAACGAGAGGCGAGGCCGGGCAGGTTGTTGAGTTTATCTTCGAGACGTTTGTCCCCTGATAACGTCATTTCTGTTGACAATTGTTGAACTTAACTAGTATAACCCGGGTCAGTAAACCTCGTCATTGTTCAGACGCTGACCGGGAGCTGGAGTGATAATGAAAAGAGAGAAAGAGCAGTTAATACCCGAAGCGCGAAGAAAAGATCTTGTCGTGCAAGAGCTGTCAGGTGAGGTGCTGGTTTACGATCGCCAACGGAACAAAGCCCACTGTCTCAACTCAACGGCGGCTCTAGTGTGGGGATACTGCGACGGTAAGACGCCTGTGTCACAAATCGCTCGCGCGATTGAGGAAGAGATCAACGCGCCCGTGGACGAGGATGTAATCTGGCTCGGCATCGAGCAGTTAAGCAAAACTCACCTGCTCCAGGAGCGCGCGCTGCTGCCCGAGCACAAGGCGGGACTCTCGAGGCGCGAGGTCATGAAGCGGATTGGAGTGGCTGCGGCGGTCGCTCTCCCCGTTGTGACTTCAATCATGGCTCCGTCGGCGGCTCAGGCGGCAAACTGCCTTGCGTCAGGACAAGCTTGTACTTCAGGCGCTCAGTGCTGCTCTCTCCTCTGCAATTCCAACCTGTGCGCGTAACCGCCCTGACTTCAGCATTCGAAGACAACGCGGCGGATAACAACGTCTTGGACCGACGGCTTGTGTTGCGGATCGCGAAATAATAGACGCAGGCAAGCCGATTCCTCTCTCAACTAACTGCCTGCATTCCCGATCTCCGACAAACTTGGAGTTGTCGTCGACTTGGGATGGACCCATCAGCATCTGCGACAACTGAAGTTTGCCGGACACTGTGACGTGCCGAAGAGCCAATGAGCAGCGAGCGGAACGCCTGCTTTGGGTCGTATCGGTGATGTTTGGGATTGCGCTTGCTGGGTTATTGCAACACAAAGACCTCTGTTTAAACCCGGTGGAAGGGCGCTCAGGAACAGGCGAAAACGCGCCGAAGTCGTTTCTTTCGGTTGTGTTGACAACGCGAAACCCCGCCAGTATGCTTGGTTGCGCTCCCGGTATTCGTGAGATTGAGAAGTGAATAAAGCGCGAAGTGCAGGGTGACGCAGGAGTGGGGCATTTGAAGCGTAGTTCGAATCCCACCACAAAGGCGCGGACGCGCGCGAAAGCCAGAAAATTACACGCATAAAACTGATCCCGTGCACGTGCCTTAATCCGTCGCTCTGGAGCCGAGCGTTGCGTTGTCTCGAAGCGAGACGGGTCGCAGAGGCTCCTGGAAAAAGTACTGCTGCCGCGGCTGCGGCTTCCCATGTGGGTTTAACTTATCCGGGGCGGAGCCTGCCTGGCGCCCTGGGAGCAGGCATCCCTGCCCGCCTCTCTTTTCACAACGCAGCGAGTACAAATGGTACTCAAGGTTAGTCTCAACAATTGGCGCGGAAGGTTAGCGCTTGGGATATTGGTGCTGGCGGGTTCGTCGCTGCTGGTAGTCGTCATAGTTTCGAGGTTTGTTATCGGGACACTTGGCGACGATCGGCTTAAGGTGACCCGTGACATGCTTCAAGTCCCTCTTGGGTATCTCCCCAATTCAGCCCGCTTGAATGCTCGTCTGGCGGCGGCGGAATTGTCGGAGAGCGACCGCGACCTTGTGAGCGCCAAAGCTCACGCGCTACGCGCGATCAATCTCTCCCCGAATGACCACCGCTTCAGGGTCACACTTGCCTCAATCCAAGAAGCTGAAGGCGACCGCGCGGCTGCGGAAGCGTCACTCGAAGCCGCGCGGTCGCTTGCGCCCAACGACTGGAGAGTCCATTACCGGCTCGGGAATCTTCTAGTCAGAGAAGGCAAACTGACTCAGTCGCTCGAGGAGTTCCGGATCGCGGTTGCCGCCAACAACACGGTCCTGCCTGGCACGCTCGACCTGGTGTGGCGCGCCTCGCGCGGCGATCTCGAGGCGGTCCAAACTGTCGCCGGGACTAGTCCGAAAGCCAGGCTGACGCTGGCGCAGTTTCTGGTGAACGTGTCGCGGCCCACGGAAGCGGCGAGTGTTTTTGGCAGCATCGACCGTGCGGGCCGGGTAGCTTCTTCGCTGGAGAGCACGAACTTTTTGAACTCGCTGATCGCGGCCGGCGAGTTAGGATCGGCGCGAGACTTGTGGAGCGAGATCGTTGGCGGCGACCGACAATCGACGCTCGTGTGGAACGGCGGCTTCGAAAGGGATCTCTCGAAGGATTTCGCACAGTTCGACTGGACGCTGGGCCGGAGCGAGTACGCGCGTTTTGTCATAGACGCCGCCGTTGCCCGCACTGGCTCGCGATCGTTGAGGGTCGAGTTTGCCGGTCGGGACACCACACTACTGGACAACGAAGTCAGGCAGTTGGTGGCTGTTCGACCCGGTGTGCGTTATTCGCTTGAATGCTACGCCAAAGCGAGCGAACTGGAAACGCCCGAAGGTCCTCGCGTAGTGGTATCCAGTGGTCCTTCGGCCTGGATTGCCGCCTCCGACCCGGTTGTTCATGGCACAGGCGACTGGCAACGGCTTGTGGTCGATTTTGTAGCGCCTCAAAGCGCGAGTGGCGCGACAACAGCGGTTCTTATCTCGATAAAACGCAAGCCCAAATTCAGCTACGACGAACCGACGCGCGGCACCGTCTGGTTCGATGACTTCTCGCTAAAGGAACAGTAGTAACTGACAGACCGCCAGTGTATAATTCAACCCCGAAACTCAGCGCCTGACGAATAGCCGCTGCAGATCTCTCGCTCGGCCGTGGTATTCACAGCGCCGGAGCACGGCGCCCGTGAGCAATAGGAGTAAGTCATGAGCAACAAAACCAGGACGACGGAACCGACTTTTATTGGGACAGCAATCCTGCTCCTCACAGTAGTGTTCGCGCCTGCGGGCGCGCAGACTCGTCAGCAACCAAAGATTCAACCGCCCGCGCAGGCGGGAGGCGAGCCGAACGCGTCGCCGTCCATTCTGGTCTCGCCTGATGAGGACTACCGGATAGGCGCTCGCGACGTCATCGAGATACGGATCGACGACGCGCCGGAACTGTCGGTTACGACCTCGGTGAATGCCGACGGGACGTTTCTGATGCCCTACCTCAAGCGCGTCAAAGCACTGTCAAAGACAACCGAGGAATTGAGCAGAGAGATTGCCGACGGGCTGCGAGGCCGCTACCTGAAAGATCCCAACGTCATCGTAGCTGTGAAGCAGTTTTACAGCCGCTCCTTCTTCATCCTTGGTGCGGTGAAAAAGCCCGGCGTCTACCAGGCTGAGGGCAGGCTGCAGTTGATGAAGCTCATCACGCTTGCGGGTGGTCCCGCCGAGAATCGAGGGTCAACGGCCTATATCATCCGCGAGATCAAGAAGAAAGATGCTTTATCTGCTGCCGACGCCGGGACGATCAAGCCGGTCGCACAGGACGGGGCCAACGCCAGTGCTGCGGAAGAGCCGGAGTACGACATAACGATGGTGAACATCAACGGGATGTTCAAGGGGATGGGACTTGGCGGAAAGGATTCATACCTGGAGCCCGGTGACATCGTAAACATCCCGCAACTCGACGTGTTCTACGTCGCCGGAGAAGTGAACGCGCCGGGTTCGTTTCCGTTGAGCGAAGGAACGACGCTGCGACAAGCGATTGCACTGTCACAGGGCACGACCATGAACGCTGCGCTTGGGAGTGGCGTGATCTTCAGGCAGGACGTTGCGACCGGGAAGCGCGTGGAGATCCCTGTCGACGTCGGTGCGGTTATGAAGGCCAAGAAAGAGGACATTGCCCTTGTGGCGAATGATATAGTCATTGTCCCAAACAGCCGAGGCAAGACCATTGGCAACTCAATACTAAAAGCCGTCGGAATGGGCGCCGCACAAAGAGGGGTCATTTACTGAGTCGATCCGAGTCTCGCGCTGTTCGACCGTAGATCCGGAGTTGTTTCGGCAAGTGTCAGGAGCACCACTAATGCCAGACGAGAAATCTGAGCTGGAGAAGATCCCACCTCACACAATCGAAATAGCCGCGCGTGAAACGTCGGGGGTACGACCTCACTATCCCAACTCATACGGCTATGGGTACGGCACCGGCCAGGATGACCAGAAGATTCACCTGCGCGAGTTGTGGCGCACGGTTCGAAAGCGCAAATGGCTGATCGCCACCATCACGGTCATCATTACGACCCTGGTAACGATCGACATGTATCGGACCAAGAACTCCTTCCAGGCTTCGGCGCTGATCGAGATAGGCAAGGACATGACAACGCTTGGCAGGCCGGGGAGCATTTACGGTGATGACTACGACCCGTTCTACATGGTTAACATCAAAACAAAAATGTTGATGGTCAAGAGTCACTCGTTGCTTGAAGCCGTGGTCACGGAGAATCATCTCGATGCAAATCCAAAGTTCTTTCGCGCAGGAGGCAAGAAATCGCTTTGGCAAGCAGTGAAGACCATTGGCGGCAAGGTGGGTATAAAGGACAACGAGCCCCCCGAAGGGCACACCACGGAGACTGAAATTGCCGCGGCCAGTGCAGGCGGACTCGAGGACCCCGATGAGGAGAAGAAGAAGCGGATCGAGGGCTGCATCGGAATGCTCGAGGGCGGCCTGGGAGTCGAGCCGGTGAAGGAAACTCGGGCGCTCAGAATATCTTTCACTCACACCGACCCTAAGATTGCCGCAGAGGTTACCAACGCGGTCGCCAATACCTTCCTTGACCGCAACTTTGAAAACAAGACTGAGAAATTTCGTGGGGCTGCGAAATGGCTTGACGAGTCGACGCGCAAGCTGAAGGCGAAAGTGGAGGAGGCCGACCAGGCGCTGAAAAACTACGAGCGCGACCACGGGATCTTCGCCACCGACAAAGACGGCACGCTGACCACCGCGAAACTGTCGAGCTTGCACGCACAGGTGCTTCGAGCCCAGACGGACCGCATGCTCAAGCAGTCGCTCTATTCAGAAGTGAAAGAGGGTCGCGTCGAGAAACTGCCGGAAGCCTACGCCGATCTGCTGTTCAAGACCGCCCCGAAGGTCGTCGATCTTCAGAAGCAACTCAGCGAACTCCAGACGTCGCTGGCTGAGCTGAGTGTGAAGTTCGGCCCTGAGAACCTGAGGGTGGTGGAGGCGCAAGAGAAGATCACGGCCATCAAGCGCCAGATCGCGGAGAGCGGCAAGTCGCTTGAGGAGAAACTCAAGAACGAATACGAGCGCGCCGTTCGCGAAGAGGATATGCTGACGAAGGCGCTCACGCAGGCGAAGGGGGAAGCCATACGGCAAAACCAGGACGCAATTCAGTACAACCTGCTCAAGGGCGACGTCGACACCAATAAAACGCTTTACCAGGACTTTCTCAACAAGAGTAACCAGGCGCAGGCACAGGTCGTCGAGCAGCAAAACAACCTGCGGGTGATCGAGCCGGCGCAAGTGCCGAGCTCGCCCGTGGGGCCGAGAAGAATGTTCTCCATTCTAGTCGGGTTATTGCTGAGCACGGCGGCTGGCGTTGGCCTCGCCTTCCTGCTGGACTACCTCGACAACACGATCAAGACCGTCGAGGACGTCAGCCGCTATGCGCAGCTACCTGCGCTCAGCGTCGTGCCGGCAGTGGCTGGGGGCGCCCGTCGAGGATTGTCGGCGAAGAGCAGAAAAGCGCTCGGGAACGGCGACTCCAGGCAGGCTCAATCGGAGGCGGCATACCAACTCGCGACGCTCGACAGCCAATCGTCGGCGGCTGAGGCCTATCGCGTCCTTAGAACATCAGTCCTGCTTTCTGCCGCCGGGCGGCCGCCCAAGACCATCCTCATCACCAGCGGACAACCCGGCGAAGGCAAGACGACGACTGTCGTCAATACTGCGATATCGCTGGCTCAGATGGGCGCATCTGTGCTGATAATTGATTGCGATTTGCGCCGGCCCACGACCCACAAAGTCCTGGGGGCGGATCACGGGCAAGGCTTGTCGACTTACCTCTCGCGGGACGTGCCGCTCGCCGATGTAATCCAGAAACTTCCAATCGCTAATCTGTCACTGCTACCGTGCGGTCCCGTCCCTCCGAACCCCGCGGAGCTGATCATCTCTGAAAAGATGAAAGACATGTTGCGAGACCTGGCCGCGCGGTATGATCACATCCTGATAGACTCGCCGCCGTTGATCAACGTGACCGACCCGGTGATTCTATCTACGATGGTGGATGGGGTGATTCTCGTAGTGCACGGCGGCAAGAGCACGCGTGACGTCGTGCGGCGCGCGCGCCAGGAACTCTCCACGGTTGGTGCGAAGATATTCGGCGTGGTGCTTAACAACGTGGATCTGCGCAAGGACGGGTACGACAACTACTACTACTACCGCTACTACTCGGGCTACGGACAAGAGAGCTCGAAGAACCAGAATGTCGGGGCAAGTTCCCAATAGTTGCGTAGGGCAGATGGGAGCAAAAGAAATGGACGGAGAACAAATTCTTTCCGTGCAACAGGCGTTGGACGTTATTGAACAAATGCCACTAGAAGACCAAATGACCGTGATTGAAGTGCTACAGCGGCGGCTGTTAGAACAGCGGCGCTCTGAAATTGCGCGGTACGCGACGACCACGCTGCAAGCGGTCCGAGAGGGGCACGCCAGGTTTGGCACAGTGGAAGAACTCAAGCGGGACTTGGATTAGTGAGAAAACTGTCGTGGGACAGTAGTTTCCGTCGGGCATTTAAGCAACAGGCACGACGCGACCGAGTCTTGCAGGAACGCATTTTTGAAGTCTTGGATCAGCTAGCCCGTGACCCATTCCTTCCGGCGCTCAAGACGCACAAACTGAGCGGGCAACTGCAAGGGCTTTGGGCGTGTTGGGTAGAATACGGTTGCCGCATCATCTTTGCTTTCGAGACGGACCCGCAAACAGGTGAAGAACTGATCGTACTGATTGACTTGGGTACGCATGATGAAGTGTACTAGAGCATCGGTCAAATATCTGGATTCACCCGCGAACCTACGTTTCGCAATGGTCGGCGTGGTGCTTAACAACGCGGATCTGCGCAAGGACGGGTACGAAAACTACTACTACTACCGCCACTACTCGGGCTACGGACAAGAGAGCTCGAAGAACCAGAATGTTGGGGCGAGTTCCCAATAGAGATGAACAGCGAAGCCCGGCCGGTGGAGCCCTGCAAGATCTCGACGGTTCGACTGCTTGAGTTGCCCCTCATCCGAGATTCGCGTGGGAGTCTCTCGTATGCTCAGTATGACGAGACGATGCCGTTCATGCCCCGGCGTTACTTCAGCGTCTTTGGCGTCAGCGAAGGGCAGACGCGAGGCGGGCACGCGCACCGCACGGTTCATCAGCTCCTGATTTGTGTTAAGGGTTCGTGCCTGGTCTCACTCGACGACGGCGAGACTCGGGATCAGGTTTCGCTCGAGCGGCCTGAGCTCGCGCTCTACATCCCCCCAAAGATCTGGGCAACGCAGCGGCGGTTTTCTCAGGACGGCGTGCTAGTAGTGCTTGCCTCTGAACTGTACGATCCGGACGAGTACATCAGAGACTATGATGAATTTCTGAGGCTGAGCCATCCCGGCGTCCGATCAGATCCAGGTGATGTGTAAGTGTATGGACCATGACGTCGCCTTCCTCGATCTACGAGCGACCTACCTCGAAATCAAAGACGAACTTGACGCGGCCTGCCAGCGAGTCCTGAATTCGGGCTGGTACATTTTAGGCGAAGAGGTCACCGCCTTTGAAAGAGAATTCGCGGAGTACTGCGGAACGAAGCATTGCGTCGGTGTGGCAAACGGACTCGAAGCGCTGCAATTGATCCTTCGCTCATTCGGGATTGGCGCGGATGATGAAGTGATAGTTCCGGCCAATACCTACATCGCGACGTGGCTTGCGGTTTCCAACGCGGGCGCAACGGTAGTGCCGGTCGAGCCGGACCCGCGCACCTACAATCTCGATGCCCTACGCGTCGAAGCAGCGATCACGGCGAAAACCAAAGCTATCCTGCCCGTGCATCTCTATGGCCAGCCAGCGGACATGGACCCGATCAATGAGATCGCGCGAAGACACGGCTTGAAAGTGATCGAAGACGCAGCGCAGGCGCACGGAGCTCGTTACAGGGATCGGCGCGCCGGAAGTCTCGGCGACGCCGCGGGATGGAGCTTTTATCCCACGAAGAACCTGGGTGCTTACGGCGACGCGGGCGCGGTGACGACTGATGACGATGAGTTAGCAGAACATGTGCGATTGCTTCGCAATTACGGATCGAAGAGCAAGTATTTCAACGAAGAGAGAGGCATCAACAGCCGGCTTGATGAGTTTCAAGCGGCGCTGTTGCGAGTGAGACTCAAACATCTGGACGAATGGAACAGCCGCCGCGCGCGGATCGCGGCAAAGTATCTTGAAGATCTCCGGGAGACCGAACTGACGTTGCCTGGTGTGTGTGAGGGGGCCGACCCCGTGTGGCATTTGTTTGTGGTGCGGAGCCATCGTCGCGATGAGCTTCAGAGGTATCTCAAGAGCAAGGGCGTAAACACACTGGTTCACTACCCCGTCCCGCCACATCTGCAGTTGGCCTACAAGGGCGCGACCCTTGCGGGCAGATATCCAGTCTCCGAAGCGATTCACCGGGAAGTGTTGAGTCTGCCGATGGGTCCACACCTGTCAGAAGAAGAAGCCGTGCGCGTCGTTGACGCTGTGCGTTCATTATGAGTGACGGTAGGCCGCTGGTTACACTTGCGATGTTTGCTTATAACCATGAGCAATTCATCGCTGAGGCTGTGCGCGGAGCGCTGAGCCAGACGTACTCTCCGTTGGAGATCATCATTTCCGATGATTGCTCTACAGACCGCACCTTTGAAATCATTCAGGCAGAGGTGGCCGGATATTCGGGTCCTCACACAATTCGGTTGAACCGCAACGATCCCAACCTCGGATTCGGGCCAAACATAAACCGGGTGATGGAGCTGGCGAGAGGGGAACTGATCGTGGCGGCTTCCGCGGACGACGTTTCGCTGCCCGATCGTGTTGAACAGCTTTACCAGGCCTATGCCGCCTCAAATGAGAAAGCTCTATCGATTTTTTCTAATGCTATTGTCATTGATGAAAATGGGAACCGAAAGGGCACGCATCTGTCGCCCATCGACCCGCGCTCGCTCTCACTCTCCCACATGGCCAGGCGACTAGGCGGAGCCCTGGGCGCTACACACGTGTGGCACAGGCGTGCTTTTGAGGTGTTCGGCCCTCTCGCGGAAAAGAGGCGGGTAGCCGAGGATATCATTATTCCATTTCGATCCGCGCTGCTCGGAGAAGTGAGATTCATCAACAAGGCGCTGGTCTTATACCGGCTGCATGGCAACAACGCGCAATTCGGTCAGCCAGATGATATAAGACCCGAAGAAGTGGAAATGTCCTTGCTCAAGGTTGGCGACATGTGGATAGACGCATGCACCCAACGCTTACAAGATCTGAAAACGATGTTGACGCTGTTCCCAGAGCGGCGAGACGAATTGCTCAGTATTCAGAACGATCTTCTGAGCTGCCTTCGCGAGAAGGAAGACGAGAAGGCTTTGCTGTTGACCCACAGTTCCTTCAAGCGCGTGGGCATCATTGGGAGAGCCGTTTGGCAAGGTACACCGTCGAGAAGAATTATCAGATGGGTGCTGACCTTCTTTTTCCCGCGTCTCTATCTAAGCTATCAACGACGCTTGACACGTGCGGCCGCCAAATCAGGCTCAAGCTCGTTAACTGCAGAATGATACAAGGCATGCTTCGCCCGCTGATTTTCAAGACACTCATTACTAATTTTGGGCTCACCTTTCTAGGATTGGTAAACTCGGTACTGTTATCGCGCTGGTTGGGGCCGGCGGGTCGAGGGGAGATCGCCGCCGCAATGCTCTGGCCCACCATGCTCGTATATCTGAGCAGCATGGGCTTGATCATGGCTACCATGTATTTTGCCGCGCTGCCGCAATCCAGGCCGGACTCGTTGTTTGCTAACTCGACGCTTTTAGGGGTTGCGCAGGGCATCTTAGCGGCTGTCATTGGGTTTACAATCCTGCCCTGGGTTCTGCGAAGTCAAACCTCTGAAGTGGTGAGCGCCGGAAGATTGTTCCTGCTCGTCGTTCCGATTGCGCTGATTACTCAGTATGGAGTCAGCATACTGCAGGGACGTTTGCGCATCTCGTCGTTTAACTGGTTGCGCATGATTCTGCCTTCCGGCTACCTCACGGGAACAGTGATCCTGGCGATTACCGGGCGGCTCTCATTGTTCAGCATCATTCTCTTGCACTTATTTCTTCACTCGGTTGCGCTCATCTGGACGTTAGTCGCGCTTTCAAGGGCCGGTGTAAAGCTGAGCCTCAAACCCGATACTGATCTGGCGAAAGAGATGCTGAAGTATGGCGGTAAGGTTCACGTCGGAAACATATCGGGATCGCTCAATTTGAGTCTGGATCAGGTCTTGATGGCGGCGTGGCTTCCGCCGGCGGCTCTTGGGCTCTACGTTGCCGCCGTAAGCTCCGCCGGCCTTTCGCAGGTGTTCTCTCAAGCGGTGCAGATGGTTGCGACGCCGAGCATAACGCAAAGGGAGACCGCGACGGAGCGCGCATCTGTGCTGCAGGGGATCTTTCGCAGCTACTGGTTGGTGAGCTTTCTGATCACCGTAGTAATTGGCGCGCTGTTGCCGGTGGCGATACCTCTGGTCTTCGGCGCCAGTTTCAAGGACGCAATTTGGCCGGCGGAAGTCTTGCTCGCGGGAGCGTTCTTTCTTGGCGCGCAAGTGGTGCTGGCCGGCGGCGCGCAAGCGCTGGGGAATCCCTGGCTTGGCAGCAAGGCCCAAATTGGAGCGCTGATTGTTACGCTGGTTTTGCTCTATGTTCTGCTGCCGCGGCTCGGCATCATGGGCGCGGCGATCGCGACCGCGGCGGCGTACCTTACGCAATTGATGATAGTGGTGTACGGCCTGCGATACACTCACGGCATTCCGATGACGAGCCTTTTTCGCATCAAGCCTACGGACTTGAGCTCAGCGCTGAACATATTCGAACTGATTAGAGGTTCGCGCAAGCGTTTGGTGTCAGATCAAAGCTGAAGGCAAGATGGGGATTGTTCGAAGTATGAGCCTGCGCCATTCGCTGCGAAACCTCTTGTTGACCTTGAGCTACGCGCATCGGCGGCGGCGGCCCTGGCTTTTCGCCGAGGGCCTCGCGCCACTAAACAGTACCTTTCTGAAATGTATGTTGCAGCAAGACGGATGCTGGTTCGCACCTGCCCGTAGTCACGCTCGAGGAACTAGCGGAGGTATTGACCGAGTTCAAGGTTCTTGCGCGCGGCGGACTGGTGCGGTTCGATGGCTATCACGGAATCAGCTCGCTTTGCCATCTGGTCGCCGCCCGCGCAAGGTGCTGGAGAACGGCTCATTCAAAGGTCTTCCACCCTCAATGTCAAAATGAACGCGCCGGGGGCCGAGCGACCTGGGTTCTAAAGGTAAACAGTGAAAACACTCCTTAAAGCTCTTCTCCCCAACCGAGAATTGCCATTGCCAGTCTTAAGAGGGCCGTTTAGGGGTGCGACCCTTCATATGAGCCCTCGAAATTCCCTACGCAAAATCCTGGGTATTTATGAACACGAATTGAACCAATGGTTGGAGGCTGTTCTCCCGCGTATCAATAGAGTCGTCGATGTGGGCGCCAATGACGGCTATTTCACCTTTGGGTGCGCAGCGGCGTTTCGTCGGCTCAACAAATCAGGAGCGATAATCGCCTTTGAGCCGGCGAAACATAGTTTTGAAACGCTGCAATTGGGTCTCAAGGGTCAGCAGACTGACCAAATTCAGATTTCCCTTCACAACAGCTTCGTGGGATCAAAGACGGGCTCAGGAATGACAACCTTGGACGAGTTTTTGTGCGAGCGGTGTGACAAACGGAGAGCGGAGAATACGCTGATCAAGATCGACGTCGAAGGCGCAGAATTGGACGTCATCGCCGGAGCTTCATTATGGCTCAATCCAACAAACTACTTTCTGGTCGAGGTTCATTGGGATGCGTCGTTCCTGGAGAAACTGAACAAGACTTTCGCTGAGCGTGGATTGAAGCTGAGGCAAATCGATCAACAGGCATTGCCAATCATTGGATACGAGAACCGGGGCAGGGACCAGTGGTGGCTTGTGTCAGACATATATCAGTCCGTGTGACTTGGGCCGATTGATTAAGGCGAGTCCATTCAAAATGCAAGAAAGCGCATTCAAGCGCGAGGTCCGCCGTCACTTCGATGCGCGGGCCGACCGCTACGACCACGACACCGAGACATACGATCAACAGGACTTTATCAACTTCAAAATAGTTATCCCATATATCGTTGAACATAGCGGTGAGTGCCTCCTTGAGGTAGCCACCGGAACAGGAATCGTTCTTGATATGCTGCTTGGGGAGGGGAAAGACGCATATGGATTGGATTTCTCAAGCGGCCTTCTGAAAGTGGCGCAAGAGAAAAGATCAATTGCCGGAGCTCGCTTGTTTTGTGGAGATGCAGAGAGCCTTCCCTTCTCAGACCGAAGTTTTGATTCTATCGGTGTGTTTCGCAGCCTCCATCATATGGAGAATCCGCGAATCGTGCTCCACGAGATGATTCGCTGCGCGAGGAAGAACGTTTTTGTTTACGACAGCGCGGGTGAGTGGCGAAGGTTGCTGAAACGAGCGCTTTATAAAGTTGGTTTGTATCAGCCCTTCCATACTCTCTTGCGCGGGCAGCCTGACACCGGATACCGGCAAGCCAACGAAACCGAAGGCCCTGTTAAAGTTTTCTATGCTGAAGATGCCATACCTATGCTGAGAGAGGGTGGTTTGCGCCTGGTAAAAACCATGAGTCTCCATTCAAATCTGTTCATCCACGGCCAAAAATAGTGCTGTCAGCCAACGGGCATGTCTTGCGAGAACCGATGACGGCAGGGAAACTGTGCTAGACCCAAGCGATTTGCGTGCTGTCGTGTTTTGTCCCGGTCCGATGGGCATCTTCGAACAGAGCCTGGCTCTGCAGGAGCGCGGCTCGCTTGGCACCATGGCCATTGATTATTACTGCGACCTCGGCGGCCCGCGCTTTCGTTGGATTCCCGAGGGGCGAATAAAAAAGTACCTCCGCAAACGATATCATCCGCTTCTTGATTCGCGACGGGTGCGCGTCCGGTTGCTGCCGTCGATAGTAACGAAGCTGGCGACTAGCAGAACGCGCCGTCTTGAAAGCCGGAATCGCTGGGTCTTCTGGCACAATGCGCAGTTCGACCGTTGGGTCGCGTCGCATTTGCCGAGATTCGGCAATCTGGCATTCGGTTACGAAAGCTCGAGCCTGGTTACGTTTCGGCGCGCTCGGGAGCTCGGTACGCCGCGCGTGCTTTATCAACCCATAGCCTGCGCGGAAGAGTCGGCGGCTTTGCTCGAAGAGGAACGACGCCGCTTTCCGGAGCTAGCAGATACGCTGCGTTATAACTGGTTCCCGGAAGAAGAACTGGAGCGGAGGCGTGAAGAGCGTCAACTTGCCGATGCCATCTTATGCGCCAGCAGCTTCACCAGGGATTCGCTGATAGAAGCCGGAGTCGAACCGGAGAAGATATTCGTCGAGCCCTATGGCGTGGATCAAACTGTCTTCGCTCCGGCGAGGGAAAAGTTCTTGCGGTTCTCTGTCGCGTGGGCAAGTTCTTTCACTCAGACGAAAGGCATTGGCTATCTGCTCGAAGCTCTCGCGCGCGAGCCTGTGCCCGGCATGGAGCTTGTTCTTGCGGGCTACCCTTATGGCGCCGATGCTGTTGCGCTATACGAGGATCGAATCAGGGTGCGTCGACTGGGGCACATCAGTCGCGAAGAGATAGGCAAGATGATGGGGCAGTGCCATGCGCATGTCTTTCCGACTCTGGTTGAGGGATTCGGCCGGAACATCATCGAAGCGATGGCGTCGGGCCTGCCGGTGATTACGACCGCTAATTGCGCGGGGCCTGACTTGATAGAGGAAGGCGTTACGGGATTCATTATTCCCATCCGTGATGTGGATGCGATCTGCGAAAAGCTCTCATGGATTCACGATAACCCGCAGGAAGCGATCGAGATGGGACAGCGCGCGCGTGATCGCGTGGCGAGCTTGACGCAGACCGACTATCGGCGGCGGTTTGCCGAACGGATACAAAAGGTATGGCAGGCCAACCTGCCGGTGTAAAGAAAGCCTACGTGAGAGAAGCGCGGAACAACACGTGAAAGTTCTTGTAACCGGCGGCGCCGGGTTCATCGGATCGCACACCGTGGACTTGCTTCTCGAGCGTGGCTATGACGTGCGCATTCTCGACAGCCTTCAGCCCCGGGTTCATCCGCGCGGCAAGCCGGACTATCTTCCGCGCGAAGCTGAGTTCATTCAGGGCGACGTGGCAAATCGCAATGATTTCGGCAGGGCTCTGCAAGGAGTAAACAAAGTAATTCACCTTGCGGCGTATCAGGATTACTTGCCCGACTTCAGCACTTTTATTCACACTAACACCGAGAGTACAGCGTTGCTCTTCGAGATAATCGTCGAAAACAATTATCCGGTTGAGAAGATAGTCTTCGCCTCTTCACAGTCGGTCGCAGGTGAAGGCAGATATGAATGCGCCGAGCACGGTATCGTTTGTCCGGATCCTCGCCCCCTCGATCAATTGCGCGCCGGCGACTGGGAGGTCAAGTGTCCTGATTGCGGCGCGGAGATGAAGGCGGTTCTGATCGACGAGAACACCGTTCATCCGCACACGGCTTACGCCATCTCGAAGTACGCCATCGAGTTGCTGGCTAAGAACCTGGGTCGCCGTTACGACATTCCAACAGCGTGCATGCGCTATACCTACGTGCAAGGCACGCGGAACTCTTTTTATAACGCGTATTCGGGGATCGCGAGGCGCTTTGCGCTAAGGCTGTTGGGCGGCTTGGCCCCGGTTTGCTACGAAGACGGAAAACAACTACGCGACTACGTAAACGTTAAAGACATCGCGGGAGCCAACGTCTTGGTTATGGAAGATCCTCGCGCCGACCTTCAGGTCTTCAATGCGGGTGGCGGGCGAGCTGTCACGGTCCTTGAGTTCGCCGAGATGATGATCAAAGAGTTCGGCAGCAGCATTGAGCCGCTCGTGCCCGGCGAATTCCGTCTGGGAGATACCCGCCACACGGTTTCCGACAACTCAAAGCTGAATGCCCTTGGATGGCAGCCAGCGATTCCTGTCGAGCAGAGCGTGCGCGAGTACGTTGCGTGGATGCGCGAGCAGAAGGAGACGGCCGAGTATCTGGAAGAGGCCGAGCTCGTGATGCGCGAGCAGGGCGTCGTACGGAGTGTCAGCAAGTGAAGGAGGCATCATAGCGAAGCTCTGCAAGAGGTTGGGAAGCGTCTTTGCTTATAGAGTCTTCATTCCATTTTTCGATCTGGCATTCAGGCTCGACAGTCATAACATAGAGAGGTGGCGGCAACGCTATGCGCTGGCAGAGACAGGCCTTTTTGTCGAGCAGCACATGTCTTTGACTCTTTTGAAGGATTGCCGGAGAACTGGCGAGATGGCTATCTCAAAGGAGCTTTCAAGATGAAAGAGTTACCGCGACGTCCGGCCAAATGTTAAGTTACATCAAGGATGGTTTGAGGACACACTCCCTCCATTCCTCGAAAAGTATTCAGACATCGTTCTCTTTCTACACATTGACTGTGACCTTTACTCTTCGACGAAAACAGTTTTCAACGCGTTTCGTGAACGTATTAAGCTGGGAACAATAATTCTTTTTGACGAATTCTTTAATTATCCCGGCTGGAAAGAGGGAGAGTATAAAGCCTTTATGGAATTCATCGATGAGATGAACTTCGGTTTTGAGTATTTGACTTACTGCAAAACAGCCCATCAGGTCGCAGTCAAAATCAATACAGCTAGTTAAGTCCGCTTGTACACAAAAAGGGATATAAAGCATGAGCGAGCGTGAGCAATCAGGCTCAACACCCATGCCTCGAAGGGCGATGCTTCTTGCGGCGGGGATGGGAACACGCTTGCGGCCGCTTACCGATACAATATCCAAGTGCATGATCCCGATAAAGGGCAAGCCGCTGCTCGAGCACAACGTCGACTTGCTGAAAAAATATGGCGTGACTGATCTTGTGATCAATCTGCATCATCTTCCCGCAACGGTGACCGATCACTTCGGCGATGGCAGCGAGTTCGGTATTCGAATCACCTATTCGGTAGAGCCCGAATTGCTCGGAACGGCGGGCGCCGTCAAGAACGTCGAACAGTTTTTCGACGGTCCCTTCTTCGTTTGGTATGGAGATAACTTGAGCACGTGCCGGCTTGATCGCCTGTGGCAGGCTCATCAATTAAAGAAAGCCGCCGCGACCATCGCGTTGCACTATCGCGAAGATCCAACGCGAAGCGGCATCGTCGGGCTTGATGAGGATGATCGAGTCACGCGCTTTCTTGAAAAGCCGAGCCAGGATCAGATTTTCTCACGCTGGGTGAACGCCGGGATTCTGGTGCTCGAGCGAGAGGTGCTCTCGGCGATTCCGGCCGACTGCGTAGTTGATTTCGGCCGCGATATATTCCCTGCGTTGCTTAAATTGGGCTATGCAGTTTTCGGATATCGATTGGCCGAAGGCGAGGGCCCGTGGTGGATCGACACACCGGAAGATTTAGCAAGAGCCGAACAGGCCCTCGCCGGATGCTGAAAGAGTCGATGGCAAACAAATATTCAGGTGCGATCCCACCAACGGAGAGAGTGTGTGAAAACCTATTTAGGTGGCGAAGTTGACTTGAAGCGATGACAGGTAGGGAAGGTGGGCTTGCCCCCGCTGCTTGATAGTGTCGACGATTGGCACACCTGAGCACGGTATGGTCTCCTGAGAATCACAAGCAGCGAGGGCAAGCCCACCTTCCCTACCTGTTATTGTGCTGAGGTTAAACAACGCCCGCTTTGCTCTCGCATTTCACACAGTCCCGCAGTTGGTGGATCGTTCATACTCAGCCTACAAGAGCCTAGCAGGCTGCTGAAAAAGGAGAATCGCCCGCACTCACCGTGGGTTCTTGATAATCCCACCAACTGCGTTGGTGGGATTGCAGGTGAATGTTTATGTGTCATCGACTTTTTCAGCAGCCTGCTAGAGGCGTCTAAATCAGACCAGATGAGAAACGAATGATCTTGGCGCGAGCGCCTTACCGCATTTCTCTGGGAGGTGGCGGAACTGATCTGCCGTCCTACTACTCGAAACACGGCGGATTTATTCTGAGTGCCGCAGTCAACAAGTATCTATATGTCTGCGTGAACCGGCCGGCCGCCGACGACTTTATTCGCCTGAAGTACTCTCGGTCCGAGCAGGTGAAGACCCCTGACGAGGTCGAGCATGATCTTGTGCGGCCGGCGCTGAAGTTATTGGACCTTGGCGGCAGCCTCGAGATCGCCTCAATGGCAGACGTTCCCGCGGGCACCGGGTTGGGTTCTTCGGGCACGTATCTTGTCGCGCTGCTGACTGCTCTTCATGAACTCAAGCGCGAGAAGATCCCAACTCAGGCATTGGCCGAGCAGTCATGTCACATCGAGATCGACCTGGCGGGTCACGCCGCAGGAAAACACGATCACTACCTGGCCGCGTTTGGCGGCATTACTTGTCTCGATATCGCAACTGACGGACGGGTTAAGGTCAGCCCCCTCGATATTTCAATCACTACGGTCGAGGAGCTCCGCAGCAACGTGCTTCTGTTCTACACGGGGATCACACGCAGCAGCGCAGGCATCCTCGAAGCGCAACGCCAGGACACCTTGGGTGGCGAGCGTGACGTGGTGGACAGTCTCCATCGCACAAAGGAGCTCGGCCACAAGATAAAAGAGGCTCTGGAACAAGGGGTCGTCGAGCGTTTTGGTCTATTGCTGGACGAACATTGGCAGAACAAGAAGCGGCGATCGTCGAGCATCAGCGATGCGAAGCTGGACGGATGGTATGAGCTGGCAAAACAGAACGGTGGACTCGGCGGCAAGGTGATGGGCGCGGGCGGCGGCGGCTTTTTCATGTTCTATTGTCCGAATCACACCA
>Ga0255310_10000059_pt1 | contig 18097 bp, 14 predicted proteins | sample EtOH1_T0_E1_meta_FD_201359 | JGI IMG/M metagenome (GOLD analysis project Ga0255310, IMG submission 201359) | Sandy soil microbial communities from University of British Columbia, Vancouver, Canada - EtOH1_T0_E1 | ecosystem: Engineered > Artificial ecosystem > Sand microcosm > Unclassified ...
GCGGCTCATGCTTTCCGAGCCGCCGGCGATGATCAGCTCGGACTCGCCGCCGCGAATCGCGCGGGCCGCCATCGCCACCGCGTCGAGGCCCGAACCGCACAGCCGGTTCAAGGTCACGCCGCCCGAGCTGTCGGGCAGGCCCGCGAGCAGTCCCGCCATCCGCGCCAAATTGCGGTTGTCCTCGCCGGCCTGGTTGGCGCAGCCGAGGATGACGTCGTCGAGCTCGCCCCAGTCGACCTTGGGGTTGCGGTCGACGAGCGCGCGGATCGGGATCGCGGCGAGGTCGTCGGCGCGGATCTGCGCGAGCGCGCCGCCGTAGCGGCCGATCGGCGTCCGCGCGGCATCGCAAATGTAGGCTTCTGTCATCCCTATTAGATGACCCCTCGGCGCATTTGATCAAGCTCGATGGATTCGAACAGCGCCTTGAAATTGCCCTCGCCGAAGCCTTCGTTGCCCTTGCGCTGGATGATTTCGAAGAAGATCGGGCCGATCACGTTCTGGGTGAAGATCTGCAGCAGCAGTCCCTGCCCTTCGGTCGGCGCGCCGTCCATCAGGATGCCACGCTTCTTGAGTTCGGGGATCGATTCGTCATGGCCCTGGATGCGCTCGGGCAGCATCTCGTAATAGGTGTCGGGCGTGTCCTGGAACGGAATGCCGCGAGCGCCGATGATGTCGACCGCGGCGTAGATGTCGTCGGTGCCGAGCGCGATGTGCTGGATGCCTTCGCCCTTATATTCGCGCAGGAACTCCTCGATCTGGCTCTTGTCGTCCTGGCTCTCGTTGAGCGGGATACGAATCTTGCCGCACGGGCTGGTCATCGCTTTCGAGAATAGCCCGGTGACCTTCCCTTCGATGTCGAAGTAGCGGATCTCGCGGAAGTTGAAGAGCTTCTCGTAGAAGTCGGCCCACACCGACATGCGGCCGCGATTCACGTTGTGGGTGAGGTGATCGATGTAGGTCAGGTGCGACGCGTGGCTCGCCTCGCGCTCGCGCCAGTCGGTGAAGAATTCGAAGTCGACGTCGTAGATCGAGCCGTTTCCGCCGTAGCGGTCGACCAGATAGAGCCGCGAGCCGCCGATGCCCTCGATCGCCGGGATGTCGAGCTCGCCCTCGGCGACGTCGCTGACGACGTTGGTCGCGCCGAGCTCGAGCGCGCGGGCATGCGCGGCCTTGGCGTCCTTGACCCGGAACGCCATCGCGCAGGCGCACGGGCCGTGGGCCGCCGCGAACTCCTCGGCAAAGCTCCTGGGCTCGGCGTTGATGATGAAGTTGCAGTCGCCCTGGCGGTGGAGGGTGACGTTCTTGCGGCGGTGGCGGGCGACGGCGGGAAAGCCCATGCGGGTGAACAGGTCGCGCAGCAGCTCGGGGTCCGGAGCGGCATATTCGACGAACTCGAAGCCGTCGGTGCCCATCGGATTTTCAAAGCCCAGCGGCCCTTTTTCGGCGACTTGGGTAGCCATGGCCCATTCTCCTCTTTTCGGGCATTTCCCTGCGCTGCGGAGCCGCGCTTTGCAAGATTGGGCGGGGGGTCCATAGGGGCGCAATGACCGAACCGCTGCCCGCTGGCTGGACCCTCGACGAGAGTGGCAAGGCGCTGATACGCAGCCTCAAGTTCAAGGATTTCAGCGAGGCGTTCGCGTTCCTAGCCCGCGTCGCGCTCCACGCCGAGAAGGTCGATCACCACCCCGAGTTCACCAGCGTCTGGAACCGCGTCGATTTTAAGCTGACCAGCCACGACGCCGGCGGCGTGACCGAGCGCGACGTGGCGCTGGCCAAGGCGATCAACGCACTTATCGTGAAGTGAATGCGGACGACACTTGCGTTGGGTTGAACCCACTGTAAGGGAGTCCGCGTCGAGCTAGTTAGAGCTCGGCCAGTTGGGGTGCGGCTTGGGGGAGCAGTGCATGGCTGGGGCTTGGCGCGCGGGGAAACCCGCCCGATGATCTTCAATTCGCTGACTTTCCTGGTGTTCTTCGCGATCGTGCTGGCGTTGCACAACGCGCCGTTCACGTGGCACCAGAAGAAAATCAACCTGATGATCGCGTCGTATCTTTTCTACGCCGCGTGGAATCCGCCGTTCGTCATCCTGCTGTGGGTATCGACCGTGGTCGATTGGTGGGCGGCGCAGTGGATGGTCCGGGCCAAGACCGAGCGGACGCGCAAGATCTGGATGCTGACCTCTGTCGTGGTCAACCTCGGCATGCTCGGTTACTTCAAGTACGGCGGCTTCCTGCTCGAGAATTTCGTCGACCTCATGGGCTCGCTCGGTGTGGTCTACCAGCCGCCCCAGTGGGACATCGTCCTGCCGGTCGGCATCAGCTTCTACACCTTCGCGACCCTGTCCTACACGCTCGACGTCTACTTGCGCCGCTCGCGGCCGGCCGGCAGCTTCCTCAACTACGCGCTGTTCGTGACCTTCTTCCCGCATCTGGTGGCGGGACCGATCATGCGGCCGACCGAGCTGGTCCCGCAGTTCGAGCAGCCGCGCCGCGCGACCGCCAACCAGATGGCCTTCGGCTTCGCCCTGCTGACGCTCGGACTGTTTCAGAAAGTGGTGATCGCGGACGGCTTCCTCGCCCCGGTCGTGGAGGCGGTCTACGACGCCCACGGCAAGGTCCCGGGAATGCTGGACAGCTGGACGGCGACCTTGGCGTTCGCCGGGCAGATTTTCTGCGATTTCGCGGGCTATTCGACCTCGGCGATCGGGGTCGCATTGTGCCTCGGCTTCGCGATGCCCGACAATTTCCGCTTTCCCTACGGCGCGGTCGGTTTCTCCGATTTCTGGCGCCGCTGGCACATCACGCTGTCGAGCTGGCTGCGCGACTATCTCTACATTCCACTGGGCGGCAACCGCCACGGCACGGCACGCACCTACGCCGCGCTGATGGGCACCATGCTGCTCGGCGGCCTGTGGCACGGCGCCAACTGGACGTTCGTCGTCTGGGGCGGCTTGCACGGCGCCTATCTGTCCGCCGAGCGCTGGCTGCGCGGGCGGTTCGCCGGGTTCAAGCCCAACTCGGTGATGCTGTTCGGGCTCGGGCTGCTGACCTTCCTCTTGGTCAACGTGACCTGGGTGTTCTTCCGCGCCAAGACCTTCGGCGGGGCCGGCATCGTCCTCACCGGGATGGCGGGCATGGCGGCCAAGCCCGAGGCGCTGATCGCCGCCGGGCCGATGATCATCGCGCTAACCATCGTCGGGGCGATCTTCGGGACCCACTGGGCAATGCGCAACACGACGTTGGAAGCGGTGCTGGAGCGGACTCCGGCAGTGGCGCTGGGCGGCATCTGGACGCTGATGCTGTTCGCGGTTTTGATCGAACAGGGGCAAGGTAGTGCATTCATTTACTTCGCCTTCTGATCCGCCTTCGCCTTCCGATCCGCGGGCGACGCGGCACGAAGGTGCGCTCGCGCCGGGGCTGCGCAAGACCGCGGCCGACCGTCCGGGCCAGGCCCAGCCGGTGCCGGTGCGCGACATCCCTGCGCAACCGTGGGTCAAGATGGGCGCGGTCGCCTTCCTCCTCGTCGTCGTGCTGATGAGCCTGTGGGAATGGCAGGCGCGGACCAGGGTCGGACTGCACGCGGGCGATATGGGCGACAGCCCGCAGGCGTGGGCGCAGCAGCGCCGGCTGGCGAGCGCGGCACCGGTGGTGATCATCGGCGACAGCCGCATCCTGTTCGACACCGACCTCGACCGCTTCGAGGCGTTGACCGGCGTGCGGCCGATCCAGTCGTCCCACGTCGGCACCAATGCGCGCGCGCTGCTTGATCATTTTGCCAACGACCGCAAGTTCCACGGCCTGCTGATCGTCGGCATCGCCGAGACGATGTACTTCGGCATGCCGGCCATCGGACTGGCGGCGGAAGCCGTCCACAATTTCGATAAGAACGGCAAGCCGTCGCAACGTAGCGGCCTGTGGCTCGACCAGATGCTCCAGCGCCGGCTGGCCTTCATGGATCCGGAGTATCGGCTGAGCCGGATGGTGACCGAGTTCGATACCGGCTGGCGCAAGGGCGTCGACAGTCCGTACGAGGATGTCTGGAAGATCGGCGAGGTCTTCCCGGGCCGCCAGTATTTCATGTGGGATCGGATCGAGGCCGACAAATATTTGCGCGGCCACGCGCGCCATGCGTGGGACGGGTTCAAGGGACCGCCGGTACCGCCCAAGCTTGCGAAACGGGTGACCGACCGGACTGCGGAGGACGTCCGCCGGATCCGCGCGCGGGGTGGCGACGTGATCTTCGTTCGCCCGCCGTCCGCGCCCGAGCTGCGGGTCAACGAGGAGAAGCGGATTCCGCGGGCGCGGGGCTGGGACCAATTGCTGGCGGGGGCGCAGGTGAAAGGCATCCACGCCGACGACCTCGCGCAAGCCCAGAAGCTTGTGCTGCCCGAATGGTCGCACCTCAGCCGCCGCTGCGCGACCGTGTTTACCGATGCCTATGTGCGCCGGCTCGTTGAGCTTACCCCAAGGCTGAAGCTGCGCGGCGATGCGCCGCCACCCCTCACCCGCGCCGATTGCGTGCCTTCAGCCGCGCCCTGACGGATTTGTCGTCGACCAGCGCTGTGATAAATTCGGCCGGCTGGAGAGCGCGATGAAACCCTTTGCGATTCTGATGGCCGTTGCGGCCGCCTTCTCAATCTCCCCTGCATTTTCACAGACGGTCTTCGATACGACCCTGGGGGAAGCGGACCAGCCAACCGCCGATGTGTCGACCAACGAGCTTCGAGAGATCCTGCGGCGGGGAAGCGCGATCGTGCTCGATGCTCGACCGCCCATGGAATATGCGATCAGCCATATCCCGGGAGCCCGGAACGTGGCTCCCCAGCCGGGGCGGGCCGCTCACCTATACGTGTCGGATGTGGCCGAGGTTGGCCGGCTCGTCGGCGGAGCCAAAGACAAGCCGCTCATACTCTATTGCAATGGCCCGTTTTGCGGAAAATCGAAGCGGCTCGCGGTCGAGCTTGCAAAGGACGGTTACCCCCGCGTCCGCCGTTATCAATTGGGCAGCCCGGGGTGGAGGACATTGAGCGGCGCGGCGATGCAGACCGAACTCCCCGCGGTTCGCTATATCCGTGCCGACGCGACCGCGGTGTGGGTTGATGCCCGGGACCCCAAACACTTCCGCCGCGGCAGCGTTATCGGGGCCCGCAACATACCCGCCAGCGGTCTTCAGCCAGGCAAGGATCAAGGCGTCATCAAGACTGCCAAGGATGACGGCCGCCTGCCGATGGACGATCACAATACCCGGATCATCGTCTTCGGGACCGACGGCCGCGATGCGCGCGCAGTGGCCGACGCAATCGTCGCCGAGGCGTTCCATAACGTCAGCTTTATCGCTGCCCCCTTCGACCAAGTCCTGCGCGCGGCGCGATGAGAGCTCGAGAATCCCGCGGGCGATGCATCCGAACCCGGATATTGATCGTTCATACGCGACAAGCCATAGGCCAAGACTAATGATTCGTTCGTTCGCCTCCCGCGAGATGATCCCCGCCGCGGCGCGCGGTTATTATTATGCCCGCGAGGTTGGGACCGGCTGACGCACGCGCGACAGACCAACCCAGCCTCGACCCGCCCAGCCTCCGCTCGGCGGGTTTTTTATCGTGCCCAAAAGGACCAGGACCATGCTTCACAGAGCCCTCGCCACAACCGACCGGCCTCGCGGTTGGCGGGACTATGTCGTGCCGCAATGTTGGGAAGCCTTCACCGACGATGACCACGCGGTGTGGGACCTGCTGTTCGCGCGGCAGGTGGAGCTGCTCGGCACGCGGGTCGTGACGCCGTTCCTCGATGGCATCGACCTCTTGCGCCTGTCGCATCCGGGCGTGCCCGATCTCGACGAGCTCAACACCATCCTCGAGCCGCGCACGGGTTGGCGCACGGTGGCCGTGACGGGCTTGGTGCCGGACGACATCTTCTTCGCCATGCTTCAGGAGCGCGTGTTTCCGGTCGGCAATTTCATCCGTAAACGCGAACAGCTCGATTATCTCGAAGAACCCGATTGCTTCCACGACTTGTTCGGCCACATCCCGATGCTCGCGCATCACGATTATGCCGAGATGGTCGAGCATGTCGGTGGATTGGGCGGCGCGGCGATCGCGGCCGGGCACGGCGAGCTGGTCGCGCGGATTTACTGGCACAGCGTCGAGTTCGGTCTCGCCCGCGAAGGCGGCGAGCTCAAGATTCTCGGCGCCGGGCTCGCCTCGAGCTTCGGCGAGGCCCATTTCAGTCTCGAAAGCGACAGCGTCGAGCGGCTGCCCTTCTCGGTCCCGCGCGCGGTCCGCACCGCCTACCGCAACGATGTGTTCCAGCCGCTCTACCTGGTGTCCGAATCGGTCGACGCGACGGTCAGGGAGATCGTCGCCACCAGCGCCGAAGAGCTGCTGGCGCTGTAACTGTGCTCCTGCGAAGGCAGGAGCCCAGGACTGGACCCCTGCCTTCGCAGGGGTACAAGGGCCCGCATGGCCGAGCACCCGACGACCAGCGAATACCGCACCGGATCGGACCCGCGCACGCTGCGCGACGCGCTGGGCTGCTTCGCCACCGGCGTCACCGTCGTTACGTGCTTCGATGCCGAGGGGTGCCCGTTCGGCATTACCGCCAACAGCTTCACGTCGGTGTCGCTCGATCCGCCCCTGTTGCTGGTCAACGTCCACAAGCTCGCCGCGTGCGCTCCGGCGCTGACCGCCGCCAGCCATTTCGCGATCAACGTGCTCCAGACCGGCCAGCAGCCTGCCTCGATCCGTTTCTCGACCCGTGTCGAAGACCGATTCGGCTCCAACGACTGGTCGCCGGGCGAATATGGCGCACCGGTGCTGGGTGATTCTCTGAGTGTGTTCGAGTGCGAGCGCCATGCGGTCCACGACGGCGGCGACCATCACATTCTGATCGGTCACGTGCTCAAGGCGAGCTTCGATCCGACGCTCGATCCTTTGCTCTATTTTCGCGGCAGTTACCGCCGGCTGCACTTCGACTGATCGGCCGGATCAATCGACGACCAGTCTTTCCGGGTGGCTGGTGAACTGCCGGACGATCGCCACCAGCACGACGCCGATCAGCAGCCCGACGATCGCGGCCGCGACGGCGTTGGCCAACCAGTCCATGATCGGTTTCAACGGCCCGAACTGATGCGCGATCGAACCGGCCAGGTCCTCGACCGCGTGGGGAAAGCGCTCGAGCCCCAAATCCTCGATGCCGTGGAGAAGGATGCCGCCGCCGACCCACAGCATGGCCGCGGTTCCGACGGCGGACAGCGTCGTCAACAATTTGGGCACACCCTCGACCAGGCCGCGGCCCAGAGCGCGCATAGCGGCGGCGCGGCCTGAGACGAGGTGGAGGCCGATATCGTCGAGCTTCACGATGATCGCCACCACGCCATAGACGCCGACCGTGATGGCGATCGCGACCAGCACCAGCGCACCGGCCTGCATGGCGATGCTCATCGTCTCGATGCTGGCCAGTGCGATCGCCATGATCTCGGCGGAGAGGATGAAGTCGGTGCGGACCGCGCCCGCGACCTGGCGCGCCTCAAGCTCCGCCGCGGTGTCGACTTCGAGTAATTCCTCCTCGGCGTGATGGTCGCCGGTGACGACCTCGATGATCTTCTCGGTCGCCTCGAACGCCAGATAAGAGCCGCCGAGCATGAGCAAGGGCGTGATCGCCCACGGCGCGAAGGCGGCCAGCAGCAGCGCCACGGGCAGGATGATCAGCAACTTGTTGCGCAGGCTGCCGAGCGTGATCTTGGCGATGATCGGCAGCTCGCGGTCGGGCGACAGACCGGTGACGTAGCGCGGAGTGACCGCGGTATCGTCGATCACGACCCCGGCCGCCTTGACCCCGGCCTTTCCGGCGGCAGCCCCGACGTCGTCGATCGAGGCGGCCGCGAGCTTGGCGATCGCGGCGACGTCGTCGAGCAGGGCGATGAGACCGGACGGCATGGCGAGCGCCTTGGCGAAACTCGCCGCCCCCGGCAATGGCTTGCCTCTCCAGGCGCTTTCGCGCAGGTGGCGGCGATGCTGGGCATCGACTTCGTCAAGGCCAACCGCGAGGCGGTCGAGCGCGCGATCCGCGACAAGGGCGTCGGCCTCGATCTCGAATCGTTGTTCACTCTCGACGCCGAGGTGCGCGGCCTCAAGACGCAGATCGAGGCGCTGCGGGCCGAGCGCAACGCGATCAGCGCGCGGTTCCAGTCGGCCGCGCCGGAGGAAAAGGCCGAGCTCGGCGCCAGGGCGAAGCAGGCGGGTGCCGACGCCGGCGAGCTCGAGACCCAGCTCGACGAGCGGGAAACCGCGCTCAAGGCGCTGTTGCTCCAGCTGCCGGCGATTCCGTGGGACGGCGCGCCGGTCGGCCCGGACGAAAGTGCCAACACCATCGTCCGCACCGAGGGCACGCCGTCCAAGTTCGGGTTCGAGCCGCTCGACCATGTCGCGCTGATCGAAAAGAACGACTGGGCCGATTTGTCGCGGATCACGCAGGTATCGGGCTCGCGGACCTACTGCCTCAAGGGAAGGCTGGCACTGCTCGAGACCAAGCTGATGGCGTGGGCGCTGGAGACAATCGCCGCCGCCGGATTTACGCCGATCACCGTGCCGGCGCTGGCCCGCGAGCAGGCGTTCATCAACCAGGGGCAGTTCCCCGGCCACAAGGAAGAAACGTACGAAATTGCGGCCGATGATCTGTGGCTGGCCGGGACCGCCGAGGTCGCGCTGACCTCGCTGCATTCGGGCGAAATCCTCGAGGCCGACAAGTTGCCGATCCTCTACGCCGGTTTTTCGCCGTGTTTCCGACGCGAGGCGGGCAGCGCCGGCAAGGACGTGCGTGGGCTGCTGCGCGTCCACCAGTTCGTCAAGGTCGAGCAATATGTGATCTGCGAGGCCGATGACGCGATGTCGGCCGAATGGCATGCGAAGCTGCTCGGGCTGGCCGAGAGCCTGCTTGCAGCGCTCGAGATCCCGTACCAGGTGGTCGAGACCTCGACCGGCGACATGGGTCTCGGCAAGTTTCGAATGAACGATATCGAAAGCTGGGTGCCAAGCTTGGGCAAGTATCGCGAGACCCACAGCTGCTCGACACTGCACGACTGGCAGGCGCGCCGCGCCAACCTCCGCTACCGAGGGCCCGACGGCAAGGTGCGCTTCGCCCACACCCTCAACAACACCGCGCTGGCGAGCCCGCGCATCCTCGTGCCGCTGCTCGAGAACCACCAGACCGAGGACGGTCGCGTCCGGCTTCCGATAGCGCTGCAAGAGCTGATGGGAGGCGAGTTCCTCTGAAGTTCGAAGGCGACGACCGGCCGCCACCGGGATGGCGGCGTTTCGCCGAAGCCTTTTGGCTGCTCGCGCGCTTCTGGCACGGCTTCGGCCATCTGGGACCGCGCGGGCCCGTGGACGGCCCGCCCGCGCTCGTCATCCCCGGGTTCATCGCCAGCGACCGCACCACGCTGCAGCTGCGCCGCGCTCTCGCCGCGGCTGGCTGGCGAGTCCACGCGTGGGACATGGGCTGGAACATGGGTGCGAAAACCGACACGGTCGAGCGGTTGAAGGCGCGGCTCGATGCGATCGGCGGCGGCCGGCCGGTGCTGCTGGTCGGCTGGAGCCTCGGCGGCGTGTTCGCGCGTGAATTGGCGCGCGCGGTGCCCGACAAGGTGCAGGCGGTGGTGACGCTGGGCTCGCCGTTCTCGGGTGACCCGCACCAGAACAATGTCTGGCGGCTCTACGAATGGATCGCGCGCCATCCGGTCGACCAGCCGCCAATCCCGCGCATCTGCGCCAAGCCGCCCGTGGCGTGCCTCGCTCTGTGGTCGCGCAAGGACGGCATTGTCGCGGTGCGCGCGGCCCGCGGCCTCGACGACGAGCGCGACAAAGCGGTCGAAATCGGGTGCAGCCATATGGCCTTTGGAATCTCGCGCCGCGCGACCCGGCGGGCGGTGCACGAAATCGACACCTTCCTCAAAAATGCGTCCTGATTGGCAACCATTCTTGTTTCGGTAACGTAAATGCCCCATTTTCAGGGACATGAAGTGGGAACGGACAGCACCGCTCGGCCCCGCGCCAGGCCAAGTCCACCCCGACGATCTCGCACCGTCGGGCTGGAGCCGCATCAGCGAGGTGATGTGGCACATGCCGCGGCTGCTGTCGGGGCTCGGCCCGCTGACTCCGCGCGGCCCCGAAGACGGGCCGCCGGCACTGGTCATTCCCGGATTTCTCGCCACCGACCGGACGACGATGGAGCTGCGCCGTGCGCTTGCCCGGGTGGGGTGGCGATCGCATCCTTGGCTGTTGGGGCTCAATCGCGGCGCCAAGGCGAACACGCTCGAGCTGCTCGGGGAAAGGCTCGACGCGCTCCGCGGCCGGCGCAAGGTGCTGCTGGTCGGCTGGAGCCTCGGCGGCATGTTCGCGCGTGAACTGGCCCACCGCTACCCCGGCCAAGTGCGCGCGGTGGTGACGCTCGGCTCGCCCTTCTCGGGCGACCTCAAGACCAACACCAACGTTCGCGAACTTTACGAGTGGATCGCGGGCCATGACGTCAACCAGCCGCCGTTTGAGCGAATCGCGAAAAAGCCGCCGGTGCCTTGCCTGGCTTTGTGGTCGCGCAAGGACGGGATCGTCGCGCCGAGCGCGGCCCGGGGCCTTGCCCATGAGGTCGACAAGGCGGTCGAGATCGACACCCGCCACATGGGCTTTGCGGTCGATCGCCCGGCGCTGAGCCGGGTCGTCGCGGAGATCCGGAACTTCCTCACCGAAGTCGAAGGCCGGGCGCCGGTCCTGCGAAAAATTGCTGCCTGACGGCGCTCCTCTCATGCGGGACGCGTGAGGGAAAAGGCTGGCCATTGACTCCTTGCTGTGGACTCGGAGTATAAGAACAAAACTAGAACAAAAGCGTTGCGAGTCGTGTGGCGACAGGTCTTTCCCTGGCCGCCGGCGGAGGGTTCTCTGCGCCCTCCAGGCCGGCAATCGAACGCCCGATCCTTATGGGTTTGGGGGAGCGGTGGACTCTACCTCGCCCGGTTAAGCCCACGCTGTCCGAGTTGTTCGCAAGCCATCCGCGCGACGGCGGCTGGGCGGGATTCCTGCTCGCCCAGCTGGAGACGGGCAAACCATTGCTGTGGGTGCAGGAGCGGATGGCGATTCTCGAGGCCGGGCGAATCCATCCGCCGGGGCTCGGGCCTTTCAACCTCATCCACGTCGAGGCGCGCGACGCCCGCTCGGCGCTGTGGGCGATGGAGGAGGGGCTAAGGTGCGGCGCGCTTGGTGCCGTGATCGGCGAGCTGTGGGGCGACCCGGCAAGCCTCGACTTCACCGCGACGCGGCGGCTTGCGGTTGCGTCGGAGCGGTCGGGCGTGCCGGCCTGGCTAGTGCGGCTGGGCGGTTCGGCCAACCTGAGCGGAGCGCGGATACGCTGGCGGATCGCCAGCCGCCCGTCGCTGGCCCATCGTTTCGATCCGCGCGCGCCGGGAGCGCCGGCATGGGACGCGGAGCTGTTCCGCGCGCGCGGAGTGCCGCCGGGGCGGTGGAGCGTCGCTCATGAAGGCGGAGCAGCGGATCCTTTCCGTCTGGTGGCCGCACCTAGCGATCGAAAGGTGGAAGCGGACCTCGGGACGCGGCTTTCCGCCTGACTCGCCGATCGTCCTGACCAGCGAAGGCACGCACGGGCTCGTAATCGCGGCGGTGACCAAGACCGCGGCGGAAAACGGTGCCCGCGTCGGCGCTCGGCTGACCGATGCACGGGCGCTCGATCCGAGCCTGGTCGCCATCCCGGCCGATCCGGCTGGCGACGCGGCGTGGGTTGAAAGGCTCGCGCGCTGGGCGTCACGCTGGTCGCCGCTGGTCGAGGTCGATGGCCGCAACGGACTCAGGCTCGATGTCACTGGCGTCGCCCACCTGTTCGGCGGCGAGGCGGCGCTGGTCGAGGATGTACAGCAACGCTTCGCGGCCCTCGGCCTGGCGAGCCGCACCGCGCTCGCGCCGACCCCCGCCGCGGCCTGGGCGCTGGCGCATTTCGGCGGCGGCGCGGTGATTGGCGGCAAGGATGTCGCCGCCAGCCTCGCCCCGCTGCCCGCCGCCGCGTTGCGGCTGGAACCTGAAACCATCCGCACGCTTGAGCGGCTCGGCCTCAAGACCATCGGCGCGCTGGCGCAAGTGCCGCGCCGCGCGCTCGCCCGCCGCTTCCGCGAGACCGACAATCCCTTGGACGCACTCGACCGGGCGTTGGGCCGCAAGCCCGAGCCGTTGATCGCGACCGCCTGCGAGCCGCCGCCGCGGAGCCTGCTGCGGCTCGAGGAGCCGGCGACTTATCCGGAGGCTGCCTCCCAGGCGCTCGAGCGCCTGATCCCCGATCTCGTCCGGCAATTAGAGCGGCGGCATCTCGGCGCGCGGCGGCTGGCGTTGACCGGCTTTCGGGTCGACGGCGCCACGGCGGTCGCCAGCGTCGCCACATCGATCCCGAGCCGCGAGCCGAAGCATCTTCAGCGCCTGCTCGCCGATAAGGCCGCCGCGCTCAATCCGGAGTTCGGCTTCGACGCCTTCGCGCTCGAGGCGGAGTGGGCCGAAACCTTGGGCGCGGCGCAGGAAAGCCTGGTCGAGGAGCCATCGGGGACACGCGACATCGCCCGCCTGATCGACCGCTTGAGCGTCAAGCTCGGGCCGGAGCGGGTGTGCCGACCGCGGGCGCGGGAGAGCCATTTGCCCGAGCGGGCGAGCGGGTGGGCCCCAGCGCTAGAAGAAGAAGAACCCTCACCCCAACCCTCTCCCGTAAACGAGAGAGGGAGCCGCCCGCAGCGCCTGCTCGACCGGCCGGAAGCGATCGCGGTCATTTATGCGACCCCCGAAGGCGTGCCGCGGCGGTTCGTGTGGCGGCGCGCGGTGCATGACATCGCCCGCGTCGAAGGGCCCGAGCGGATCGCGCCCGAATGGTGGCGGGCGCCGTCGAACAGCCGGCTGCGCGATTATTACCGGGTCGAGGATTTGGCCGGCTGCCGCTTCTGGATCTACCGCGAAGGCGTGATCGGCGACGGCCGCGGCGGGGCGCCAGCCTGGTATTTGCACGGCCTGTTCGGATGAACAATCTCCGCAAAAGAGAGCTCGGCTGATGCCCGAGCATACCAACTTCGCGAGGAAGAAGCTGGTCCGCGACGGGCCGGTCGAGGCGATTGCGCCGGCGGCTTTCGTCGAGCTTGGCGTGACCAGCCCGTTCAGCTTCCTGCGCGGCGCGTCGGACGCCATCGAGCTGGTGCTGAAAGCGCTCGAGCTCGGCATGGACGCGATCGGGATCGCCGACCGCAACAGCCTGGCCGGGGTGGTGCGGCTGCACAGCGCGGCCAAGGAAGCGGGATTGCGTCCGCTGATCGGGTGCCGGCTCGACCTGATCGATGCTCCGTCATTGCTCGCTTACCCCACGAACAGGGAAGCCTATGGCCGGCTGTCGCGGCTGCTCAGCCTCGGCAAGATGCGGGCGAAGAAAGACGAGTGCGAGCTGACGCTGGCCGACGTTGCCGAGCATCAGGACGGGATCGCCTTCATTGCCTGGCCCTCCGATGATTTTGAGGCTGATCTGCCGGGGCTTAAAGAAGCCTTGCCGTCACTGCGTCACGTCGCGGCGTCATGCCTCTATCGCGGCGACGATGCGGCGCGGATCGAGAGGCTCGACCAAATTGCGAAGGCCAATGGCTGCACGATCCTCGCGACCAACGACGTCCACTATCATGCGCCGGATCGGCGGCCGCTGCAGGACGTGATGAGCTGCATCCGCGAGAAGGTGCAAATCGTCAACGCCGGCTATCTCTTGAACGCCAATGCGGAGCGGCATTTGAAGAGTCCCGCGGCTATGGCAAGAGCGTTCGACCGCTGGCCGCAAGCCATTGTTGCGGCACGGGAATTCGCCGATAGCCTCAATTTCAGTTTGGATGAATTGCGCTACGAATATCCGCGCGAAACGGTGCCCGCGGGGCGCTCGCCGCAGCAGCATCTCGAGCATCTGACTTGGGAGGGCGCGCACGGGCGCTGGCCGGCCGGAATCCCCGGCAAGGTGCTCAAGCAGCTTCGCCACGAGCTCGAGCTGATCCGCCGCCTCGACTTCGCGCGCTATTTCCTGACCGTCCACGACATCGTCGCGTTCGCGCGCAGCCTCGACCCGCCGATCCTGTGCCAGGGGCGCGGGTCGGCGGCCAACAGCGCGGTCTGCTTCTGCCTTGGCATCACCGCGGTCGACCCGGCGACCAGCGACCTGCTGTTCGAGCGCTTCATATCCGAGGAGCGCAAGGAACCGCCCGACATCGACGTCGATTTCGAGCACGAGCGGCGCGAGGAAGTGATCCAGCACATCTACCAAAAATACGGACGGGACCGCGCCGGCATCGCCGCGACCGTGATCCACTACCGCCCGCGCAGCGCGATCCGCGAGGTTGGCAAGGTGATGGGCCTCAGTGAAGACACCACCGCGGCGCTCGCCTCGACCATCTGGGGGCAGATGAGCGACGAGCCGGTGGCCGAGCGCACCAACGACGCCGGGCTCGATTTGAGCGACCCGCATTTGAGGCGCACGATCAAGCTCGCCGAGCAGTTGATCGGCATGCCCCGGCACCTGTCGCAGCACGTCGGCGGCTTCATCCTGACCGAGCGGCTGCTGACCGAGACGGTGCCGGTCGGCAACGGCGCGATGGACGACCGCACCTTCATCGAATGGGACAAGGACGACATCGACGAATTGGGGATCTTGAAGATCGATGTGCTGGCGCTGGGCATGCTGACCTGCATCCGCAAATGCTTCGACCTCGTCGAGCAGCATCACGGCGAACGATGGGAACTGGCGACCGTCCCGGCGGAAGAGCCGCAGGTGTACGACATGCTGTGCCGCGGCGATTCGCTGGGCGTGTTCCAAGTCGAGAGCCGGGCGCAAATGAATATGCTGCCAAGGCTCCGCCCACGCTGCTTCTACGATCTGGTGATCGAGGTCGCGATCGTCCGCCCCGGGCCGATCCAGGGCGACATGGTGCATCCCTATTTGAAACGCCGCAGCGGCAAGGCGCCGGTGACCTTCCCCTGCCCGGGACCGGAGCATGGCCCGCCCGACGAGCTCGAGCGGATTTTGGGGCGGACGCTCGGGGTGCCAATCTTCCAGGAGCAGGCGATGAAGATCGCGCTCGACGCGGCGCGGTTCAGCCCGGCCGAGGCCAACCAGTTGCGCAAGGCGATGGCGACCTTCCGCTCGAAGGGGAACATCGAATTGCTGCAGGACAAGATGGTCGGGCGGATGGTGACGCGCGGCTACGATCCGGACTTCGCGCAGCGCTGCTTCGACCAGATCAAGGGCTTCGGCGAATATGGCTTTCCCGAGAGCCACGCGGCGAGCTTCGCGCACCTGGTTTACGTGTCGAGCTGGCTGCGGTGGCGCTATCCGGCGGCGTTTGCGTGCGCGCTTTTGAACAGCCAGCCGATGGGGTTTTACGCGCCGGCGCAGATCGTGCGGGATGCGCGCGAGCACGGGGTCGAGGTGCGGGCGGTGGATGTGAATCATTCGGCGTGGGATTGCGGGCTTGAGGCTGCGTCTCCCCTCCCCTTGATGGGGAGGGGTTGGGGGCGGGGTGGCGGTGGCGACCCGCTCAGCATTTCCGGAGAGGCCACCCCCACCCAACCCTCCCCCATCAAGGGGGAGGGCTCATTGGCGCTGCGCCTGGGGCTCCGCCAAATCGAAGGCTTGCGCTCCGCCGATGCCGAGCGGCTGGTCGCGGCACGGGGGGTGCGGGCGTTCGCGTCGGTCGAGGATGTGCGGGTGCGCGGCCGGGTGCCGGTGCATGCGATCGAGCGGCTGGCGGCGGCGGACGCGTTCCGGTCGATGAAGCTCGATCGGCGGGCGGCGCTGTGGGATGCGCGGGCGCTCAAAGCGGCACCTGATCTGCCGTTGTTCGCGGCCGCCGACGCGCGCGACGAGGGCGCCGAAACCGAGGTTGCGAAGCTGCCGGCGATGCCGCTTAGCGAGCATGTGGTGAACGATTACCAGACGGTGCGATTGTCGCTGAAGGCACACCCGATACGGTTTTTGCGCAAACATTATGCGGGGCGCGGCTTCATCACCGCGCGCGAACTGGAATCCATTCGAAACGGGAAACCCGTCTCGATCGCCGGGCTGGTGCTGATCCGGCAGCGGCCGGGCAGCGCCAAGGGCGTGTGCTTCATCACCATCGAGGACGAGACCGGGGTCGCCAACCTCGTGGTGTGGCCCGACGTGTTCGCGAGGCAGCGCAAGATCGTCATGGGCGCGCGGCTGATGGCGGTGCGCGGGGTGGTGCAGAGCGAGGAAGGCGTGATCCACGTCGTCGCGCGGGGCCTTGAGGACGACACGCACATGCTGCGGCATTTGAGCGAGGACATCATCGATGCGCCGCTCTCCCGCGGCGACGCTCCCGGTGCCATGCGCCCGCCGGCGCACACGCATCCGCGCGATGTGGACGTCATTCCCAAGAGCCGGGATTTTCACTGATTCGCCAATCCATATTCAACATGGTTTAGTGACGCGCTGATCTCGTCATGAGTCGCGTCTGCGGTGATCTGAGCAGCCGGCCTGCCAAGTGACAGGCCGAACGCGGGCAATGTTCCGCACTTGGGGGAAACAAACATGCGCTTCATCACACTCACCGCGGCTGCGGCCGCGCTCGCTTGCGCGTTCGCGACGCCGGCCCTGGCCGATGCTTCGGGCAAGGCGCTCGTCTCGATCTATCACGTCGCGCCGGGGCAGCAGGTCGGCTTCCTGAAATGGCTCGACCAACAGGACCGCATCTCGGCGGCGGCCGGCCTGACCAAGGGTCAACTCTACGCCCATACCGACGGCGACAGCTGGGACTATGTGGTGGTCTATCCGGTGACCACGGCAGCGCAGGACGATGCGTTCGACGCCGCCGGCAAGAAGATGGGCATCAACACGATGCGCGGCGGGATGGAGCTGCGCAAATACATCACCAGCCACACCGACACCTTCGTTCGCGGCCCGATGACCGCGGCCGAATATCTGGCGTTCGTCGGCGAGAAATAAGCCGGGCGATTGGCAACAAAGGCGGCGCGACCACGGCCGCGCCGCCTTTGGCCTTAACCGATCAGTCGAGAAGATCCGGCTGTCCGATCACCCCGGCCAACACCGCGTCTTGCAACGCGGCGATTTCGTCGGCCCAGTAGCGGTCGGAGGCGAGGTAGGGGGAGAGGGCGCGGACCTTTTCGTAGACCACCTGCAATTTGTACGAGGTTTCGAGCGGCAAGTGACAGTCGACGCCCTGGGCGGCGGCGATCAGCTCGATGGCGACGACGCCGGCGGCGTTGCGCGCGATCTGGCAAGCTTTCCGAGCGGCGATCGGGGCCATCGAGACGTGGTCCTCCTGCCCGGCCGAAGTCGGGATCGAATCGACGCTGGCGGGGTAAGCGAGGCCCTTGTTCTCGCTGACCAAAGCGGCGGCGGTAACCTGCGGGATCATCAGGCCGGAATTGACGCCCGAATCTTCGACCAGGAACGCGGGCAGGCCGCTCATCTTGGGATCGACCAGCACCGCCGTGCGGCGCTCGGAGATCGAGCCGACTTCGCACAGGGCCACGGCGATCGTGTCGGCGGCGAAGGCGACTGGCTGGGCGTGGAAATTGCCGCCGCTGATTGCCGAATCTTCGTCCGGGAAGACGATCGGATTGTCGGTGACCGCGCCGGCTTCGATCGTCAGGGTGCGCGCGGCATTGGTCAGGAGGTCGAGCGCCGCGCCCATCACCTGCGGCTGGCAGCGGAAGCTGTACGGGTCCTGGACCTTGCCGCAGCGGCCGTGGCTGGCGAGGATGGCGCTGCCTTCGAGGAGGCTTGCGATTTCGTGGGCGACGCGGATCTGGCCGGGCTGGCCGCGAAGGGCGGAAATGCGCGGGTCGAACGGGCGGACGCTGCCTTTCAAGGCATCGACCGACAGCGCGCCGGCGGCGAGCGCGGCGCCGAACACCCGCTCGCCCATGAACAGGGCGTCGAGCGCGATCGCGGTCGAGGCCTGGGTGCCGTTGATCAGCGCCAGGCCTTCCTTGGGGCCGAGCTCGAGCGGCTCCATGCCGAGCTTTTGCAGCGCCGCGGCGGCGGGCATCACGGCGCCG
>Ga0255310_10000060_pt1 | contig 18021 bp, 21 predicted proteins | sample EtOH1_T0_E1_meta_FD_201359 | JGI IMG/M metagenome (GOLD analysis project Ga0255310, IMG submission 201359) | Sandy soil microbial communities from University of British Columbia, Vancouver, Canada - EtOH1_T0_E1 | ecosystem: Engineered > Artificial ecosystem > Sand microcosm > Unclassified ...
AAGCTATGCCAGCCAGGGCCATCCGGTGTTCGTCTATTTCACCGCCGACTGGTGCCTGACGTGCAAGGCCAACGAAGTCGCCGCGATCGATCGCGCGGAAGTGCGCGGCGCCTTCAAGTTAGCCGGGGTGCGGGTGGTGGTCGGCGACTGGACCGACGGCGACCCGGCGATCACGCGCTTCCTCGAAAGCCGCGGCCGCGCCGGTGTGCCGCTTTATCTGTGGTACCAGCCGGGGCGCGAACCAGAGGAGCTGCCGCAGATCCTGACGCCGGGGATGCTTATTGCCCGCGCTCGGTCGCAGCAGCGCTAGGCGCGCGCGCCCACACTTTCTTGCCCGCGACCCAGGTTTCGACCACTTCGGTGCGGTAGAGCGCCTGCGGATCGACGGCGCTGACGTCGCGGTCGACCAGGATGAAATCGGCCCATTTGCCCGGATCGAGCGCGCCAATTTTGTCCTCGGCGAAGCCGGCATATGCGGCGCCGCGCGTGTACGCGTCGAGCGCCTGGGCAAAGCTCAGCCGCTCGCCTGGAATCCACCCTCCGGGAGGCTGCCCTTGCAGGTCCTGCCGGCTAACCGCTGCCGCGAGCCCTGGAAACGGGTTGGGCGATTCCACCGGGAAATCCGTTCCGAACGCCAGGCGTCCGCCGCTCTTCAGCACCGATTGCCACGCGTACGCCCCACCGAGCCGGTTCGGCCCCAAGCGTTTCTCGGCCATCAGCCGGTCGCTGGTCTGGTGGGTGGGCTGCATCGAGGCGATAATCCCGGCGGGCGCGAGGCGCGAGATGTCCTTGGGATCGGCGATCTGCAGATGCTCGATCCGCCAGCGCCGGTCGCGGCCGTATTTCTTCGACAGCTGCTCGTAGGTTGAAATCACCTGCGCATTGGCGGCGTCGCCGATCGCATGGGTCGCGACCTGGAAGCCGTGCGACGCCGCGGCGTCAGCGAGCGTCAGCATCTCGGCGTCTGAATGGAATTGCAGCCCGCGCGTCTCCGGCTTGTCGGCATAGGGCTGCTTCAGCCACGCGCCGCGCGAGCCGAGCGCGCCGTCGGCGAATAATTTGATCCCGACCGCGCGCAGGCGATCGCCGTACAGCCATGGCGTCGGGGAAGGGACGGCGGCCAGCGACTCCGTACCCGACAAATAGGCCATCAGCCGCACGTTGAGCGTCCCGGCGGCGCCCGCTCGCTTCATCGCTTCCCAGGCGGCGATCGACGTGCTCATCGATCCGACTCCGGTCACTCCGACCGACAGCAATTGCTCCTGCGCTTTCGCCAGCGCTTCGTCGGACTGCGCGGGGGTCCGGGGCGGGATGGCCTTGTCGATAAGGCCGCGAGCCGCGTCGACGAACAGCCCGTTTTCGATCCGACCGCCCGCCGGTGCGGCGGTTTGCGCGGTCACGCCCGCCGCCTTCATCGCCGCACTGTTGGCGACGACGGCGTGACCGTCGACCCGCTCGAGCACGACCGGCCGGTCGGGAACGACGGCGTCGAGATCCGCAGCGGTCGGGTAGCGCTTGTCCGGCCATAGCTCCTGGTTCCAGCCGAAGCCGATGATCCAGGCATCGCGCGGATGGGCGGCGGCATAGTCGCGCAGGCGCTTCTGCAAGCCGGCTATCGAACTGGTGCCGGTCAGCTGCACGGTCATTTGCGTCATGCCGAGGTCCAGCACATGCCCGTGCGCGTCGATCAGTCCGGGCAGCAGCGTGCGGCCGTTGCCATTGATTTCATGGTCGAAGGTCTTGGGCGGCGGCGGGCCAGCCAGGACGCCGCGAACCTTGCCGTCCTCGCCAATCAGCAGGCCGGTGAAATGCTGCAGCTTGCCGTCGGCGCCCACCTGGATGCCGTTGACGTTCGCAACCAGGGTGTCGGCAAAAGCGGGCGACGAGAGGAGCGCTGCAATCAGCGCGAGCAGGGTCTTGTTCATGGCCCGCGCATAGCATTGTTTGCGTGGGCCGGAAGCGCTAGGCGCGCCGCACATGATGCAGCCCCCGACGATCGACGACATCCGCGCCGCGGCGGGGCGCATCGAGGGCGCGGTCATCCACACGCCGATGCTGATGAGCCGGACGCTGTCCGAGATCGTCGGCGCCGAGGTTTGGCTGAAGTTCGAGAATTTGCAGTTCACCGGCGCCTTCAAGGAGCGCGGCGCGCTCAACAAACTGCTGCAATTGACCGACGAGGAGCGGGCGCGCGGCGTGATCGCGGCTTCGGCCGGCAACCATGCGCAGGCGGTCGCCTATCACGCCAGGCGGCTCGGCATTCCGGCGACCATCGTCATGCCGGCGACGACCCCGACGATCAAGGTCAGCCAGACCGCCGGGCATGGCGCGCACGTCGTCCTCGAGGGCGCGATGTATGACGACGCTCACGATAAGGCGTGCGAGCTGGCGCTCGAGCACGGCTTTGTGTTCGTCCACCCGTTCGACGATCGTGACGTGATCGCCGGCCAGGGGACGATCGCGCTCGAAATGCTCGCGGAAGTGGCGGACCTGGACGCGCTGGTCGTTCCGATCGGCGGCGGCGGGCTGATGTCGGGCATCGGCATCGCGGCGCGGGCGATCAAGCCGGACATCGAGCTGGTCGGGGTCGAGGCCGAGCTCTACCCGTCGATGAAATGCGCGATCGAAGGCTGCGCGCTGCCTTTGGGCGGCGACACGCTGGCCGAAGGCATTGCCGTCAAGCAGCCCGGGCAGCTGACGTCGGGCATTCTCAAGGAGCTGGCGGTCGAGGTGATGCTGGTCGCCGAGCGCGACCTCGAGCGCGCGGTGGCGATGCTGGTCGGGATCGAGAAAAGCGTCGTCGAAGGCGCCGGCGCGGCGGGTCTCGCGGCGATCCTCGCGGACCCCAAACATTATGCGGGACGCAAGGTCGGCACCGTGCTGTGCGGCGGCAACATCGACACCCATTTGCTCGCCAATGTGCTGGTGAGAGATCTTGTGCGCAGCGGCCGGATCGCCCGGTTGCGAGTCGCCGCCCAGGACCGCCCGGGCGCGCTGGCCGCGATCACCGCCAAGTTCGAGGCGGCCGGGGTCAATATCATCGAGATCAACCACAGCCGCATCTTCACCCGGCTGCCGGCCAAGGACACGGTGATCGAGGTCGAGGGGGAAGCCCGCGACCCGCAGGCGATCGACGAGGTCGTGGCGATGCTCGAGTCGGCTGGATTCCACGTCGAGCGCGCGTCGCTGGACTGACGTTTTTCGGGCGCGCGGACCATCCCGCTGCGGGACAGTGGCGAGGCTTAACCCTGTTTTGCGGAGCCAGCCCCTTTTCAACCGCGTTTACCAGCAGCATAAAGGACTCGGTAATCAACGAGAGGAGCCGCGGTGAGCGCACCATTTCGCTTTCCCAAGTTCTTCGTCACGAACCCTTCGCCGTGCCCGTATCTTCCGGGCAAGGTCGAGCGGAAGGTGTTCACCGAACTGAACGGCCGCCAGGCGAGCGAATTGAACGAGGCGCTTGGGCGGATCGGATTCCGGCGCAGCCAGTCGGTCGCCTACCGGCCGAGCTGCATCGATTGCTCGGCGTGTGTGTCGGTACGCGTGCTGGCCGCCGAGTTCGAAGCCAGCGCGACCCAGCGCAAGCTTATGCGCCGCCATGGCGATCTCGAAGTCACCGCGTGCAAGCCGTGGACCACCGAAGAGCAATATGAGCTGCTGCGCCGCTACCTCGCCAACCGTCACCCGGGCGGCGGCATGGCGGAAATGGACGAGAGCGATTTCGCCGACATGGTCGAGCAGACCCCGGTGCGGACGTTCGTCATCGAATATCGCGAGCCGTCGGTCGACGGCCGATTGGGCAAGCTGGTCGGCGCCTGCTTGAGCGACCAGCAGGGCGACGGGCTGTCGATGATCTACAGCTTCTTCGATGTCGGCCCCGGCGCGCGCAAGGGGCTGGGCACGTTCATTATCCTCGACCATGTGATCCGCGCCGCCCGTGCCGGGCTGCCGTACGTCTATTTGGGCTATTGGGTCGAGGGGTCGCCGCGGATGGCCTACAAGACCAGCTTCCAGCCCCTGGAGCGGCTCGGCCGCGACGGCTGGCGGCGGATGGAGTCGGATGCCGAGGTCCGCAAGGCGGCGTTGGGCCCGGTCGAGCTCCCCGCCCGCCGCGAGCGCGAGCATCTGCTGATCGAGGCTTAAAAAAAGGCGGAGCGCGTGTGCGCCCCGCCTTCTCGTTGCCCCCAACGAAACTTGATTAAGCGACGGCGGCCTGGGCCTCCGCGTCTGGAAGGTCGTCGGCGTCGCTGTCGCGCAGCACGTAGCCGCGGCCCCACACCGTCTCGATGTAATTGGCGCCACCGCAGGCGAGGCTGAGTTTCTTGCGCAGCTTGCAGATGAACACGTCGATGATCTTCAATTCGGGCTCGTCCATCCCGCCGTAGAGATGGTTGAGGAACATTTCCTTGGTGAGCGTTGTGCCCTTGCGGAGCGAAAGCAGCTCCAGCATTGCATATTCCTTGCCGGTCAAATGGACGCGGCTGCCGTCGACTTCGACCGTCTTGGCGTCGAGATTGACGGCGATCTTGCCGGTCCGGATGACCGATTGCGAATGGCCCTTCGAACGGCGGACGATGGCGTGGATGCGGGCGACCAGCTCGTCGCGGTGGAACGGCTTGGTCACGTAATCGTCGGCGCCGAAGCCCAACGCGCGGACCTTGCTGTCCATCTCGCTCATGCCGGACAGGATCAGCACCGGAGTGCCGACCTTGGCGGTGCGCAATTTCTTGAGCACGTCGTAGCCGTGCATGTCGGGCAAGTTGAGGTCGAGCAGGATGATGTCGTAATCATAGAGCTTGCCGAGATCGAGGCCTTCCTCGCCCAGATCGGTCGTGTAGACGTTGAAGCCCTCGGTGCTGAGCATCAGCTCAATGCTCTTGGCCGTCGTCGGCTCGTCTTCGATCAACAGGACTCGCATTGGCTTTTTCCCCCGTTTCTCGGCTCGGGTCCACGCGTGAGCGTAACACCCTCTTAATGGCCTTGAAGCGTTCATTAACCATTCGAGGGATGAAGGCAAAAGGTTAATATGGGGTAAAATCCTGGAATCCTTGGACTCGTTGCGCGGGGGTCACAAATCGACCGCCCATGGATTGCTTCGCCGCCGTGCACCTCGCAATGACGAGCCGTGCTTCAAGACCGCATCCTGTTCATCGACGGCGAGGCGATCGTCCTCGACAAGCCGGCTGGCCTGCCGGTCGACCCGCCCAAGCGCGGCGGCGACAGCCTGACGGCGCACATCGACGAATTGAAATGCGGCTTCCAGCGGCCGCCGGCGATCATGCACCGGCTCGACCAGGACACGTCGGGCTGCCTGCTGCTGGCGCGCAATCCCAAGGCGCGCGCGGCGTTCCAGCAAGCGTTCGAAGCGCGCGCGGTGGAAAAATATTATCTCGCGGTGATCGGTAGCGAAGTCGAAGGCGACGAGGGCGTGATTGATGTGGCCGTAGCCAAGACATCGAGCGCCGAAGCCGGGTGGCGGATGGTCGGCGACCCCGACGGCCAGGCAGCGGTGACGCGCTGGCGCAAGCTCGCGGTTCGCGACGGCCGGACCCTGGTCGAGTTCCAGCCGCTGACCGGCCGCACGCACCAGATTCGCGTCCACGCGCGCGAGGGGTTCGGCAGCGGCATCGTCGGCGACCGCGTCTATGGAATCCCCGGCGGGCCGATGCTGCTGCACGCGTCGCGGCTGGTGGTGCCGCGGACGCGCAACGCGGCGATCGACGTCACCGCGCCGCTGCCGGAGACGTTCGGAGACTGGCGCGATGCGGCCTGAGGACATTGTCATTCCCGAGGACGCGCTGTCCGAGACTTTTCTCGCCGCAACCGGGCCGGGCGGCCAGAACGTCAACAAGGTCGCGACCGCGGTCCAGCTGCGGCTGGACGTGTTCAAGCTCGGGCTGAGCCCGGACGTTTACGAGCGGCTCAAGCGCATCGCGGGGCGAAAGATGACGCTGGCCGGCGAGCTGCTGGTCACCGCCCGTCGCTATCGCACGCAGGACGCCAACCGCACGGATGCGAGGGCGCGGCTGGCGCAGATGATCGCCGATGCCCATATCGTCCAGCCGAAGCGACGGCGGACGCGGCCGAGCAAGGCGGCCAAGGCCAAGCGGATCGACAAGAAAGTGCAGCGCGGCGCGGTCAAGCGCGGGCGCGGCAAGGTGACGGACTTTTAGGCCGTCATGCTGAACTTGTTTCAGCATCCATTGCGATGACGTGCGGCGCGGGTGGAAAAATGGACCCTGAAACAAGTTCAGGGTGACGAAAGAGAGAAGCGATGTACGACTTCAAGATCGAGGCGGCGGACAAGGCGGCGATGTACCGCGACCTGGCGTCCGCGCTGGCTGGGCTGGTCGAGGGCGAGCCCGACGCGGTTGCCAACATGGCCAACGCCGCGGCGCTGATCTGGGAGACTTTGCCCGACCTCAATTGGGCAGGGTTCTACCGCAATGTCGGCGGCGAGCTGGTGCTGGGGCCGTTCCAGGGACGCCCGGCGTGCATCCGGATCGCATTCGGGCAAGGCGTCTGCGGCGCCGCGGCGGCGAGCCGACAAGTGCAGCGCGTCGACGATGTGCACGCGTTCGACGGCCACATCGCCTGCGACGCCGCCTCGGTCAGCGAGCTGGTGGTGCCGATCGTGCGCGACGGCGCGCTGGTCGCGGTGCTCGATCTCGACAGCCCGACGGCGGCGCGGTTTGATGCGGAGGATGAAGCGGGGATTGTCGCGCTGGCGGAAGTGCTGGCGCGGGCGTTGTCGTCATCCTGAACTCGTTTCAGGATCCACGAACACGGCGTTTTCGACAAAACTGATGGTCATGGATCCCGGATCAAGTCCGGGATGACGGGTTGGTGAGCCGTCAGCTCAGCTGCTCAAGCCGTTCGTCGCTTAAGCCCCCGGGGATCAGCATCACCGGGCACGGCAGCTTGCCGGCGTCGTTGCCGGTGAAATTGGCGACCAGCGGGCCGGGATCGCCGCTGGGCGCGGCGCCGAGCACCAGCGCGGCGACTTCCTGGCGCTCGCCGACATGCTCGCGGACGGCTTTGACCGGCTCGCCCTGGCGCACGACGACCGTCGCTTCGACCCCCGACTCGTCGAGAAGCTCGCCGACCGAGGAGCTGACGATGCCTTCGATGCGCAGGCGCTGCTCTTCCTCGAACGCCGCCTGGACGCCGCCCCACTGGACGAAATCCTGCGGCTCGACCACCGCCAGCACCTCGACGCGGCCGTTGGTCTTGGCGGCGCGGCGGGCGGCGAAACGCAGCGCGACGCGCGCCTCCGGGCTGTCGTCGATGACGACCAGATAGGTGCGGAGATTGTCTGGCGCCCCCATGGCTTTCGAGTGCTGCGTCAAAGGCGGGCGATGTGCAAGCGCGACGAGCTTATTTGGCCGCCCACTTGACCCCACCCGCCGCGTTCGCTTTGTGCCACTGGCTTCCAGCTTGATCGAGAGACGCCGATGCCGACCGAACTCAAGATGCCCGCTCTGTCCCCGACCATGGAGGAGGGGACGCTCGCCAAATGGCTGGTCAAGGAAGGCGACGCGGTGAAATCTGGCGATATCCTCGCCGAGATCGAGACCGACAAGGCGACGATGGAGTTCGAGGCGGTCGATGAGGGCACGATCGCGAAGATCCTGGTCCCCGAAGGCAGCGATGGGGTGAAGGTGGGGACTCCGATCGCGGTGCTGGCGGGCGAAGGCGAGGACGTCAGCGCGGCGGCGACTACCCCGGCACCCAAGGCGGAACCCGCGCCTGCTCCCGCACCCAAGGCTGCCGAGGCCCCCGCGCCCGCGCCGCCGCCCCAGGCGCCGGTTGAGACTCCGGCGGCTCCCGCCGCGGCCGCTCCAGCGCGGCAGGAAGGCGAACGAATCAAGGCGAGCCCGTTGGCGCGGCGGCTGGCAGAGGCGCAGGGCATCGATTTGGCGACGCTCAAGGGTTCGGGCCCGGGCGGGCGGATCATCCGCGCAGACCTTGGGACCGCAGCAGGTGGCGCAGCGGCTGCGCCGCGACCGCAGGCGGCGGCTCCCCACGCGGCGCTGGTCGAGCCGGGTGAGATTCCGCACGAAGTCGTCAAGCTTTCGAACATGAGGCGGACGATCGCTCGGCGGCTGACCGAGTCGAAGCAGCAGGTCCCGCACATCTACCTGACCGTCGACATCCAATTGGACGCGCTGTTGAAGCTGCGCTCCGAGCTCAACGCCGGGCTCGCGGCGCGCAACATCAAGCTGTCGGTCAACGATTTGATGATCAAGGCACTCGCCGCCGCGCTGATCGAGGTGCCCGAGTGCAACGTCAGCTTCGCCGGCGACACGCTGATCAAGTACGGCCGCGCCGACATTTCGGTCGCGGTGTCGATCCCGGGCGGGCTGATCACGCCGATCGTCGCCAACGCCAACGGCAAGAGCATCTCGGCAATCGCGACCGAGGTGCACGACCTCGCGGCCCGCGCCAAGGAGGGCAAGCTCCAGCCCGAAGAATATCAGGGCGGCACCGCGAGCCTGTCGAACATGGGGATGTACGGGATCAAGAATTTCGAAGCGGTGATCAACCCGCCGCAGGGCATGATCATGGCGATCGGCGCGGGCGAGAAGCGGCCGTACGTGATCAACGACAGCCTGCAGATCGCGACCGTGATGAGCGCCACCGGCAGTTTCGACCATCGCGCCATCGACGGCGCCGACGGCGCGCGGCTGATGCAGGCGTTCAAGCGGTTGCTCGAGAACCCGCTGGGGATGCTGGCTTGAAGGCTGGAGACTTCCGCTTCAATGGCTTCATGGCCGTGCTGGCCGCCGCGGTTGCGGCATCGGTGCTCGGCTTCATCCTCGTTGTGGTGTTCGCGCCTTCGACCGGGAACCATGGCTGGATGAAGGACCTGCCGGCGATCATCGCGATCGTCCTGATCTGGGCGCCGGCGCTGGCGTTGATCCCCGCCGGCATCTTGGGGTGGCTGGTCGAGCGTCCCAAAGCCCGGGCGATGATCGCGCGCCGCACGGGCGGGTTCTTGCACCACCTCGCGTTGAGCGTCGCCGCGGTGGTGCTGTTCTGGTTGCTGCTCAGGATCGCGGTGCACTTCACCACTCCGACCAACCCCTTGATCGATGTGCCAAGCCTGGCCCTGTTCGTCCTGATCGGGCTGTGCTCGGGCATCTCGTGGTGGTTCCTGGTCGTGCTGCCGGGGCGGCGCGAGTGACGCGCATCCCCCACGTCCGCGTCACCGCGATGCCGGCCGACACCAACCCCTATGGCGGCGTGTTCGGCGGCTGGCTGATGAGCCAGATGGCGCTGGCCGCGGGGAGTCTCGCGTCGCGCCATAGCAGGGGCAAGGCGGTGGTGGTCGCGGCGGACGAGCTCAAATTTCCCGGCGCGCCGCAGGTCGGCGACGAGATCTCGGTCTATGCCGAGCTTGAGAAGCAGGGCCGCACGTCGATGACCATCGCCGTCGACGCGGTGGCGCGCGAACGCGACGGCGATGCCGAGATCAAAATCGCCAGCGGCCGCTTCACCTTCGTTGCGCTCGACCGGAACGACAAGCCGCGGGCGATCGCGGGACAGGAACGGGAAAATGGCTGAAACCTATGACCTTATCGTGCTTGGCTCGGGGCCGGGCGGTTATGTGGCGGCGATTCGGGCGGCGCAGCTGGGGTTGAAGACCGCGATCGTCGAGCGCGAATTGCTTGGCGGCATCTGTTTGAACTGGGGCTGCATCCCGACCAAGGCGCTGCTGCGCTCGGCCGAGATTTTCCACCACATCAAACATGCCGAGAACTTCGGCCTGTCGGCGGGGAAGGCGGGGTTCGACCTCAAGAAAGTGGTCGCGCGCAGCCGCGATGTCGCCGCGCAGATGAACCGCGGCGTCACCGGGCTGATGAAGCGCAACAAGATCACGGTCCACATGGGCGAGGGCAAATTGACCGCGGCGGGCAAGCTGACAGTGACGGCCGATGGCAAGGCGACCGAGCTGGTCGGGAAACACATCATCATCGCCACCGGGGCGCGGGCGCGCGAGCTCCCGTTCGCTCCGGCCGACGGCGAGCGCATCTGGACTTACCGCCATGCGATGGCGCCCAAGGCGATGCCGACCGAGCTGCTGGTGATCGGATCGGGCGCGATCGGGATCGAGTTCGCGAGTTTCTACTGCGACCTCGGCGCCAAGGTGACGGTGGTCGAGATGCTCGACCGCATCGTGCCGGTGGAGGATGCCGAGGTCAGCCGCGCGCTGACCAAGTCGGTGACCGGGCAGGGGATGGGAATCCTCACCTCGGCGGGGGTTGAGAGCCTCAAGGCCGACGCCAAGGGCGTGGTCGCGGCGATCAAGGCCAAGGACGGAAAGACCAGCGAGCGGCGCTTCAGCCATGCCATCGTCGCCGTCGGGATCGCTCCCAACACCGAGAACATCGGGCTCGAGGCGTTGGGCGTGAAGACCACCAAGGGTCACATCGACACCGACCCGATGTGCCGCACCAACGTCGCCGGGCTGTGGGCGATCGGCGACGTCACCGCGCCGCCGTGGCTCGCGCACAAGGCCAGCCACGAAGGCGTCATCGCCGCCGAGGCGATCGCCAAGCAATTGGGCAATGCCGACGCGCACCCGCACGCGATGGACCCGCTCAACATCCCCGGCTGCACCTATTGCCGCCCGCAAGTCGCATCCGTCGGCCTGACCGAAGCCCGCGCCAAGGAAGCCGGCTATGAGGTCAAGGTCGGCCGCTTCCCGTTCCCCGGCAATGGCAAGGCGATCGCGATGGGCGAGACCGAGGGCTTCGTGAAGACCGTGTTCGACGGCAAGACCGGCGAGCTGTTGGGCGCGCACATGATCGGCGCCGAGGTCACCGAGCTGATCCAGGGCTACGCCATCGGCAAGACCGCCGAGCTGGTCGAGGACGATTTTATCGCCACCGTCTTCCCGCACCCGACCTTATCGGAGATGATGCACGAAAGCGTGCTCGCCGCGTTCGGGCGCGTGATCCATATCTAGGGGGAATCCGTGATGAAGCGCCTGCTGCTCGCCGCCGTCGCAGCCGTGTCCTTCGCCGGGTCGGCGTTTGCGGCGACGGTCGTCACCGCCGACCGGATGCTCGACGTCAATACCGGCCGCTATGTCGACCATCCGGCGATCTTCATCGGCGACGACGGACGTATCACGGCGGTCAGCGATGCGCGCACAGTGCGCTGGGGCGGCGACGTCAAGCACATTGACCTAGCCGGACGGACGCTGCTGCCGGGGCTGATCGACATGCACGTCCATCTGACCAGCCTCGCCGAGGTCGGCGGCTACCAGGGCCTCAAGTTCACCGACAGCTTCTGGGAGGCGGTCGGCGTCGCCAACGCCAAAAAGACTCTCGACGCGGGCTTCATCACGGTGCGCAACGTCGGGTCGGCCGATTTCGACGACGTCGGGCTGCAGCAGGCGATCGACGGCGGCTGGATCGAGGGGCCGCGGATCGTCCCGGCGACCTATGCGATCGGCGCGACCGGCGGCCATTGCGACGACAACGGCCTGCCGCCGTCCTACGACAAGAAGTGGGAGTCGGTCATCGACAGCCCCGCCGAGGCCCGCGCCAAGGTCCGCTGGATGCACAAATACGGCGCCGAGGTGATCAAGATCTGCGCCACCGGCGGCGTGTTCTCGATGGGCGACACCGTCGGCGGCCAGCAATTGAGCCTCGAGGAGATGAAGGCGATCGCCGACGAGGCCCACATGCTGCACTTGAGGGTCGCCGCCCATGCCCACGGCGACGAGGGCATCCGCGACGCGATCCTCGCCGGGATCGACACCATCGAGCACGCCAGCCTCGCCTCCGATGCGACGATCAAGCTCGCCGTCCTGCACCACACCTGGTTCGACATGGATATCTACAACGACGATTATATCCTCGCGACCGGGACTTCGAACGGCACCGAGCAGGAGAGCCTCGACAAGGAAAAGGCGATCGGCCTCAAGCAGCGCCAGACCTTCCAGCGCGCGGTCCGGGCGGGCGTGCCGATGCTGTTCGGCACCGACGCCGGCGTCTATCCGCACGGCGACAACGGCAAGCAGTTCGCCAAGATGGTCCAGTGGGGAATGACGCCGCTGCAGGCGATCCAGGCGGCGACGCGCAACGCCGCCGAGGCGCTCGACCGCACCGGCGACGTAGGCTCGATCGCGCCGGGACGGTTCGGGGACATGGTCGCCGTCGCCGGCGATCCGACCCGCGACGTCACCTTGCTCGAGCATGTCGATGCGGTGATCAAGGGCGGCAGGCTGGTGAAGGGCGGCGGCGCAAATCGCCCATGAATTTGGACGAGCCATGAGCGCCGACAATAATCGCACGCTGCTGATCGCGTTCGGCGCCAACCTCGGCATCGCCGTGTCCAAGTTCGTCGCCGCGGCGATCACCGGATCGTCGGCGATGCTCACCGAGGGCGTCCACAGCGTCGTCGATTCGACCAACCAGCTGCTGCTGATCTGGGGCCGGCGCCAGGCCCGCAAGCCTCCCGACCAATTCCATCCGATGGGTTACGGGCGCGAGCTCTATTTCTGGAGCTTCATCGTCGCCGTGCTGGTGTTCGCGCTGGGCGCCGGAGTGTCGGTCTACGAAGGCGTCATCCACATCGCCCATCCCGAGGAAGCGGTGTCGCCGTTCATTGCCTACACCGTGCTGGTCGTCGCCTTCGTGCTCGAGGGCGGCTCGACCCTTGCCGCCTTCCGCGACTTCAGGGAATCGAAGGGCGATCTGGGCTGGTGGACGGCGATCGTCCGTTCGAAGGACCCGCCGGCGTTCATCGTCCTGCTCGAAAACGGGGCGGCGATGGCCGGGCTGGTCGTCGCGGCGGTCGGCCTCGCGATCTCGCAGGTGACCGGCGATCCATTCTTCGACGGCGCCGCGTCGGTCGTCATCGGCATCATCCTCGGCCTCACCGCGCTGTTGCTCGCGGTCGAATCGAAGGCCTTGCTGATCGGCGAAGCGGCCGACCCCGAACTGGTCGAAGGCTTGCGTGCGCTGACCCTTTCGCACCGAGAGGTAACCGGCGTTGGGGAAATCCTGACGAGCCATAGCGCGCCCGACCAGATCACCGCGATGATGAGCGTCGATTTCGACGATACGATCACCGCCCGCCAGGTCGAGACGGTCGTCGACCGGATCGAGTGCGAAGCCGCGACTCGCTGGCCCGAGGTCCGGCGGCTGTATATTCGCCCGCGGCGCGACGCCCAGAGTCGGACCGCCCTGGACGAGCCGTGCGATTGAGCGCGGTTTCCGGAACGCACTGACTGACAATGAGTTTTTGCTCGATCGAGCGGCACCGGACCGCGTCGGCGAATAAGGGAAGTCGGTAGATGCGTATTGGAACCCTGGCGACCGCGGTGGCGCTGGTGCTGGCCGCGGCGGCTTGCAACCGGCCCGACAGCAATACCGCCAACGATCTCTCGACCGACACCAATTTGGCGGAGGATTCGGCCATCAACGACGTGCTTGGCGCCAACCAGTCCGGCAGCGACGCGGCGAAGACGCCGGCCGACGCGGGCCGCTTCGCCAATGCGGTTGCCGCCAGCGACCTGTTCGAGATCGAGAGCGCCAGGCTGGCCGCGAGCAAGGCCGGCTCGGCCGAGATCAAGTCGCTGGCGCAGGCGCTCCGCGCCGACCACGAGAAGTCGACCACGGATTTGAAGGCGGCCGCGGCCAAGGCGAACCCGCCGATCGCCGTGACCCCGGCGCTCGATGCCGAGGAGCAGGGCATGCTCGATGATCTGAAAGCGACCGACGGCGCCGATTTCGACCGCCGGTTCATCGACCAGCAGACCAACGCCCACCAGAAGGCGCTGGCGCTGCTCCGGAATTATGTCGGATCCGGCGACTCGCAGCCACTCAAGGACTTCGCGGGCAAGGCGACCAATGTGGTCCAGGGCCACCTCGACCGTTTGAACAGCATCCGGAAGTAGGCGTAAGATTGGCGCACAAAGGGGGCAGGCGATGAAACGCGGCTATTGCGACAATATCGAGCGGCTGACGGTCCGGAACGAGGATTTCCGCCGCGTGCTCTATACCGGCGAGCACCTCCAGCTGGTGCTGATGACGTTGCAGCCGGGCGAGGAGATCGGCGCCGAGGTCCACCCCGACCGCGACCAGTTCTTCCGCTTCGAGGAAGGCGAGGGCGCGGTCGACATCGACGGCCGCGAGAACCGCGTCGAGCATGATTTCGCGGTCATCGTTCCGGCAGGCGCCCGCCACAATGTCCGCAACACCGGCAGTGCGCCGCTGCGCTTCTACACCCTCTACGGCCCGCCCGAGCACGTCGATGGGCTCGTCGAGGCGACCAAGGCCGAAGCCCTTGCAACCCACGAGGAGTGGGACGGCCAGACGACCGAATAACGCCCGTTAACCCTTATGTAGGGACCGAGTCGCACATTCGTGCATGGGGAGAAGACCTATGCACAGCCATCACCGTGGCCGCGGGAAGGTCCTTTTTGAGGTTCTCTGCGCTTCGGGCCTCGCTGCGTCGCTTGCCGGCGCCTGGGATCAGACCGGATCATCGGCGCTCTTGGCGTCGGCTTCGATCATGGCATTGTTCGCAGTCTATTGGTCGTTCGGCCTGGTCGCGCGCGACCGGCGCGACGAAGCGGCGCAACCGACCGCCATCGTGGCGGATGTTCGGGAAGCCGCAGTCGAAACCGCCGTGCGGGAAGAAGTTCTTGCTTGCGAACCGGACGTCGTGACCGAGCCTGAACCCGTCGCGGCGGAACCCAAGAAGCGACGCGCCCGGAAAGCGCCAAAGGCAGCAGCCGTCGCCGCCCCGCCCGAGCCGGTGGCCATCGAGCAGCCGGTTTCCAGCGGACTGCCGCTCGAGCAATTGTTCGACGTCCAGCCCCTCGTTCGGCAGCCGCGCCCCGCGTTCGGCCGCAAGGCGCGGGGAAATCGCCCTCTTCCGGCGGCGTAGGCAGGGGCCACTCTTGCCAAGGGCAGGGTACGGCGGCACCGTCGTGCCGTGGCCCACTCTATTCATGACGTGTCGGACCCGCGCAACGCGTCGATCCTGATCAATGTCAACGGCGAGTTGAAGCCGCGTGCTGAGGCGGTGGTGTCGGTGTTCGATTCGGGCTTCGTGCTCGGTGATGGGGTGTGGGAGGGCCTGCGCGTCCATAAGGGCCGAATCGCCTTCCTCGACCGCCATCTCGACCGGCTGTTCGAGGGCGCCAAGGCGATCGCGATGGACATCGGCCTTAGTCGCGACGAGCTGACCGCCCGGCTGTACGTGACGCTCGATGCCAACGCCATGACCGACGGCGTGCACATGCGGCTGATGGTCACCCGCGGCGTGCGCTCGACGCCGTACCAGGACCCCCGCGTGGTCATCGGCGGCGCGACGATTGTGATCATCGCCGAATATAAGGAGCCCGAGCCGGCGATCGTCGAGAACGGCATCCGGCTGTTCACGGTCCACGTTCGCCGCGGCGACCCGGCGGTCCAGGACCCCAAGCTCAATTCTCACTCGAAGCTCAACTGCGTCACCGCCTGCATCCAGGCGATAGAGGCCGGCGCCGACGAGGCGCTGATGCTCGATCCGCACGGCTTCGTCGCGACCTGCAACTCGACCCATTTCTTCATCGTTCGCAAGGGCGCGGCGTGGACCTCGAGCGGCGACTATTGCCTCGGCGGAATCACCCGCGCCAATGTCGTCGAGCTGTGCCGCGCCAACGGCGTCCCGGTGTTCGAAAAGAATTTCTCGCTGACCGACGTCTATGGCGCCGAGGAAGCGTTCGTTACCGGCACCTTCGCCGGGGTGGTCCCGGTGCGCGAGGTTGACGGGCGGCACCTGACCGACGGCCGTGGCCCGATGGTCGAGCGGCTGCAACAGCTCTACCGCCAGCGGATTGAGGAGGATGTGGCGAGCGCCAGGCGCCCGTGACCCTGCGCATCGCGATGTGGTCGGGGCCGCGCAACTTGTCGACCGCGATGATGCGCAGCTTCGGCAATCGCGGCGACACCTGGGTTTCGGACGAGCCCTTCTACGGCGCATTCCTCAAGAGCAGCGGCGCGGACCATCCGATGCGCGACGAGGTCATCGCAGCGATGGATTGCGACTGGACCGGTGTGATGCGGTCGCTCGCCGGGCCGGTGCCTGGCGGATCGCCGGTCTGGTACCAGAAGCACATGTGGCACCATATGGTCGGGCCAATCGGATACGAGCACTTTGCCGGCTTCACCCACGCCTTCCTGATCCGCGAGCCCGAGCGCATGATCGCGTCCTACCTGCGCCAGCGCGAGAGCGCGGCATTCGAGGATTTCGGGCTCGAGCGCCAAGCCGATTTCTTCGAGCGGGAGGCCGACCGGCTGGGCCGCGCGCCGCCGGTGATCGACGCCAATGACGTGCTTGAAAACCCGCAGGCCGTCCTGTCGAATCTGTGCGCGTCGCTCGGCCTTGCGTGGGACCCGGCAATGCTGGGTTGGGCCCCGGGACGGCGCGAGACCGACGGCCCGTGGGCGCCGCATTGGTATACCGCGGTCGAAGCGAGCACTGGCTTCGGTCCGCCCGAGAGGGTCCCGGTTGAACTCCCCGACGAGGCCCGTTCCCTCGCCGACCGCTGCCGGCCTTTTTACGAGCGGCTCGCGGCATGCAGAATCACTGCTCCCGACTGAGCTTGCGGTCGCGCGGCGCCGTTCGCCTTTAAGTGGCTCGCGGGCGGGTCAGGTGCAGTTTGCCGAGGTCGACCTCGAACGAGCCGTCCTCGACCTCGTCGATCATGTCGACGAAATCATGGTCGAGCAGGATTTCCCGGCGGAGGTAGAAGCGTCCGCCGAAGGTCGGCGAGGCCAGCATCGTATCGAGCCCGCTGGTGGTGATGAAGACCAGGCAGGCCGCGGCCGCGCAGGCAGGCGGACAAGGGTCAAATCCAGCCCGCCCGCCTGAACCGGATGAACAGCGCGATGCAGATGACGCTGACGATGCCGAGCACGACGAAATAGCCATCCTGCATGGCGAGCTCGGGCATATGCTTGAAGTTCATTCCGTAAATACCGGCGATCGCCGTCGGCACGGCGAGGATTGCGGCCCATGCGGCCAGCTGGCGCGTGATCACCCCGGTGCGCTGCTGTTCGAGCAGGGTGCTGAACTCGAACACCGAATTCAGCACCTCGCGAAGCCCGTCGACCATGGCCTGGACCCGCCGGACGTGATCCAGCACGTCGCTGAAATAGGGCCGGGTCTCGCGGTTGATGCAGGGCAGGTGGAGCCGCACCAGCTTGCTGGCGACTTCGCCCATCGGGCCGAGCACGCGCTGGAAGCGGATCAGTTCGCGGCGCAGCGTGAAGATGCGGCTGATCTCCGACCGTTCGAGGAAATTGTCGACCGCGTGCTGCTCCATCTCGAGCACCTCTTCCTCGATGGACTCGACCACCGGCAGATAGCCGTCGACGACGAAGTCGAGCAGCGCGTGGAGGACATAATCGACGCCGTGCATGAGCAGCGACGGTGCCGCCTCCAGCTGCTCCCGCAGCGCCTTGTGGGCGCGCATCGATCCGTAGCGGACGGAGATGATGTGGGTCGGGCCGACGAAGATCGCGGTCTCGCCGTAGCGGATCATTTCATCGTCGAGCTGGGCGGTCCGGGCGACGACGAACAATTGGTCGTGATAGACATCGACCTTGGGTAGCTGGTCGGCGCTGAGCGCGTCCTCGATCGCCAGCGGGTGCAGCCCGTAGGTCTCCTGGAGAGTGCGCAACTCGGCCTCGGTCGGATCGACGAGCCCGATCCAGACGAATTCGGAGTGGTCGCCCGCGCACTCGGCCCGCTCCTCGATGGCGATCTCGCGCACCCGCCGGCCGTTGCGGTAGAGATAGGAGGCGACAACCGTCATGGACCACCCGATCGATCTTCCGAGCCTTCCATAACAGAGAAATGCGACAGGAGCGCAGCATCGCGAGGAATTCCGCGCCTCTCCCCCCGTTGACCCTTCGGCCGCCCCCGGCTATTGGGCCGGTCGTCCGCGGGGGCCTCGATTTGCGATCCCCCGGCGGGCAAGAGCTGAACATTGCTCAACGACGTGAAGGC
>Ga0255310_10000062_pt1 | contig 17645 bp, 23 predicted proteins | sample EtOH1_T0_E1_meta_FD_201359 | JGI IMG/M metagenome (GOLD analysis project Ga0255310, IMG submission 201359) | Sandy soil microbial communities from University of British Columbia, Vancouver, Canada - EtOH1_T0_E1 | ecosystem: Engineered > Artificial ecosystem > Sand microcosm > Unclassified ...
CCGTCTATCGCGTCCTTGTCCACCGGGTCGAGCACTCGCTGGAACAGATTGACGGTCTTCTGCGCTTGGATCGCCTGCCTGATCTCGATGTGGTCCTGCGCGTTCCAGAAAAAGAACTGCGCAAGCGAGGCATCGCTCGCCGTGATGTCAAAGAGAAAGGGGAGCGGAATGGCTGGCCTCCCGTCTTGCCTTGTGAAAAGCCGCCATGCGGACCTTGTCGCAAGTCTTGCACCGGCGATGTTCGTCTCCGCTCCAAGTATTTTCCGCGGTGAATTCGTGTCCTCTCTTGCAGTGAGTTTGCCTCGCCTGCCTTGCTGACGGACTATCGCCGCGAAGAACGTTCTCCCGATGGGAAACCGGCTCAAGGTGATCAGGATTTACACAGAGTCTGTTTCGACACACATGATCGAGCTCTTTCCCGTCCGGGACCGACCCTCGATAAAACAGATAGGCAAACTTGTATGCTTTAATCGAGCCTTGTTTATGCAAGCCGCGCCAACCGAATGGCGCAAACTGACCGTAGCCCCTGCCGTCTTCGCTGGCGGTCCACAGCCAACACCCAGAGTTCGGCTCGGGCGACACATGTTTCCAGAACCGCGCCTCGATTTCAGCGTCGGTCGGCGGCACTTTTCTTCCTGGCATTACTACTACTCAACTACTACTCACCGGACCTATTTCCAGTCGCCATGTCGTCGGTCGAGCGCCGCGTCACGACCTTGCCGAACACGTTATCGGGCAGGCCCTTCTCGTTGTGAGCGCCGAGCGCGAGCTGATCGGGTGAGAGTCCCATGTCGCGCGCGATGCCGTTCGGGGTCTCGACCAGCGCCGAGCCCTTCACGCAGTCGGACAGGAACGGATACTGCGGGTCTTCGTCGTGGGGTTTCTTGGGCATTGTGGTCTCCTAGATGTTATCTTCCCAGCCTTTGGCGAACAGGGCGCCAGTGGCGGCGCTTGAAGCATAGAACACATTGGTGCTTTCGAGCAAAAACTGCCCGGTTCGAGCATCATCCGGTACTGCACTGGTCCCATTGGACATGGGGGGCGGGTTGGTCGTGGATGTGATGTTGCCATAGTTATTGTTGGGCGCCGTCATGGCGCCGGCTGAAGCCGTGTGGTTTATCAGGACCAGGTCGATCGCCCCCGCCGTCGTCGGAACGAAATTCGCAACGGAAACGGTCGTCCACGTTGGTGTCGCGACGTTGCCAGATGTGCCGGAAATCATCGACGGAAGATTCGCAAGCGCATTGCCGCCGAACGTGCCGACCAGATACTGCGCCCGCCGTCCCTTCTGCATCATGTTGACAAAGGCGGGGCCGGCGCCGGCCCGGATTGCACCGACGCGCGCCTTGTAGGTGAAGCCCGATGGCATCGTGGGCGCGGTCGCAGATGCGCTCAGCAGGCCCGCCGTCGTGGCGGTCACCCCGTTGTAGATCACCCAGACGTAGTACCAGGTGTTGATTGCAAACGATCCGGTGTCGAGACCGTTGGCGCCGGCCGCGTTGGCGTTGATGTCGAGCGAGACGCCTTGGACGTTGATGGCGCCGTTGCTGGCGTTCCACAGCAGCACCTGGTCGGCGGTGACGAGGACGTGGCTCGCGGCCGTGCCGGAGGTCGTGTTGGTGATGAGAAGATTTTTGAACTCGGCCTGCACCGGCTGCGCGACCGATGGCAAGGTTGAATTCAGCATGATGAAACCGCCGTTGCCGCTGTCCAGCGTCGCGTCATAGGCGATCTCGTAATAGTTGCCGATGACGATGTTGCCGGCGCCCGCCTGCGCGCCGCCCGGCTGGAACAGTTTCAGCGTCGCGAGCGAACCAACCAGCAGCGTCACCGTGCCGGTCGAGGTCGCGGCGGCGTCGAACGCGAACCGCTGGTTCGGCACATACGCGGCCGGCGCGTTGACGTTGGTGCGCGGCGTGAGCGTGATGACGTTGGTGCCCGACGCCGTGCATGACATGGTGGCGGCGTTCCAGACATCCTGGAACAACTGGTCGATCAGCGCCACCGGCTGATTGCCGGCGACGAGATTGGCGAGGATGGTGCGGATCGACATGGTCAGCCTCCGATCGGGGCCTTGTTGCGGTAGAGTAGCGCGTAAGCGATGAGGGTGAAATCCGCGCTCGTCGATTGCAGCGTGACGCCAAGGAGCGCGCCGGTCGCGTTGACGTTCTGTCCGCCGAGCGAGAGCCCGACCACCGTGAAGGTGAGATTCTGCGCCGAGGCATTCTGCCACTGGATCACGCCCGCCGACGCATTGAGCCACACGATCGCGAACGTGTTGGAGGAGAACGACACCGCGACCGAGTTGCCACCGTTCTCGTTCTGCATGTCGACGGTGCCGGTGAGCGCATAGCCGCCGCCCGAATTGTCGGTCGCCATCAGGTAATGCCGGAACGCATCCTTGGTGATCACGAAGCCATCGCCCGACCAGAGTTTCGATTGAAGTATCTTGTTCAGAGACGACGACGGCGTTGCAAACAACCGGAACGCGTTGCTGCCGTCCGTGCCCCACGCGGTCAGCACCGAGTCGACCTCCTGGGTGGCCACATAGACGAGGGCCGAGACCTGCGAGGCGAGGAACCATTTCTTGCCGTCGAACACGGTGAGCACGTTGCGGAACTGGCCGGTGAACAGGTCCTGCACCGGCAGGAGCAGGCAATAGACCTTGATGGCGTAGAGCGTATGCACGGCCGCGCTCGGGGCCGTGGTCGGGTTGGCGCCCGTGATCGTGGCCTGCGCCTCGAGAAAGATGCCGTCGAGCTTGTCGCTGATCTTCTCGGCGCCGCCGCCAACCAGCGAATAGACCCCGCTCGAATTGCCGAATACCAGGCCGCGCCCATACGCCTGCACCGAGTTGGGCCAGGGCGTGCCGACCTGCGGGTCGATGTTCTGATTGTTGAATGTCGTGGTCGCGGGAGAGCCCGAGGTCTGCACGTTCGAGATGACGTTGATCGAGCTGTCGCCCCACACATACAGGAATCCGTTCGACTGCCGCGCCGAGATGAACGACCGGCGCAGGAACGAGTCGGTCGACGGAAACGAGCCGCCGCCGGACGCGCCCGAGAAGCTCGCACCGTTCGAGGGCGCCGAGAAGTTGCCCACCCCGAGATTGAACACCCAGGCGCGGCTTTGAAATATCTCGATCGCGTTGCCGGACAGGCCGAGCGGCATGGTGGTCGGCGTGCCGCCGTTGAGCCATGAGGGCGACGCCTGGCCGGGCGCAAATAGCGTCGTGCCGTCCCACGCCCAATACCCGTCAGGCGTCACCTTCGACACGATCAGGATGCCGGACGATCCCCACTGCGCCGCCGCCGGCAGTGTGCCGCCGCCATAGAACGTGCCGGGAATGTTCGAGATGACCGTCTGCACGCCGGTCGTGGTGTTGACCTGGGTGGCGGTGCCGTCAGAGAGAAAGAACGCGCCGAACGAGGTGGCCCCAATGTTGTAAAAGAACATGTAGATGATGGTGGTGCCGCCCGGCGCGGTAAAGAGCGCGGACCCGTTCGACGGGATAGTGCGCAGATTGCCGTCGCCCAGCGGCATGAAGTTTTCGAGCCACGAAAACTCCTCATCCTCGATCGCCGGCCGCTGTGCCTTGGTGTTGAGCGAGTTGAATTTCTGCAGCGCGAAAAACCGCCCCTCATCGCCCGCGAAGGGAAGGTGCCCGCTGCCTCGCTGTTCACCTCGAGGAGGCATGGCTCACTCGTAGGCGTCGGGGATGAACGGGGTCTCCGACATCGCGCGCGCGCGCTTCATGAACTGCTCATACTGCCCGAACATGCTGGCGGCATCCTGGGCGCGCTGCGCGTTCGACGCCGCGAGGTAAGCGGCATAATAGGGCACCGCGTCGGTCCACGGATACGGGATCGCCTCGGCGGTGCCGTCGGTCACGAGCGCGATCGGCACGCAATAGGTGTCCCACTCCATGTTGAACGGGTTGGCGGGGATCGGCGCGAGATAAACCGAGCCGTTAGCACCCTGCCCGTAGGCCGCCCACACCACCGGATTGTTGAGCCAGCCCGCCGCCCACGAGCGATACTTGGCCTGGAACGTCGTCCAGTCCTTGCGCCCCAGCATCGGCCGCGACGCGCCCCAGGACGCCGTGATGCTCATGACGCCGTGGATCGCCTGCACGCCGGGGGTGAGCTGCGCCTGCGTCTGGCGCGACGCGAACGTGTACACCTCCTGCCCGATCACCAGCATGTTGGCGCCGCTCACCGTGGGGGTGAGGATCGCATTGTGGCCGGCGCCGGTCGGATCGCTGGCAATCGCGGTGGCGGCGGGGTCAAACCCGGAGCCGGGCGCCACCATCGTCACCGCCGTAATGACGCCCGCCGCGATGGTCGGGGTCGCGACCGCGCCGGTGCCGCCGGACGGACTAGCGAAGGAAATCGAGGTCTGCGCGGAGTAGTTCGTCCCGCCAGCGTTGACCGCGACCGAGGCGACGAAGCCCGAGATCAGCGCCCGCACGCACTGGCTTTCGATCGCGATCTGCGAGCGCGCAATATTGATATAGGCGGTCAGGTCCGCGGTCGAGAAGTAGATCGCGGCGGGGTCGTGCAGCAGCCGCTGCGTCTGCGCGAGGTAGGCGTTGAGAGCAATAGCCCCCTCCCATTAGATGCGCTGCACATACGACGTGTCGGTGATGCCACCCACGGTCGCCGTGATGTTGGTGCCGGTGGTCGGCGCCACACCCGTACTGGACACCAGCCCAACGGTAGGCACCGCCTGGAATCCGAATCCATTATCGATGATGACGCCGGTGGCCGTGATCACGTTGCCAGCGATGGTGGGCTGGATGATGCCCATCCGCTCCTGCGTCAGCAGGAAATCGGCGATCGGGCCGGCCGTGTTGGCCGCGCGTGAGCCGGTGAGGGCGCCCGAGTTGACCAGCAGGAACGAGCCGTTCGGCACCGCAACGCCGCCGCCCGTGATGGTCAGGCCGGTGCAAACGAAGTTCATCGCCGCTGTTGCAGCGATGGTCGACGCCGGTGAGAACGTGAAGGTTGGTACCGCCGTCACCGCGTTGCCTGGGTTGGTCGGGTACATGGCGGTAAGGATGCCCGAGCCGGCGAGCGTGGCGTTGACCGTGAGGACGCCGCCACCGCCGACGGTGTCGCGAGCGTCGTTGACGAGAGTGATCCTGGGCGCGGTCGAATAGCCGGCGCCCTGGTTCACCACCGTCACGGCGTTGATGGCGCCGGCCGAGATGGTGGCGGTCGCGGTCGCCTGGATGCCGCCCGCGGGCGGCGCGTCGATGATCAGGATCGGCGGGAACAGATAGCCCGAGCCGGCCGCCGTGATGGTGACCGACGAGTTGATCGAGCCGCCGACCACCGACTGCCACACGCTGGCGCCGCCCGACGGCGTGATCGTGACGGTGCCGAAGCCGTTGGTGAGGGCCGAGCCGGCGTTGGTGATGAGCGCGCCGACCGGCGTTCCGGTGAGGTTGGCAATGCGGAAGTTGCCGCCGTCAGAATCGAGGACTTCCGGCCGAATGGCGTTGTCGGCATTGATGGTGCGCCAGGTGCCGGAGACCGGGTCAAGGAATTGGATCGACGTATAGGGCCCCGGTATCACCATGTAGGTGCCGGCCGGCAGGTTCCAGATTTCCGCCGCCGCGAGCTGGATCGTGTTGGTGAGCCCGATCGTGACCGGCGGGTTGCCGGAAAAGTTCGGAACGAGACCTTGCTGGACCGTGAGGCCGATGCCAGCGCCGCCGAGCCGTGGGAATGCCATTGTGTAAGCCCCTTATTAAGGAGGCGAAATCGTCGCGGTGGACGATTCGCTGACAGTTGCCGAGACGGTGACGGGCAGTGGATCTGCATTGAGAGCAGCCATGGCGTCATCAAGAGAGAGAGACGTTATAAGGGATGGTGTGAAGTTCACCGGCACGCTGCTAAAACTGCCGACCCAAATCCTCGTCCCGTCGCCGCTCGTGTCCATGTAGATCACATGGTCTCGATTAACGTAGATGTGTCCGGCACCTGCTGGCAGTTTGACAATCATCAGAATGCCCCGCCGGTGATGCCGCTCAGATGCATCATTGATGCTGGCTTGGTACACACCACGTTGAACGCCACGATGACCACGCCGATGTTGGCGATCTGCAGGTTCGGGATCGCGGAATAGAAGCCCGAGAAGGCGAACGGCGCATCCTCCGACATATAGAACGCCAGATAGCGCGAGTTGATCAGATACGCCTCTCCCTTCGGGCACCATGGGTCCATGAATATCGGCGTGTCCTGCAGCATCAGGCCGCGGAATCCGGCGTTAATCAGCGTGTCGGCGCCGTAGCGTGTGCCGGGCGTGGTGCGGAAACTCTCAGCCGTCATGAAGTCGATCATGAGCGTTGTCCAGTCGCCCGGATTCATGACCATGAAGTCGACCGCCTCGCCGCCGCCGCCGTTGGAAATTCCAAAAGCCGGATTTGGCGATGTCGTGCTGCCTGTCGTTGATCCGACCGACGCCTGCGTGATGTAGCGCGACATTGCCGCACGGGTCAGAATTGCGCTGGCCGAGCCAAGTGAAACGAACTGACCGCGCCAGAACGCGCCGGTCCCGCCCGAGCGCGAAATGCCGCCATAGGTGGTCACGTTGGTGCCGTCGTCGGCCGCCTGGAACAGCGAATCGACCTGCGTCTGAGCGGCCTGGTTATTGGTAAACAAGGCGTTCGAGATCGCCTGCACCGCCACCGTCTTGGCGTCGGCCATGCGCGCCTTCAGGAGCGGGATCACCACCTCGCTCGACTGGATGAGCGCCTCCATCCCCATGAACGGGATCGGCACCACGCCGAGCTTGAGGTTGAATTCGGCATTTTGTAACGCGGCCACGTCGGCCGGCTGCGGGAACGTGCCCGAATAGTCCGACCAGGAGAACGACACAAACGAGGAGTTCTGCACCGGGACGGTGACTTGGCTGACGCCCCCCTTGGCGCGCTGCGCGTTGCGCATCAAGAGCGATAGGAGTGGCGTCGCCTTGTAGAGCTGGACGACAAGCCGGGGAATGAACGCGCGCCGCGTGACGGACACGAGTTGCGAGCCGATCGCACCGCCTGGTACGATGCCGACATTGGTCTGTGGCACGATATGATCCCCTTAACAGGGGACGACGCCGCGCCGGCAGCGACGCCCGTTTTCAGCCCTCGCGAATGACTTTCATCGCTTCGCGTTCTGCCCAAGCGTCCTCGTTCTCGAACAGTAATTTTGTATCTGGCTCGTCGGCCCCCATGCCGCCGAAATTCCAACTCGTCGGCATGAAGCCGGACGCTGGCATTTCCTTCGCCGGGTTGATCTTGTCGAACAGTGCGGCGCCCGCCTCGGGGTCCGCGATCCTGCGATCGACCATCAGCTTCTTGATCTTCTCGACGCCTTCCTCGGTGTAACCCTGGTCGCGCAGCCGGCCGAACGCCGCGGTAAATTCAGCGTCCTGTTCGCGGGTTTTCCAGCCGTCGATGAAGTCGGTGACGGTCTTCTCGAGTTTGCCGAGGCGCTGCACCTCGGGCGCCTCGTTCACCCGGTCCTCGTCCGTGATGGTCGTGGGATGCAGCTCCTTGACCGCCTTCTGAAACTGCCGCCGCGTCTTGGGCGAGGTGTGCAGCTGGTCCAAGAGCTTGTGGGCGCCGCGCAGGATCGCCAGCTCGGTTTCGTCGACCTCGACCGTCATGGTGTCAACCCGTGTGCTTGATGGTCATCTCGGGCGCTTTCGGCGCGTTGGCGCGCGAACCCGGCTTCTGCGGGTCGCCACCCGTTGGCATCGCCGACTGGCGGGCGCCAATCTCGCAGATGTCCATGTTCACCTTGACGATCTGCGGGTCGGCATTGATCAGCGCGTTGTAATTGGGACCTGGGAATTTTGGCATGGGAATCTCCTATGCGGCTGCCGGAAGGCCGCCGGGGCGTCCTTCTGAGGACACCGGTGAAGGTGCAGAACCCCCCGGCGGACCCTGTCCCGCTCCGGCGAGCGAGCGCATTAGCGACTGCATCATGCCGCTCGATTGAGCGCCTTGTTGCAGGTCGCGCAGGGCTGTCTGTTGCACGCCGGGGACTTCGCCGGACGGGCTGACGTGCTTCGACACGGATGAGATGGCGTTGAGAACGGCCTTGTAAGGCTCCGACCCGGTGGCGAGCTCCGGCAAGGCTTTCTCGAGAATCTTGACCGCCTCCCGCACTTGCGCGAGCGCGTTGGCCTGCTGGCCCGGATTCCCCGTAGGGGGTCCCATCGGAGACGCGCCCATCGGCGCACGCCCGGTCAACGCGGGAGGCAGTTGTGGTGTGGCCATGGTGAGATAACCATGGCCGCGGTGAGAGTCGGACTACTTCCGACGTCCCCGACGCGACCGACGTTTGCGGGCCATGATGGTCTCCGGTCGGCAGCGAGGCGCACGCGTCATCGCTGCTGGTGGTGGCGTCCTCAGAACGCCTCAGCCACGCTTTTTGCCCTTGAGTAACAGCTCTGGATGTTGCGCCATCATTTGCTGCTGGGCCTTTTCGCGCGCTTCGGCGTGCTCCATCAAAATATCCTGGTGTGGCGGGCGCGTCAACATGATGAGGTCGGCCGGCGACAGCGCACCAGCCCTGGACAGAACGGCGGCCTTTCTCTCGATGTCGTCCTGAAACACCGGGGAGCCCGAATGGCTGTCGACCGCGATCCGGTAGTCGCCCGGCAATTGCTTGAGCAGGAACTGTTCCTTGGCCTTGGAGATGAACACCTCGGCGTCCTTGTTCTGTAAGAGCTTGAAGCAGAAATCCCCGTGCGCGCCGCCCTGCCGCTCGACCAGCAGCGCGCGGTCGCGCATCCGCGGCGAGCCGGTGCGCAGCAAGGTTGCGGCGTGCGAGCCGGCCCGCACGCCTGGCTCCCCCTGCCCCATCATGATCGGCTGGAAACCCGCCGCCTCGTCGAACCAGTTGAGGATTTTTTCGATCTGCTGGAACATCTCGGGCGGCGCCTCGGGCGCCAGCCGCTCGACCTTGGCGTTGGGCTGGTCCTCGGAAATGTACCCGTCCGGCACGTTAAGCGCCTTGTACTTGGCCTCGGTCAGGCCCTGGAATCCGATGAACGCCTTCGGCGGGCGGGCCTGCAGGCGGGTGATGCGGCGCACGTCGGCGATCGCTTCGTTGAGCATGTCCTGCAAGGGCGCGAGCGGCCCGATCTCGCTCTGACCCCAGAAATAGTTGTCGAGCCGGTTGGCGCAGACCTCGGTGAACGGGTGCTCGCCCTCGACACCAGACATGTTGCGATGGCGCAGATTGCCCTCGATCACGATGTCGGGGTCGATCACCCGGATGGTGGTGTAGTCGTCGCGTTCCGAGTCCAGCACCCACAATTCATCCATGCGCACCAGCGCACGCGCCACCTTCGGGTCGAGGCTCGGCGTCGGCGCCGACGAGATGATGACGTTGCTTTTGCTGGTCGCCCCGACGTTCATCTGCACCGGGCGCATGCCGCCGATCACGATCTGCCGCAGCGTGTCTGAGAGCGGGTCGGCCTCGTCGCTGGTGGTCCGTTTCGACGCCGAGGCCAACTCCTTCTTGATCTTGTCGTACTCGGGGTGGTCCCTGATCTGGCGGTCGAGCTCGCCCGGCGTCAGGTAGGCGGTATGGACGAACGCCTCCTGGCGGTCGAGGCCGTCGATGTCCTCGCGCAACACACCCATGAATTGCGGGTGAACCAGCCAGCTTTCTATTCCGTTGTGGCCCCACACGGTCTTGATGAAGGTCTTGCCCTCGATCAGCGACCAGTGCACCGCGTCGGCGAACTCGAGGTCGCAGCCGCGGCGGTGATAGTCGCGGTTGAGCACGCGGGCGCAGGCCGCGGCTCGTTCCACCCAGGGCTCACCGAGCACGCCGTCGTAGGAGATCGAGAATCGGATGTCGTCGGCGGAATACAGAAACGACGCCAGCCGATCGATGTGTGAAAAAATCTTGTTGTAGCGCGCCGGCTCGTTGGCGTCCGCGCTCCCCGAATAGTAGTATCCCCGCCAGCTTCCGAGCTGGCTGACGCGGTCGGGCCGCGACACTTCGCACTGCTCGATCAGGTCGCGCGCCCAGGCGCCGAGGTTCTTCTGCGGTATCTTCACGTCGATCCCCAAGACTTGACACGCGCCGGAGCGGGGATCGGTCGGTTTCTCTGTCTACACTTTGTTTGCTTTTCTGGCTACTTGGTGAGCGACGGCACACGGACGCCCAGACCGGGCAGCGCCTGCAGGATGAACAGGATCGCAACCAGCAGCGCGATCACCCAGATGATCCGCACCATCTGTGGTGGCAGCGCCAAGCCGATCTGCTCCATCACCCACAGCACGAGATAGATGACCAGCGCCAGGATACACAGATAGATCAGCAGCGTGATGATGGTGACGATCATGTCACGATGCCCTTTTGATCACCGTTCTGCCAGTCTCATCGACCAGCCGATAGTTCAGCGGCAGTTCGCCTTTTCGGCCCGCCTCCGCCATCAGGTCCATGGCGTTGTGCTGGCCCTTGGTCGCCTTCACGTCGGCGAGCGCCGCCTGCGCGACGTTCATGCGGATGTTATTGCCCGCGAAAAATTCCTTGGCCTGCGGCACCATGTTGTTCGACGACGCGGCCATCTCTTTGGCGTCGCGCTCCATCTGCTCGATCGCCTCGCGCTCCTCTTTGCTGCGCACCGGAGTCTTGGCCGCGATGTCGCCCTCGCGCATGTTGTCGTTGAAGTCGGTCAGCCCGTAGTCCTCTTCCATGATCTGTTGCGTCACGTCGACCGCCTTGCCCTTGTTGGTGCCGATCGCAAACGACTTCGGGGTCCACACCAGAACCTGCTTGCAGTAGGGACAATCAGGATCGCCGTCGTTCGACTCGCACGTGACGTCGAACACTTCCTGGCACTCGTTGCAGCGGTAGGTGCGGATGATCATTTCACGTCACTTCGTAAGGTTTCCAGCCCTCACGTTTGGCGAGTTCGCAAACGCCCTCGACAATGTCGATCGCGTCCTTGACCCGATTGGCCAACTCGTCATCGTAATCAGCAAGTTCACCGTTCGCGATCAGCAGGCGCAGCGCCTTGGTAACGCCGCCATATCTATTCATCTCGGCGAGATTGGTGAGTGTGAGTGGCTTCTTTGGATAGTTGACGGGTGGCCCCGCCTGCACTCCGGCGTTCATGCTCATGTCGTTCTCCTTCCCGCAAAATCTCGATCGCTCGGTCTCGGTATACAAATCTCATCATCGCATCCCCCACGCCCGCGCCACGTCGTCGTCCGCGCGCTGCTCCTCCTTCTTGCGAAAGAAGTCCTGCACGATCGCGTTCACCAGCGTCTGGTCCGGGTTCTCCAGCGCCGCCCGCTCCTGCCGAACCACGCTCTCATAGGTGAGATTGTTGGCGATCATGTTGGGCCTGATCCAATCGATATATGCCTTGTGCGCGAGCGCAGTCGCAAACACGCGGTCGTCCTTGTTCCTTCCCGACGCCTCGATCGCGGAACCGTCTTGTATCACGGTTTCCATTTCCTGCAGAAGCGGCACCGAGCGGACCCGCAGATGGCGCAGCGAGTAGGCGTCGCGCATCTGGTTGAGGATTAGAATCTTGTTGTCCGCGGTGGTCTTCCAGCCGTAGGCGTAGCCCGCCCCGATCGAATCCGGCCGGTGGTAGAGATACCAGCGGGTCGCCGAGAACACGTCGTCGAGCGCCCGCTCGGCCGCCTGCTCGCGCAGGTAGCCGGCATCCATCAGTTGCCGCAGGTGCTGCAGTTCGCGCATCACCGCCGGCCCCGGCCCGTTGATCTCCAGATTGATCCACACGTTCTTGTAGGAGCCCGCCAGGTGGGCGAGCACCCAGGCCACCTGATAGGTCTCGGGCGCGTCGGTCGCGTACTCGGCGACCTGAATGAGCGCGTCGGCGAAGCAGCGATAGAGCTCGATGCAGTGCCGGTCCTTGAGGTCCGAGCGCCCATAGGCGGGGTCGACCCCCACCACGTAGATGCCGTTCGGGTGCGGGTCCTCCCAGATGCGCAGTTCGGTGTCGCGGGCGCGGGCGACCTGCTCGAGCTGCGTTTCCATGAAATGTTCGGTCATCCGATAACAGTAGCCCTTGAACGCGATGTGCTCGCGCCGGATGAACGCGATGTCGTCGGCCACCCGCCTGGCCGGAAAGAACGACTTGCCCGACTCGATGAACGCCTGCTCGGCGGTCCACGGATATTCCTGATTCATCAGGTCTTCGTCGCCGATCTTGACCGTCCGCATCCAGCGATGCCAGACGATCTGCTCGGGCGCGATCTCAACGCCGTATCTCTTGGTGACCGCGCGCCCGAGCACCTCCTCGCCAGGGTCGAGCTTGCCGGTCCAATACTCCTTGAAGCGCGCATCGCCGCGCTCGACCGCGTAGTCCTCCTTCGCCCACCAGCCGATGAAAAACGCCTTCTGGGTGTGGATGTCCTCGTTGGCGTCGTTCCACATTTCCCAGAACAAATTTTTCCCGCGCGCCGTACTCTCGAACACGTACAGCCGATCCGGGTGCTTCTGCGCGAGCGACGCCATCATGGACGCGATGCCCTCCTCCGAACCCCAGCTCGAGCACTCGGTCCCATGAACGAAATTCCACGCCCGCGACCGCGCCATGGTGGCGGCGCCGGCCTTGCGCGTGCCGGCCACCACGTAGTCGAGCACCGAGCCGTTCGCCAACACCAGGTTGCTGCGATTGTTCTTGACCACGCCGGCGCGCAGCCGCCGCGGCAGCGACGCGATGTAGCGCTCGAGCAGAATGCGAAACTTGTCGCGGTTGCCCTCGGTGTCGGTGATCAGCGCACCCTGCAGGCCCTCATGCACCGAGAGCCAGAACAAATCCATCGCGAGCGAGACGGTCGAGATGCCGAGCTGCCGCGCCTTCAGGCACACGAAATGCCGCACCCCGCGGTCGAGCCCCTCGCACACCTCCTGCAAGAACCGCTGCTGGCTTCCGTACAGCCGCAGCGGCGAGACGCCGGTCTCCTTGCTGTCGATGGTGAGATGTTCGATGAACTCCAGAAACAGCCCGAGCCAATGCTGCGCGGTCATGGCTCAGTCTTCGCCTCCTGTTTGGCCATAGGTCAGGCCGATGGAAGGAGGCTCAGCGTCTACCACAAAATAACCAGCCTTCGCGGTGCCGTCAGCCTCGAACCAATAATCCGTGATCGCACCCGCCGTCGTCTGGTTGCCACGCGAACCGTGGAACGGAATTTCCCAATGGCCGACATCAAGATCGCGCGCAACCGGATAAATCTGGATCGGCACCAGGCGGTCGCCCTTGAGCCACAGCCGGCGCGCGTGAAGAAGATCGCGGACGTTCTCCTTGGTGACTGTGACAGTCATGGCGACCGACCGCCGTCGTCAGCCCAGCGATCGAGATTGCTCTGGAGCTCACTCGCCAGAGAGCGCTTGACGAGCCAATCAAACAAAAAATTGGGCTTGAACAATCTCGGCAGCCACAGCCGCGCCGTTGTCGCTGTCAACTCGTCGATAATCTTCGCAGCCGCCACCGTCGCCATCGCCGGTCCCAACCTTCCCGCCCTCAGTCGTGAGACCTACACAACCGGCGGCTCGACACTCCAATTCGGACGGTAGCCGGTGAACTCCCGCGGCGTCGATTCCGAATTGCCGTAAACGATGGTTTGACTGAGCCCCTCCAGATACTCATAGAAAACCTCTTGGGGGCCTATCTGCTTAAACACCCATGCGCCGCCACCGCGGGCCGCAGCCGCCACCGGCATCGCCGGCGCCGCCGTCGCCAGCAACCCACTGATGAATGACCGTCGGCTGATCATCACTTCCGCCGCGACCGCCGCCCCTTGCGCCGGCCACGCTTGCCGCGCTTGCCACCCCGATGTGAAGCCTGCTCAGCCTTGCCACCATACGGCATCTAAACCTCCTTGCGCCGGCGCTGCGGACCACGCGGCCAGTGCAGCCGCACCAGCCGATCACCCTCAACACGATACACGTTCGCCACCGTCGCAACGTACACCACGCCGCCCAGCGCCAGCAAATTCACCACCGGCTCGAGCGGCATCTTCACGTTCGGAACCCGCGGCGCCGCGGCATACGCTCTCGCAAACTCGCGGGTCGCAATATCAGCAGTACGGGTCGTCGATTGGAGGTCGCGCACGTCGGCCATGTCCTCACCAGATCAGGAGCGCTGCGCTGCCTCCAGCCCCTCACGAACCGACAGTGCCTGCACACATCAAACCAGGGGCCTATCTCCCAGCAGCGATGCAGGTCGGGGGCCTCCGTCAATGCAGGCAAGAGCGCCCTTCCTGCTCGTCGAATGGAGGCAGCGCTCCAAGTTCTACGCCATCATCACTGCCAAAACCACAGCGCCCCGCCGCGAGCACCAATCACCGCGCTCAGATACGGCTCTCCAAGGTCGCTCAGATCACGGCGATGAGAAACCCAACTGGCCTGGGTCCAAAAGCCAGTCCGAACCTTGACGTATGTCAGTTGGCGCTCGCCGTTAACCACCCCAACCGGGAATTTTTTCCTGGGGAAGGGGACATGTGAGGGGGATGGCATGCGGGCCGTCGGATTCACCCACCACCCCCTGTTGTTGCCGACACTCCGACAACACCATAGCCCGAAAATTTTCCCTGGGGAGGGGGATGAGTGAGGGTCTCACGCTTCAGGCCCCTTGGGGTCCCGGCCCCCCCGGGTCGCCCACCCAGGATACCATTGGTTACAAACGCAACCATCAGGCCAAAACCGAGGGAAAACCGCAGCCTTTCCCCAACCGAGGGGAAGCTAACCGTTGATATCGTTGGACAATCCGCAGACCTACTCGCCGTATCCACGTTTCGGTGCGTCTGGGGATCAGTGGAGATGTTTCACGGCACGGCGGAATCGGCTGTGAAACATCGGGCGTCGAATATGTAGGGTAGGATTCCGGTCTCGCCGTTTCTCTCATCTGAGAGCGGTTCGCGCGTATCATATTTTCCTGTGTTTGTCCAAGGTTGTGGTTTGACTAGGGGTTACGGGCGCGGATTGTTAGGCCATCGGGATACCGGATCAGATGGCGAATAGATCGCGCTGACGGCGCGCGTTGTCGAGTTTCGGCATGGTGATGGCGTAGCGGCTGACCGACGATCCATCGAAGCTGTCGGCGTTGGCGGCGGCGCACAGTGCGATGCGACGTACCGTATTGACGCGACCGACGTGGCACCAGGCGCCTTGAGCGCGCGCACGCGCGGTGCGACCGCAACGGCGGCGGCTTGCTGGTCGGAAACTTGCAGAGAATCGGTCATGTCCGTGGTGCTCCGTCGGGCTGGCGCGTGATCGCGATGTTGGCCCACATGGCGACCTCGCGGAGCTTGCGCATAAGGTAGGTTTTGTCGGGACCGGCGGGGAGTTCGGCCTCGAGCAGGTCGCCGTAAACCTGTGCTGCGTCTCGCACGCGCTGCATTGCGGCCTTCTGCTCGTCGGTCGGCTGCAGATATTGGAACGTCGAGGGATGCGACATCAGTTTCTCCGTGGTGTTGTGGTGTGGTAGCCGTGCGAGCTATTCAGGTCTTTCCTCGGCGGCTCTTTTGGCTGCGAAGATGGTCTCCCAGTCGTCGCGTGTGACGTCGCTCGGATGCTTGCTTGCTGGCGTGGCTGCTGGCGCTGCATCAGGCGGGCGAGTGAGAGCTCCCCCACGCAGCGCTGTAGCGAGCTCACCCGCCGATTTGTCTTGTGTTTCCGGCACTTCAGTGGGGGTCGCGCGCGCGGCTGCAGACTCAGAAGAAGAAGTAAGATTCTGATTCTTGGTTTGATATGCTTGAGCCGTGCTGCTTTTTTGGTGCGCGTTTGCTGTGCTGTTTGGTTGTGAGTTTGCTTGCCTGTTTGCTTGCGGTGGGCTTCGGCTTTTGCTTGGTGTTTTGCTTGCGGCCGTTCGGAGTCCGCCTTTGCTCCCGGCAACAGCTCTAACAGTGGTGAGGTGCTCGACCCGCGCGCGCTCTTTTGTCACCCGGCGGTGCGTGCCGTCCGGTTCAAAGAATGCCTCGACCGCCGGCTTAATCTTTTTCCACCGACTGATTTGAAAAAGGCGCGCAATCTGTGCGCGGCTCGTGTCGTCTGGCGGCAAGGCGCCGTGCTGCCAGCAATACATAATCAAAAGCATGTATGCGCCATGCTGCTCACAACTGAGGTGTTGCGTATCTCGGAGGTAATCTCCGATCCACAATGGCATGTAGGGAGGCGGGCTCATGGCGCCCCCTCATAGTCCGGGTTGGTCTCGGCGAACGGCTTGGCCCACATTTCGTCCCAAGTGGTTTTGATCTCCGCGAACATGCCGGCGTCGTCTCTTATCCGGCGCTCGGTTATCGTGGCGTACTCGGGGTTGAGTTCGATCAGGATCGCATTGCGCCCGAGGCGGTCAGCGACCAGGCCGGTCGTGCCAGCGCCGCCGAAAGGATCGAGGATGGTGCAGGGCTTGGTACCGATTACGATGGGGTCCTCGATAACCTGCAATCCAGACCAACAAGAACAGGAGGGCGACCAGCCGAGAGTAGTTGAATTGACGATGCCCCTAGGCGTTACGCACCATCCGGTCGAACCGCTCGACGAATAAAGGCCCTTCGTCCCACTCTTCAGGGAATCCGGATTTTGCGTCGGCTCAAAGTGCTTCTCTGTTTCCCTCACCCACGGCGCCCCGCACTTCGCGCAGCAGCCCTTCTCAGACGATCCCGCTAGGATGCAGGGCTCTATGAGAGCCGGGGGAAACGTGGCGAAATGCGCCTCGGGGAATGGGGCGGTGGCGATCTCCCATACGCTTCGTTTATTGCGGCCGTCTAGGCTTGGCTGGTCATCAGAATATGGCTCGTGATCGCTGTAATCATGGCTGTTATTAAATGCGGTATTGTTTGTGTAGCAGCCGCCGCGAAAACTCTTTTGCCTTCTCGTTTCCTCACCGACCTTTTCCCTAATCGCCTCTTGGTCAAAGAAGTACCGCTCTGACTTCGACAGCAGGAACAGATACTCGTGCGCCTTGGTGCAGCGGTCCCGCACGCTCTCGGGCATCGGGTTCGGCTTGGACCAGATGATGTCCTGGCGCAGGTACCAGCCGTCAGCCTGTAGGGCGAATGCAACGCGCCAGGGCATTCCAACTAATTGCTTGTTCAAAAATGAATCGCCGTAATTAATCCACGCGGTGCCATCCTTGCGCAGAACTCGTTTCACCTCTCGGAACACGCCCACCATGTTCACGACGTGCTCCTGATAGGTCGGCTCGAGCCCGAGTTCTGATTTCTTCAAGGCGTTGCCGTCCGCAATGTATGAGCGGAGGCCCCAATACGGTGGGCTGCAAACGCAGCAATGCACGGACTCGTCCGGCAAGGTGCGCAGCACGTCCCGGCAATCGCCCTGGAGTAGAGTTATGCTCACGCGGCCTCCCTGATCCTGCGCTCGTGGCCGGGCTGGTAGGCGATGCGCGCGTGAGCGGTGCAATAGGGCAATCCGGCATCCGCCGGCATCGCGCAGAACACGAAATCGCTGTCGCCGAGCGGCCATCGGCACTCGCCGAACTCAATGTCGCGCAGCGTCTTCCAGATTGTCGGCGGGATGACGCCGGGCGGCATGGGCGGTGCTGGCTTGGGCTCAGCGGGTCGGCCGGTTTTCCAACTCTTTTCGCGTCGCGTCGCCAATTTCAGCCGACGCACCTTCCCCATG
>Ga0255310_10000063_pt1 | contig 17586 bp, 14 predicted proteins | sample EtOH1_T0_E1_meta_FD_201359 | JGI IMG/M metagenome (GOLD analysis project Ga0255310, IMG submission 201359) | Sandy soil microbial communities from University of British Columbia, Vancouver, Canada - EtOH1_T0_E1 | ecosystem: Engineered > Artificial ecosystem > Sand microcosm > Unclassified ...
AAGTAACAAGGACGATAAAGAAAAGAGAGATAGTTTCATATCCGGAGCTATAAGCAGATTACTTCTTTGTACTCAAAACCAACCTCTTTTTCTGAAAACCCAAAGCATAAAAACCGGGACAATCAACATAAAGGCGATTGCAGTATAAAAACCCCAGGGCTGAGGAAAAAAGCTGACGTTTTCATCAAAGTTCATTCCGAATATGCCACCAATAACGGTAGCGGGGGCCAGCAAGCAAGTCACTATCGCCATCACTTTCATTACTTCATTCAGCTTCAGATTTACGTTGTTAAGATAGAGGTCGTGCATGTTGATCATCATATCACGATAGTTTTCGCTCAAATCATGTGCCTGGATGATATGGTCATGAACATCTTTAAAATACTTGGTGGTACGATCATCCAGCAACTCGCTGTCGCTCCGGATAAATCCGTTCACCAGGTCACGGACAGGAGCAAAATTTCTTTTCAATACAATGAGCTCTTTTTTTAACACATTTATTTCAGCAAGAGTTTTTTTATCACTGCTGTGTACCACTTCCTCTTCCACATCTTCCATCCGGTCGCCCAGCTTTTCCATTACATCAAAATAATGATCCACGATCATGTCCAGCATGGTATAACATAAGTAATCAGGTCCGCCCTGCCGCAGACGACTGTGATTCATTTTCAGTCTTTCACGCAGGGCATTAAACACATCCCGTTGTGCATCTTCCTGAAAGCTTAATACAAAATTTTTCCCCACCACAATACTGATCTGCTCCTGCTCCACCTCATTTTTTTCCTTGTTATAATAAAGCATATTCAAAAGGCAGAACAGGATGTTTTCCATTTCATCCATCTTGGGACGCTGATTTATACTCAGAATGTCTTCCTGTATCAGCGGGTGAATATTAAAATGATTACAGATAGATTCGACATCGGCTTTTCGGATACCGTCAATATTGATCCAGCTGATAGTGCCGGTATCAATAAAAGGGAAACATTCATCAATGCCCTTCAAATCGTATATCTGCAGCGATGTGGAATCATAATCGTATACAGATATTTTTATGTCCTTGGAATCTTCCCGGTGGGGAATAATGGTTGGGTTTTGAGAAAGGATTTCCCGTGTACGGCGTGTGCCGAATAGATTCGTAGGATTTAAATAACGAAGTACTTTTTCCGGTTTGAGCTGTTTCAGCATGAGCGGCAAATAATCTTTAAAGATACAACGAAAGAGTCAGCATAAAAACAGAGGAGACAGATATAGTGATTTCGGCAGAAGGGATGTTACATATTTATAACTCACCCCGCTCTTCCATCTTTCTTATTTTTTCTCTCAGCTTTGTTTTTTCATCAAGAGCTTTCTGCACAATGTCCTTGAATTCTTTTTCATTCCGGATATTATCAAACAGCTTATCGTGCTGTATAAGATAAATTGAACCCCATTGCCAGTTCCATTTCCTGAGAATTTCTATTGCCCTTGCTTTATCACCGTTCAAAGCACAAATGCCAGCATAATCATAAGAAAGGAAGTCATTTCCCCTTTTATATTCTGTAAACGCCTGTTTTATTTTTTCTTTAGCCTCTTTTGTTTTACCAATGTTCATCAATGCGACTGCCCAACGGTGTGGATTGCTGTGATTATTATACCTGCTCCAAAGCTTTTCATATAATTCAGACGCTTTAGTGCAGTCATTTTTTAAATTACAATAAGCTTCTGCTATTTCATATAATGCATTTGGTTCCTGGGTTACGTTTTGATTCGCATATTTAATAACAGAGTCAGCCTTGCCCCAATGGAGGTAAGTAATTGTCAGGCCACGCGTAGCCTCAACTGAGATCATGGAATTATTTGATAATTCAATCGCTTTTTTTCCGTACAATTCTGCTTTTTCAAAATCACCATAACAATGGTAGGTAAATCCAAGGTCCCGGTAAACAGAGGGCGTCCAAATAGAAAGCGGGTTAAGGCGGATTGCTTTTTTACAAAACCGGATTGCTTTTTCAGGATCACCGAGTGAATAATACTGACCCAACTCCCGGTTAACATCAAAGTTGTTTGCGCTAATAGAATGGGCTTTTTCGAGATAGGTTAATGCTGAATCTCTCTGGCTGAAACACCTTGATAATAATAAATAAGCATCAGCAGAGGATATATCGTTCTGAAGTGCCTTGTATCCTAACGACCTCATACTGTCTAAAATCAGACCTCTATTGGCTATAAAGGGATACCAATCACTAATACGATAGAAATACGTTTGCCCTTTTAAAACATATGCTTCGGCCATCGAGGGGTCTGTCTTAATAGCATTGTCGCAAAGGGAAAGGGTTTTGAGGTATTCAGAATAAAATTGGGGATTTGAAGAGAGAGAGTCCCAATATAAAGGATGAACGGCCGTGACAAGTTTTGCATAAGCCGTCAGGGCTTCGTTATAAGCATCAATGGCAGCAGCGCTTTTTGTTGCCACCCTGCCGATGCGGCTCTGTTCATCAGGTGTAATTTTCACCTGTAATGCGGAGGCGATCTGTTGAGCAATATTTTCCTGCAGGGAGAAAATATCTTCCACGTCGCCGGGATAATCATTGCTCCATAATTCTTTACCGGTGAGAGCATCAATCAGCGAAGCAAATACTTTGATTTTATTTTTATCCCGTTGCACAGATCCTTGTACAATGTAGCTTATACCTCCGAGTTCTTTAGCAATGTCGGCAATAGTCATCCTGGTGTCCCGGTATTTTTCAACCGACTGCGATGCGATCGGGATTAACCCGCCAAGCCATTCCAGTTTTCTCTGAAGTTCCAATGCCACACCGAAACAAAAGGGCTCATTCTCTTCTTTATTTACACTTATATTTTTAAAAGGAAGAACAGCGATTGTTTTCTCTTTACTGGCAACGCTACTGTTACCGAAAAAGTTTTTATATAAAAAACCCGCCGCAACCAAGAGCAGTATAATTACCGCAGTAAGGATTAATTTTTTTGGCGAAGATTTTTTCTGGGTTTCTTTCAGCTTGCCACTTAGTTGTTCTCTTTTTGGAACAATAAGTCCTTCATTGGCCAAAGCAAAAACTTCAATTGGCTCATCCACATTTTTAAATTCAAATTTCCCAAGTGAAACAGAATTGAATTCAGGATGATTTTTGATCTTGTTATTTATTTCTCCGGAAAAAAGAATGGTATTGGCCTGTCCTAAAGACTGGATGCGGGAAGCGATATTTACTCCGTCGCCCATCACCTTGTCATCCTCAAAAAATATTTCGCCGATATGAAGACCGATGCGTAACGGTACCGAAGGTTCCTGCTGCAATTGCTTTTGTATTTCCACAGAACATCTTACCGCTTCAGTAACACTATTGAAAGTGCAAAGACTACCATCTCCGTAATCATTTACTATTTCGCCGGAATGAGCCACCACGGCCTGACGTAAAACAGAGAGGTATCGCTTTACTGTTGCCACAGCTTTCATTTCATCGTGCTGCATCAATGCAGTATAGCCAACGATGTCGGTAAAAAGAATAGCTGCAAGTTGGCGCTGATGAGGCATGTATTAACCCGGTTCAAATCTACAAATCTAAAACGATTACCAGACAGATTCCAGCTTCCACAATTTCATATCCTTTATACGACTCCTGCCTTTATCACTGAATATTTCAACACTCGTATCTGCATCATCCGGAAACAATTGTAAAGTCATCACCACTTCCCCGTCGTTAGCGAACACTTCAATGATGCTTTTGTCAAAGTAAATATGAAGACGAAGCTGGTTATTTTTAAGCAAAAGGTTTGTTTCATAGCGGCTAAGGGAATCAAAAAATTTATTAAACGAACGGTTGGCGGTTTTGCTTCTGTCAATGTACATTGTTTTTGATAAATTGTTGTAGCCAATTTCAACCTCATGCCCATTGCCGGTTGCCAGGCGCACACCACATATTGCTTCTTTTGCAGGCTCAAAACTGATCTCCATCTCGCATTGCTGAGTTTTTACAGGCAACGAATTTGATTTTTCAATTATCGAATTTTTTACTTGTGCCAGGAGCGATGAACGTAATGTCCTGACAGCATCAACAGGTTCCTGGATCAACAACCACTCATTGTTTATTTTTTTTATGCTCAATTTTCTTGGCAATGACATGGCGCTTTTCCATGGAGTGGTAGGAATATCATTGGCATAGTTCCAATTGTTGACCCAGCCAATACTTATAGGCGAGGAACCCGACGGAAGATTTTTATAAACTATAGCTGCATAATAATCGGGGCCATAATCGGGTCTATAAATTTTTGCAGAGATAGTTTCAGATTTAAAAACCGCGCCATCAAAATCGCCAACGAAGTATTGCATATAGGGTGCTGGAGAAAGCATCAATACCCATTTTGTTTTTCCCGGTTCATCTTTAACAGGAACCTCAAACAGATCGGGGCACTCCCAGATACCCGTAGTATCACCAGCGGGCCCAAAACTGTTCACCAGTTTCCATTCTTTTAAATTGGATGAATTGTAAAACCGGACCTTTTTTTCAAGAGGAACTGCCACAGTCATTACCCATTTCTTTTGCAGTTCGTACCAGAACACCTGAGGATCACGAAAATCTTTTAAACCAAGATCCAGCACCGGGTTCTTATTATATTTTTTCCATGTTCTTCCATTATCAAGACTATAGGCAAGATGTTGAGATTGGTTTGCCCCTTCAATATGCCCGGTATATATTGCCACCATCGGTACCTGTCCCGGTTTTTCTGCAAAGCCCGAAGAATTGTTTTTATCAACGGCACATCCGCCGGAAAAAATCATTACTCCATTTTCTTCAGGTATGGCGAGTGGAAGATGTTGCCAGTGAAGAAGGTCTTTACTTACGGCATGGCCCCAGCTCATATGCCCCCACACATTGCCAAAAGGATTAAACTGGTAGAACAGGTGATATTCTCCATCATAATACACCAACCCGTTTGGATCGTTGGCCCAGTGAATAGCGGGAGTAAAGTGAAATTGCGGACGGAATTTTTCTTTATAAAAAGAATTTTGTGCTGCTAACGTCAGCGAAAAAAAAATACAAACAGAAAGAATCCGGATTCTCACAGTAAAAAAGATTATTCTTTGATCAATTTTCTTTCCAGTGCCTCCAGCGACACCCCTTTTGTTTCAGGCACTTTTGTTAATACCCAAATTAATTGCAGCATCATCATAAAAGCAAAGAAGGCAAAGATGGGCCATGGATTATCTTTAAAAATCCCTTTCTCTGCATCCAGGAACACAGGAGTGATCAATGTAATCAGTGCTGCAAAAACCCAATGTGTACTGGCACCAAAAGACTGGCCCATTGCCCGCACTTTATTGGGAAATATTTCTGAAATAAATACCCAGATCACCGCACCCTGGCCAATGGCATGTGCTGCAATAAAAAGTAATAAAAAGGTCATAAGAAAAGGAGGGCTTGCATGCGAATAAAAGGACCATGCTACCATTGCAAGACTGAGAATGTAACCAAGGGATCCGATGATTAATAATATTTTTCTGCCAAGCTTGTCAATAAGATATAAACCAACAAAGGTGAAGAGGAGGTTGGTGCCGCCGATAGCAATAGAATTAAATAAAGATTCTTTTGCGGCAAGCCCGGCCCGTTCTAAAATTTCCGGGGCATAATAAAGAATAAAATTAATACCAGAGAGCTGGTTGAAAAACGCAACCATAAATGCCAGCCAGAGAACTTTTTTGTATTTGGAACTGAAAAACCGCGATGTGTGTCCAACCGATGCTTCATGCTGGTTGCTTGTGATAATGGATGAAATTTCTGCATCAACATCAACGACACCGATCTGTGATAAAACATTTTTCGCAGCAACCAAATCATTCTTTTTTGTAATTAACCAACGGGGACTTTCAGGCACACCCATTACCATGAGTGTGTAAATAACAGAAGGAACTGCCAATACACCAAGCATCCAGCGCCAATCATTGGCTCCGCCTACTCCCTGCAAAAAATAATTGGAAAGAAAAGCAACTAATATTCCGAATACTATATTGAATTGATACATGGCGCCAAGGCGCCCACGGGTTGCCGGGGTGGAAATTTCAGAAATATAAGTTGGCGCTGCAACAGAAGATACGCCGATGCCCACACCACCCATGAAGCGGAAAAATGAAAAGACATAGGGGTTGGGTGCAAAAGCTGAACCGAAAGCAGAAACGGCAAAAAGGATTCCAATCCAGAAAAGAACTTTTTTTCTTCCATATTTCTGAGTAGGGATACCGCCGAACAATGCGCCGGCAACCGTTCCCCACAAAGCCATTGACATAATAAAGAAACCATGAAATAAAGGGGACGTATGCCATAGCTCTTTAATGGGAAGATTAGCGCCTGAAATAACAACCGTATCAAATCCAAAAATAAATCCGGCAAGCGCCGCTACGATGGACCACTGGAAAAGTTTATTCTTATTCATAAGCAACCGTTCTTTAATAAAGGAAGGTAAATAAACTTAGCCGGATTAACATCAGTGAAAGGCGATGATAAAAGAGGAACGAATCAACCATCAAGTTTCTGAAAAGGCTTTGTCATTAACATGCCGATATTTTCATCTTTATCATTGGGGTAGTACCGGTCAAGACCATAGCGGATCTCTTTTGGATCCAGTTTTTTGAAAGTACCCAGCAGGCGGTCCCAGATGGAAAATATTCCACCATAATTACTGTCTGTAAATGGTTGCTTCCAGTGGTGATGCACTTTATGCATATTGGGCGAAACGAAAATATAACTGGCGGCTTTATCAAACCATGGCGGTAAGCTCATGTTGGCATGAGTAATCTGTGAGGCAAAAACAAGACAGGTTTGAAAAATCATCACAGCATACATGGGTGCGCCGGAAAGAAAAACACCCATAAAGAAAAATAATCCACGGACAACACTTTCTACAGGATGATGGCGAAGCGCTGTCGTTACATCTACATTATTATCCGCATGATGAACGACATGGAAACGCCAAAGGAATTTTACTTTGTGTTCAACAATATGAACAAACCAGCCACCAAAGAAATCCAGTATAAGAAGACTGATTATAACAGTACCCAGGATGGACGTGTTTGTCCAATACACCACTCCGAACTGATTATCCCTGCACCAGTCAGAGATCTGGATAATGATAAGAGCCAGGCCGGTATGAATAATAAGATGAATGGCGGTAAAGAAAAGATTAACTCCTGCATGACTGAGCTTGGTTTTTTTATACCTCATTGTCAGCAGGGGAATAGCGCCTTCTATAATCCAGAGTAATAAAAGACCACCAACGAGTATCGCCGATCTTTGGAAAGGGTGTTGTTCAAGGTTGTTGAAATAGCTTTTAATGGTTTCCCACATAGGCAAGTATTGTGATGAAAAGTTACAAAGGAATCGGCTAAGAAACTCAACCGCGGCGTTAAATCATAAATGGGTTTGATCCTGCTCAAATTGCTGAAGCAATTCAAGGGCTCTTTCGGCCTGTGGTTCAGGCACCATCAGTTTTATACCCCCGGTAATGTTAGAAAGAAAAGGAATGGTGGTAACAGAGTTTTCATCCTGCAGATAACAATTTATATATTCTTCTTTCAGCCGGCCCATGATAATATGAGCAGAGATATAATCATCATATGAACGGACAGCAATTAACTTCATGAGAACCCCGATTTAAAGGCTTAAAGGGATATAAGGGAAAATTAAAAACTAATTTATAAATAAAGAAGCTTCCTTTAGCAGGAAGCTGATCTTATCCTGCTAATCTGATTTAATCCTTTGAATCGTGGTTCTACTGGTTCAGCATCAGTGGCATCACCAGCATCAGCAGTTCTTCGTTTTCATCCTGCTCAATTGGCTTGATGATTCCGGCTTTTGTAGGTGTAGACAATTCAATTTTTATTTCATCACTGTCAGCAGCGCTGAGCATTTCAATTAAAAATTTTGCATTGAAGGCAATGGTCAGATCTTCGCCATCGTACTGGCATTTCATTCTTTCATCTCCCTCAAAACTGAAATCAACATCTTGAGCCAGCAGCTCCAGTTCACTGCCAGCAATACTCAGCGCTACCTGGTTGGTGCTTTTGTTGCTGAATATACTTACCCGGCGAAGTGCTCCCTGGAAATCATTTTTATTAACCACCAGTTTATAGGGATTGTCGGTTGGTATCACCACTTTATAATCGGGGAAGCGGGCATCAATCAAACGGCAACTCATTTGCGTGGTGCCGTGTTTTACAAAAAGATGATTGCTGTTGTAACTGATGGTGATCTCATCATCATTAGACGGCAATGCCGTTTTTAATAAACTCAGCGGTTTTTTGGGAACAATAAATGAATCCCCTTTGGGGCATTTTATATCAGTCCGCTTATAACGAACCAACCGGTGTGCATCAGTGGCAACAGTTTGCATTCCTTTTTTATCCAGTTCAAAGAAGACTCCCGTCATTGCAGGTCGCAAATCATCATTGCTTACAGCAAACAGTGTTTTATTGATAGCTGTAACCAATGCGATTGAAGTGCAGGTAAAGGAAGTAGTATCATCGGCAACGGGTTCTTTGGGAAAGTTGTCCGGATTTTCGCCCATTACTTTGTACTTGCCATTGTCGCTGGTGAGTTCAATTCCAAAATTTTTATCGATGTTGAATGTCAGCGGTTGGTCGGGAATGTTTTTCAGGCTGTCCATAAGAATTTTTGCCGGGATACAAACCTTTCCGCTGTCTTTGGCTTCAATATCCAGTTGAATACGCATTACCGTTTCCAAGTCAGTTGCTACCACACTCAGTTTGTTTTTTTCTACTTCAAACAGGTAATCTTCCAGAATTGGTAATACCGTATTGGCATTGATAACGCCGGAAATCTGTTGCAGTTGTTTCAGTAAAGCTGATGAGGAAACGATAAACTTCATCTTGATAAAAGGTTTCCGGCGAAGCTAATGATTTTTGGATTATAGCCAACTATTTACAGGCAACCTGTGGATTATTGGCTTCCGGCTCCGGAGGGAGCTTATTTTTACTGTGAAATTGCAAAGAATGTTACGCAAAAAACCACTTACACCTGAACAGGCTTACCAGAAGCTGAAACATTATTGTGCCTATCAGGAAAGATGTTGCAGCGATGTAAAAACCAAAGCCCGGTCATTCGGATTGAATAAAACCGATGTTGAGAAGCTTACTTCAAAATTGACGGAGGAGGGTTGTCTTAATGAAGAAAGATTTGCCAGGCAATATGCTGGGGGTAAGTTCAGGCAAAATCAATGGGGTAAGGTTAAGATTAAAGCAGAGCTTAAGAAAAAAAGAGTGAGTGAATTTTATATTGTAAACGCATGCAGTCAAATTACTGAAAAGGATTACCTGAAAACGGTTGACAAACTGGCTAAACAAAAATGGAATTCCATCAAAGGCGCCGGGGTGAATCAATATGTGAAAATGACCAAAACCAGGGATTATCTTTTGCAAAAAGGGTATGAGTATTTTCTAGTTGGGGAAGCAATAAAAAAGCTTACAGAAAAAAATAACGGCGCTCTGTAGCGCCGTTTCTGAAAATTAATTATTCTCTATTAAGGGACAGGAATAAAAGGTTTCTGTGCTTTTGCCGCTTTTATTTCATCGTCTGTTCTTCCGCCGGGCGGGCAATTTTCTCTCAAATACTTTGTGTACAGTGCAGCCAGATGCTGGAAGGTTCCTTCTCCTTCGCTGATGCTGTGTGTACGGTTGGGGTAGCTCATCATCTGAAACATCTTTCCGTTTTTTACCAGTTCATTGATCAGCTTTTCTACATTCTGGTAGTGTACATTATCATCACCTGTGCCATGAATAAACAATAAATTTCCTTTAAGGTTTTTTGCATAAGTCAATGCAGCTCCTTTTTTATAATCATCCATATTTTCCTGTGGAAGACCCATATAGCGTTCCGTGTAAATATTATCATATAGTAAAGAACTTGTAACAGGTGCAATGGAAATTCCGGTTTGATACTGATCGGGATACTGGAACATGAGGTTGAGAGTCGAAGAACCACCACCGCTCCAGCCCCACACGGCCACACGGGTGGTATCAATAAACTTCCATTTTGTTACCTCCTTTGCTCCCAGCGCCTGGTCGCGGATATTCAGTTGGCCGATCTTTTTATAAATGGATTTTCTCCATGCTCTTCCTTTTGGAGAAGGGGTGCCACGGTTATCTAATGAAACCTGTATATAACCCTCTTCAGCCATATCGCCGGTATATAAAAAATTTCCGGCGGCGCCATAACTGTCATCGACTGTTGTAGCAGCAGGTTCACCATACACATAAAACACAACAGGATATTTTTTGGTACTGTCAAAATTGTTTGGTTTCACCATCCATCCATCCATGGTCACGCCTTCTTCCGTTGTCACCTGGAAGTAAGAGACGTTGCTTTTCATCTTGTCTTCTTTTTTTATCTTTTTACTGATATCTTCTTCAGCCTTGAAAGGTTTGTGATCCGGCAAGGTTACCCATTCATTCATCGGCGCTGTGTAATAGTTGGAAAAATTATGGCGGGCAAATTTCCCGTTGGGTGAAATTTCATAACTGTGTGTACCTTCTTCTACGGCAGGTGATACTCTTTCTGCGCCGCCGCTGCCATCCAGTTTTGTTTTGTACAGGTACCGCTGTGTTGCATTGTGCGGCGATGCATAAAAATACACATAACCCATTTTCTCATCAATATTCAGCATATCGATAACATCGTAATTACCTTTGGTTATCAAGTTCTCTTTTCCGCCGTCTTTGCTGATTCTGTACAAGTGGCGCCAGCCATCTTTCTCGCTGAACCATACAAATTCTTTCCCGGAATTTATCCAGTCCCAACCCTTCACTTCGTTTCTCCATTCGTTCAGCGTGGCCACCCATGCTTCATCACTTTCAGAATAAATAGTTTTAGCAACGCCGGTAACGGCATTACATAATATTACTTTGCTTTCATTTTGTTTACGGTTCAGTTGCTGCAGAATGATTTCATTGGGAGCCGACCATTCCATCCTCATAATATAATGCTGTGCCGGATCGCCGGGAACATTCATCCATTTGGTTTGTGCAGATGTAAGGTTCACCACACCGATACGTGCCGGAGATGGCGGCTCACCCACCTTTGGGTATTCCACAGGAATCACTTTGCTGTACACAGAATCAGTCGTGTTCAGCATATAATAATCTCTTATCTGGTTGGCATCAATCTGCCAGTAAGCAATTGTTTTGCTGTCCGGACTCCAGCGGAAACCATCACGGCAAAAAAATTCTTCTTCATATACCCAGTCAAAAGTGCCATTAATAAGTTTTTTAGTTCCGTTATCGCTGGTAAGTTTATTGATCATGCCCGTAGTAAGATCTTCCACGTAAATATTGCGTTCACTTACATAGGCCACTTTTTTTCCGTCGGGAGAAAATTTGGCAAACTGCAAAGAGGCTTCCGGTCTTCCCTTTCCTATTTGTTTTAACTGCCCGGATGAAAGAGTAAGCAGCCAGTAATCACCACGGGTAGGATAACGCCACACTTTCTGTGCATTGGTATAGATCAGCGCCAGTTTACCGTCAGCTGAAAGCTGGAAGCTGCGGGGAACAATGGCTTTTCCATCTTTGGAGGTTAACTTTTGTTTCCCGATGAATACGGATTTGTTTTGCGAAGGGAGTTCAATTTTAAATACTTCGCCTTTCTCCACTTGGTAATAAGAGCTTCCATCTGCCGTCCATTTTGTATAAGGCACACCCGGTTGGGCAAAGAGAAGGATGAAAATAAATTGTACAATGACCACAAGGCTGATCTTCCTTGCATGTTTTCTGAAATGCATGTTTCAAAATTTAGAACCGCCAAAATACGGAAAGCAATTGAGTTGTGGCTGTTAAAGTGATGGGCGGATTTTTTACATTATCGCTTGCCATTATAATCTTTTAACCCAATAACTTTACACTATGTCCACTCTAACCATCACCGGCATACAAACCTCGCTGCACTGGGAAGACCCGGCGGCCAACCTGAGCATGTTTGAAGAAAAGATCAAAAGCATTTCAGGTAAAACGGAGATAGTGGTATTGCCGGAAATGTTCAGTACCGGCTTTAGCATGAAGCCGGAAGAACTTGCAGAAACCATGAATGGCGAAACGGTAAAATGGATGAAACGGATTGCGGCTGAAAAAAAAATTATTTTAACAGGAAGTGTGATTATGGAAGAGGGAGGAGAATATTTCAATCGTCTTATCTGGATGCTGCCCAATGGACAATACGGCATTTATGATAAAAGACATTTGTTTGCCTATGCAGGAGAAGATGAACAGTATACTCCCGGCACAAAAAGACTGATCGCATCTGTAAAAGGGTGGAAAATAAATCTGCTGGTATGTTATGACCTGAGATTCCCTGTGTGGGCTCGCCAGCAACTACAACCGGAAGGACTTGAATTTGATGTACTGATCTATGTAGCCAACTGGCCTGAAAGAAGGATTCATGCATGGAAAACTTTATTACAGGCGAGGGCTATCGAAAACCAGTGTTATGTAGTTGGTGTGAACCGGGTGGGCAAAGACGACAACAATATTTATTACAGTGGCAACAGCATGGTAGCTGACCCGATGGGAGAAGTGATCTATGATAAAACACATGAGGAAGATGTTTTTACCGTTACACTGCAAAAAGATAAAATAGAGGAGGTAAGAGCAAAACTTCCGTTCTGGAAAGACGGAGATAATTTTATTATTCAACCGTGATGAAAAAAGTAATAACTAATACAACAATCTTTTCAGGCAAAGAGATTTTTACCGGGGTGGCTATTCTTGTCAGTGACGGGAAAACAGAGGGGTTTGTTTACGATGATGATGTCCCCTCCGATTATCAGGTAATTGATCTGAAAGGAAATAATATTGCCCCGGCGTTTATTGACCTGCAGATCTATGGAGGCAACGGCTTTCTTTTTTCAGCAGACCCCTGTATTGAAGCTATTGAAGCGACAAACAATTATTGCCGGCAGGGAGGAGCAACAAATTTTTTGCTGACTGTTGCCACCAATTCAAATGAAATTTTCAGTAAGAGTATATCCATAGCAAAAAAGTACCTGGATGAAGGCGGAAAAGGCCTGCTGGGCCTGCATTTAGAAGGGCCATGGATCAATGCAGAAAAAAGAGGGGCACACCTGATGCAGTATATTCATTCACCAACAATGGAGGAAGTAAAGAAATTGATTGATGAAGCTGCAGGAGTCGTTAAGATGATAACACTGGCACCAGAAACGGTAGATGAGGCAATCATTGATTTTTTACAAAACAACAACATTGTTATATCAGCAGGACACAGTAATGCCACTTACAGGCAGGCAACAAAATCTTTTGAGAAAATAAAAACAGCTACGCATTTGTTTAATGCTATGTCGCAGTTTCAGAGCCGTGAGCCGGGGATGGTGGGGGCCATTTATGATCATCCTTCTGTGTGCAGCAGTGTAGTAGCTGATGGGGTGCATGTGGATTTTGCAGCCATACGGATCAGCAAAAGAATTTTGGGCGACAGGTTATTTTTAATTACTGATGCGGTAGCAGAAACAACTAAAGGTCCCTACCAGCATATTTATAAGAACGACCGCTATGTTATTCCTGATGGAACTCTTTCCGGATCTTCATTAACGATGATGAAAGCGGTGAAAAATTGTATACAGCATTTGGGGATTGAACCGGAAGAGGCGTTGCGGATGGCCTCTCTTTATCCGGCAAAAACTATGGGAATGGATAACGAGAAAGGGTTGATTCAAAAAGGCTATACTGCCTCTTTTGTTGTTTTTGATAAGGAATATAATATTACTGATGTTCTTTGATCAGCGCTTTCACTTTTTCTGCTTTAAAATCCAGGCCGCGGCGGATGGCTTCAACAGTTGGCTTTACTTCAATCTCAGGCTGCACACCTTTTCCATCTTTTGGAATGTTTTTATTGATCACCAACCGGAATAATGGAAGGCGGAAACGTACGCCGGTATTGGGAAGTGTAACATCGGGAATCAGCCATGCTGTATTTCCATAGGCGCCACCACCGGTTTCTTCACCCACTACAATTACATTTTGCTGTTCTTTCACCGACTGGGCAAAAAGAGTAGTTGCTGAAAAAGAATTGCCCCCGGTAAGAATATATACCGTACCGTCAAAATGATTTTTTGTTTTTGGGTTGAAGTAATGACGTTCGAAATAACCGAAATGAAACCTGCCGTCAGATTTTCTTTTTGTGACCATTAACATGAAGAGGCGGTTAAAAAAATAATTTTCAATATAATTTTTGTAATGGCTGTTTCGTGTATAGGCGTAGAGAGAGTCGGCCACTTTAAATTTTTTATCTGCAATAAATTTTGATAAAACAGTAGAATTAGTAACGCTGCCGCCGCCATTGCCACGAACATCAATTACCAGGTTTTTTGCTTTTGACTTATGAATGCTTTTAAATGACTGCCTGAAAAAACGTTTCAGCTTTAATCCCCTTGCAAAGGAACCAAGATCCATAAAAGCAACTTGGCGGGTGGAGTCAAAGCTGAGGCTTCTTGATGACTGCAATAACTGTCTTTTTCTTTCCTCTCTTGGTATTTTAGCAAACCTCGCTATGGCAGCCCTGTTCACCGTGTCGGTTCGCGGATCGTAAGGTAACACGGTAATATTTTTTTCTTCACCGGAACTGTCAACATAATCAACATAATAATTTTCTTTTAATCCAAATACTGAAGTATATGCCGAACCAAAACCACCACGATTGCTGAGGGTTTGGTATTTATGTGTCAGGTTATAGCCATCGCTGGATATGTATTTGAAAAGTGTATCAAGGATGGTAGGAACGGACTGATGATTTATTTCTTTAATGACAGCACCTCTTTTTAAAACACTGTCTTTCCTGTTCAGGTTAGCAGCTACCGCGGCAGTACTGTCCCATAATTTCAGGCTAAGCGGAAAAATTTTCAGCCGGGTTGTATCCTGGTATTTTGAATAGGCCTTCGAACTTCTTACTACGGTATGCCCACAATTGATTTTGGCAATAACATAACTGAGAATTTTCCTGAACCCCTCCTCATTCAGCGAATCTTTAATTTTTTCCTGGCCCCATTGAAAATAGGCATCCATTTTTTCTTTTGGTGTATACCAGTACAAACCGGGATGTGTTTCTTCCAACGCACCGCGGAAAATGCTGTAATCTTTCTGAAGTTGTGAAGGAGAATATTTTTTTGCCGGGTTAAAAGAAGATTTTGATAAAGAACAACCGGTAAGCAAGACAATAAACAATACGCAACAGACAAAGGACAATGCGTTACAAATAAATGGAGCCCTTTTGCCTATTGCCAATTGCCCGATTGTAATTGTTTTCAAATACGAATTCCTTTTTTCCCTCATGATACTGGATCTTATTATTCAGTGCTGTTTTTTAAATGATTCCAGCCCTGTGCGGTAAGGGCATGTTTGCTGCCGCCTTTGGTAATAATCGTTGCTCCCTGTTCCGGCTCTGTCATATAACCCACCACACTGATCTGCTCATTGGTTACCAGTTTATCAAAATCTGTCTGGCTAACAGTAAATACCAGCTCATAATCTTCACCACCACTTAACGCACAGGCTGTAGGATCTATTTCAAATTTAAAGGCCGCTTTTTTCGTTTCTTCAGCCACAGGGATTTTTTCTTCGTATAAAACACAGCCAAGGTTACTTTGTTTGCAAATATGAAGTATTTCGGAGCTTAAACCATCACTGATATCCATCATGGCCGAAGGCATGATTTCCTGTTTTTCAAAAAATTCAATGATGTCCTTTCTTGCTTCGGGCTTCAGCATTCTCCCGATGACGTATGATTCATTTTCAAGGTCGGGTTGAATCTGCGGGTTTTCCATGAAAATCTTTTTTTCCCGTTCCAGGAATAACAGGCCGAGATAAGCAGCGCCAAGATCGCCACTTACACAGAGCAGGTCGCCTTTCTGCGCCGTACTTCTTTTTACATATTTGTCCGGCGTCACCTCTCCCATGGCGGTTACGGAAATAATAAACCCCTCTTGGGAAGAAGTAGTATCACCACCAACAAGGTCAACACCATATTTCTCACAGGCAGCATATACGCCTTCATAAAACTCATCCATGGATTCTACACTAAAACGGTTGCTGATACCGAGACCAAGAATAATTTGAGTAGGAGTGGCATTCATAGCATATATATCACTCAGGTTTACAATTACGCTTTTATAGCCAAGATGTTTCAGCGGGGTATACATTAAATCAAAATGAACACCCTCCACCAACAGATCGGTTGTGATAACGGTTTGTTTACCGAAGTGATCGATCACAGCGGCATCATCGCCAACGCCAACTATTGAAGATGCATTTTGCAGTTCGATGTTCTTCGTTAAATGTTCTATCAATCCAAATTCGCCGAGAGATGATATTTCTGTCCGTGTTTCGTTCATAAACTTTTTTCATTATTAATTACTGCCCGCAACTCTTCATGAATTTTACCATTAGTAGCAAGAATTCTGTGTTGATATGGCGAATATTTTTTTCCTTCGAAATCTGTTACTCTTCCCCCGGCTTCTTCTACAATCAGGTATCCTGCAGCGCTGTCCCATGCTTCCAGTTTATGTTCATAAAAGCCATCGAACCTGCCACAGGCTACCCAGCAAAGATCAATAGCTGCAGAGCCCAGTCTTCTTACGGGCACCCCGCCGCGTATTAATTTCTGGAAAACGTCAAGAGGTCCGTTGGGCATATTTATATAGGTATATGGAAAGCCGGTAACAAGGCAGGATTTTATTACAGTTGTTTCATTGCTTACAACTATTCTTTTGTCGTTCACCGTTGCTCCTTTCCCCTTTTCAGCAAAATACATTTCATGAAGCAGAGGAGCATATACAGCAGCCATAATCATTTCACCTTCTTTTTCAATAGCAATAGAAACGCCACACAAGGGAATGCCATGTGCAAAATTCACAGTACCGTCAATCGGGTCAATGATCCACTTGTAATTGGAATCCTGTATAATCTCGCCAATTTCTTCACTTAGTATATGATGACCGGGAAAATGCCTTTTTATCACCGAAAGGATGGCTTTTTCAGAAGCATGATCGGCTTCAGTTACCAGGTTGTTTATGCCTTCTTTCGATGAAATTTTAAAGTCCCCTGCAAAATATTTTTTTAACTCTACAGCACCAACCTCAATGGCTTCGAACAATGCGGATTTAAGCATGGGCAAAGATACCCCCTGCCCCTAAAGGGGTGAAATTATATATTTGATTTTGATAGCTTCTTCAAAACTTCGTACTTCGTATCATTACATCTGACTTCTTTGCAACTATCCATTATCATAGTCAATTATAATGTGAAGCAGCTTTTAGAGCAGTGCCTTTATTCAGTACTAAAAGCGATTGGTTTTTCAGGCGCAAAAACAGAAATTATTATAATTGACAACTACTCTACTGATGGAAGCATGGAATTTCTGAAAACGAAATTTCCGGCGGTAAAACTTATTTCAAACAATGAAAACCTTGGGTTTGCCAAAGCCTGTAACCAGGGAATAAAAGAATCTTCAGGAAAATATATACTGTTTCTTAATCCCGATACTATCGTACCGGAAGATTGTTTCCAGAAATGTATTTCGTTTTTTG